>WOYI010952350.1_pt1 | contig 15310 bp, 19 predicted proteins | sample 6423411 | NCBI WGS metagenome assembly WOYI01 (sample SAMN13441803, study PRJNA592873) | oil field metagenome | biome: oil field; feature: oil-well bore; material: oil-contaminated soil; isolation source: oil-contaminated soil from oil-well borehole | place: Germany: Wietze | collected 2016-10-18 ...
CGCCGCGCCCTGGTGGAGATCGGGTTGCTGCCGCAGGCACAGGCGGGCGGCCGCACCGCTCAATGCCGTACCTGAAGCGGGATCGTTCTCACGGTTCACGCAAAATAGCCGAGTCCGTCGGGGAACTCACTGACATTCTTATAATGGTTGACATCCTGCGGGGTGATGACGGTGAGCGAGGGCACGACCACGCCGAACCTGTGCGCGGGGAACCAGTAGGACCCCTGCCCGTAGTCGTCCGAGACGTTATTCACACGCACCTCGACGCGCTCGAGATCGAGACGCTGAACTCTGGTGTCGTTGAAGTTCAGTATATCGAGTGATTTCTGCTTCAGATCGGATTTTCCAAGGAGGAGGACGAGGAACCCGATCCCGCCGTCTATCGTATAGTTCATGGTGACGACGGCATCCTCTTTCTCCAGCCGGACGGTGACGTCTTTGACCGTGATATAACTGTACCGCCCCTCGTCTGCCGCCAATGCCGGAACAACGAGAGCAGACACCAGCATCAGCACCAGGCCGACCGTCACCCACTTCATTATCAATACTTATCAGGGGAGTCATAAAACCTTTATGGTCGATCCGGGACCAGAGTGGCGATATAACGGGCTATCGGCCAGATCGCCCCCCTCAGGTCGACTTTTTCGAGGTCTCCGCCAACCTGCACCGCAACATGCGGGAGTGCCGGCACCATGGGAGATCCGCCCGGACAGGACCGTCCAGGTCTACCCGCCGCCTGCTACGCTCCCGGACGAACTGTTAAAAGAAAAGTGTTCTGGGACTCACTTCGCATGAGTGAGGACGATCTCGATGCTTGATACGTTTGTCTTGCCGGTATCTGTGTCGATCATCTCGGTTGACGTGAAGATCTCTTTCTTGTTCACGTTCGCCAGGAACCGGTTGAGCGCGATCTCCGCCGTATCGACCGCCCGTGAAATTGCCTTCCCCCGGGCCTTAATCGCAACTTCCTCCGCTCCGTTGTTGAACTGGGTGACCACCGCGAGCACGTAGTTCATGACCGGTTTGTTTCCTACGAATACTGTGTTGTCATTTATCATTAGCCCACCTCGTCTAAAGGTACTTCCTCGAGTATATCAGTTCTGCGTTGAGGACGGATGCGCCTGCAGCCCCACGAATGGTGTTGTGGCCAAGCGCAACGAACCGCAATCCTTCCCGGATTCTCCCGACGGAGACTGTCATACCCCGTCCACGGTTACGATCAAGCCGTGGCTGCGGACGGTCGGACTGGTCGAGGAGCTCAACTGCCTTTGCTGGCTGTAAAGGTAGATTGCTGAAAGGTGACTTAAAGGTTGCGTAAGCTTTTTTCACTTCGGCAACCGACTCCTTCACGTCGATCCAGACTGCAATGGTGTGTCCGTCGATGACAGGGACCCGATGGCAGCTTGCACTCACGCTGAATGGGGCCGGGATCACCTCGGATCCGTTGAACGTCCCCATAATCCGCACGAGCTCGGTCTCCATCTTCTCCTCCTCGGAGCCGATGTAGGGGATGACGTTGTCGTAGATGTCCATGGCGGAGACACCGGCAAACCCGGCTCCCGAGATTGCCTGCATGGTCGCCGCTCGCACGTCATGGAACTCGAACGACCGGAGGGGTGCAAGGGCCAGCGCAAGGACGATCGTCGAGCAGTTCGGGTTGGTCACGATGAACCCGTCGCGTCCGCGGTCGCGCTGAATGTCGATCAGACCCAGGTGATCCGGGTTGACCTCCGGGATCACCAGCGGGACGTCGGCGTCCATGCGGTGAGACCGGGCGTTGCTGCAGACGGCGATGCCCGCATCGGCGATATCCGTCTCAAGGGACGTCGCCACATCGGCAGGCAGCGCCGAGAAGACCAGGTCGCAGCCTTTCAGGCTCTCGACGGTTGTGGGAGTGACGACAATGTCGCTGACGTTCTCCGGGTACGGCGCATCCAGGCGCCAGTTGACCACCTTACCGTACGGTTTTCCTGCACTCCGCTCAGATGCGGTCAAGGTCTGGAGATGAAACCAGGGATGTTCCGCCAATAACTGAACGAAGCGCTGTCCCACCGCCCCTGTGGCACCAAGCACTCCTACGTTAATCATAGACAAAAATATCTGTAGTGTTGGTGGTATTAAAAGAGTAGGTTTCTTTATTCCATCGAGATTGCTTCCGACGGGCACTCGTCGACGCAGGTCTCGCAATCGACACAGAGGTCGAGATCGACTTTAGCTTTGCCGTCTTCCATGCTGATGGCGGCAGCGGGACAGACGTCCACGCAGGTCTCACAGGCGGTACACTTCTCTATATCAACAACTGCTGGCACTTTTGTTCCTCCGAACTTACATTAGTGTATGAGTGCATCAAAAATAAATTTCGCTCCCCGGGATGGATCGGGAGCATTTTTATAGCCCGAGGACTTCCTGCATCGTGTAGATGCGCGGTTCCCTGCCGGCGACCCAGCGTGCGGCCCGGACCGCGCCCTGCGCGAAGACCGCCCGGTCGTAGGCGCGGTGGGAGATCTCGATGCATTCAAAGTTCCCCGCGAAGAGAACCGCGTGATCGCCGACAATGTCGCCGCCGCGGATGGCGTGAACACCGATCTCGCCTTTCCGTTCCGTCTCACCGACGCGGCCGTAAACCTTCTCGCGGTTCCCGAGTTCCTGGTCAAGGATCTCAAGGATGGTCTTTGCCGTGCCGCTCGGGGCGTCCTTCTTGTAGCGGTGGTGGGCCTCCGTGACCTCGATATCGTAGTCGCCGAGCTGGCGGGCGGCTTCCCGCACGAGTTTCCAGAAGATGTTGACGCCGACCGAGAAGTTGCTCGATATCACCGCGGGGACATGCCCTTCGACGGCGCCCCCGATCACTTCCCTCTGTTCGGGGGAGAACCCGGTCGTCCCGACGACGAGCGCCACGTTGTTTCTGGCTGCCGCCTTGATGTTCTCGACCGCAGCGGCTGCAACGGTGAAGTCTATCAGGACATCGGGCCTTTTCACTTTGAGGAATTCGTCAATTCTTGCCGAAGGGACTACCTCTGTCCCAAACAGCGTTCCCTCCTTCACGTCGATCCCGCCGACGAGTTCCAGATCGGGAGCCTCGTTGACGATGCGGCCGATCATGGTGCCCATACGTCCCAGGGCCCCGGATACGACTACCTTAACCATAGTTTACCAGCACCTTCCGTAGTTGTTCTGTCTTCGCTTCGTCGAGCTCGTCGAGCGGCAGCCGAACCGGTCCCGCGGCCATCCCGATGAGTTCCACCGCCTTCTTGACGGGGATGGGGTTCGTGTCGATGAACATCGCCCGCATAAGCGGAGCGAGTTTGTAGTGCAGGTCCTGTGCGCGGGCAAGGTCGCCTGCACGGAAAGATTCGTACATCTGCACCATCCGGCCGGGGTCGACGTTCGCGGCCACCGATATCACGCCCGCACCCCCTACTGCAAGGACCGGAAGGGTCATTGCATCGTCCCCGGAGAGCACGATGAACTCCTCGTCCCGCGTCCCTTCGATGATACGAGAGATCTGGGTGATGTCGCCGCTTGCCTCCTTGATCCCGACGATGTTCGGGTGCTCCGCCAGTTCGACCACCAGGTCGGGCTGGAGGTTCTGCCCCGTACGGCCGGGAACATTGTAGAGGACGATCGGGAGATCGAGATCGGCGAGCTTCGTGAAATGCTTGATGAGCCCGGAACGGTTCGGCTTGTTGTAGTACGGGCTGATGACGAGCGCGCCGTCCGCACCCGCATCCTGCGCCGACCGGGTCAGGCGAACCGCCTCTGCCGTGTTGTTCGATCCTGTCCCTGCGAGCACCGGCACTCGCCCGTTGACGACCCCGACGGTCTCGCCGATCACCTTCTCGTGCTCCTCGAACGTGAGCGTCGCGGACTCCCCGGTCGACCCACAGGGCACGATGCCGTGGACTCCCTGTTGTAGCAGTGATTCGATGTTGGACCGTAATCCTTCAATATCGAGACTCGCCTCGGAGTCCCGGTGAAAAGGGGTAATGATTGCCGGAAGGATTCCCTCAAACATATAGTGAGGTTTACCGCTTCCCTGTATTTATCTTTCTTGAGATGTACCCGGCAACTCTGTTCCGGACGCACTTGCTGTCAATCACGGCAACTTCACTGACGGCGTGTTTGTTTTCATCAAAGTCTCCGCTGAATCTGTCGCGATGCTTGACAATGAGTTCCTCGCCGAGGTTCTTGATATATGATGGCTTTATTCCCATGTGGATCTTCCCTTATAATTGTGCATACATAATGCGATTCGACAGTTTAAGAACATTTTGTGCGACCATGACCGGATCCTCCGCGAGGACCCGGATCATCGGTTCTTTCCCCATAGCCCCCCGGTCGTAGATGACGTCGGGCACGCCCTCCTTGCAGCAGGAGGCGACTCCCCAGTCCATCGTCCGCACCCCCGGCGGTTCTTTTGCCCGGTCAAAGGAGCAGACCTCGAAGAGGAGGTTATCCAGCTCAGGGAGGATTGCGTCTGAGAAGCGGATGTTTGCCGCGCTCCTGACCTGCGGGTTAACGTGCATGGCCGTGATGACGATCCGGGCAACGTGATCGCTTGCCCCGAACGCGATCTCCCCGACGGGGTGGACCGCCTCACCGAGCCTGACGATCCGGCCGAGGACACCTGCCACGTCGTCCTTGCTCCGCGCGTCGGGCAGGGCGTAGACGATGTTCATCCCGACCTGTGGGATGAGCCGGACGTCCATTCGCTCGGTGAGCAAGGTTACGGCCTCTCCCAGACGGTCGATAACCCTCCCGCGGTCTTCCGATGTCATGCTGTACCCCTCACGTCGGGTGCCATATATGTGTTCTGCTCAGGCAAGGCCGATATCGCCGCGAACTTCCGTGAGCCCTTCTATTGCGAGACGGTAGAACGTCTCCATATCCATGAGAGACTCGATCAGCCGGATCCTCTCGCGATCGCAGCCCGCGGCGAACGACTTCTCCTTGAACTTCTTCTTCACCGTCCGGGGGGTGACCTCATCGATCGCTCCGCCCTTCACCAGAGCGCAGGCGAGGATCAGACCGGATACGCTGTCCGCTGCCTGGAGCGCAACCTCGACGGGCCGATCGTAGCCGGATGTGAGCAGGTGGTTGTGGCGCCTGACGATATCCGCGATCTCCTCCGGGACACCGTTTTCGAGAAGGAGCCGGTAGCCCTCGATGCCGTGCCGCTCCATATCCCCTCCGACGATGTCGTAGTCGATGTCGTGCAAAAGACCGATCACCTCCCACGTCTCTCTATCCTCGCCGAGGTGCTCGGCGACCTTCCTCATGATGGCCGCCGTGGCGTGGCTGTGCACGATGTGGGACGGCGACGCCACATAGCGCCGGAGCAGGGCCAGTGCCTCGTCTCTCTCCATACGAGAGGGGTTTCTCCCGCGCCCGGGATAAATATGTGGGTCTCCCGCCCGGGGATAGAGATATACCTGCCCTTACCCTACCTCTGTACATGAATCTACGGGTTCTTGAGGTGCTGGCCGCATTCGGGTGCCTTGCGCTGTTTGTCGTGCTGCTGGTGACGCTGCCCGCACTGATGGTGGGGATAGAAGGGCTTGCATACGTCTTCGCGCTGGTCGCCTTTATCGCCGCGCTCAGTATTGCAGGCTATCTGATCGATAAAAAAGTCGCTTAACTCCGCTTCTTCTTTATATTTTTCCTGAGGCGGTAATAACTCAAGGGGTGGTTGACCCGCTCGCAGTCCTTATCCCGGTTGGCACAGAGCCCGAAGGTGCGCATGGTGGCGCACGACGGCGGGGTATACTCGGTGCCGCCCCGGCCGGAGATGTGCTCCACCTGGTACATCGTCATATCGAGGTCGAAGTCGGGGGCCCGCGCGAAGATCTCCGCAATCCCGGTGGTGTTCATCCCGACGGTATGGAGGAACGACGTGATGGCGAACCGGCCCATATGCGTCAGGTTCGCTCCTGAGGTGATCGCCTGGATGAGCGCGTTGATGCAGGGTGGGAACGCCTCCTCCTTGATCTCGCCGAACTGCTCGAGGATCTGCTCCTGCTGCAACGCAACGATCTCTTTTGTAACCGCATCAAGACGCTCGCAGATCCCGGACGGCACCCGGAGCGGCAGTTGATCGACCAGGATGACCCGGATCCGTTCCCGGATGAGTTCATCGATCTCGCCCGGCGCAAGGTTCACGCCTCCCTGCTGCACGTCCCTGTTGACGAGCCGCCAGCGCCGATCGCGCAGATGGGGCACCAGTTCCACGTAATCGGTGACCGGCAGGGTAGCGGTCGTGGCACTGATGCCGATGCTCCAGGCAACGAACCGCCGTATCTCCGGGTCCTCGGTCGCGAGGAAGAAGGATGCGCGTTCTGCTTCGTAGCGCGCAAGGCGGTCGATAAGCGATCGGTCCCCGATGCAGGAGACCAGTATCCGGGCAAGCGCATAACTCGCGATCTCAAACTCGGGCTTGAGATTCTGCGTATTCTCGTCTCCAAACTCCCTTTTCGACGTAAGCGCAGCGATGACCCGCTCCTTTGCCCGCTCGAGCGCCAGGGCGCCCGGGCTGCTGGTGAGAAACTCTTCGAGCGACTCAACGTGCCGGCGGGCCAGCTGCTGCGATTCTTTCAAAAAAGGGTATTTTATGAGTTCTTTGCGGTCGAGTACAATATCCATCAATCGGCCTCAATCCGAGGAGCAAGAAGGTACTCGACGCGGCCGTTGCCGTTCGCAATGTCAAAGGCAAATCGTACCGGATGGTCGATGCCGAGGTAGACCTCCACCTGATCCGCACGTGCCATAACCCGGCCCATATCCTTTAAGTAATCGATCGAGAAGAGGGAACGGGCCCGCACCGGGTTGAGCGCGACGAGCTGGTCTTCGCCGAGCGCGAGTTTGATGTGGTCGGTATCTCCCTCCGCCTCCATGTAGAAAGTCATGGTATCGGGGTCGATCCCGAGCGCAATCTTGTCGGAGATGACGGCAGCTGCTTTGATGGCATTGTTCAGCGCGTCTCCCGATATGATCGCCTTGCCGGGGAGTTCTATTCCCGGTGGATTCGGATCTTTCCGGATGGTGTTGACATCCAGGAGCGTGACCGAGTAGCGGTAGCCTCCAAAACTCAGTTCCAGTTTCCGCTCTTCATCGAGCAGACTGAGCGTCAGCGCGTCGCCTTTCCCCATCATCCCGATGATGTTCTTCATCTTTGCGATATCCAGGCCCAGTTCGCCGGTTGTCGCCAGGAAAGAATTGAACGCCGTGCTCTGGAGTTCCAGGGAGACCATGGCCACGTTGGCTGTATCGACTGAACGCGTCCTGATCTGGTCCTCCGCCGTGTGTAGGCGGCATTCCGTCACCAGTGCGGCGATCGCGTCGATGGATTCCCGAAATATTTCTGCATCAATCGTTGCCTTTAACATTGTGACCCCTTATTAAACTCTCGTCTAAAGTATATAATCACACTTTTCATTATAGTGCTTTACGATCAAAACCGGGAGAAAGCCCATGGCGCCTATCGTGGGAGGGGGCACAGCAGACTCCGGTCGCCCATACTCCGCAACCGTATCATTGATGATTAACGGCATCAAACACTATCCATAATCTCCTTGATAATGCTTGATGGGTCAAGTACATCTGTCAGCCTCAAGTGGAGGGTAATCTCGCGATGGGTTCTCAATGGTCAAAAGACAGCGTCTACAAAAAGGCGATGAAGGCGGGATACCGGGCACGGGCCGCCTACAAACTGCTGGAGATCCAGCAGCGCAACGATATCATCAGACCCAGTGATAACGTCGTCGACCTCGGGGCGGCGCCGGGCAGCTGGTTGCAGGTGCTCCGCGATCTGACCGGAGGGAAGGTCATCGGCGTGGACCTCAACCCGATCGCGCCAATCGGAGGCGTCACCACCATCGTCGGGGACTTTACCGATCCTCTTGTTCAGGAGCGCATCCGCGAGGAGGCCGGTGGGATCGTCAATATCGTGGTCTCCGATGCCTCACCGAAACTCTCCGGCCAGAAGACCTACGACCAGGCTCGCGCAATCGGGCTTGGCGAGGATGCTCTGGCGTTTGCCTGCACGCTTTTAAAGCCCGGCGGCAACATGGTGATAAAGTCGTTCCAGGGGGAGCTCTTCGGGGAATTGATGGCCGAGACAAAGAAGTACTTCTACTCCGTCCGGGGATACAGGACGAAGGCGTCACGGAAAGGGAGTGCTGAGACTTACATTATTGCAAAGAACTTCAAAGGAAGATGCGATGATGCTGAAGGACCCGTATAACCGGACTGTGAGCAACCTCCGGATCAGCCTGACCTCTAGGTGCAACCTGCGGTGCATCTACTGCCACGCCGAGGGTGAGGTGCTCCCGAAGGAGCAGATGAGTGCCGAGGATATCGCCGAGCTGATGCGTGTGGGCGTGCAGTTCGGCGTTAAAAGTATCAAGTTCACCGGCGGCGAGCCCCTGCTCCGCCGTGACCTTGTCGATATCGTCCGCTCGGTGCCGCCGGGCGTCGAGTCCTCCCTGACGACGAACGGGACGCTGCTTGCCGCAAAGGCTGCAGAACTCAAAGAGGCCGGGCTTGCCCGGGTGAACGTCAGCCTCGATACGCTCCGTCCGGACCGCTACCGGGCCATCACGGGGAAAGACTGTCTCGCAGACGTTCTCGCCGGGATCGATGCAGCGATCGAGGTCGGACTGACCCCGGTCAAGCTCAACATGGTGCTCCTCGACGGCATCAACGAGGATGAACTGGACGATTTCATGGCGTTCGTCCGGGACAAAGAGGACCTCATCCTGCAGATCATCGAGTTGATGGAGTTCAACGAGTGCAAGTTCCACGGGGACGTGGATAGCGTCGAGCGGGACTTAAACGATCGGGCGACCCAGGTCGTCACCCGCAGGATGCATCACCGGAAGAAGTACTGCCTCGACGGCGCCGAGATCGAGGTGGTCCGCCCTCTCCACAATACGGAGTTCTGCGCATTCTGCAACCGCCTGCGCGTGACCTCGGACGGCAAACTCAAGCCCTGCCTCCTCCGGAGCGATAACCTGATCGATACCACGGGCAAGCACGGCAAGGAGCTGGAAGACGCCTTCAGGGAAGCCGTCAGCAGACGCAAGCCGTTCTTTGTGTAAACGAGGTTCGGCCGAACGGAGTTCGAGCACCGGAGGTGCGAGCAGCGACGCGTGCCCGGGGGGCAGGCGGAGTTTGAGAAAACGCTTCGCGTTTTCGAGTGGCGATGACCGGCCACCCGGTCCGGTTTCGTCGCTCCCCCTTCTTCACCGCCACCCATACCGGCCCAAACCCCGCATCGCCGGAGCCCCGCCCGGCGTTTCCGGCCCCATCCCTGCCTGCACACAAGGAATACTTTTTGTACCACTCTCCCCAATAGGAGAGAGTATGCTGGAAATGAACGAGTATGTCCGTGTCATGCAGAAACTGTACGGCAAATCGCTGATCCTGGAGAGTCCTACCGATTTTCATCCGGTCCTGAACTTCTACTTCACCGATGCCCTCGCCCACATCGACTTCACCCTCGGCATCCTGGCCTACAACTACATGTCGCCCCGGAATATCATGAGCATGGAGTATATGCGCTGGCGCGTGGATGAGGCGAAGGTCGGGGAACGGGCATACTTCCCCGGGTTCATCAACTGGCTCAAGACCGAGCACCCGGAGATGTTCGAAGAACTCCCGATGCTCTGGAGCGGCGTCTACGACAGCGACGACCCCGCCCAGTACAGGAGTTTCCGCATCGTACTCAACCCCGACGACAAGAGTCCAATCCCGGCCGATTACCTCTCGACGTTCGTCGACGAGTTCTTCGATCCGAAGTTCGTCAAACAGCTCTATGGGACCTCGGCGCTCGCCCGGCTCTTCGACGAGTACGCGCGGAGCAGATCTGCATAAGGAGCCTGTACATGGATGTCGCCCGACTCACTTCATCGCTTATCCGGATCAGGAGTGAGAACCCGCCGGGGAGTACGGCCGATCTGGTCGCATTCATCGGAGAGTTCCTCGACTCGCTCGGGGTGAAGAACCGCATCGTCTCGTATCCGGGCGGGCGGGAGAACCTCGTCACGACTGAGGCGGACCCCCGGCTCCTCCTCTGCGGCCACGTCGACGTGGTCCCCGCCATCCCCGACGACTGGACGCACGACCCCTGCAGCGGGGAGATTGCCGACGGCTACGTCTGGGGGAGAGGCGCCACCGACATGAAAGGAGGATGCGCCGCCCTCCTCATCGCCTGCCGCGACCTCCTCGATAGTGGGGTGGAGCCGAAGGCGCAGTTCGCCTTCGTCTGCGATGAAGAGACCGGCGGGGAGCACGGCATCCGGTCGCTGCTTGCAGACGACCTGCTCCTGCCCCACGACTGCCTGATAGCCGAACCGACGCCGGCGATGAGCCCGGCAGTCGGCCAGAAAGGCCTCTACCGGGTCGACCTCTCGTTCCACGGCAGGCCGGGCCATAGTTCCCTCTATCCCCTGGTCGGGAAGAGCGCCATCATGGCGGCGTTCGACCTGGTCGGCTACCTGCAGGAGGTCCACGCGCGCCCGTTCCCCGTCACCGAAGACCTGCAGCCGCTCGTCGCACAGTCCGCCCGGATCTTCCGCGACATCTTCGGGATCGAGGGAGGGGACAACATCCTGACAAGGCTGATGTTCAATCCGGGGCGCATCGAGGGCGGTGAGAAGGCCAATATCGTGGCGGAGCAGTGCCGGATGGAGCTTGACATCCGGGTGCCGTGGGGCTGCTCCCTCGACGACCTCCGGAGAAGCATCGCCGAACATGCCCCGGATGCAACGATACACGAGACGGATGTTGCCGAACCGACGTTGACGTCCCCGGATGCCCGGATTGTCTGGACGGTCTCTCGCGAGGTGGAACGGGTCTACGGGACGGTGATGCCGTTCCTCCAGTGGGCTGCAAGCGACGCGAAGTACCTCCGCGACAGGGGCTTCGATGTTGTGGAGTACGGGCCGGGGGAGATCCCGACGCTGCACGCGGTGGACGAGCGGGTTTCAGTGGAGCAGCTCAATAAGGCAGTGGACGTCTACCGGGGCGTCATCCGGGCGTATTCTCTCTGAGCGGACGGCCCCGTTTGATATCAACCGGACACCATTTTTCCATTATCCAGAAAGGAGGGAGCCCCTCCGGTCTTCCAGAGAGAGCTCCCTGTTATGCCCCCCTCCATGTATAGTGCCTGTTCGCCGCATAATTCCAGGCAAACGCGATGGATATTCCTGCAAGGTTTGCGATGAGATAATAGACCCCGGCAGCATCCGCGAGGAGGTAGAGGATGGCCACATTAATGGCGAGCCCGCCCATCGAGACCGCCTGGAACGACCAGAAGCGCAGGAGATTCCGCCCGATTCTGAGGTCTTTTGCGGACCGAAACGTCCAGACGTCGTTCCAGACGAAGTTGCTCATGATCGAGAGCTCGATCGCGATCAGGGCGGAGACGAGGTAGTAGAGGCCGGCAACCTCGGTCAGGGCGTAGAGGAGCCCCATGTTGACCAGGATCCCGGAGAGCCCGACGAGCCCGAACCGGACGATCTTCGTCCACTCCGTCCAGACCGGGCCGGCCCGGCGCGTGGTCGAGAAGCGAGTGATGTCGGCGCACTGCCGGAGGTAATCTATCATCGTGTCCGGCTGCAGTTTGCTCTCCCCCTCCTCGCGGTCCCTGAAGACGAAGGGGATCTCGACGACCGAGCGCCACCGGCCCTTGCCGAGGACCTCCATCAGGATCTTGTAGCCCCGCGGTGTGAGCGGAGCGCCGGAGACGACCTCGCGCCTCAGAGCAAAGAATCCGCTCACGGGATCCGTGATCTCCGGGAAGAGTATGCGCCCGAACGCCGTGGCCCCAAGCGATATGAGCCTCCGCTTGAGCGGCCACCCCTCTATACTCCCGCCCTTCATGTATCTGCTCCCGATGGCGATATCCGCTCCCCCCCGTATCGCTTCGTAGAAGCGGGGGATGAGTTCCGGCGGGTGTGAAAAGTCGGCGTCGATGACCTGCAGGATACCGGAACGCGCCGCCCCGAACCCCTCGACGACCGACTGGGAGAGGCCGTGGTCCTCCTTCCGCACGATCAGCCGCACGTTGCTGTTTTTGCCGGCGATCTCCTGCACGATCTCGATCGTGCGATCTTTCGAGGAGTCGTCCACCACCAGGACTTCGCCGCGGATGCCGCTCTGCAGGAAGACTCCGTTGACCGCCTCGACGATTGCGGCGATATTCTCCTCCTCGTTGAACGTCGGGACGATCACCGTCAGGTCGCAGGTATCAGTCATTCAACTCTCCCTGAGCCGACACAAAGAGGTGGATCCCCGTGTGCTCCCCGACAACCCGTGTGTTCTCTTCCAGCCAGCCCACCGCATCTCCGGTGGGGTCCGCGGCGGAGATATCGAGGGTTACCACGTAGAACGCACGCCGGTCGGGGTATTGGTCGCGGATCGCCTCGAGGTCATCCCCGGTCGTCGCCCCGAATTCGATAGTCCGATCGGTCGTGTTGCTGTAGTAGTAGTCGAGGGGTTTTGTCACGTAATGCGGCAGCACGACGACCAGATCGCCTTCCCCCGTCACCCTGCCGAGCCCCGCAGAGAATCCCCGCCAGTCGTCCTTCTGGGGGGTCGTGTAGTAGGTCGCAAGAAAGGGAGTGCCGATGAGCACCGCCGCCGCGACGAAGAGGTAGACCGCCCTCCCGTCTCTCACGAGGGCACAGAGCCCGGGATACGCCGATGCGACGCCGATGAAGTAGACCGGGAGAAGGTAGATGAGGTAGCGCGGGAGCATCGGCATCCTCGAGGAGAGAACAAGGCTTGCCGCCAGCGGGAGGGCCATCATGAGGATGAGGAGGAGCGCTCCATCCCGGTCCTCGCGCCAGGTATACGTGACGCCTATCAGAAAGAGGATGAGGAAGGGAATGAGGATCCAGTCGCTGGACCCCGAGATCTGGAGAAGGGTCTGGTAGACGACGCCGGGCCCCTGGATGCCGAAGGTCGGAGCGGACGCCGTCCGGACAAGGAAGAGGTTGATCGTTACGATGAGGAGAGGGAGGCATGCGACGACGAACGTGACGACCGAGAGGACCAGGTTCCTTGCGCTTCTGACGTCGCTCCGGATCTCGCCGGCGCGGGTGAGGAGGGCGTGGAGGCTGAGGACGGCGACCGGCACGATGGCGTAGAAGTGCATCCAGAAGGCGACTGCGGAGAAGAGCCCGAAGAGGACCCAGGGGCGGGTCTCGTCCGATCGGCTTGCTTTCACGTAGCAGAGCAGTGCCAGGGAGAAGAAGAAGAGCATCGGAGCGTATGCCCGGGCCTCCTGGGAGTAGAATATGTGGAAGGGGGAGAACGCGAGGAAGGCGGCAGTGATGAGCCCGACGTTTTGGTCCCGGAACTCTCTGCCGATGAAGTATACGACCGGGATCGTCAGGACGCCGAGGAGTGCGGGGAGGAACCGGAGCACGAACTCGCTATCCCCGAAGAAGAGCATACCGTGCTCCAGCCAGTAGAAGAGCGGCGGGTTGAACTCTCCGCCGACCGTGCTCTCCCAGATGCCAATGAGCGACTGCCGGGCGAACACGAGGGTCGAGGCCTCGTCGAGCCACAGGGAGTTCGTTCCAAGGCCGTAGAGCCGCAGTATGGCGCCGATACCGGTCAGACCTATGAGGATCAGGAGGTTCCCGGTAAGGTTCAGGTCGTTTTCCGGAGTGGCACGCCACGTTTTTGCGCTCTCATCAGGGTCGCTGCTGTCATCCAGAATAGGGGGGTCGGTGTCTATCGGTTGTGTCTTCTGTCTCTCCGGTACTGTCATTGGTCAGGCGATAGAGGTACAAACGTCTGATAAAAAGGTTCCTGCACTGCAGAGGACTCTGCGAACATATGCTCGACCTCTCCCGGGAGTCTCTCACAAGAGGTCTATTTTTCTGATCCAGCCGCGTCTTCCGGAATTATACCGCAAAAACAGGTCGGTTTCCAATTATATTTCTGCTGACTGATATATCCTGTATAAAATTTTTCTCCGGGTATTCAAGCATAAAAGCATAAATACCTCTTCACATAATCCCACTACGGTGACGCGGGTGTATAAATCGTTCTTTCTAGTTGCAGTGATGGTCCTGATCCTCGCATCCGCCGGGTGCGCGGAGTTGCCGCCCGGTGGAGAATCCGGCTGGTCCGGCCTCCTTTCGGAGTCGGAACCGGAGGAGACACCGGGCGGGTCAGATGCCGATCCGGGGTATCTGACGCCGGCGACCCCGTATCCCACTGCAACGAGCAATATGGCCAGCCCCACGCTCAGCAGTCCGCCGCCGGAGACCGCGCCGACGCCGGACCCCTACGTGACGCTCTCTAACCGGACGGCACAGTTCAATGCCACTCATGCAACGGAAGCCTTCTCCTTCGACCTGACCGCGCCCCCGCTCATCATCGACTTCGAGGTGGAGCCGAAGATGATCACGCGGGTGATGCATGCAAAGAGCGACTACAAGGACAGGAAGTATCAAGACTACACGCAGACCTACCCGAGCGAGGAATCGTGGTTTACAGTGACTGTCAGGGACTCCGGGTCCGGCAAGATTGTGGCCCAGGACGGTTTCGGGAAACTCTTCAGCGCAGATACACATAAAAGGGTCTTCGTAGGCCGGTCAGGAGAATACCTGATCCAGTTCGACGGAAACGATGTGAAGGTACACATACTGGTGCGCGCAGGAGGCCTGTAGGCCCCTCCAGTGCTACCGCTCCCTCCCGGATACGCCAGGAATCGGGTTTTATCCCCGCAGATGTCGGACCCTGCAACCCTCTCCATGGCGTTCCGATCATCCCGGGAGCAATCCTTTTTAACCAGGACAACGTAGTTATTAGGGGAAAGACACTCAGTCTCGTGTCCCGGTAGGGTAGTGGACATCCTAGAAGCCTGCGGAGCTTTTGACCCGGGTTCAAATCCCGGCCGGGGCGTTTTTCGATTTTGAGTTTCAGTTCTGTAGCTCCAATCCGTGACCGCAGGTTCCGTTCTGCCGGCCCGTATCATCCCTGCGATGTCCCGTACGGGATCCGGCAAATGATGAGGCGCCGCGTTCACCAACATTCGTCGTTATAGAGCCCGACGCTATCTTGTTGTCAAACATATCGAGTTCTCTCCTCTCGATCGTCTCCTCGCACCGCCGGTATGATTTCGGGGCAAGGTCCCGGACGGCGTTGGGGTCGTTGTCACTTAAGTCTATGAATTCCCTTTCCCACCCTTCGCATCCCTCACGGCCTGCCTTCTGTGTGGGACCATGGGCATGCCCCTGCAGTGGACCGTGGGGATATCGCCTCGCGGGGGTGGGGCTGACGGGGAGGGGGTCTC
>WOYI010976583.1_pt1 | contig 15307 bp, 12 predicted proteins | sample 6423411 | NCBI WGS metagenome assembly WOYI01 (sample SAMN13441803, study PRJNA592873) | oil field metagenome | biome: oil field; feature: oil-well bore; material: oil-contaminated soil; isolation source: oil-contaminated soil from oil-well borehole | place: Germany: Wietze | collected 2016-10-18 ...
GGATACGGAAAATCAATTAATTCCAAATATGTCCCTTTGGAGATTTTTTGCTTAACCACAAGAGTAATTTTATTGCTCCCTTTCTACCATCTTCGAGATTTCGTCCCCTAAATCATTGAAGCAATAATTATCAACATGGCTATCCCTTTAACTCAGCTTCATCTCCAAGTGCATAATATAGGTTAAGGCAGGAGGTGGAGCTAGATTTGAAACCAAAATCCTGTCAAACATCAAATATCTCATATCCTTTTGGTAGGACTGATAGCTGTACTTGTCCAGGTTAGACTTGCTTTTGTCCTTTACTACAAAAAAGGTATTTCCAGATGAATACTATCATTACATCAACGTCTATATCATCAATTCCTTTGCTGAGTTACAGGGATAGCCATTAGTATCAAAGAGGATATACCCATTCATTTTCCTGAGGATCATAGGGTATCCTCCACGCCCTTATCCGAATAGTTGTCGGAAAGGGAACAGAGAAGTAGGGGGATTTCACTGACAGTATCATCAATCATCAGCAGATTGACCTGAGCCATGAGTTCATATTCCTTGTTATTGTCATACTTCGCAGTCTCCAGCATAGCAGAGTAAGTTGGGAACAAGGTGGCGTTTGGGCAACTGCCACCATATCCTCAAGAGAGTTCCATCCCTTCCTATGCAGAGCTGTTCTCTGCTCGAAATCTTAGAAGAACAGCCCCATCGGGCGCATGACAGCAGACATCACAGAAATACTTGGGACTGTACAGGGCACTGTCAGGGGAAGAGCCTCTCTTCGGGGACATCACTTGAGTTTGCTGCGGCTTCGAGGAAGGCAAGATAAATCTCAAAGGAATTGTGACCAATATCTTCGAATTCGATGACATCCAGAATGCTATGGACAAGAGTGTTGCCGACAAGCAGAACATTGTCAAAGCCGTAGTGAAAATTGGGTGATGTATATGTCCGATATCACCACATAGCAGGATTTACATGTACTCGAAGCTATATTTAATGAGTAATCAACCACGTACAACTCTCTTCTGAGTTGCTAGCATCCCTCTACTTGCGTATACTCCTAGGTAAGGAGTCTTTTATGCAAGAAACCATCCTGCTTTTCTTCCAGAACATCAGTAGTCCCTTTATGGACTCGTTTGCCAATTTCGCATCAGCGGTTGGGGAACAGACCCTTATCATCGCTGTGACACTTTATATCCTATGGAATCTGGACAAGAACAAAGGCTTCACCATCTACTCCACCCTACTTTTCTCAGTCATATCCATGGGACTGCTCAAGGCAATTGTCAGGGCGCCAAGGCCTTTCCAGGTATTGGGAAACATCGACGGCAAGCGCCTGGCGACTGCTACCGGATACTCCTTCCCCTCAGGTCATACCACCACAGGAGCTTCCTTTTACAGTGCCTTGGCTTTCGCCTACAAGAAGCGGGCTCTGAGCATTCTATGTGCCATCTTGATAGTCCTGGTAGGTACAAGCAGGCTCTATCTTGGAGTCCACTGGCCCATCGATGTGTTTGGGGGGTTGGTTTTGGGGATTGGCATCACCCTCATAGCCTATACCAAAATGAGTGCCCTGTATGAGAATAAAGAAAAACGCTACAACTTCACGATCATCATCGGGTGCATAACGTTTGCAGCGGGATTGGCACTTGCCATACTCCTGAACATGCATCGTGTTGACGAGGTTGCCTTCTCTGATCTCATGAAAACCCTGGCTCTTGCAGGAGGAGGCTATCTTGGCTTCGCCTTTGAGGTAAAGAAGGTCAACTACTCTGTAGAAGCCACATTGCAGAAAAAGCTGTTACGCTTCTTCCTTGGAATGGTCGGGGTGATAAGCATTTTGGCACTGAATGCCCTGATCCCAGAAGCACTCTACTCGGTCGGCTCTTTTTCACGCTATGCACTTTTGGGTTTCTGGGGAACCGGACTCTTCCCCTTCATAGGAAAAAGAGTTCTGTTCTCTGATGCTCAATAACCTTAGCCTCGATTCCGCTGGTGATGAGGAACCTCCGCAGCGTCAGCAAGTCATCGAGGTTGCCCCGGCACTGCTTGGCAAATAGCTTGCCGCACATGATGGCATCATCGAGTGCGTAGTGTGCCTGGTACTCCATGCCGAAGTGGTCACAAAGATAGGTCAGCTTGTAGCTGAGCATCTTGGGCCACATTTTTTTTGCAATGGTGTAGGTGCAAAAATAGGATGTTGCCTTTGCCTCAAGATCATAGGATTCGAAGCAACCCTTCAGCACTCCCATGTCAAAGACAGCGTTATGTGCAACAAGGATGTCACGTCCGATAAAGGAACGCATCGCTGGCCACAATGCATCGAATTGTGGAGCAACCAGGCACTCTTCCTCCTTGAGCTTGTGCACCGCTGTCATCCCAGGGTCGAAATATGGGTGCTTGGGCCTAATCAGCGAGTAGTAGGAATCAAGCAGGCTCCCTTCTTCGTCAAAGCGTGCAAGTGCAACAGCGCAGGCACCTCCTGCATAGCTGTTTGCTGTCTCAAAATCTATTGCCACATAGTTCATGTTTGTTTCCCCAACATGATGGAGAGAATGGTCTTGTCAGTCTCTTCCATCCCTTCATGGCTAAGTCTCGCGAGGAAGTCCATACTTTCCAGACTATTCTTGCCCACGATACCACTCTCATTCCCTGGGGAATACCCACGAAAAGCGAGCTTGCAAGCAAGATTGGCTGCCTCTACGCAGGAGTAAATCTTCAGAGAACAGGTCATCTTTGCCCCATCGCATATGATACCGGTGAGGTTGCCTATCATCGTATTGATCGCACGGTCCATAATCTCAAGATCCCCATCAAGCAGGTACACAAGACCACAGGCTGTGCCTATGGCTGCAGTGAAGGCCCCACAAAGGGCACTAAGACGGTTCTTCCTTGCAGTAAGAGAGAGACCTACCAGTTCACTGAGCACCAAGGCCTTGCCCAGAGCTTCGTCACTTTTCTTCAGGTAGGCACCGACAACAGCGAGTGGGACAGTCAGGGTAATGCCTTGGTTGCCACTCCCACTGTTGATGATAACCGGCAACGGACAGCCTGCCATCCTTGCATCACTTGCAGCGGCAGCAAGAGCTGAGCCAAGGCTGAAGGCCTCAGAAAGACTTCCAGGCTCCTGATTGAGACTTTCAGAGGCTATCCTGCCCACAGAAAGACCATACTCGTTACGTACTGCATGCTCCGCTATGGCAAGGTTCGTATTCTTGGCATCAAGACAGAGTGCGATAGCCTCTTCTGGTGCAGCCTCAGCATAGGCAAGAAGATCAGCAAGTGAAGCCTTGCCAATGAGCCACTGATCAGACTCATCCAAGACAGAACTGCAGTTGTCCACAGGCAAGGAGAGCAGGACCTCATCATCCTTTTGCAGGAAGCTGAAGCGGTCATGTTCTCCGCTGATGACCGCGACAGAAGAACTGGATCCCTTATGCGCGGTAACCTTGATATAGAGGGACGGTACAGTGCTACTGATGGATAGGGAGACTGCCAGGTGTTCTGCCAGACGAAGCTGCTCCTCACTAATCTCACTGAGGATGCTCAAGCCCTTCTCCACCTCACCCTTGCACACCCCTAGTGCGACGGCTGCCTGAATACCCTTAAGCGAGCAGTTAGGAAGACCGACCCCCATGGCATTCTTGACCATGTCACGACTGGTGACAACTTCAACCGACGTGGGGATATCCCCTAGCAAAGAGCCAGCCTTAGCACCTGCAAGGGCTGAGGCTGCCGGTTCCGTACAGCCCATGGCGGGCCTCATCTCTTTCTTAAGTAGTTCCAGAAATGTATCCATGAAGAGACTATACCACTACAAAAGGGGATTCTCTACCCCACAAAGTGTAGTAATCGTGACAAAGGAGCCTGCATAGGTGAGCCACTGCTGTTCAGTCTCAACCTCGGCGGACAGAGCTGCCAGCTTAGCCTTGATCAGGTCAGCCTCAGAGCCATATCCACTATCGAATAAGAGCTGTTGCTTTGCTACCTCAGCATTTAGGGATTCCCTCTTAAGGCGCAGGTATGCCAAATTCTCCTGGGCAAGGTGTAGCGTCAGATACGCCTCCTCAACTTGAGAGAGTATCGCCTGGTGGACCTGACCCATGTCCAGGTGAGAGTGACTCTCGCCGATGGCATTGCGCCGTACCTCATGGAACTTCTTCCCCCCATCCCAGATGGTAGTCTTCATACCTACTGACACGTTGAAAGTATAGTCATCCTTATTTTCCCAACCTTCTTCGAATACCGGGAACTTGGAACCTCCATACTCCAAAGAGACCTGCATGGCCACATCAGGCTTCCAGTAGAGGTCTCCTTTGGCGATGGAGGTGGATAGGGAGGCAAGTTCACCCATCAGGGTGGCAATGCGCACCTGTTGCTGACTCTTTGCTGTTGCCAAAGCCTGGAGTGTCTTCAGGTCGTAGCTGAGAAGTGAGACCAACCTCTTCTCATCAGGCTCCCAGACAAGCTCATCACCAGCAGAAAGAGTGATATCACACAGATGCCCTATTGCTGAACGCTGTCTCTGCTCTTGTTGGGCAACCTGCACCTTTGCCAGTTCTATCTGGCGCTCTGATACTGAGGCGGCGAGCACCTCCTCCTCCAAGACCAGGGCATTGGCAAACGATTCTTGCACCAGTGATACCAATACTTGGGAATAGTGGAGTTGCTCATCCAGCAAATCTCCCATCCTAGAGAGATACTGCTGGGCATAAAGCCTGCTCTGCAGTTCTGCAAGCAGGGACTTCTGCAAGGCAAAGCGCTGCTCCTGCCGTATCTCAATAAGCTTCTCTGTCATGGCCACCCCATTTTTCAGTTTTCCCCAAGTCCAGACAGGTTGGGTTAGGGAAAGGGAAAAATTGTAGAGGGTTTTGTCCAGGCCTAGCTCTAGGGGGAAAGGAGGAGAAGGAAGAACAGAAGGAATGGCAGGAATGGTGATCAGTTCAGCATTCTGCAAGTATGTTGCCGAAATAGCAAGATCTATGGTAGGCCCATACCCTGTCTTGGCGTCCTTACTGTCTAGGAGTGAGAGTTCCTGCTCCCCTCTTGCCTGTTTCAGTTGGAGGTTGTTGGAAAGCAACAGGGCCTCCAACTCCGGTTGTGTGAAGGTGGCCCCTGATACTGGTAGTGAAGAGAGTATGCATAGGGTTAGCAGTAGGAGTTTTCTCTTGTTCATGATCGTTCAGCCTTTTTGCGGAGGACGCTTCTCTCACTTCGATAGTACAGGACAGGGATGATGAAGAGCGTTATCAGGGTGGAGGTAAACAGCCCCCCTGCGATAGCCTGTCCCAAGGGTGCGTATATCTCTGCACCTTCGCCTGTGGCAAAGGCCATGGGCACGACTCCCAGCATGGTGGTGATGGTGGTCATGAATATGGGTCTGATGCGCGAGGCACTACCCTCTGTAATGGCCTTCACCAAGGAATCTTCAGATTCCTTCCCACTTCGTTCTTCACCCTCTTGCTTTTGCCTTCGTAAGAGGTTCACATAGTCGATGAGGATGATACCGTTGTTTACCACGATACCCCCCAAGGCTATGACACCAAGCAGGGAGACTATGCTGATCGTAGAGCCGAAGCCAAGCAGTCCAAGCACGACGCCGATGATACAGAATGGTATGGAAACAATAATGATGGCAGGCTGTCTGAACCGCTCGAACTGGATGACCATCACCGTATAGACAAGGAACCAGGCTATGAGCAGGGCTGAGACAACAGGAGGGATCGACTCCTCAATCAGTTGTATCACTCCCCCTGATAGACTGCTCACCCCTTCGGCCAGGGGGTTAGAATCCAGATATTCATTCATCCGCTGCAGGACAAGGGAGGTGTCCTCATCGACAAGAGAGGCTCCTATGGTTATGGTCTTTGCACGGTCTGTGTGGTTGATCTCACTCAAGGTGCTCCGCATCTCGAGCTTCGCTACCGACGCAAGGGGAATCGAAGTGCCACCCATGGAATAGAGCTGTATGGCATTGAGGGTGTCTTCTGTGAAACCTTTTTCGGTAGCATCGCTACCGATTCTGATGGAATAACGCTCGCCTCGGGTATCGGTGAAGGTGGCCACATCCATACCCTCCACAAGAATCCTACTCGTCAGGGCCGCTTCATAGCTGTTGATACCCAGTCTGTTGAGGCTGTCACGATCCATTTCCAGAACCAATTGACTTGCATCGAAAGAGGTATCGACCCTGGTAGAGACAACTGCAGGATCCTGCTGGAGGTGGTTCTGAATACGCTGGGCCTCCATAAAGAGCAAGGAGAGGTCCTCACTGACCAAGGTAATACCATAGCCGCCTCCTCCCGTAACAAGGCCCAACAGCTTGTCAAATCCCCCATTCTCAAGGCGGATGGTAGCATCCGGTACTTCGTCAGCTATACGGCCCTGTAGGCTAAGCATGATCTGATGCACACTCCGCTTCCGCTGGGCGACAGGGACGAGTACCACCCTTGAGTAAGCCATGTTCGGACTATTTCCCCCTAAAAAAGTATCACCCATCCCTGAATAGGTTATCACATCCTGCATCTCAGGCACTTCAGAACGAATAAGGCCTTCAACCAGTGCACTACGCTCTCGGCTCTCTTGTACGCTGTATCCCTGGGGAAACTCCATATGGACATAGAAGTCACTGTTGTCAGTTGATGGCAAGAAGGTGGAGCCTAACTTGGTTATGGTGAATGCCGACAAAACCAGGATACTGATACAGATCACCAGGATAAACGCACTGTTAGAGAGGCTCCAATCCAATGCACGCTTATACTTTCTTTCAACAGAATCCATCATACGGTTGAACCTTCTGGTCTTCACTTGGGGAGGAACCGGACGCAACAGTTGTTTGGCAAAGAAAGGGACAAAGATTATCGCAACCAGGAAGGAGCCTGCCAAGGCAAGGATCAGGGTGAGGGCGATATCCTTGAATATGCTGCCGATGATGCCACTGAGCATGGAGATGGGGATGAATACGACCACAGTGGTAAGGGTTGAAGCGAGGATAGGGGAGCCCACCTCGTCGCTTGCCCTGTCGATGCTCTGTGTGACTGTTAGGTCACCTATCCTGTAGTACCGGTATATCTGCTCAAGCATGACGATGGAGCCGTCTACAACCATCCCCAAGGAGGATACCAATCCTGATAGACTCATAAGGTTGATGGTGATGCCCATAGCTGCCATACCTATGAAGGCAAACAGCAGGGAAAGGGGTATGGAGAAGCCTATGATGAGCGTCGACCGCGTATCACCTAGGAAGAGGACAATGACCAGGATGGCCATGATGATTCCCATCAACCCACTTCTGATTACAGTGTTCAATGATGCTATGGTGGTCCTGCTGTCGTCTCCTATGATGGAGAAGGTGAGTGCTCCCCCACTCTTCTCTTCTTCCTCCTCAAGCAAGGCCTTGATGGCCTTGTTGATCTTCACTATATTTCCATCGCTCCGTTTGGTCACATTGGCAACCAGCAGTGAAGCCCTGTCACTCTCGACAGAATAGGCAGGGTCGGGGTATCGCAAGGTGACGGTGGCGACATCTTCGAGTCTGATGGGAGTCCCCGTCTCGGTGTACCCGACTGCCACACTCTTGAGGTCTTCCAAAGAGGAAAACTCCCCTCCATACCGGAGGTCGAGCGTCTTCCCCTGGTATTCTGCCGTCCCAAGCGGAAGACGGCTGTTCGCATAGCCGATGAGGGTAACCACCTGCGTTACGCTGATCTTCCTTGCAGAGAGATCAGAGAGACGGAGCTGGACAAAGGCCTCAAGCTCCTTCTGTCCATGGACGGTGAGCTCTGCCACACCCTGTATCTGGCTTATGGCTGGAATGAGCTCATCCTGGACATAGGAAGTTACCCTTCCTATGTCTTTCCCCCCGGCGATGGAGAAGGTAAGGATGGGAAGCATGCTAGCTCCCCCTACCAGGGCAAGGGGGTCGCCTTCCAAGTTTTTTGGAAGGTCAGAGAGCAGGCTTGTTATCCTATAGCGCACCTCATCGAGCTGGTCGTAGGGGTCACTGCCATCCTGATAGTATATGGTGATCATGCTCATGGAGTTGCTGGACACTGAGTCCATGGACTTGTAGTTAGGCAGGGTCACAAACTCATCTTCAAGGATGTTGGTGACCTCTTTTTCCACATCCTCTGCCCCTGCTCCGGGGTAGAGGGAGAGGACTATGATGGATGGCATGTTTATGTCACTCATAAATTCGATATTCTGGCCTGTAAGGCCATAGAAACCAAACACAATGAGCACAATGAGCAGCATCCCGATGATAACCGGATGCCGTATAGCCTGCTTTGATACCTTCACAAGAGGTCTCCTCTGACACGGACCTCTTGGCTGTCGAACAGGATATGCTGGCCATCGACAACGAAGTAGCTACTCTGATAGGCCTCTGGAACCTTGAAGAACTCTTCGTCTTCAAACTCGACAGGAATGTGTACGTATTCGACCCGATGAGTCTCAGGATCGTAGATATACCATGAGCCGTCACTCTTGCGAATGGATTGGCTCATACGATAGACACCTTCCTGCTCTAGGTAGGTGATGCTCACATCAACTGCCATCCCAGGGCGCACAAGCTCTTTGGCAGTATCCAAGATAGCCTCTAGGGTAAAGGTTTTTGATTCACTGTGCACAAAGGGATCGATATGGGAAAGGGTGGCTTCAATGGGGGCCTCCCAACTGGGATTGGTTATCGCAATGCGAAGATCACCTACGTTGTTCCAGAACTTCTCATAGTAGGTCTCAGGAACCTCGACCTTGACAACAAGGGTGGACAGGTCAGCCATGACCAATAGGGGTTGCTGAGGTCCGGTAAGACTGCCTACAGAGCTGTTCTTCATCAGGATGGTCCCAGTCACTGGGGCCTTGACCGTGGCATACCCAAGCTGCAGTTTTGCAATCTCATACTGGGCTTTGGCAGCATCACGTTGTGCTTTCGCCTGATCATAATTCTGTTCTGTTGTCGCTTTGTTCTGATACAGGGAGGCTATCCTAGTGAAGGTGCTCTCACTGGCTAGGTAGACAGCCTCCGCCTGTTTTGCCTGCTGTAGGAAGGGTTCACTGTCAAGGGTAGCCAATACCTCACCTTTCTCGACAAGCTGTCCTACAGAGACAGGAAACGTCTCTATGGTCCCTCCTACCAAGGCTATGACAGGTATGCTGTCTTGGGCCTGGATATAGGAGGGGAAGACCCCACGTTTTGCAACTCTCCCTTTCTGGCTCTGCTGTACGACAACCAAGGGGTTTGGTGGAGAGTAGACAATCTTGTCCTGTCTGCCGAGGATTATATCCACGGCGATCAGGACAAGAACAATGATGGCTACCAAAACGGCATACCTTGCTATGTGGGACAATGCACTTGTAGAACCTTTTTTCATACTTTGACACCCTTACACGTGTCTGAATATACTACCTAAAAAATCAAAAGGGAACCAGACTTCTTACCGTGGGACATCAGCTATGAAGAGATTCCCCTCAACTTCCAGCTGATACTCAGACAGGGAAGCGGCTACCACATAACACTCGCCCCGGGTGATGACAAGCTTGTCACCTCCGTTGGTAAAGGTTGTCTTACCCTCAGTACAAAACAGGAGCTCAATACTTTTCCGGTCATGGATGTGGTAGGATCCTGAGGGGCAGACCATCAGGTGGAACTCCTCTGTTGGGGTAAGCAGGTGTTTTCTTCCTGACTTGCCGACCAAGGTGAGGACAGGCTCCACCTCCTTTCCTTTGATCTCCAATATCCTCAACAGTTCGCGCACATCGACCTTCTTGTTGGTGAGGCCTCCTCGCAGGACATTGTCAGAAGAGCTCATCAGCTCTATGCCGTTGCCCAACACATAGGCATGTAGTGTCTTTGGTTCAAGATAGAGGGCTTGTCCCTCGGAAAGGTGTTTGACATTGAGCAGGAAGGGACAGAACAGACCGGGATCTTCCGGATACATCTCGAAGCAGGTCAGCGCGATGCCCTTGCTTTCCAAAAAGAGACCATCAGGGGAGGAGAAAGGAAGGTCTTCCCTCTCTCGCAAGGAAGCGATGTACTCCTTGATAAGGGGTACAAGCTCCTCCTTCTTCATGGTGTAGAGTTTCTCAAAAAGCTGAGCAAGCCTTCCATCTGGGGTCTCTGCATCCAATGCAGAGAAATGTTTGGCATAGCCAACAGGGATGAGAGATTCTAGGGTAGGAAGAATTTTTTCCAAGGGACGGAAGGCGCACATTGCGGTAACAGGGGTAAGGGCATAGATAACCTCTGCCTTCCTATTGGGATCCTTGTAGTTCCACAGTTCCTTGGGGAACCGGGTACGGAAGGCATGTTCACGCTCCCACCCTTCTCTCGCCTGGAATTCAGAGGGATGACACTGGATGGAAAGGGGGGATTCAATAGCCAGCACCTTGAGCAAAAGGGGTAGCTCAGGGCCAAACCAATCAAGATGATCCTGTCCGAACCAGTGCAGGCTGTCCGACCGAAGGAAGTCAGAGAGCTTCTGGTCTGTGCCGTCTATGAGGGATTCTCCACTTGGATGGGTTCCCATCCAGATTTCCGCCTTGGGTTTTCCATCAGGTTTTTGTCCGAGGAGCGTAGGGATGAAGGACGAATTGCCCCAATCGTACTCTTTCACTTGTGCTTTGATCTTGACAATATTCATACAAGCCTCCGTCTATGAGTATACGATTCTTCGTATTCTATAGCAAACAGAAAAATCGCCCTCCAAAGTAGAGTGCTATACGAGACTGACACCAGATTATTGTTGTCCGTGCTCTAGCTCGAATCATGCATGAAAGAACTTTTGTTTTCCCATAGTCTGGGCATAGGTTGGCAGTGATTCTATTTCTTTCTTGATCGTCAGCTTCTCAGCTTCAAGAGAGATCTTTGTCTGCAGGTTGGCAAAGTATTCGTCACTGGCTCCGAAGTAGTGGGCAAGGCGCAGCGCGGTATCCATCGAGAGTTTTCTCCTGTTGGCGAGAATCTCCTGAATACGGCTTGCCGGTACATTGATATCCTTTGCAAGCTTGTATGCACTGAGACCGAGGGGAACCATGAACTCTTCCTTCAGAAATTCCCCCACTGTTAAGGCTGGCATATAGTTGTCCATTGTGCTCTCCTAATGGTAGTCGACTATCTCGACTTCGGTTGCGATACATTCTGTCTCACTCCAGACAAAACATATCCTCCATTGGTCGTTGACTCTGATACTGTACTGACCTTTTCGATTCCCCTCCAACTGTTCAAGTCCATTCCCAGGTGGAACATTCAAATCACTGGTCTTGGCAGCAATATCAATCGACCAGAGTTTCCGCCTACTAATGATCTGGACTTCCTTGGAAAATTTCTTAACGAATACCGATTGGAATATCCTTTCCGTGTTCTTGTCGGCGAAACTCCTTAACCAACTAGTAGATAAAAGAATAGCCCTCCAAAAATTGGAGGGCCACAATTCACTACAAACAAATCAGTTACTTTGCATATACGCGGGGAAGAACCACCATAGCAACGGCAAAGGCCGCAAGGGTAGCTATCCAAGCAACAAGGACGTTCAGGAAGATTCCTCCAAAGATAAATCCAACCAAGGCACAGACTGCTACGGTTATAGCATAGGGAATCTGTGTGGCAACGTGCTCAAGGTGAGGACAACCTGCCCCTGTTGAAGAAAGGATAGTTGTGTCGCTGATCGGGGAGGCATGGTCACCGAAGACCGAGCCACCGAGAACCGCACTGACACTGATCAATGCTGCGTTGAGTAGGGCTGGCCCAGCAAGACCAAGAGCCTGGCCAAGTCCGACTGAAATGGGCATCACAAGGGGGATCATGATGGCGAATGTGCCCCATGAGGTTCCCGTCGAGAAGGAAATCAAAGCAGACAGGGCAAAGGCGATGACCGGGATGAGGGCGATGGGGAAACCACCTCCGACAACCACTTCACTGAGGTATGCTGCAAGACCAAGTCCTCCATCTTCGGGACTGTTTTTGATGATAGAACCGATGGTCCAGGCCATGGTCAGGATGATCAGGGCAGGAACCATGCTCTTGATACCATCACCAATTGCTTCACTTGCACCCTTGATGGTGAAGAGCTTGCGTGCGGTGTAGTAGATATAGGAGATCACCAATGTAAAGATAACTGAATAGAAAAGCGCCATGGAGGCGTCAGTGTTGTTGAATGCATCTCCAAGACTCATGGAAGCCATTGCGGCTCCGAGGGTTGCAATGCCTTCACCATCGATGGCACCAAGGTAGGTGGTCATGGGGAATAGAATTACAGCAGATGCTATGAGCACAATAATTGGCAACAGCATGTCCAAAGGCCTTGCCTTGGCCGCATTAGCTTCACCCCCATCATCAATCTCACCAGGAGCAGGGCCGTACTCTTCATTATAGAGTTTACCGGTCTCTTTTGCGTAGGCAATACTCTTGGCCATAGGGCCGTAGTTTCGGCCGCTGAGGATGATGTAGAGCACCATGCCCAGGGTAAGCAAGGCATAGAGGTTATAGGGAACCGATCGGATGAAGAAGGTAAATTCACTTACTCCAAGAGCAGAGAATCCTTCGGACCCTTTTACGATAGACATGACTGTAATAACCCAGCTGGAGATGGGGACAAGGATACAGACAGGAGCCGCTGTCGAGTCAAGGATGTAGGCAAGCTGTGCGCGTGCAACACCGTTCTTGTCGGTGATGGGACGCATGACGGTTCCTACTGCAAGGCTGTTGAAGTAGTCATCGATGAAGATGAGTAAACCACAGAACCAGGTCATCAGGAGGCTTGACTTGGACGTGTGAAGCTTATCGGCTGCCCAACGGCCAAAGGCTCGGGCAGAACCAGTTCTGCTGAGCATTCCTACCAGTCCTCCAAGGAGGGCACAGAACAGGAAGATACGGATGTTCCATCCGTCATTCAACGAGTCTGCGATCATATCGGTAAGGTTGAGAATTGCTACAAGGGGATTCCCGCCTGCAACAATCAGGGCACCTGAAAAAATTCCCAAGAATAGCGATACCATCACATCCTTGGTGATGAATGCCAGGGTAATGGTTAGTACGGGTGGAATAAGACCCCAAATTCCAAAGCTTGCCATAATAGACCTCTCTCTCTATGTAATATGGCAAAACTATAGCATGGGAATAGTTACAAAGTACAGTAAAAATCATCAGGTTGGTGCAGATATTTACAAATTGTTATCTAAATAACAAAATGCAATACAACAAGAGATATAGGAAAAACCGTACCCTCTACGTAGACTAAAAAATTGCCCTCCTTTCGAGGGAGGGCAATCTACATGAGAGAGGACAATCACTAGCGGGAGAGAAGGGAGAATCGCACAGAGACAGCATCAATGGGCTTGTCTCCGAGATCATTACCATACTCTAGCTGGTAGTAAGCTGCATCGAGGTGGAAGATGAGCAAGTCTAGCCCAACACCAATACTCTGGTACCCCTTGTTGATACCGTAACGGACATCAAGGAAGGAGAGCAGCCTGACTGAAGCACCAAGTCTTGTCTGGCTGAAGAAGCCTCTTGCCAAGGCATCATCTTCCAGACCGGAAAGCGACATCACATCAAGTACATCAACGGCGATGATCGGTCTGATGAGGGACCCGATATCAGGTGCCCAGGTAAGGCCTGCATCAAGTTTCCATTCTGACTCAATCTCGAACGTCCCTGAATCAGTACCAGTGGTAGTATTGGGAGTAGTAAGAGAGCTACCCAATACCTTTTCTGCCCAGTCATTGACTGAGGGGAAAACTTCCATGGAATAGTTTCCGTTGAAGTTTCTGGCAACTGTAGAGAATCGCAGCCCAAATGGGAAATTCAAGTTCACACCAGCAGAGAGAGGAAGTGCATACCCAGCTGCAAGAGGTACATCATTGAGATATATTTCAGCAGGATCGGCATCCTCATCAGAGATCATATCGGTAATGCTGGAAGCACTCTGCTTCTCAAGGTAAAGCTTGTACACCGCCTTTCCAGAAACACCAATATCCAAGGAGATGGCATCAGGTACAAGACTGAAGTTCAAGCCAAAGCCCACTGTAGCAGCAGTAGTAATCTGAGCTATGAGGTTGGTCGCAGTCAGGTCAACACCTGCCTTGTAGGTCATTATGCGTTCTTGAGTTTCAAGGGCAATACCAAACCCACCAAGGGTGAGAACAACAGAGGCATCAGTGGTTACAAGATCTCCATAGCCTTTCTTGATGGTGCCCAAGAACTTCTGTGCACCAGAAAGCATGCCAGCATCGGTGCCTTTTTCAAACTCCTCAATCGCACCACTTTCCAGAATATCCTTTGGATTATAGGCTGTTACTGTTATTGCAGGAAGGGAAAGTTTGAAGTCTCCCCCTACCAAGTTTGCAGGGTTAATCAGGAAACTGTCATAGTATCCTTTTACGCCCAAACCTGCACCACCCATACTCAGGACCCTGGTACTGGTACCCATGAAGGGCTCTCCGGTCTGCTTGTAGGTAGCAACATTAGGGCTATAATCTGCAGCAGCCAAAGGAGCCACTACCAGAAGAACCAAAGCAATTACAATGCTTATCAGTTTAATATTTTTCATAGTATGCTCCTCCTTAAAGCTCATTGTACCATTTGGTAAGGCCATCTTCTGTTGATCCTGCATCGCGGAATGTAATGAGCTCAGTGCTTAATTGTGCAATTCCCCCTGCATCGTTGATCCGAATAATGTTGTCAATGATAGCCTTGTAATATTCCACAGGATTGTTTTTCAGGAATATTGGCCATCTTTCATAATCCAAATCACCTAACACGGAAGGCGGAGTCAAAGAGCCGGATGCAATCAATGTTCCTAAGCCAAGCCTTTTGTTTTCATCAGTAAAATTAAGATAATGCACAATAATTTCATTGGCTGTTGTGGTAGCACTATGATTAGTTCTTTCATCCTGACAGAAAGCTTCATGCTCTGTGATGAATACAGCCAAAGCATACTTTACAAGGGTGGAAGTATCAAAATTCAAATTATCCATATCCCTCTTTGTTATATTGCCCAAGTCCATCATCTTCAGGGCCTGCTCCATGGAAGAGCGATAGATCTGCTGATTAAGCAGTAAACTCTTGTACTTGGCAGGAGTATACTCAAATTCTTCAGAGGTCGTATTATACGTAATGCCCATCAGCTCAACAATTGTTGGAGCCAAATCATTGATTGTGCCGATAAAATCCTCTGCATCTGTAAGAGCAATAGGTTCTCCTCGTGATCGTGTTCCCTTGTCACCAAGACTATCCAAGAGACTTCCAAGATCGATCTGTCCGGTGAAGTCAATGGAAGCTGAACCTGAAATCTGTTCAGCCACCTCAGCGGCG
>WOYI011178295.1_pt1 | contig 15305 bp, 16 predicted proteins | sample 6423411 | NCBI WGS metagenome assembly WOYI01 (sample SAMN13441803, study PRJNA592873) | oil field metagenome | biome: oil field; feature: oil-well bore; material: oil-contaminated soil; isolation source: oil-contaminated soil from oil-well borehole | place: Germany: Wietze | collected 2016-10-18 ...
AAGCGATCGTGAGCCGTGGGCAGCTCGTGGAGATCGGCGGCAGCTTCCGGATCCCGGACATCATGCGCGAGAGCGGGGCGAAGATGGTCGAGGTGGGCACCACCAACAAGACGCACCTCCGCGACTACGAGAACGCCATCACCCCGCGCACCGGACTCATCCTCAAGGTCCACTCCAGCAACTACCGCGTGGTGGGCTTCACCGAGGAGGTACCGGTCGCCGACCTGGTGGCGCTCGGCGCCGAACACGGCATCCCGGTGTTCGAGGACCAGGGCTCGGGCGTGCTCATCGACCTCGCGAAGTATGGACTGCCGGGCGAGCCCACGATCGGCGCGGCCATCGCCGCGGGCGTGGATCTCGTGAGCGCAAGCGGCGACAAGCTGCTCGGCGGACCGCAGGCGGGCATCCTCGCGGGCAAGCGCGAGGTCATCGCGAAGCTCAAGAAGCATCCGCTCGCGCGGTGCGTGCGGCTCGACAAGATGACGCTCGCCGCGCTTGAGGTCACGCTGCGTCTCTACCTCGACGAGGCGCACCTGTTCGCCGAGGTGCCCACGCTCCGCATGCTCACGATGACCGCCGACGAAGCGAAGAAGCGCGCTGAGGCCCTTGCCGCGGCGGTCCGGTCCGGAGTGGGTGACCTCTGCGAGGTCACCACCGCACCCGACGTCTCGCGAGCCGGTGGGGGCGCGCTGCCCATGGAGGACATCCCCACCACGGTGGTGGCGGTGACGCCCCGCTCGGGGAGCGCGACCGCACTCGAGCAGCGCCTGCGCCTCGGCGAGCCGCACGTGATCGCCCGGATCAAAGACGGCCGCCTACTGCTCGACCCGCGCACCCTGCGCGAGGATGAGGAGCCCGAGGTCGTCACGGCGCTGTTGGCGGCCGCTCGCTAGCGGCTTGTCGCTGTCAGCGAGGCGGTGTACCATATCTGGGTACGCATGACCGTACCCGAATGAGGTACACCATGTTGGCCGAACTGCTTGGCTCCAAAGTGCGCGCGCGGATCATCGCGGCGCTACTGATCGCCGACGATCGGCGGATGCACCTGCGTGCGCTCGTCCGAGCAGCGGGTGGCAGCGTGGCGTCCGTGCAACGCGAACTCGAGCGCCTCGAGGACCTGGGGCTCGTCGCCTCGGCCATCGATGAGTCAGGCAGGCGGCAGGTGACCCTCGCCGAGGACCACCCGTTCGCCGCACCGCTCGAAGGCATGCTGGCCGCTGACCCGCGTGCGCAGTACGAGGCGCGGTCGGCGACCATCCCGAATCTGGACCCCCGCGTGGCCAGTGCGCTCGGGGATTCTGTGGAGGCCATCGTGACTGGCTTCGACCCGATCAGAATAGTGCTCTTCGGTTCGCAGGCGAATGGAACCGCACAGTGGGACAGCGACATCGACCTGCTTGTAGTCCTGCCGGAGGTGAAGGACCCAGTGGAGGACGCTGTCGCGCTCCGGTGCGCGATCGGCGGCGTGGGTCGCGGAGTCGATGTGGTGCCGACCGACCAGCAGGGGCTCGAGCGTGCCAAGACACGGCGGATCTCGGTCATCAGGGATGCTGCCGAGACGGGGGTGACGCTGTATGACCGCCCCGTCTGAGCCATCGGAATCGGTTGAGTGGCTTGCGCGAGCCGTGCGCGACCTGGAGAAGGCATCGGCCATGAGCGCACTCGGAGCGTTCGATCCCGGCGATGTCTGCGCCTATGCTCAGCAGGCTGCAGAGAAGGCCATCAAAGCCGCGCTGGCCTACGGCCCGGGTGCGGTTCCCCGGGTGCACGACCTGCGAGAGCTGCAGTGTCGCGCGGAAGCGGAGATCGCTCCGCACGTCACCGATGAGATACTCGTCAGAATCAGCGCCGTTGTGGCCGACGTCACCCGGATCGTGATGGAACAGGAGCATGAGCAGTGAGCACCCCCTCGCTCGTCTTGGGCACCGCCGGCCACATCGACCACGGCAAGTCCACGCTCGTCAAAGCGCTCACCGGCACCGACCCGGACCGCCTGGCGGAGGAGAAGGAGCGCGGCATCACCATCGAGCTCGGATTCGCGCAGCTTGAATTGCCGAGCGGGCGCACGATGGGCGTGGTGGACGTGCCCGGACACGAGCGGTTCGTGCGCCAGATGGTGGCGGGCGCCACCGGCATCGACGTGGTGCTCCTCGTAGTGGCGGCCGACGATGGGATCATGCCGCAGACGCGCGAGCACCTCGCGATCATCGACCTGCTCGGCATCCCGCGCGGCGTGGTGGCGATCACGAAAGCGGACCTCGCCGAGCCCGACTGGCTTGAACTGGTGGAGGGCGAGGTGGCCGAGTTGCTGCGCGGCACCTCGATCGACGGCGCACCGATCGTGCCGGTCTCCGCACGCAGCGGTGCAGGACTGCCCGAGCTGCTCACCACGCTCGATGAGGTGGCCGCCGAGGCTGAGAGCCGCCAGTCGAATCTGCCGCTCCGGCTGCCGGTGGACCGCGTGTTCACCATCGCCGGTGCTGGCACGGTGGTCACCGGCACGCTCTGGAGCGGCACCGCCAAGCGCGACGGCCAGGTGGAGCTCATGCCCTCGGGCAAGCGCGGGCGCATCCGCAGCGTGCAGATGCACGGCATCTCCGCCGAGAAGGCGGTGGCCGGCAACCGCGTGGCGCTCAACATCGCAGGGCTCGACACCGACGAGATCTCGCGTGGCGACATCGTGGCCGAGCCCGGCACGCTCACCGTGACCGACCGCTTCGACGCGCGTGTCAGCTACCTCGCGAGCGAGGAGAAGCCGTTCGAGACCGGCACGCGCGTGCACGTGCACCACGGCACGCGCGAGGTGCTCGGCCGTGTGCTGCTGATGGGCGCGGAGCGCCTGCAGCCGGGCGAGAACTCGCTCGCACAGCTGCGCCTCGAGGAGCCGTTGTCGCCGCGCTACGACGACCGCTTCATCATCCGCTCGTACTCGCCGATGTGGACGATCGGCGGTGGCGTGGTGCTCGACGCGCTGCCCCCGCGGCGCACCACGCTCAAGCCTCACGAGCGCGAGCTCCTGGACGCGCTCCTCGCGCACGACCTCTCCGGCGCCGCGCTCGGCCTGCTCGCCAGTCGCGCCCTGCCGATGACCTCCGCGCAGGTGGCCGCGGCACTCGGCGTGCCCCGCGCGCAGGTGGCAGACGACCTCAACCGCGCCAAACTCGAGCGGCTCAGCGTGGGTGGCGACACCTATTACCTCACCTGGGACGCGCAGGAGCACCTGCTCGCCGAGATCGAGCGTGAGCTGCTCGCGTTCCACGAAGCGAACCCGAAGGCCACCGGCCTCGGCATCGCGGCGCTGCGAGACCGCGTGGACCGCCGCCTCGAGCCGAAGGTCTTCGACGCCCTGCTCGGCTTCGCGGTGGAAGTGGGCAACGTCGTGCTCGCCGGCGGCGAGGCGCGCCACCCGAAGGCGGCTTCCACAGCGCTTGCCGCCGAGGGAGAGGCGTCCGCGAAGCTGCTCGCGCTGTTGCAGGCGCAGGCGCTCGCGCCGGCCACCACCGCGGAGCTCGCTGCAGAGGCAGGCGTGGATGCCGGCCTCGCACGCAAGGTGCTCGGCAAGCTCGCCGCCGAGGGAACACTCCTGCGCCTCGGCCCCGACCTGCACTTCGACGCGGCAGCGGTGGCCGGAGCGCGGGAGCAGATCGTCGGGTACCTCAGGGAGCACGGCACGATGCTCGCCAGGGACGCCCGCGATCTCACCGGCTCGAGCCGCAAGTACATCGTGCCGCTGCTGGAGTACTTCGACTCTCAGGGAATCACCAAACGCGACGGCGACATCCGCACGCTCGGCAGGGCCGCCGGCTAGGCTCCGGGAGCGGCAGGGTCAGTCGTCGTGCGGCGCACTGCCTCCGTGGCAGGTGCAGTTCACCGCGGGCGGACCGGTCGGATGGCACAGTATGCACGCGAAGCTGCGGGAGGAGTGCTCGCCGCCGATCCGGGGATGTTCGAAAGTGGCCGAGTCCCAGGCCTCCGTCGGCGTGTGGCATGCCGAGCAGGTGTCACCGTAGTGGTTCCTCGGCGGCGTATGGCACGACGCGCAGTCCGATGCCGACGAGTGGGTGAACGCCCATTCCTCGCCGAGCGCGTGGCAATTCTCGCAGGCTCCGTCGGCGTGGCCGGCGGGCGGCTCGTGGCAGGCGACGCAGGCCGCGGCCGCCATATCGTGGCAGTCCGAACACGGTACGATGCGATGGCCTGCCAGTGACGTGCCCGCGCCGTACGCGATCGTTCGCGCATCGCGCTGTGCCTGCACGGTGCTGTTGAGGATGCCCGCCGAAGAGAGTGCCTCGGCCGTCACCGCGTGCCCGGCCGTCTCATGGCATGTCTTGCAGGCCTGCTCGTTCCGGTGCACCTCGTGATCGAAATGCTCGATTCCCGGGTCGATCGTTCCCGGGTGGCAGCCGAGGCATCGGCTGTCGGGGAGGGGCACGCCGGTCATCGGGAATGTCGGGTCGCCGGTGAAGTGGACCCAGACCTCGTAGAGTGCCGCGGGCTTGTGGGCCAGGTCCGCGATGAAGCCGGGATCCACGTGGCACCTGATGCATGACACTCCAGCATGGGAACCGTTCTGCCATTCGGAGTAGTACGGCGTCATCTCATGGCAGGTGTTGCAGAAGGCGGGGCGGCTCGTGTACACGGACGTCCCCACATATGCGGCGATCACCACGACCAGCACGCCGAGCACCACCCACCAGCGGAACCAGCCCTTGTCCCAGTCTCTCACTGCGGAACCCCGTTCTGCGCGATCCGGCCTCGTCCCGAGCGTCCTTCCGGCTACAGCCCCTTGAGCCTGCCCGTCATCCGGACCCACGCAGGCTTCGTCCCGCCGCGCATCATGCGGACCGGGCTGTTGACGTCCCCGCGCCCGCCGCTCCCTCTCTCGAGCGGTCACGATCGGCACGCCCCAATGGTACCGCCTGGCGTCGCAAGGGCGAGTGGTGCCTCCACTACATCCCCATCATGCCGAGCAATTCGGCGATGTCCGCCCAGTGCGCCGCGGAGTACCACACGGTGAACACGAGCACGGCGGCGTAGCAGACCCACAGGAACACGGTGATCGGGCCGTGGGCCTCGCGTGCACCGCCGCCGTACTCGGTCGCGTGCTCTTCGGCGTCGTGCACCGAGTACGTGTCGCCTCCCCGCAGTGCGAGCGCAAGCATGCCGCAGAGCGCGGCGATCCACAGCACGGCGAGCCATCCCGAGTTCATCGCGGCGCCTCCCCGTCATCCGATGTCTGCCCTGCGTCGTGCGGACCGCCTCCGAACAGCTTCCGATTGGCCTGCTCGACGTCACTGAACTGATGCGTGCGCAGCGCCCAGAGTAGGAACCCGCCGAAGATGAGCAGCATCGCTGCGGTGAAGAGTGCCTGTGCGATCGTCGCTTCCATTCTCATCACCTCGTGAACCCGCGAGCGAAGGCGTCGCTGTAAAGCGGCCCCCACTTCTCGGCATAGTCGGCCGGTTCTGCAAGCGTCTGGACGTAGAAGATCGCGAGCGAGATCTCCTCATCGGAAAGCGCGTACTTCCAGGGCGGCATATGGGTGGTGGGGACGCCCTCGCGCACCTTCCACACGTACTGCCCGTACGCCTCGAAGTCGTGCCCGGTCTCCGGGAATATGGCAGGCTCCGGCTTGATGTAGCCTCCCGTCACCGTCGGGCTCGCGGGTCCGTCACCCTCGCCCTGCGTTCCATGGCACTGCGAGCAGTACAGGTCGTAGAGGCGCTTGCCTTCATCCCACTGATCCGCCGTGCCGGCGATGGCAGGAATCGCCCCGGTCTGAGCGGCGTACGCCTTGGCCGCGTCGTCGGAGATCCCGCCTTCGACCGTGCGCACGGCGCCGTCCACGAGGCTGCGCTCGTAAAGCACGCTCGCCCAGCGCTCGTCCTCGGAAAGCGACAGGTGCCAGGGTGGCATCCCGGTGCCGGGTACGCCTTCGCTCACGCGCCAGAAGTGGAAGGTCGCGTCCGGGTAGTTGCTCACGCGCTCGACGATGTTGGCCGGACGGGCAACGAGCGTTCGCGCATAGGGTCCCTGCCCGTTGCCGGAGCAGCCGTGGCACGACAGGCAGCGCTGGACGTGCGTGACCTTGGCGGCCTCGAAGAGCGAGGCGTACGCGTCGCCGTCGCTCGCGCTGCCCGAGTACGCTTGCTGTTCCGCGTCGTACGCGGCTGTCGCGCGCTCCACGAGCGCGGCGTTGGGGTCCTCTGCCGCGTCGTACGGCTCCGGGGTCCTCGGCTGGAAGTGCCTCGTCTCGAGGTCCTTGCCGCCGAGGTGCTGCACGTACGCGTCGAGGTCGGCGATCTCGTCATCGCCGAGCCACGCAAAGCTCGGCATGATCGAACGCGGCTCCACCATGCGCGGGTCGACGTAGTGGTCGTGCAGCCACAGCGTAGGTCGCATCCCGCCGATCTGACCCAGTGTCGGGCCCGTGCGCTCGGTGCCCAGGAAGTTCGGCGATGAGTAGTAGAAGTCGCCGGCCTCGCTCGGCACACCGACGGCCCAGTCGCCGGTCCGAACGAACTGCGAGTGACAGTAGAAGCAGCCGTTCTGCCGGTACAGCACCTGGCCGCGGACTTCGGCGTCGGTGAGGTCGTGCGCCCGGTCCGTGGGTGTTGAGCCGCCGAACATCGCGCCCATCCCGATGACCATGAAGGTCATCAGACCGAACAGCGCGAGAGCTCCCACCATGATCACGGTAAGCGAGAGGCGCTCCTGCGAGCGCCGCTGGAAGCGGGAGGCGGGACGCTCGGCCGGGGCGAGCGGCGTGTCGGCTATGGGCGCCTCGGCGCTCCAGGTGCCCCCACGCACGAGCGTCATGCCGAGGTTGACCGCGAAGAGGTACGCGGCCACCACGACCATGCCGCCGCCGATCGCGCGCACGAGGAAGTGTACGGGCAGCATGGGCAGCGTGGGCACGATCTGCACCTGCGCCGCCCACGACGAGTTCTGAACGAGGCCCGCGATGGTCATGCCGAGGAAGAACGTGGTGAACCCCAGGATGGCGATCCACCAGGTGGCATCGAGCAGGCGCGTGCTCCAGAGCCGCTTGCCCGAGACCTCGGGCAGGATCTTGTACGCGATGCCGATCACCAGGAACCCCATGCCGAGCGTGAGAGCGAGGTGAGCGTGCGCCACCGGCCACTGCGAGAAGTGTACGAACTGGTTCACCGTGCGAAACGCCTGGAACGATCCCTGGAGCGACGTGATGATGTAGCCCCAGAAGCCGGCCATCATGAACAGGAATGCCTTGTCCGGCCATGCCCGTCGTCGGGCACCGCGAGTGGTGAGCAGGATGTTCACTGCGAAGGTCACCACCGGGACCGCCATGAGCGCGCTCATGAGCACCGCTTCGGTGCGCATCCACTCGGGCAGCGGCGCCTGCAGGAGATGGTGCTCGCCCACGCCCGTGTAGAAGAACGCGATCGAGAAGAAGCCGATGAGCGACAGCAGGTGGCTGTAGAGCGGCCGCCCCACGTGCCGCGGCACGAAGTAGTAGAGCGCCGGCACCGCGAGCGTGGTGAACCAGAGACCGAGGATGTTGTGGCCGTAGTACCAGTTGAAGACCGCGTCGATCGTGCCCGACAGGGCGCCCGACGGGACGTGCCACATCACGTTGCCGACGAAATAGACGATCGGGAACCACAACATCGTCCCCGCGTAATACCAGGCGCTCACGTACAACTTCTTCTCCCGGCGCACCTTGAGCGTGCCGAACACCACCGCGGCGAGCGCGAGGAGGCAGAGCATCACCGCTACGTCCACGATCCACGGGAGCTCGGCATACTCGCGGCCCTGCGAGTAGCCAGCGAGGATCGCGATCACGCCGCCTGCCACGGCGAGGTTCCACGCGTAGGCGACCGCGCGCGCGAGGCGAGGGAAGCGCAGCGGTGTGTCCACCACGCGTGGCAGCACGTAGAGCATCGCGCCCACCAGGCCGCTCGACAGCAGTCCGAAGGCGACACCATTGACGTGCGCCGGCCTGAGCCGGCCGAACGTGAGCCATCCGGTGCCGGTCAGGAATGTGGGCTGCAGGAACTTGATGGCGAGCAGGAACCCGAGCGTCGTGAACACCGGGAACCAGGCAAGCGTCATCGACAGCCAGGACTTAACCGCACGATCACCTGTCTCGTGCATGAGCCACCCCCCCGTGGGTCGACATGGGCAGTACATACCCGCGCGCGGAGGCCCCCGCATCACTACTGTTCGTTGACATGCGCACGAGCCGTCGGGAGAATACGCCGCGGAGGCGGATGGGGCCTGGTGGCTTCCGCGGTCTTCAAAACCGTAGTGGGGCGTGAAGAGCGTCCCGGGTGTGTTCGATTCGCACGCGCCTCCGCCACGCGAGCGTACCCCGCGCGAGAGCGCGGAAACCAGAAGGGAGCGGCCGACAAGCCGCTCCCTTTCGCTTGGAGCGTGAGGCGGGGACACGGTATCCTCATATGTGCAGCTGGGTTTCCGGGCCGAGGGAGGTCGCCACGGTGGACGAATGCACGCTCAGGCACCGTCTCGGCGTCATCGGCATGAAGTGCGACGAGCACGAGTGCGTGTTCTGGACGCACGTGGGCCCCGAGGGCTCCGAGCCGCGGTGTGCGGTGGAGTACTTCAGGCTGCTCGACGCGCCCGGTCAGGAACTCGCCGAGTGGCTGATCGGCCTCAAAGACGAGCAGCTCGCCGAGGCGCTCGGCCTGCGCAAGGTCTACCCGTCGCAGCAGCTGCCTACGTCACGCTCGTTCAGGCGGTAGGGCTGCCGCAGGAGGGCCGCGGCACCGTCGAAGACGTACACTTTGTTCGTGGCATGCCGGGAACCGAAGGGGAGTGACATGGACGCGATCGAGGCGATTCTGAGCAGGCGCAGTGTCCGCACCTACACCGCCGAGCCGGTGTCCGAGCAGGACATCGAGACGATCCTGCACGCCGCGATGGCCGCCCCTTCGGCGGGCAACCAGCAGAGCTGGCGCTTCGTGGTCACGACCGACCGCGCGATGCTCGACCGCATGGCCGAGTCCACACCGTACGGCAAGATGCTGCGCGAGGCGCCGCTCGCCATCACCGTCTGCGCCGACACCCGCGACCTGCGCCACCCGATGATGTGGCAACAGGACTGCAGCAACGCCGCCGAGAACGCGCTGCTCGCCATCCACGCACTCGACCTGGGCGCCGTGTGGCTCGGCTTCTGGCCCAAGATGGAGCGCGTCGAGCCGCTCAGGGCCACGCTCGGCCTTCCCGAGGGTATCGAGCCGCTGTGCGTCCTGGCCGTCGGCCACCCCGCCGAGGGGCAGCCGTCGGTCGACCGCTACGATGCCCGGCGCGTGCACCGGGACCGCTGGTGAGCGTACCGCTGCTGGAGGCCCGCGACCTGCGGGTGGTGAGGACCGGCGATGCCGGGCCCATGAAGGTGCTCGACGGCGCGTCGCTTTCCCTCGAGCGCGGCGAGGTGGTGGACATCTCCGGTCCGTCGGGTTCCGGCAAGACCACGTTCGTGCGGGCGCTCGCGCTCATGCTGCCCGACGTGGCCGGCGAGCTCTTCCTCGACGGCCGGCCCGCAGCCGAGGTGGGCTCGCGCGCCTGGCGCTCGCGCGTGGCCCTTCTACCGCAGAAGCCGGTGATCTTCCCCGGCACCGTGCGCGACAACCTGCTCGTTCCGTGGCGCCTGAAGGTGCGGCACGGCATCGCCGCGCCCGCCGAGGACGCGATGCGCCGCACGCTCGACTCCTTCGGCCTCGAGGACGTGGCGCTCGACCGCGATGCCGCGAAGCTCTCGGTGGGTCAGGCCGCCCGCGTGGCGATGGCGCGCCTCGGCCTCACGCGCCCCGATGTGCTCTTGCTCGACGAGCCCGACGCGAGCCTGGATGATGACTCGGCTGCGCTCGTGGCGGCGCTCACCGCGCGCTTCACCGAGACGGGTGCGGTGGTGCGCATCCGGCATCACCGGCCCGACGGCATCGCAACCCGGCGCGAGCGCCTGGTGGCGGGGAGGCTTCACGGGGTGGGCGACAGTGACTGAGACGGCCGGCGTGGTGGCGATCACCTGGCCGCAGCTACTGCTAGCGGCGGGCTTCATGGTACTTGTGGGTGCGATCTCGCTCCGCCTCGCGCTCGGGCTGGAGAAGGACCTGGCGATCGCGACCGTGCGCACGTACGTGCAACTCTTCATCCTCGGCCTCGTGCTGCGGTGGGTGTTCGGCATCGATAGTCCGTGGCTCGTTCTCGGCCTGCTGTTGCTCATGGTCGCCGCCGCGGCGCAGACGATCGTGAAGCGCGCGCCCGACGCCCCGGCCGGGCTCTTCGGCAGCAGCTTCATCTCGATGGCGCTCACGGGCTTCATCGTCACGTTCGCGGTCACCGGACTCGTGGTGCAGGTGGACCCCTGGTACCGCGCGCAGTACGTGATACCGATCGCGGGCATGGTGCTCGGCAACTCGATGACGGGCATCGCCCTTGCGCTCGAGCGCGCGTTCGCCGACATGGATGCGCGTGAGGGCGAGCTGCTGGCGCTCGTGGCGCTCGGCGGGAGCCCGTGGGAGGCGGCAGGACCGAGCGTGCGCACGGCCATCCGCGCGGCGCTCATCCCCACCATCAACTCGATGGCCGCGGCAGGAATCGTGTTCATCCCCGGCATGATGACCGGGCAGATCCTCGCCGGGGCGGACCCGCTCGCCGCGGCGGGCTACCAGATCGTGGTGATGCTCATGGTCTCGGCGGCCACCGCGCTCGGCAGCGTGCTCGCTGTGCTGCTCACGTACCACAAGCGCTTCAGCGCCGACGGAGTCTTCATCGAGAAGGGGCTGCGCGATGCCCGGTAACACCTACGTTCGCATCGTCAACAACTTCCTGCACGACATGGCCACCGGCACATGGGCGGCCTGCCTGGCGGTGCTGCTTGTGTTGCGCGGCCGCCTCGAGGGTATGCCCCCCGAAGCCGCGGCCGCACTCGGCGACGCGATGACGCTCGTGTTCTGGATACTTGCGGGCGCGCTCGTGATGGTGAGCGCCACCGGCGGCATCCGGCTGGCGTACTGGCGGCAGCAGACCGCGCCGGAGGATCTGGCGGCGAAGCGGCGTTCGCTCATCGTGAAACACATCGCGTTCTTCGTGATCTACGGCGGCGGGTCGGTCTGGGGCTGGCTGCTGCTGCCATAGAGGAGTGCGGGCGCGTGCGTCGTAACCCGGAAGTGACAGTGCGGTAACGGTTGCCCCGCCTCAATCGGGACCCTACACTATCGGGGACCGTGGACCGGCCCACGGCTTCCCGGGAGGGCCATGACCGCTTTCGAGCTCTATCTCAAGCGCAACGCCAAGAAGTTCGACGCCTACCTGGCGGAGTTCTTCAGCGACGGCACGCACGCCGACATGCGGCGCTACCTCTACAAGATGCTCTCGGACTACACCGCCAACGCGGGCAAGCGGCACCGCCCGCTCATCTGCGTGCTCGCGGCCGAGGCGGTGGGCGGCGACCCGAAGAAGGCGTGGAGTTCGGCGGCGGCTATCGAGCACTTCCACACCGCCGCGCTCATCCACGACGACATCATGGACAGCTCTCTCACGCGGCGTGGCGTGCCGTGTCTGCATGTGACCGAGGGCGACGCGCTCGCGATCAATGCCGGTGACCTCGCGCTCTCGCTCGTCACCGGCTCGGTGGTGGACGACGAGGGCCTGTCCGCGGAGTGCCGCCTGCGGGTGCTCAAGGAGCTCGTGGAGATGACCACGCGCACGATCGAGGGCCAGGCGCTCGACATCGGCTGGGCGCGTGACGACCGCTTCGACCTCGGCGTGGACGACTATCTCATCATGGCCAACCACAAGACGGCCTTCTACTCCGGTGCGGTGCCGCTCGCGGTGGGCGCTATCGTGGGCGGCGGCACCGAGGTGCAGATCGCCGCGCTCCGGGCGTTCGGGCAGGCCACGGGGCTCGCGTTCCAGATCCAGGACGACGTGCTCAATCTCGTGGGCACGCGCGAGGCCACCAAGAAGGACTTCCGAAGCGACATCACCGAGGGCAAGCGCACGCTCGCTGTGGTGCATGCGCTCGAGCACTCCCCGGCACGCGACCGGCTGCTTGAGATCCTCGCAACGCGCACTGAAGATGCGGCGATGCTCGATGAGGCGGTGGCGATCATGCGCCAGAGCGGGAGCATCGACTTCGCACGCACCTACGCCCGCGATCTCGTGCTTTCGGCCAAGGCGGAGCTCGAGACCGCGCTGCCGAGGAGCAAGGCGCGCGACTTGCTCCTGTCGATGGCGGACTTCTTTGTGGAGCGCGACAACTAACTCGCGGGCGGCGCCACCGGTGAGGGTCTGGTGGCTGTCCTCGACCCTCCCGGAGCGCGCCGCCACGCCCGCGCCACCCCCGCTCTGCGGCGAGTGGGCGCGGCAGCAGAACTCCGACGGGTATCATGTACGGGTATGCCCGAACACGAATGGAGGCCGCGCCATGCGCGCTGTGAAGGTTAGCGAGAACGTCTGGTGGGTCGGCGGGATCGACTGGAACCTGCGCGACTTCCACGGCTTTGAGACGCCGCGGGGCACCACCTACAACTGCTACCTGGTGATGGGCGAGACCGGCATCGCGCTCGTCGACACCACCAAGGCGCCGTTCATCCCCGAGGTGCTGGCGCGCATCGAGAGCGTCACGCCGCTTTCGAGCATCACCCACATCGTGGTGAACCACGTGGAGCCCGACCACAACGGCGGGCTGCCCGAGGCGATGGCCGCGATGCCGCAGGCCACGGTGGTGGCTTCGGTGGTGGGCGCCAAGAGCGTGGCCGAGTACCACAACGGCCTCGAGATCGGCAGCGTGAAGGCTGATGAGGTGATCGACCTCGGCGGACGAACGCTCACGTTCCTGCCCGTGTCGATGGTGCACTGGCCTGACTCGATGTTCACCTACTGCCCCGAAGAGCGTGTGCTCATGCCCAACGACGCGTTCGGGCAGCATGTAGCGAGTGAGGAGCGGTTTGCCGACGAGCTCGGACTCGACGAGGCGCTCACGCAACTCGGCATCTACTACGCCAACATCCTGCTCCCGCTCGGCACAGCCGTGGGCAAGGCGATCGACAAGGTGCTCGAGAAGGGTTGGGCGCTCGATGTGGTGGCGCCATCGCACGGCGTGATCTGGCGCGGCAAGGACTTCGGCGCCGTGGTGGAGCGGTATCGCCGGTGGGGAAGCGGCGAGTTGCGCGACAAGGCCGTGATCGTGTACTCCACGATGTGGGGATCGACCGCGACGATGGCCGCTAGCATCGCCGAGGGCATCTCGGCCGGGGGCGTGGAAGTGGCGATGCACGATCTGGCGGTGACGCCGCTCGCGCATATCACCTACGATCTGCTCGAGGCCAAGGCGCTCGTCCTCGGCTCGCCCACGCTGCACCACGGCATGCTGTACCGCGTGGCTGGCTACCTGCAGTACCTGCTCGGACTCAAGCCCGAAGGGCGGATGGCGGGCATCTTCGGCAGTTTCGGGTGGAGCAAGGGCGCCGAGAAGCAGATGCGTTCGCGGCTCGAGGAGGCCGGGTTCGAGATCATCGCCGACGACTTCCTGGTGAAGTTCCGGCCCACTGCTGAGGACCTTGAAGCTGCCGAGGTGTGGGGACGCGCGTTCGCCGAGACCGTGAAGGCGCGCTAGCGTCACTCGTCGAGCGGTCTGCGCGTGAATGCACGAGTCGAGCCACCGGTGGGCTTCCGGCAACGATTCGGTGGCGGGCTCTTTACCTGCGGATGATTCGGAACGATGCTTCTCGCTTCCGCCACAGCCACGCGAGCGAGAACCGGGACAGCAGTGACCACTGAGCAGATCAAACCGCACCTCGAGAAGGCCGTCTTCGGCTTCGGCATCGTCAATCCCATCATGGCCATCCCCCAGCTGTACAACATCTGGGGGCAGCACCATGTCAGCGGGCTGAGTCTCATCACTGTCGGCGCCGCGCTCGTGATGTCCATGCTGTGGACCGCGTACGGCCTGGTCGACCGCCAGACGGTGGTGTGGGCCACGAGCGCGCTGTGGGTCGGCATGAACGGTCTCACGCTGCTGGGTGTCGCCTTCTACACGTAGCCCAGCGACGGCGTTTACAGGCGGCTGGATAGCGGCTTACCTTCATGCCCCATACTCCGGACAAACCGTCCGTCAGTTGAGGAGTGTCCGCAGTGAGCCAGCCCGCTCCGGGCAAGCCCAAGCTGCTCGACATCATGGCCGAGGAGCTCCGCGCGCGCCATTACAGCGCTCGTACCGAGAAGGCGTACCTGCTGTGGGTGGAGCGGTTCATCCGGTTCCACCACATGCGACATCCCGCCGAGATGGGCGCCGATGAGATCAACGCGTTCGTCACGCACTTGGCCGTGTCGGGCGGGGTGAGCGCGTCCACGCAGACGCAAGCACTCTCGGCGATCCTGTTCCTCTATCGGTACGTGCTTGGCTACGACGTGGGGGAGATGCGCGGGCTCGTGCGTGCGAAGCGGTCCGAGCACGTTCCCGTGGTGATGACGCGACCCGAGGTGCGCGCCGTCTTGGCCGAGCTTCGCGACGAGTACTGGCTGATGGCGTCGGTCATGTACGGATGCGGGCTGCGCCTGTCCGAGTGCCTGCGGTTGCGGGTGCAGGATATCGACTTCTCCGGAAACGAGATCCTCGTGCGCGACGGCAAGGGCGGGAAGGATCGCGTGACGATGCTGCCCGAGTCGCTCAGGGGGCCGTTGCGCGATCAGCTGCGTCGCGCTCGGGCGGTGTGGGAGCACGACCGTGCAGCCGGCTGGGGCCGGGCGATCATGCCCGGCGCACTCGACCGAAAGTACCCGGCGGCTGCCTCGGAGTGGAAGTGGCAGTGGGTCTTTCCGCAGGAGCGCCGCTGGCGAAACCCGAAGACGGGCGAGCAGGGGAGGCACCACGTGCATGCGACGTCGCTGCAGCGCGCGGTGAAGGAGGCGGTGCGCCGAGCGGGCGTGCAGAAGAACGTGGGCTGCCACACGTTCCGCCACTCGTTCGCAACACACCTGCTCGAGAACGGCTACGACATCCGCACGATCCAGGAGCTGCTCGGCCACAAGGACGTGCGGACCACGATGATCTACACCCACGTGCTCAACCGCGGCGGGCGGGGCGTGCGGAGCCCGCTCGATGGGACGTGAGCGGGGCGGCGGGCTGGGCGCTGAGGCGGGCTTACACAGACCGCGCAAGTTCGGACGCCGAGTAGGACTTGGTGGCATTATGAAGAAGTAGACTAGCTGGGCAGGCTGTTACGCAGTCTGGATACTGATTGTTAGCAGTACACCGAGGATTCTGCCGTGAGTCGTGACTTCGAAGCCACACGTCT
>WOYI011123834.1_pt2 | contig 15304 bp, 17 predicted proteins | sample 6423411 | NCBI WGS metagenome assembly WOYI01 (sample SAMN13441803, study PRJNA592873) | oil field metagenome | biome: oil field; feature: oil-well bore; material: oil-contaminated soil; isolation source: oil-contaminated soil from oil-well borehole | place: Germany: Wietze | collected 2016-10-18 ...
TCCGGCATGCGCCGGACGCCCAGCGGATGCTGGGCGAATCCCCCTCTCTCCGCCAGTAAGATATAGAGTTTTTATAAATAAATGTGAAGTTGGGGTTCGCCCGGCATGCGCCGGGCGCCCAGCGTCTAAAGGTCACACGTGCTGGGCGAATCCAGGATTGATAAATTTACAAAGTTCTTTATACTGATAAAAAAATATTGTTTTTCTGGGAGAGATGTCCGAGCGGCTGAAGGAGCACGACTGGAAATCGTGTGTATGCCCCCAAAGGTGTACCGCGGGTTCAAATCCCGCTCTCTCCGCCAGAAAACAAAATCTAATTGCTTGGAATATACTGTGGTTTGTTCTGTTTGATTGAACACCCGGCAGGGAACCCCGGCGAATGCCGGGAATGTCAGGCAAATTCATTTCTTTTCGCAAATAATTATACAGCAGCAATTATATCTACTCCGCTAAAATGCTGAAAACAAGCCCTATTTAAACAAAACATAAAGTATTAAAATTATATTGAATAAAATTCATAATTCTATTATAGTTGTATCGACTTTAACAAAGTGCCGTTTATTGGCATTTAATAGAAAGATATACAATGAAAACTATTGACTATAAAAATCTTCTAAAAGACGAAATTTATTTAATTTCCAGAGCCGAGTTTGAGAGACAGAAAGTTATTACAACTCAATTTGCTCAGAAATTATTTACCGATAAAAATAAAGCGTCTAAAACGCTGGCTTCCTTGACCAGAAAGAACTGGCTGATACGGCTGGAAAAAGGAAAATATGTTGTTGTTCCCTTGAAGGCGCCCAATCAAAAGTGGATGCCGAATGAATTTGTTGTCGCCGCACTTTGGATGGGAGACACGCCCTACTATATCGGATATTTCACCATGTACAATTACTGGGGCTTCACCGAACAGATTCCCCGCACAATTTTTGTGCTCAATCCCGCAAAGTCACGCAAAATAACAATAGGGAATATATCATATCAGGCGGTCAAGATTAACCAACGCAAGTATTACGGGATTCAGAAAATAAAAATTGACGATCAGGAAGTGTGCATCAGCGACAAAGAACGCACCCTGGTTGATTTTGCGTTTAATCCGCTGGGCTCCATGCGCAACTTTGAAACAGCGCTCAAAGAAAACATCCGGGAAATTGATCTGAAAAAATTTGTCCTTTATCTCAAAAAGTTTCCGGTTGTATCGGTGCTTAAACGCGCCGGATTTTTGCTTGAGGAAATGGGATGCGAAAACAAATACTTGAATGATCTGAAAACCAGTATGGGTAAACAAAAGACATTTGTTGTTTTAAATCCATTCAATAAATCCCGCAAAGGATCGGTAAATAATGAGTGGCAGATCATTGTTAATCGCTAAAGAAAGACTCCAGGATTTAATTCCCGCAATTGCCGGCAAGATGAAATTCCGTCCGGCAATCGTGGAGAAAGATTATTATCTTACGGTTATCCTCAATAATATTGATGATTTGTTGAGTGACAAGATCGTCTTTAAAGGCGGGACGTTGTTCAATAAAGTGCATCTGAATTACCACCGTTTAAGCGAAGATCTTGATTTTACCTATTTAAGCGAATTAACTGTGCGCTCACAAAGATCAAAGGCGATTACTCCCATCAGAGAGAAGATGCCATTTTTTTTGAAAGCGCTTGGCCTGACCAGTGACAATCCGCGCGGCGAAGGATTCAATAACTCCACGCAGTATGTATTCAAACTTCAGTATCCTTCACTTATTACCGCTAAGAATGAGAATGTCAAAATTGAAATATCTCTGCGCCAGCATCCTTTGGATAAACCTGTTTATAATGAAATAAAACATTTTTATCAGGACCCGTTTAGCGGTGAAAATCTTATCCCCATGGGGAAAGTATTATCGCTTTCTTTAAATGAAGCGGTAGCGGAAAAGCTGAAAGCGGCTATATCGCGTAAAGATGTGGCCATTCGTGATTATTACGACCTCTGGCATATTGCGGAGAATGGATTTGATTTTTTCAATGCCAGATTTATCAGGATTTTTAAACGTAAACTTTCCGATGAAGGTTATCAGGGCGATTTCCGGCGAAACTGCGGGTTGAATGAAGATCAACTGGCGGGTCTGCGCAATCAGGTTGATTTGCATCTACTACCGGTTATTCGCGCGGGCGAGCAGTTTGATCTACAAAAGACACTTAAAAGATTTAACCGGATACTCTTGGATAAGAGATTTGAGTAAGAAGGCTGTTTGTTTATCTCTGATAGATTCGTATGGTATTTAAACTAAATAAAAAGTTGCATGATTTTCTTTTAATTTATAGAACTAAGCATGGAAAATTTAGCCTGGATAATTATAATCATTTCAATCTTTGTAATCTGGGGAATAATTTCATGGATTCGTGAAACAATTTCTAATTCCAAAAAGTATCTTGAGCTTAAACCCAAACTAGATAATCTAGAAATTTCCATAAAAGACCATGAACTAAAAATTCAAAAAGACAAATCCGAGTTGGAATTAAAAGAAAAGCAAAGATTAAATGAATATTCTTCAGCTGTTAAAAAAAATAAAGAAGAATGGGTTTTGAGAGAAAAACAATGGAAAGAAGAAATACAACAAGACTTGGACGATATCGAGAAAATAGCAAAACAAAAATCAATGGGCTTTCCTTGGTTGGCAGATGCTTATGCTGAATATTTTTCGTTAAAAGATTTACAAAAGGAAAAATATTTAGAAAACAAAAAACATCCTGCAATTACTGCGGCAGAAACGGTTCGTGAAATTAAAAACGAAAAGAAAGAATTGTTAAAGACTAATAAAATAGTAACCTACAAAATTAGATATTATGAAAAACTGTTTCCTTGGTTAATCGAACTTATTGCAATAGATGAAGATGATGAAATTCCTGTGAAGATGGATGATGTTAATATAAATGACAGTAATGAAGACAGCGTCAAGAACTTTTTAACTCAAGAAGAGTATCGGGCACTCTCATCCGTAGAGAGAAATCAAAAAGCTTTGGATAGATACTGCGAAAATAGAAATAAATCAAGATGGGCAATTGGAAGAGATTACGAGATGTATGTAGGGTATTTATATGAACAGCAAGGTTATTCTGTTGAGTATAAAGGCATAATTGATGGGTTTGATGATTTAGGTAGAGATATTATTGCCCAAAAAGGTAATGAAGTTTGCATTATACAATGTAAGTATTGGGCACAATATAAAGAAATACGCGAACCTCACATCTTTCAATTATTTGGTACAACTATGGAATATTGGATTAAGAATTTTAAAAATTATCAAAGACCAAAAAGTTTTGAGGAGTTTGCAATATTTTTAAATGAAAATAAACTTAGACCAATATTTTTTACATCTATATCTTTAACCAACAGGGCAAGAGAAATGGCAAAGGCATTAAGTGTAGAAATTATTGAAAATGAGCCTATTGGTAAGTTTCCAAGGATTAAATGCAATACAAATTATGATGAATTTGGATCAAACACAAAAATATATCATTTGCCAATGGATCAGCAATACGACAGAACTATAATTACAAAAAGTAAGGGCGAATTTTATGCCTTTACGGTGAAAGAAGCTGAAGATGCAGGATTTAGAAGAGCATTTAGACACAGATTCCAATCTTAAAATAAAACTTTTTTGAGCTTCGGAAAACATCGCAGACAGTTACAATTTTAATTTGCGCGATACGTTAGGCCAAAAACCACAGCACAAAACTGTAAACAGGAGGTGCTAAATATATGAACAACTACAACTGGTACTCGCAATTAGTAAAACCCACCTGGTCGCCGCCCGCTTGGATTTTCGGGCCGGTGTGGACATTTCTTTATATGCTGATCGCCGTTTCCTTCGGTAAAGTGTTTTTGCTATTTTTTCAAAAGAAAGTTTCATTTATTGTTATTCTGCCCTTTATCCTTAATCTGATTTTCAATTTTGCTTTCACGCCTTTGCAATTTGGATTAAAAAACAATTTCCTGGCGGCGGTTGATGTTATTCTTGTCCTCGGTACGCTGATTTGGGCGATAATCGCCATCTACCCGCACGTGCGCTGGGTTGCCTATATTCAAATTCCGTACTTGCTTTGGGTAACGTTTGCGACCGTATTGCAATTAACGATTACTTATTTAAATAAATAGGTGGAGACTTGCGTTCGGTTGGCAGGGCGCAAATATTTATGCGACAAAAAAAATTAACTCCGGAAGAGGAAGAGATTATTGTTCATAGAAGCACGGAAATGCCTTTTTCCGGGGAATACTACAATTTTTTTGTGTCGGGCACTTATTGCTGTAAAAGATGCGGAACGGATTTATATCGATCAAACGACAAATTTGATTCCGGATGCGGGTGGCCGAGTTTTGATACTGAAATTCCAGGCGCTGTTGCGCGCATTCCTGACGATGATGGAGAGCGCACCGCGATTCAATGCGCCAAATGCGGGGCGCATTTGGGACATGTTTTCGAAGGCGAAGGGTTTACGCCTAAAAATGTCCGCCATTGTGTTAATTCAATCTCGTTGAGCTTCAAGGCTGAATAATATGATTAAGATCATAGTTTTGGGTGGCGGCTGCTTTTGGTGCATCGAAGCTGTTTTTCAAAAAAATCAGGGTGTGCACAAAGTCAAGCCTGGCTATGCGGGCGGAAGTTTTCCCGATCCGGCTTATGAACAGGTTTGTTTAGGGGAAACCGATCATGCCGAGACTGTCAGGTTAGAATACGACCCGGACAAAATAAATTTGGAAAACATTTTAGCTGAAACTTATCATTTTGATTATTACAACCGGAACAAAATACAACCGTATTGTCAGTTTGTTATTTCGCCGAAAATAGAGAAAGACTTCCCTGATTCCATAAAATAATTTCTGTAAAAACAATAACATCGTCCTTAATAATTGATTGTGAAAAATTTGAGTTGATTCCTGTTCATTTATCTATTAAAAGTCTCAACGTATTATATTAAATATGGCCGGGTCCCGCGCAACGGAGGCTTGTGAACCCCGTCAGGTCCGGAAGGAAGCAGCGGCAGCAATGTCCGCCATGTGTTGCGGTAAACCCGGTCACCAGTTATATCTCTTCGCTAGTAGGTTACCACCTCGCCGGTGGTAACCTACCGGTAAAGATTAGTATTTGATTTACTATGCACCACATTGAGGGGTGGCTCCTCCGGTCTTTGGCTAATTTTTTGGCGGTGTTTTCGTGTTATCCTTGGAAAGCAAATCGGTATAAATATTATACTGAAACCTTATTATAAGTTTAGGAGCTCAGTTGGAATATTTAGTATTAGCCCGCAAATTCCGGCCGCAAACATTTGAAGATGTTGCCGGTCAGGAGCATGTTGTCAAAACACTCCGCAACTCCATTGGTCAGGGTCGTGTGGCACATGCCTTTTTATTCAGCGGTCCGCGCGGTGTGGGCAAAACCTCGGTTGCCAGAATTCTGGCCAAATCGCTCAATTGTGAAAAAGGACCAACGGCGACTCCCTGTAACATCTGCTCTAATTGCCGTGAAATTACCAACGGCTCTTCGCTGGATGTGCGGGAGATAGACGGCGCTTCCAACCGTGGCATTGATGAAATCCGTGAACTGCGGGAAAATGTCAAGTTTGCTCCGGTTGCCTCAAAATACAAAATTTACATTATTGATGAAGTGCATATGCTGACGCGCGAAGCATTCAATGCGCTTTTGAAAACTCTGGAAGAACCGCCGACTCACGTGATTTTCATTTTTGCTACAACCGAAAATCATAAAGTTCCGGCAACGATACTCTCTCGCTGCCAATGTTACGATTTCCGCAGAATATCTCTCAGTGAAATTGCCGCGAATCTGGGTGGGGTTGCCGCCAAAGAAGGAATTAAAATCAGTCCGAGTGCTCTTTTATGGATTGCTGAAGCGGGCGACGGTAGTATGCGCGACGCACAAAGTATTTTTGATCAGGTTATTTCCTATGCCGGAATGGATATCAAGGATGACGATGTAGAAGAGAGTTTGGGGCTGGCTGACCGGAAGTATCTTTTCCGTATTTCCGAGGCAGTTTTGCAGCGAAATGCCGGTGCCTGCCTGATTATTATCGAAGAAGCATATCTGGCCGGTATCGATATGAAGCATTTCTATCAGATACTGTTAAGGCATTTTAGAAATCTGCTTCTGATTAAAATTGCCGCTGATGGCAGTTCTTCTTTTGATATCGCGCCGGAACAAATTGAAAAGCTAAAAAATCAGGTGCAGGCGATAGCACGCGAAACCCTGCAGCGCTTTGTGGAAATTATGATCGCGGAAGAGTCAAGTTTTCTGCGTAGTCAGGAACCGCGTATGAAACTCGAAGCCATCATTGTCAAGATGGCTTATCTGGAACCGATCATCCCACTTGGTGAAATAATTTCAACAATTGAAAATATCGAACAAAGACTTAATCAGGGTTTGCCGGTGACCGGCAACAGTATTGAACCGCAGGTTTCAGCCCATAATACGGCCCAGGCAAATCAGGCAACTGGCAGTAATATAGGATCTCAGTTTTCACAAAATAAACCGGTGAAAGAAACAACACCACCAAAATATAATATGGGAAGCAGCGATCGTGCTGACGCAAATGAAGAAAGTAATTTCTCCGGTGCGAATAATAATTCGGATGATTTACAGTCTCTCTGTGAAAATTTTAAAAAATTTATCAAAAAAGAAAATGCAATTCTGGGAGCAAAAATTGATACCACTGAAATTGTCAGTTATGAAAACGATTGTCTGACGCTGGGTTTTCCGAAGAACTATATTTTTTTAGAGGAAATGAAAACAACAACGCAAAAAGAAAAACTGGAACAAATAGCCCGGGAATTTTTTCAAAAAAATGTGGCAATAAAAATTACAGCGATTGATGTGGAAAATGGTAATGCAAACGGTAATAACGGGCGCAAACAGCTCAATGGTCTCAACGAAATAAAACGTGAAGCGATGAATCAGCCGCTTTTACAGAAAGTCATGGATGAACTTTCCGATGCCAGGGTTGTGGAAATTAAAGTTCAGCCGGAGAAAAAAAATTAATAAAAGGCGGCGCCGGGAAGTTTCATCAAAAAAGGAGGATGATAATATAGTGCAAAATTTCAACACCATCATGAAGCAGGCAAAAAAAATGCAGGAGCGCATGGCTAATCTGCAAAAAGAACTGGAGATGAAAACCGTCGAAGCTCAGGCCGGTGGCGGTATGGTACGCGTTGTGGTTAACGGCAAGTATGAAATTGTTTCATTGAAGATCGAGAAGGAAGTGGTCAATCCCGAAGACATTGAAATGCTACAGGATTTGATAGCTGCGGCGGTTAACGAGGGAGTACGCAAAGCTCAGGAGATGGCTTCTTCGGAAATGGGGAAGATTACCGGGGGATTGAATATTCCCGGTCTATAAGGTTTTTTTATGAAAGCATATGCACAACCGATTAAAAAGCTTGTTGCCGAATTGGGTAAGCTTCCCGGTATTGGCGAAAAAACGGCCGCGAGGTTGGCCAATTATATTTTGCGGTCTACGGAAGATGATGTAAAAAAATTGGCGGAAAGTATTGTTGAGGTCAAAAGAAAAATCAAGCTTTGCCGGATTTGCTTGAATCTGACGGAAGAAGATACCTGTTATATCTGCCGCGACACGGCGAGGGACAAAGAAATAATTTGTGTTGTGGAAGACCCGGATGCTCTGGCGGCGATTGAAGAATGCGGAGGATATCATGGAACTTATCATGTGCTGCACGGAGTTCTGGCGCCTCTGGATGGAATCGGGCCGGATAATCTGCGATTAGGCGAACTTATCCAGCGGATTAATGAAGGCAGTGTCAAGGAAATAATTTTGGCTACAAATACCAATGTTCAGGGTGAGTCCACGGCGTTATTGCTTACCCGGATGTTCAAAGAAAAAAATATCAAGCTGACGCGTATTGCCACGGGTGTGCCGATGGGCGGAGACTTGAAATATATAGATAAGATGTCGATTTCGAAGTCCTTGGAATTCCGTCGCGGTATGTAGGATGACTCCGGAAAAAGCCCATATGTCCCGATAAAATCGGGATTGCGCTTCATCTTTTGTCACTGCGGCCTACGCAAAAGTAGGCCTCATTCCTCAATATTCGCGCGCCTTGTCTCTGACTGTTTTAAAGCGTCATCATTTTAGAACCATTGGCAGCTTCGCGGCGTTGATGTCCCAAAGTGTCCCAAAAGTGGAAATAGTTGTCCATGAAGAATTTGGAACAGGGAGCAATAAAAAAACTGGCAGTCAAAATTTTTTCGCTTGTTATTATCAATGATTTTAAGGAAATTATTATTTTTATCTTTCTTAACAGACTAAGTGGCTTATTTCTTGAATGTAACAATCGATCGGATAATAGACAAAAAGGTATTGACTAAAGTTTTTTTCTATATTATGAATCACAGTCATTTTTTCCAAAAAATAAGGAGATTAAAGTAAATGATAGAAGTTAGATGGCATGGACGCGGCGGTCAGGGAGCGGTGACGTCAGTTGAATTGCTGGCGGTGTCGGCAATCGCTGCCGGCAAATATGCCCAGGGATTTCCAAGTTTTGGTCCGGAAAGAAGAGGTGCTCCTGTTGCCGCTTTTACCCGCATTGACGATAAAAAAATCAACGTCCGTTCGGGCATATATGAACCCGATGTTGTGCTGGTTCTGGATTCCAGTCTGATCGGCCTGGTCAATGTTATCGACGGCCTGAAGCCGGGGGGTAAATTGGTTGTCAACACACCGAAAACGACTGATGAAATTCGTAAAGAGCTGAATTTCAGTGGAACGGTTGCTACTGTGGACGGAACAGGCATCGCGCGCAAGGAAATGGGCGTGCCTATTGCCAACACCACGATGATCGGCGCGTTGTTAAAAGTAACTGGTGTTATGGGACTTGACGCCTTGAAAGAATCGGTGGAGCACCGTTTCGGTAGAATCGCCCAGAAGAATCTCAACGCAATGAAACGGGCTTACGACGAAATAAAAATAAGCAATTAAAGAGGTATATCCATTATGGCATTAAAAACTTGGAGAGAGCTTCCGATCGGATGTGTTGTGTCTGAACCCGGAAGCGCCAGTGAATATCATACGGGAAGTTGGCGGTCGCAAAGACCCATTTGGAAAAATGAGAAATGCATCAAATGCGGCATCTGTTATGTGTATTGTCCGGAAGGATGCGTGCAGCAGACGGAAGACGGTTTTTTCCAGGCGAATATGGATTATTGCAAGGGCTGCGGCATTTGCGCGCATGAATGCTGGCCCCGCGCGATATCGATGGTGGAGGAGGGATAACATGGGCAAGCGCATAGGAATGGAAGTGGCAGTTGCCGTATCGGAAGCCGTGGGATTATGTAATATAGACATGGCGGCCGTTTATCCCATTACACCCCAGTCGCACATCGCGGAACATCTTTCCGATCTGGTGGCTGATGGAAAAATTGACGCTGAATTCGTGACCGTCGAATCGGAACATTCGGCCATGAGCGCGGTGATCGGCGCATCCGGCGCGGGCGCCCGTGCTTACACGGCAACAAGCTCTCAGGGATTGATGTATATGCACGAATTACTGCCGATCGCTTCGGCGATGCGTTTGCCGATAACGATGGCGATAGCCAACCGGGCGGTTTCCGGCCCTCTGAATATTTTAAATGATCATACCGATATCATGCCTCAGCGGGATTGCGGCTGGATTTCTTTTTTTGTGGAAAACGGACAGGAAGCAATTGATATGTCTATCATGGCTTTCAAAATCGCCGAGCATAAAGATGTCATGCTGCCGGTCAATATTAATATTGATGGTTTTCAATTAACGCACATGGTGGAGCCAATGGAAATGCCTTCACAGGAAGAGGTAAATCAATTCCTGCCGCCGTTTGTGCCGCACGCGACACTTCATCCCTCAAAACCAGTTACCATGGGCGCGTTTGCCATGTCCGATTATTTTACGGAAATCATGAAGGCCAAAGATGAAGCTCTGAAAAATTCCAAAAAAGTCATTCTGGAAGTCTGGGACGAATGGGCGAAATTATTTGGCCGTGCCTACAAACCGGTGGAAACTTACAAGGCTGATGACGCGGAAATTCTGATGCTGACTATGGGCTCGATGGGTGAAACGGCGCAGATGGCCATTGACGAGTTGCGTACCAAAGGTGTCAAAGCCGGTCTGGTAAAATTGCGCTTGTGGCGTCCCTTCCCGTTTGAAGAAATAAAAGCCGCAATTAAAAACGCGAAGAAACTGATAGTAACCGATCGCGCCATCACTTTTGGCGGTCCAGGCGGTCCTGTGTTTGCGGAAATCAAATCCGCCATGTATGCCGAAGCTCAGCGTCCTTTGATTTACGATTATATTTATGGACTGGGCGGACGCGATGTTCCTGTTGGCGATTTTATCGGCATGTTTGAAAAAGTTCTGGCGGATACAGCTAATAAGCAGGCAGATACCTATGAATTTTGGGGAGTGAGAGAATAATGAGTATAGTAGAAAATTTTGATTTATTTGCTCCGCGTCTGATTAATAAAAAGGAATTATTATCTTCCGGCCATCGCGCCTGTTCCGGCTGCGCTGAAGTTCTGGCCGTAAGATTAATGTGCAAAGCGCTTGGCGAAAATACGGTCATTGCCGCGGCGACCGGTTGTATGGAAATCATTTCCAGCATGTTTCCCACAACGGCCTGGCGCGTGCCCTGGATTCACGTCGCTTTTGAAAACACAGCGGCCGTGGCATCGGGCGTGGAAGCCGGACTCAAGGCGTTGCGCAGAAAAGGAAAGATTGACGATCGTTATGTGAAGGTTGTTGGCATGGCCGGCGACGGCGGTACAATGGATATCGGTATACAGGCGCTATCCGGTGCGATGGAGCGCGGTCATGACATGATTTTCGTCTGCTTTGACAATGAAGCTTACATGAACACCGGCATTCAGCGTTCCAGCGGTACGCCGATGGGTGCATCCACCACAACTGCCCCTGCGGGCAAGGTAAGTTCTGGTCAAAAAACGTGGAAGAAGAACATGGCTGAAATTATGGTTGCCCATGGCATACCATATGTAGCTACAGTGTGCCCCAGCTACCCGCTGGATTTTATCCGCAAGATCGAAAAGGCTAAAAGTATTAAGGGACCTTCTTATATTCACTGTTTCTCTATGTGTCCAACCGGTTGGCGTTCTCCTTCACATACGGCAATATCCGTGGGACGCCTGGCTGTCGAATCAGGAGTATTCCCGCTGTATGAGGTCGAAAACGGACACTATCGTTTATCTCCGGATATGCCCAAAAAACTAAAGCCGATTCAAGACTATTTCAAGGGACAGGGACGTTTCCGCCACTTGAGCGCTGAAGAAATTGACAAGATTCAGGTGAAAGTGACCGTTGAATTTAATAAGCTGAAGGAAAAAGAGAAATTTCTCAAGATAGGCAATTGATCAGAGAGAGATTTGAAAGAATACCGAGGTGAAAAAAGAATGACGAAAGCCATTAGTGTTGCAACAAAAACAAGACAAATAGTGAAAAAACACGGAGGCGATAAAAGCGCAATGATTGCCGTGTTGCAGGATATTCAGGAAGCTTTCAATTACCTGCCGAAGGAAGCGTTAAAGACAGCGTCCAAAGCGATGAAAGTGCCTTTCAGCCGTGTATATGAAGCGGCCACTTTTTACACCGCTTTTAGTTTGAAACAGCGTGGTAAAAATATAGTCAAGATCTGTGTGGGGACTGCCTGTCATGTTCGCGGCGCTGCCGCCCTTCAGGACAAGTTCGAACGCACGTTGGGCATCAAACCTGGTGAAACAACAAAGGATAAGAACTTTACGCTGGAAACCGTCAACTGCGTTGGCGCCTGCGCTCTGGGACCGGTTGTAGTTATTAATACCGATTACCACGGTCAGGTAACCATGAAAAAAATAGATAAAATCATCGATAAAATCAATGAAGGGGGGGCGTAGCAATGAAAGAAAATTCCGATGTTCAAGCCCACCAGGTTATGGAAGAATTGAGATTAAATTACGGCCCTAATAAAAAATTTGTTACTGTTTGCGTCGGCACAGGCTGTCGCGCTAACGGCAGCCTCAAGGTCAAAGAAGCGCTGGAAGCCGAAATAAAAAAACAAAACATGAAAGTGGATGTCCTTGCTACCGGATGCCTGGGCTTTTGCGAAAAAGGGCCCATGCTGATCATCCATCCCGATAAATATTTTTATCAATCAGTAAAAGAGGAAGATCTGCCGGAAATCGTTTCCAAAACCGTTGGCAAAGGAGAAGTTATCAGCCGTCTGCTTTACCGTCATCCGGAAACGAAAAAAACACTGTTTAGAGAAGAAGATTTACCTTTTTACAAGAAACAGCTACGAGTGGTTTTCGGCCAAAACGGTATGCTTGATCCAACGCGGCTTGATGATTATCTGGCCATCGATGGTTACCAGGCGCTGGCCAAAGTTCTTTCTGAAATGACACCGGAAGGTGTCATCAACGAAGTGAAAAAAGCCGGATTGCGTGGCCGTGGCGGCGGCGGATTCCATACTGCCGTCAAATGGGAAGGCGTACGCAAGGCACACGGCGAACCCAAGTATGTCATCGCCAATGGCGATGAAGGCGACCCCGGCGCCTATATGGACAGAAGCCTTATGGAAGGCAATCCCCACAGCATCATCGAAGGAATGATTATCGGCGCTTACGCGGCAGGCGCGAGCGAAGGTTATATCTATGTGCGAAACGAATATCCGCTGGCGGTAACGCATTTGACAATGGCGATTGCGGCGGCCAGAGAAGCCGGCCTTTTAGGCAAAAACATTTTAGGCACGAAATTTTCGTTTGATATTAAAATTAATAAAGGAGCGGGAGCATTCGTCTGTGGTGAATCATCCGCTTTGTTTGCTTCGATTGAGGGCCGCGCCGGTGAGCCGCGCGCCAAATATGTTCACGCTGTGGAGAAAGGTCTGTATGACAAACCCACAGTACTCAATAATGTGGAAACATGGGCTAACGTTCCTTTGATAATTAATAAAGGGGCGGACTGGTATGCTTCCATCGGCACCGAAGGTTCCAAGGGAACAAAGATATTCTCGCTGGTCGGCAAGATTAACAACACCGGCCTTGTTGAAGTTCCGATGGGAACCACTCTCTATGAAATCATCTACGACATGGGCGGCGGTATTCCCAAAGGTCGCAAATTCAAAGCCGTGCAGACTGGCGGACCTTCCGGAGGCTGTATTCCGGAGAGCCTGCTTGATATACCTGTTGATTTCGACAAACTCTATGAAGTCGGCTCGATGATGGGTTCCGGCGGTATGATTGTTATGGACGACACTTCCTGTATGGTGGATGTTGCCAGATATTTTACCTCCTTTTTACAGGAAGAGTCCTGCGGCAAGTGTGTTCCCTGCCGTGAAGGCGTTCGCCGGATGAGCGATATTCTGAAAGACATTTGCGCGGGCAAAGGACAGGAGGGCGATGTAGAACTTCTGGAAAAAATAGCTACCGGCGTAGCGGACGGCTCTCTTTGCGCATTAGGCGGCAGCGCTCCCAATCCGGTACTCAGCACCATCAAGTATTTCCGTGAAGAGTATGACGCGCACATCAAAGAACACCGCTGTCCGGCGGGTGTCTGCAAGGCGCTCATCACTTACAGCATTGATGCCGAAAAATGCACCGGTTGCGGTGTATGTCTTAAAGCATGCCCCACACAGGCAATCAGCGGCGAAAAGAAGAAAGCTCATACAATTGATAACAACAAGTGCACCCGTTGCGGCGCGTGTATTGAAAGCTGCAAATTTGAAGCAATTCTTGTGAAATAAAAAGGTAGGATAAGCCATGGTAAATTTGACTGTTGACGGAAAAAATATATCGGCGCCGAAGGGGACTATGCTGCTGGAAGCAATTCGTGGCGCGGGCATTGCTATTCCCTCTCTCTGCGCACATGAGGCGGTAAGCCGTTCCGGAGCTTGCCGGCTTTGCGTTGTTGAAATAAAAAAAGGCAATCGGACAAGAATTGTCACCTCCTGTCTCTACGGCGCGGAAGAAGGGCTTATCGTTGATACAAAAAGTGACCGCGTTCTTAATGTGCGGCGTCTGGTAATGGAGCTGCTTTTAGCGCGCTGTCCCGAATCCGAAGTTCTACAGAAACTGGCAAAAGAACTTTGCGTGGAATCGCAGGCAAGGTTTGCCGCCGATACGGATAAAGGCAAATGTATTTTATGCCGTTCCTGCGTTCGAGTTTGTGAAGAAATTGTCGGCGTGAGCGCCATCGGTCTTTTCGCCCGCGGTTCCCAAAAAACCGTCGGCACTCCTTATAATGAAAAATCGGACGTCTGCATCGGCTGCGGAGCTTGTGTTTATGTTTGTCCCACCGGCCATATTGAAATGACTTCAACTGGCGACAAACGCAAAATCTGGGGGCGCACTTTCAAGATGCAGACTTGCACGAAATGCGGCAAGTTTTTCGCTCCCGTGGATCAATTAAAATTCATCAGCAAGAAAACCGGTGTTCCCTTAAACGAACTGACCGTTTGTACCGAATGCCGGTAGAATTTGTTTTCTAAAAATTTAGTAGATTACGTATTTGGACAGTAAGCATAGTTTTTTGTGACACTGTGTTGGTGGTGGCGTTTATTCAGTTTTATTAATATGTTACCTCCAAAAAATAATTTTTAGGAAGCATAAAAATTCCGCTATCTTTATTAATAAAAAAAATTTTATTATCTTGACTTTTAAAAATATAATTACTAGAAAAATAATGTTAAAAAATATTTCACATTATAATAATAAAATTTAGGAGGGGAAAGATTATGTTTGCACCAAAGAATATTCTTGTTCCGACAGATTTTTCGAAATATGCAGATGCGGCATTAAAGATTGCTGTGGATATGGCAGTTACATATGATGCCAATATCTATCTCTTACACGCTATTGATAATACAATCTCGCGAAAATCAATTGATTACGGTATCAGATACGAAGAAATAAAACAGCTTGAAGAGAATAGTATCGTTGCGTCCACAGAAAGGTTGAAAAAACAAGCCGCTGCTATTATCAAGAATGATAAAATAAAAGTTGTTTTTGATACAAAGCTTGGTGATCCCGCTGAAAGAATATTGAAAGAACAGAAAGCGAAAAAAGTTGATCTAATCGTTATTGCCTCTCATGGAAAATCAGGAATTGTTAGATATCTTATGGGCAGTGTCGCTACTAAAATAACAAAAAGTGCAAAATGCCCTGTAATGTTGGTTAAGCTTTAATATGAGAGGTGCTTAATTAGTTAATTAGTATTTCGGGAAGGAGATTGTTATGAAACGTAGGATTGTAGGGCTTCTGTGCATGGGGCTCGTTG
>WOYI010308951.1_pt1 | contig 15292 bp, 11 predicted proteins | sample 6423411 | NCBI WGS metagenome assembly WOYI01 (sample SAMN13441803, study PRJNA592873) | oil field metagenome | biome: oil field; feature: oil-well bore; material: oil-contaminated soil; isolation source: oil-contaminated soil from oil-well borehole | place: Germany: Wietze | collected 2016-10-18 ...
GCGGAGTTCCGGCGTGGTGTTGTAATTGATGCCCAGGGGGTGCAGCGTGAGGTAGTTGTGCGTCCATTCGTGGGCGATCACTTCCAGCAGCCAGTTGAGGTTGGTGGTTTGGTCAACCATTGTGGGGTAAGTGCCGATGCCGCCCAGCGGAACGACCAGGGCGGAATGGTCCAGGCCGGTGTAGATTTCATTTTCGAGGTCATCCATTTCCTCGGCCGTCATCCCGGGGAGCAAGGCAATATTCTGCGATTGGATGATCTGGTCCCGGGGTGAGACGATCAGGGCCAGCGGCAGTTCGGTGGCGACGAACAGCGATGGCGGCAGGGTCTGTCCGAGCGCATCCAGGCCGATTTCACCGGCCACGTCCATCAATTGGGACTGCAGGATCGCTTCGGCCACAGGCGCCAGGTCGGCCAGGTCCGCTTCCGCTGCGGCCAGGGCCCGGCGCGGGGCGGCGCTGGCCGTGTCCGGGTCCGTGATGGTGGGATCCGCATAGATATAGAGCAGGTCATTGCTGAGGGATTGCACTTCCTGGACCTTGGCAAGATAGTCATAGACCCATTGGGATTGCGTTTCCGCGGGCAGAAAGCGCTGCAGGCTGAAGCCCCAATCGGCCAGCTTGCCGGCCAGTGCATTTACCGTCCAGGTGCCGTAATCGAATTCGATCGGGCGTGTGAGGGCGCGCACCTGGCTTTCCAGCCCGCTGGGCGGGAGGGATGAGCCGGCCAGGAGCATCAGCATCACGAACAGAACGAGGCCATTCCGCAGGATGCGCCAGGTGAGGCGCAGCAGACGGGAAGGTTTGGATTTTCGGGGCATGCACCGATTCTAGCACATTGGTATCGCGAAGGTCAGCGGAAAATGAGTGGGAAATAATAGGCTGACTGTTTCGCTTGCTGCGTATCGGCGATGGCCAAACGGAGGTCGGTAATCTCTGTGGGCGGGCGCAGGAAGTCCGTCCGGGAACCGATCATCGTTGCCGCCCAAAAGTCGCCTTCGTTTTCAACATTGATCCGGGGCGGGCCGCTGTTCAGGCGATACAAATAAGCATAATCCTCCAGCCCCTCCCGCAGCAGCAACAGGCGGATGGAGGGCACCAGGCGGTTGCTGTTGGGATCGCAGGGGTTATAGGCGAGGGTGTCATCATTGGGTGGGTAGATGAGGAAGCCATCGCCATTGGAGAGGTCATTGGAGAAGGGATTGTTCCAGGGATCAGGGTTCCAATCATTGGCCTGGGCGTAATAGAGCCCGTCCACCCGGTCAGCCCAGGCGAGCCAGGGCAGGATGCGAGCTTCCAGCCCGGTCCGGTCCATGACGGCGGGATTAGGCAGCGGCGGTTCATCCCAACCGGTGAAAGTCCACCACACATCCTCGCCGGTCTGGATTTGGGCCTGATGGGCCGCTGTCACCTGGTAATCCGTTAGGGAGTAGATCAGCCCTGCGGGGCTGCCCGCCTCCAGAGGGACAGGGGTGAGGCCGTATTCAACCAGAGCGGCGGAGAGGTCGCCTCGGGCCTGGTCACGGCAGACCTGCGCCGCCCCGTAAGCGGTCAGAAGGGAATCCCAATCGATGCCGGCGACGACAGGGAGCATGGCGTTTTTTGAAACGGAGACGTCCAGCACGGTCAAGGTGAAGGGGACCTGCGCTGGGCCGATCCGGATCGTGCCGATGTAATCGCCGGCGGCTGTGCCCGGCGGGACCTCAATTTCAATCCAGATGGGCTGGTTTTCCCCGGCGGGGAGGTGTACCGTCTGATGCTGTGAAAGCGGATAGAGCGGGTCCGGCCAGTCGGTCAGGCGGCCGTATTCATCGGATAGTAGTGATAAGGACAGGTAATCCACCCGGAAGAGGCTGACCCGGCTGGCGGGGATGATCCGGTCACCGTTGACGAGGTCCGAGATGCTGATGGGATAGTCAGCCTCGTGGTCGGATTGCACGACCAATTGGACAAGCTCATACTCGCCCCGGCCAGCGTGGATTCGCAGCGGGGCGATCGCCGTGGGGGCAGCCTGGGTCTTGAGGATTTTTTCTACCGGGGGCGCATTCCATATCGTCATGCCGGCAGCATCCGCGCCGGCGATCTGGTGGAAATAGCCGCCGGATTCCACGCGGCCTGCGGCTGCTGTACCCGGGGTGACGGCTCCAACCGTGGTCAGCGCGGGCTCAGGATGCCCGCTGTGGGCAAGCGAGTCGAAGTAGATGTCGTAGCGGGTCACGCCTTCTTCGGCAACCCAGCGGATCTCACCCGGCCCATCTTGATCCACCAGGCGGACCGCATCCAGCCAAAGCTGGACTTCATCGCCATCTTCGAAATCCGCACCCGGGATGATCTGGTTTTCTGTTTCGAGATAGAAGCGGAGACCGTTCAGGGTTGAATAGTTAGGGGTCGTACAGGAACTGAAAGGCCTGAGGCTCACGCTGACGCTGTTCCAGGCTCCCAGGCGCATTGCCGGGCCGTTAATGTGTCGGAAGTAACATCCGCCCAGACCCAGGATCTCAAACTGGTAGATATCCGGCGACTGATCCAGAGCGGAGGCGTTGACTTCGGGCCAGACCTGGTAGACCAGCGATTCATAGGCGGACCAATCGGACATGCTCTGACCGTTGAAATAAAAACTGAAGCCGGGATCAGGATCCGAAAAGATTTTCGTGATGATTTCAGCATGGATTGCACTGGAACCCTCCGTGAACCGCCGAGTGTCGAGAGAAATATGTGTTTGTCCGCTGGCTTGCCAATACGGCTCAGGTTCACCTGAATCAAGGTTGAGAGATTCGCCGTCGATCAGGGAGGTGCTGTAGGTTTCCTGGTAGGGGATGGGGTCCAGCGGAACACCTGCGACAACGGGGACCACACGGATGGACCGCAGGTCTAATAACGCCCCCACCAGTCCGAGCTGCTCAAAAAGCGAACTGAAGTCGAGATGAACGCCTGTGGGGCCGCTGTCCGAGACGTTGACACTCATCCGATAAGGCCAGGCAGCATCCCACCAGACGTCCGGGGGTTCTGCATAGACGGAAAAAACGCTGCCGGGTGGGATGGTGAACAGGAACATGACGACGACGCCCAACCAAAAGCAACGTTTGAATGACATTCTCTGGCCCTCTTTTGTGTGATGTGTACGGTAGTTGGGATTAATTTTAAATGAGAAATGGATTTTTGAACAGGTAAGATGGAGAAGAAACTGCTTATTCTTCCAGAAGGATGTCCAGGCTGTAGAGCAGGTCCACGGCCTCCGGCAGGGCAAACCTGGCCTGGTGGAGGGTGTTTTCCGCGGCGTTGATCTGGTAATTCTCGGCGCCGACGAAATTGGCCTCGCTCAGGTCGCACCCCACAAAGCGCGTCATTTCCAGGTCTGCTCCGCTGAAATCCGCTTTTGTGAGGTTGGCCCCTTCGAAGTCCAGATGGTGGGCGTGGCAATTTGTAAAAGCCGTGTTCTTCAAATCCAGGTTGATGAAGATGCTGTGGTCGAGCTGACACTCTGAGAAGTCCACCCGTTTTTTGATCAGGAGGCTCTTCCTGTCCCAATTGGCATCGCACCAGTTGATCCCAATCAGCCGGCAGCCTTTAAAGGCTGTTTCCTCGAACTGTGCGTAGGGGAGCTGTGCCAGACTGAGGTCGCAGCTCTCAAACCGGCAGCGGTCAAAGATGCAGTTCCGCAGCCGGCTTTCTCCCAAATCACAGCCCTTGAAGGTGCAGTCCTGGAAATGGATGCCGTCTACCTGTTGGCCGTGCGCGTCCAGGGCTTGAAAGGTTTCATCCTGATATTCGGTTTGGTCAAAAGGGGGCATCCGGCTTTCTCCTGGCGCGTTCAGAGGGACAGTACACAGCAACTGTATATAGAAAATTAATCCTGCTCAATCATATCTCAGAATTGAAGATTCCATCCCTTCGACGGTCAGTTCAAGGGTTGATGGCAGGGTGCACCGGCTTTAGAGCTGGCTTTTATACCATTGAAAAGGTTGTAACGGTGATTTCGATAATCCTGGTGGGTATGCAACCCGCCCTGCGCTGCTTCGCAAAGGGGTGCGCTCAAAACCGGAGCGCACCCTCCCGGTGCTTCCTCAAAGGGCGGGAATCCGTTAGGCGGTCAGCGCCAATAGACGTTGGTCAGGAAGAAATAGTCCGTCTCGGAGAAGATCGCCTCATCCAGCAGAACCATTTTCTCGCCCGTTTGCAGGTCTGTCCGATAAGCGCTGATCTGGTATTCACCCTCACCGGTCACTTCGGTGGTAAAGAGTATCAGGTGGTCGCCATCCGGGGACCAGGCAAAGCGCGGGTTCAGGGATGCGGCGGGTCCTTGCAAATCCCCGAAGTCAAACAGCGTGCCGGTATTGAGATCCCATAAATAGGTCTGCAGCCGGAGCGATTTTTCGTAATATTCACTGTAAACGTCGTAAAGCAGGTAGACCTGACGGCTGTCGGGCGAGAAGCCGAAATCGGCCACTTCCGGATAGACTTCAAACCCGTGTTCCTCCGGCAGGTAGAGCGTTCGGCGGCCGGCAGCGCCCTGGTCCACCTTATCCACCAGCAGGTAAGAAATATGGTAATAGTTCAGGCTGGTGGCGGCCTTGGGGTTGAGGAAGGCGACCCAGCTTCCGTCTGGCGAGAATACCGGTTTTTGATATTCGGGCAGGGGGGCAATTTGCCCTTCCGCATCCATCACGAAGACGCCTTCCGACTGGCAGTAATCCTTTGCGCTGCACTCACCGGCGTCAAAATAGAGCCTGTCCGCCTGGGGGGACTTATGTAGTGTGAACGCAATTCCTGCGTCGGTCCGGATAGGATCGGCTTCATCCAGGAAAACCACTGCTCCCTCGACGTCGAAATAAGCGCCCTGCCGGCCGAAGTAAGCGAAGGTTTCACTGACCCGATCCACCTGTCCGTCGGTGACGTTCACGGTCCAGAGGGTGTTCTCGTAATTCACCAGCAATCGACTGCCGTCGTCGCTTGCGTCCTGCAGGTCATACCCCGCGGGCAGCACCTGGGTCAGCGCCTGGCTGGCGACATCATAGGCATAAACGCCCTGGGCGGCCACGCTGCCATCCTCGGATTGGGCGGTGCCGAAGAAGACGCAGCCGCTCTCCCCGCATTTGGGCAGCGTGACCTCGGGGTCGGGGACGGCCTCGGTCGTGGCGGTGGGCGGGGCGGCAGGGCGGTCAACCCCGGGCGTGGACCCGGCGTCCGCACCTTCAACCGAGGTCCAGACCGCATAGAGCGCCCTGAGCGCCAGGGTGTTCTTCAGGTTATAGCCCGCCTGGCTGAGGTGGAACCCCTCGCGGTTGGGGTCAATCCCGTAATTATCCAGATATTGGGCCGCACGCCAGAAATTGATGACCGGGACCTGGTATTCGTAGGCCAGGTTGACGATCACCGGGTTGATCACGTGCCGCTCACCGCGCAGCTCCGAGGCGTCGGCCTTGGTCAGCAGGATCGGCACTGTGCCGTTGTCGATCACAGTATTGAGGATCTGGCGCAAGTAGACCTCGTACCGGTCAATGGTTTCGGGGTCCAGCCAGGTCTCCAGGGTGATGAAGACGTAGGCGGGGTTGTTCAAGCGGAATTCACAGGTCAGCGGCGTCTCGCCGGGTTTGCACTGCTCGGGGTCCGCCTGCAGGGCGTTGAGGATCGAGGCCGCCGTGAACCCGCCGCGGGCCGTTACCGACCAGCGTCTGATGGACGTGTTGAAGTAGTCGATCGCGTCCCAAAGATAGCCGTCGCTGGCGTCCGGTTCGAGTGCGCCCCGGCCGTAAGGGCCAATGAAGACATAGGGGATGGATTGGCAGTCACCGATCACGGAGAAACTGGCCGGGTCTCGTCCCTGGCGCTGTCCTTCCGCGTAGATTTCGGCCACCCGGTCGCTGATCTCCGGCATGATCGGCGCGTCGCGCCAATCGGCCAAAGTGGGTGCAGGGGTGGCGGTGGGGAGGGGGACTTCGGGCGTCTCCGTGCTGTCCTGCTGGGCTGCGCCCTTCGGGTCATCTGTTTCTGCGGTGCCTGAGGGGGTGTTATGGGTCAGGCCGGATGCTGATGCCGGCTTCGCGGGCGCGGCGGCTGTGATTTCCTGCACCGTTTGTTGGCAGCCCGATACGAACAGCATGATTGCAATGAGGGGGATGAGCAGGAATTGATTTCGCAATGGGCGGTAAGATGGCATGGGGCAGGTCTCCAACGAATAAAAAAGACGGGTGTGTGCTTCAGTGACATTGTACTTACGGCGCGGGAGGCTGTCAATTCGGCAGGGAAGGCATTAGAATCGAGATAAACCGGGCCAGGCGGGTTTTTATGGCGTCGGGAGGGGCTTCGGTCAGAATCCGGGGCGTCCCTTTTGGCGATATTCTTCGTCTATTGAGTAGTGCACTAGGAACGGCCGTTAACGATTCGCCAAACTGGAAAGGAAAGGTATGCCGGAAAATAACGACTCACCCTTACCGGAGAATAAGCCGGATGATATAGATATGCTCGGATTGGTGACCGCGGCCCGGCAAGACCCTCAGGCCTTTGGCGTGCTGTATCGACAATTCGTCACGCCGGTCTTCCGATATCTTTGCAGCCGGACTGGGAACGTACAGGAAGCCGAAGACCTGACTTCCCAGACCTTTATCAAGGCGTTGGAATCCCTTCCGCAGCTCCGGCAGGCGGACCGTTTCGCACCCTGGCTGTTCACCATCGCCCGGAACAAGGCGCTGGATCACTTCCGAAAGCAGCGGAAACACGCTGATGTCCAAACGACGGACCCCCAGATGTTTGTGGAACACCAGGACCTGGCAGCCGGCCTGATCCGCTCGGAGCGTGTGGCGCAATTACAGGCTCTCTTAGTGGGGCTGGAAGAGAACGACCTGGAACTGCTGAGGCTGCGTTTCCTGGGGGAACTGACGTTCAGAGAGATTGCCGAGGTCATGCAGCGTTCATCCAGCGCCGTCAAAAAATCCTGTTACCGCTTGTTGGCCCGGTTGAAGCGCCAACTGGAGGAACCCAATGAATGACAACCTGATCTATCCCGATCCTGAAGCTGGTTTTGAGACCGATCTCCGGCTGGCCCTGGGTGGCAAAGACCCCGCGCCGGCGTTTGTCGACCGGCTTTATCAGACCTTGCAGCGCAAAGCGGCAGCGGCAGAGCAGGCGCCCCAGCGCCCCCTCCGCCGGCGGCCTGTGCCCCGCTGGGTGTGGATCGCCGCATCGCTGGTGGTGATCGCGCTCTTATTCACTTTTCGTCAGCCCGTACTGGCCTCGATTGGGCACCTGTTCGGCTACGCCTACGTGCCCGAGGCGGGTTTCGTGGCGGTGGACCAGGTGCGAGTGCTGGAACACGCCGTCCGCCAGGAACACGACGGCCAGTCACTGACGGCCGCCCAGGGGCTGGCAATGGCGGACAGCACCTGGATCTGGCTGACCTTTTCAGATGCGGCCCGGCCGGTTGACGGGGCCTGGCTGGAAGCGCCGGATGGCACCCGATTTGAACTGCTGTCCTGGCAGTATTCGCCGGATGAGGTGGGGTCCACGGGGGTGCTGGCTTACTTTCCGCCGCTCCCCGCAGAGACCGACCAGGTGACCCTGATCCTGCCGGAAGGCTGGCACCTCCCTCTGACCTGGGTGCCCGGCACAATGGGCAACCTGATGCCTGCGGACGTGACCCTCACGACTATGCCCGCCGGAGGGACGGGAACGCCTGCTGAGACGGCCGGTGGGCCCTGCATTGAAGCCTATGGGGTCCCCTTGTGCGTGAAAGCCGCCGCCTGGGAGGGCGATGACCTCCAGGTGTTGCTGGAGACAGAAGTAAATACGGCTTCTAATTATGACTTTTCGCTATTTCAGGTTCCTGATGCGATGCAGGGGTGGGTTGTTTCGGACGATTCCGGCACGACTTTCCCAATTGCCACAGAATATTTTCGAACCCAGACCGAGGGCGACCGGTTGATCGCCACATTGACCTTCCCGGGAGCGAGGGGCCTGGCTGGTCCCCTGCAATTAACCCTACCCTCGGTTTTGATCTCGCTGCCCATACAGGATACATTGGAGGTGGACCTGGGGGATGACCCGCAACCTGGGCAGGTCATCCCGCTGGATCAGACCGTGGTGGTGGATGACTTGACAGTCCATTTCAGCCAGGCGGAACTGGTCGGGTCGGATGAGACCACCCTGACCCTGTCCATTGAATCCGATCCGCTGGATAACACCGCGGCCGTACGGATCTATAGCCTGAGCCCCGGCCGCCCGGAGGGCGTCGAGGACCGTTATGGTTTTGGCACCTCGTTCGAACGGTTTTCCATCCACGTCCAACTCTACCAAAATGGCAAGGTCCTGACCGGGACCCTGCGGATCCCGTTGATCAGCGCAACCTTGAAGGTGAATGGGCCATTCACGTTGGGCTTTGAAGCGCCGCCCGAGACCAACACCATTGAGTCGCCGCCGGAAGTGGCCAGCGATGCGCCTTATTCGCCGCTGCCCGTGAGCGAACCCCTTCCCATGGAGGATTTCCAATATACCGGCGAAACGCTGCGAGCCGGCGACCTCCTCTCAGTGGAGGTGGGAGAAGGACAATCCCGGCTCTACGCCGCCGCGCCTGAGGATGGATTTACCCAACGTTTGGTGGCCGTTTTGCCAGGCGAGGTGACGACCGTGCGGGCGCATCCCGACCTGCTGGGCCTGGATTACCTGGTCGGTTCTGTTGATGGGAATGGGAATCTGCAATACGATCAGCTTTACACGCTGCGGTTTGGCGAAGGCGACCCGGTGATGCTGATCGGTCAGTTCGGCCCACGGGCTCATGGCTTTACCTGGTCGTATGATGGTCATTTCCTGATCTACCACATCACCGAGGAAGCCCCCGGCGAGATGCCGAAGGGACAGTTGCGACTTGTGGATATGGCTTGCCGGGAGACGGCGGCTTCTGAGCCGGCGGCTTGCGAGCCGGTCACCCTGCTCACCTCGGGCGGATTTGGGCAGCTGGCCTGGTCGCCCGCGGCCTACCAGATCGCTTTCGACGGCGTGGGTGACGGGAGGGATGGACCCGTTCAAGAGATGGATATCTCCGTCCTGACCCTGGACCCCGAGACGTTGACGGCCACGGTGGAAAACCTGACCCAATCGCCCGCGATCCAGGATTTCGGTTCGGTCGTCTGGACGCCCGCCGGCGATCAGTTGTATTACCCCTGCTTGACCGGGGAAAGCGAGGTCAACGAATATTCGCTCTGCGGCGTCAGCCTAGCCGAGCCCGGCGACCAGGTGGTGGAACCGCTCTTACCCTGGAACATGCACCGCATCCTGCTTTCCGAAGGCCGGTGGGTTGTGGATCAGAGCCCTGTCATACGGGATGGGGAATTCCGGGTGCGGACCTATGATTTGCAGACCGGCCGGAGCGATGTCCTGTTGGCATGGCCGGCCGAGGGCAAATACCCTATTGACATTTATCTCTCGCCGTCTGCACCCTGGGTGGCCGTTGCCCGGGAGGATCAGCCGTACCTTTGGCTGGTGAACATGGTTGATGGAACGGAATGGATGATTGAACCTTTGCAGGAGGGGCGCGCTCTCTTTATGGGTTGGGTGCCCTAAGCGAGACGTCATTCCATCTAACCTGAATTTCGTATAAGGAAGGTTCCATCGTTAGAAGCACTAAAGCCATCCGAAAGAGCTCAAAGACTCCCGGGATTTTCAAAATCCGGGAGTCGGCGGTCCTGGTGGGACCGGTTCGCGCCGAAACGATCCATTAAGAACGCTATCTTGTTGTCAGATATGGTATTGCCGCCATACGTGACCCGCGTTTCTCTCTCCAAAAGTGAAAAATCGCAGGGGGCGATCCCCCTTTTGGGGTCAGCTGCTTTTTCGAATTCTCATGTCCTGCCCGTTTTTACTGCTTCGCTGAACTTCGGCTTAGTATAAGAAAAATCACGCCTGGGGAAGGTGGTCATCAGCCGCCCCCCTGTTTTTTTAAACAGTTTGGTTATTCGGATGTTTTATGGTTTAATTAACCCGCTTGCAACTCAAAACGAATTGATTCAAGGAAAGAAAATGTGACATGAACGATTTACCAATCCCTGTTTCAGAATCCAGTACTGCTAATCCAACGGAGATCGTCGCTACGGTCTTTGAGATCAAAAGCGTCACCGCGGCCGGCAGAGAGACGCCCTACCGCTGGCGATTTACCGGACGTCTGAAAGACGCGGACAGCGAAGCCGCTTATGACCGGCTGGTCGAGGCCCTTAAGCCCCTGGGGTTCACCCCGCTCTTCCGTGAAGAAGACGGGGAACAGGTCATTTTGCTGGTGGATCAGCTTCCGAAAGGCGAGACGGGGCCGATTTGGGTCAACCTGGTCCTGCTCGTCCTCACGATCCTTTCCGTCACCTTCACCGGCGCGCAGTTTGCCGCCGCAGACAGGGTGGAGCCGTTCAAGCTGCCGTTCGGCGAGTTCGTCCAATACCTGCTGACGGGCTGGCCTTTCGCAGTGAGCCTGATGGGGATCCTGCTGGCGCATGAGTTTGGGCACTACCTGGTGGGGCGGGCGCACGGCGAGAATGTGACCCTGCCTTATTTCATCCCGTTCCCCTTCTCCGACTTCGGTACGATGGGTGCGTTCATCAATATGAAGGAAATTCCCAAGAATCGCAAGCACCTGATGGATATCGGTATGGCCGGGCCGCTGATCGGCCTGGTGGTGGCGGTGGTTGTGCTGTTTGTCGGGTTGAACCTCTCGACTGTCGGGCCGATCGAGACGGATTTGCCGGAAGGTTACGTGCATTTTCTGGAAGGCAACTCGCTGTTCTATTTGCTGGCGAAATACCTGACCTTTGGGAAATTGCTGCCCCAGCCGGCCAGCTATGGCGACCTCAGTCCTGTGCTCTATTGGATCCGGTATTTCTTCACCGGCACACCGGTGCCCCTGGGCGGGCTGGACGTGCAGATCCACCCGGTGGCCTGGGCAGGCTGGGCCGGGCTATTCGTCACCGCGATGAACCTGATCCCCGCGGGCCAGCTGGATGGCGGGCATATCCTCTACGTCCTCCTGGGCAAGAAGACGGCCAAGCGGGTTTATCCCTTCATCCTGATCGCCCTGGCCGCGTTGGGCTTCTCCTGGCCAGGCTGGTGGCTCTGGGCGGCGTTGATTTTCTTTCTCGGCCGCCATTATGCAGAGCCGCTGGACCAGATCACGCCGATTGACCGCAAACGGAAATGGCTGGGCGTTTTGGCCCTGGTCCTGTTCTTGCTCATCTTTATTCCTGTCCCTTTGGTGATCGTACAATGAAAAACACACTTAGCCGTTCATTTAACCGTTCATTCAAATCCCGCCTCACGCGCGGGTCGGCCGTGGTTATCCTGGGAACCTTGCTGCTCTCTGCCTGTACGCAGGCAACACCCTCGCCGACGGCCGTCACGGAGGCGCCAGGGCCGGAGACTGAGACTGAAGCGCCGGCCGAGGCTGAAGCCTCAACGCCTGAGCCGGAGTCGACCCGGGACACGCCCGTTCACCTGCAGGTGGCGCCGGAAGACCTGGCCGGGATCACCGTGCGTGTGGTGCATCCCTGGGTGGGAGAAACAGCCGATGCCCTCTCAGCGCTGGCGACGCAGTTTTCATTAACCAATGAATGGGATATCTGGGTGGAAGTGGACGCGCCGGGCAGTGACAGCGCCGTCCTGGCCGCGGTGGAAGCGGATATGGCCGCTGGGGATGTCCCCGGCCTGATCGTGTCCTATCCTTATGCGCTGGACACTCTGGAAGAGCCCTATTATTCCGTCAACCTGGCCGACTATGTTTATGACCCTGCCTGGGGGCTGGACCCGGCCGCTCAGGCGGATATCCCCGCCGTTTTGTTGGAGCAATATACGGTGGATGGCAGCCTGGCCGCTTTGCCGCTGGCGCCGCAAGGAACCGTGATATTTTATAACCAGACCTGGGCTCAGGAGCTGGGCTTTGCCGAGCTGCCCAATGGGGACGAAGCAGCCTTCCGGCAGCAATCGTGCGAGGCCGTCTTTAGCAATAACGCCGATGACAGCCCGGAAAACGATGGCACCGGCGGCTGGCTGGTCAGTTTCGATCCGCTGGTCCTGACCAGCTGGTATGCGAGTTTTGAGGGCCAACTGGCGGGTGAAGATGCCCTGCAATTCAATTCGCCTGCCGGGCTGGCTGCCTTCGGCTATCTGAAATCGGTTTACGACGAAGGCTGTTTTTGGATCGGCCGGCGGACGGAGCCCTATTACTATTTCGCCAACCGCTATGCGATGAGTTACGCCGGGACCCTGGACCAGATCCCCGCTCAGGCCAGCTGGATGGTGACGTCCGGCAGCCAGGATGCCTGGTCGGTGATCGGTTTCCCCGGGCCGGCGGGCGAGACCCTGCTGGTGGATGGGCCGGGCATGATGATTACGGCGGATACGCCTGAAATTCAGATGGCGGCCTGGCTGTTTGCCCGCTACCTGCTTTCGCCGGAAGCGCAGGCGCAGCTGGCCCAGGCGAGCTTTTCCTTGCCGGTGCGCCAATCCGCCCTGTCACTGCTATCCGATTTTTCTGCTGCTTATCCGCAATGGGCCCAGGCCGTCGCACTGATCGATTCGGCGCAGGCTGCCCCCGTCTCAGCCCGCTGGGGGATCGGGCAGTGGGTGCTGCAGGATGCGGCCAACCGCCTGCTGCAGGGTGGAGCCGACCAGGTGGGGCCGATCCTGGCAGAGCTGGACGCCACGATTGCCGAACTGGAAGGGACGGCGCCTTAGTGCCGCCGAAACGCAGTGTGACGATCTATACGGATGGCGCCTGCAGCGGGAACCCCGGCCCGGGCGGCTGGGGTGCGATTTTGAAATTCGGATGGCATGAGAAGGAACTTTCAGGGGGCGAACCCGAGACGACCAATAACCGAATGGAGCTGCGTGCTGCCCTGGAAGCATTGCGCTCGCTGACCGAGCCCTGCAATGTGACCCTTTTCACCGATTCGGAATATCTCAGACGGGGTGTCACCGAATGGCTGCCGGGGTGGAAACGGCGTAATTGGCGGCGTAAAGGGGGGAAACTGGCGAATGTGGATCTCTGGATGAAGCTGGATGAGGAGATCGCACGCCATGAGGTACATTGGCGGTGGGTTCGCGGCCATGCCGGGCACCCATTGAACGAGCGGGTGGACAAACTGGCCCGGAAGGCCATCCCACAGTAATTTTTAGACGAAAACGGCTGAATCTGGCCCTGTGAATGAATTATTTAATTAAGGGTTGACGCGAGTTAAACCCGCTTGAAACCTCCCCTCTCTAGAATATTAATACAGTCACACAAAAGCAAATCGAATGTGGTTGCGCGATGTGAGATTTCTTTAAATGCGCAATATTTTAGCGTCAGCAATGGCGTATTAAGGAGTAACCGGCGTTGAAACGAAACAGGTGGGTTGTGTCCGTATTACTTGGCGGGGCGCTGGCATCCGGGATGTTGTTGGCCGGCTTAGAGAAAAGGCGAGACGGTTTCATGGCGGTGGATCCCCATCCTGTCGGGATGAACATTGCTGAGGATTACGCGGTGAGTTATGGCGAGGTGATGGATTGGTATTCGCAGTGTCATTCATTTGACGATATCATCCTCGCCCTGGAGACATCGGACCTGATTTCAGGATATTCACCACAAGGCCTGCTGGCAATGCGCCGGGATGGGCTTTCCTGGGACCAGATTTGGGACCGGATTGAACTGACCCCTTGAGTATTCGCGGCCAATCATTGATTCGGTATCCGATAAGGAGTATGGAATGAGGAAAAAATGGATCGGCGTCCTGGCCGTGGTTTTGGTTGTCGCTTTGACATGGATCGGGACGGTTTACGCTCAGGAAGAGCCGGATTATCCGGTGGAGACCGAGACGGAGGCGCCGGCTGACCCGGAGCTGCCAACGGAAACGGATGTTCCGGGCTATCCGGTGGACCCCGAGCTCCCGACTGAGCCCCAGCCGCCGAACGAACCGGTTGAGCCCTCCGGGACGGCAGAGCCGGGGGATTTTCCCAGCGATTCTGCCGAGGCCACAACACCGCCACCAGACCCATTGCTGGGCAGCCCTGTATGCGAGGGCACACGGATTCATCCCGTTTTGGATGGATTGTCCACCCGGTTTAACATTGCTTACGCAGAGCTCATCGGGTATTACTGCCATACCAGGCTGGGCGTGGGTGAGATTGCATTAGCCCTTACCACCGTGCAGCAGGCCGGCGGCAGCGTGGACCTGGCGGCGTTGTTCTCCCAGCGGCTGGATGAGAACCTGGGCTGGGGTGAGATCTGGCAGAGCCTGGGCCTGGTCGGGAACGGGAAGGGGAATGATGACCTTGAGAAGAACCGGGACCGGAATACGCACCAGGACCAGATCAGGAACGAAGGCGGGAATGACCAGATCCGCAATCAATCGGAATACGCCGAGCAGAAGGACAATCCGCTGGTGACTCCGCCCGGACAGGAAGGCCGCGATGATGCGGCGGATGGGGGAGGTAAGGACGACAACGGCGCCGGCAATGACCCCGGTGCGAACCCCGGGCACAGCGGAGATAAGCCGGGCAACGGGCCGAAGCCTTAGGCTGGAGCTGATTTAGAGGTATTGGAGAGGGTTGCCTTTTTGGCGGTAACCCTTTGTCCGATTGAGAAAGACCCCCACCCCTTGGTCCCCTCCCTGCCTGCGGGGAGGGGAAAAATGAGGCCATTTTCGCAATGTTGCGGGTTTGTGGGATTTATTGATGTTGCAGGATACCCCTGCCATTTTCCGATTACAGGGTTGAGGTGAAATACAAACGGAGCCGCCCTGATCTTTCAGGACAGCCCCGTTTTCTCGTTACTTTTATTTCAGGGTTCAACCGGGTAACCGGCCTGAACCCAGGCATCCAGCCCACCCAGGATCGGGTTGGCACGTTCGAAACCAGCTTCTAAAAGGAGAAACGCCGCCCGGGCGCTCGTGTTTTCGGCCGGTCAGGTGCAGTAAGTGATATACCAGGTGCCAGGGTCCAGCTGGGGCATCCGGGTTTCCAACTGGTCGAGAGGGACGTTGATGGCGCCGGCGACATGCTGCTGTTGGTATTCCACTTCGCTGCGGGTATCGACAACCACAGCCTCTCCGTTGATTTGTGCCTGGTAGGCCTCAGCGGCTGTAAGCCGGGGAACATCATCCTGGCTCGCCACCGGGCCGGGTGCTTCGATCCTGGCCTGGCGCTGGTTTTGGGCAATGATGAGGCCCACAATGCTAAGCGCGACCACCGCGACGAAGGCGATGATGACGATCAGGCCGGATCGCTTCTTCTTCTTTCTTCTCATAGAACGTCCTTTCAGTCCTTTGGTCAGCTTGCTTGGCTCTAATT
>WOYI010869814.1_pt1 | contig 15279 bp, 10 predicted proteins | sample 6423411 | NCBI WGS metagenome assembly WOYI01 (sample SAMN13441803, study PRJNA592873) | oil field metagenome | biome: oil field; feature: oil-well bore; material: oil-contaminated soil; isolation source: oil-contaminated soil from oil-well borehole | place: Germany: Wietze | collected 2016-10-18 ...
ATTATGTGCGGAATAATAGGATATATTGGCAAAAGAGATGCATCTAGTATTGTTTTGTCTGGACTAAAGCGTCTTGAATACAGAGGTTATGATAGCTATGGTCTTTGTTTTATTGAAAAAGACAATTATCATTTATTTAAGCGAGTTGGCAAGATTGAAAAAACAGAACAAGAGTTTCTAGATAATAATTTTAAGGGTAATATTTGTATAGCTCATAATAGATGGGCAACAACGGGACTAGTTAATGAAGCAAATGCTCATCCTCACTGTGATTGTAAACAGGAGATTTTTATTGTTCATAATGGGATTGTTGAAAATTATAAAGAACTAAAAGAGAATCTAATTAAAGAAGGACATAAATTTACCTCAGACACAGACACGGAAGTAATTGCCCACTTAATTGAAAAGTATTATCAAGATAATTTAGAAAATGCCGTTAAAAGAGCTTTAAACGATATCAATGGAACCTATGGTCTGGTGGTAGTATCTGTGAAAGAACCAGATAAGCTTGTAGCAGCAAGAATGTCTTCCCCTTTAATAATCGGTGTAGGAGACGACGAATTCTTAGTGGCATCAGATCCTTCAGCAATAATTTCTAGAACTAGACAAATTATTAGTTTAGATGATGGCGAAATAGCTGTTTTGAAACCTGACGATCTTCGTATTTTTAAAGAAGACAAGGAATCAAAAAAAGATATCCAAACAATTGATTGGGATATTGAATTAGCAGAAAAAGGTGGCTATGAACATTTCATGCTTAAGGAAATAATGGAAGAGCCAAATGTTATTGAAGATGCAATGAGGGGTAGGATACTAAAAGAAGAAGGGATGGTTAAATTGGGAGGACTTGAGTTAGTAAAAGAAAAGTTAAGAGAAATTAATAGTTTATCTTTGATTGGATGCGGTACGGCCTATTATGCCTGCAAGGTTGGAAAGTATATGATTGAGGAGTATGCAGATATTCCTGTTGAAGCAGAAGCTGGTTCAGAGTTTAGATACAAAAAGCCAATTATTAAAAAAGATGGAGCAGTGATGTTTATCTCTCAATCTGGAGAAACCGCCGACACATTATCTTGTTTAAAAGAAATGAAAGAAAAAGGCGTTTTAACTTTAGGTATTACTAATGTTGTAGGATCATCTCAAGCAAGACAAACAGACGCTGGCATTTATACTCGTTCTGGTCCAGAAATTTCTGTTGCTTCAACAAAAGCATTTTTAGGACAACTAACAACTTTAGTTTTAGTAACTGTTTATTTAGGAAGACAAAGAAATATGTCTGTGGTGATGGGTAAAAGGATTGTTAGTGAATTAGAAAAAATACCGGGGCTATTAAGAATGGTTCTGGAACAAAAAGATGAAATTAAGAAAATAGCAGAAAAGTATAAAGATTATAAGAATTTCTGCTTTATTGGGAGAAAATATAATTATCCTATTGCTCTTGAGGGAGCATTAAAATTGAAAGAAATTTCCTATGTTCATGCCGAGGGTGTTGCAGGAGGAGAATTAAAACATGGACCATTGGCTTTAATTGAAGAGTCTTTTCCGACAGTAGCGATTTGTCCAAGTGATTCAGTTTATGATAAGATGATCTCTAATATAGAAGAAATTAAAGCTAGAAAAGGTCCGGTGATAGCTATTGCCACAGAGGGAAATAAGGAAATTGAAAAATTAGTTGATGATGTTATCTACATCCCTAAAACATTAGAGATGTTGACGCCTTTACTATCTGTAGCTCCTCTTCATTTGTTTGCATACTATTTTGCCAGGGCCTTAAAAAGAGATATTGATAAACCAAGAAATTTAGCTAAAAGTGTCACCGTCGAATAAAAAAATATGGAAAAAGATTACTCAATTTTAATAGGAGGACAGGCCGGTCAAGGATCAAGAAAGGCCGGGTTAATTATTGCCAAAATATTTAGTCAAATGGGCTACAGTGTTTTTGTTCATGAAGATTACCCATCATTAATTAAAGGTGGTCATAATTTTTCTCAAATAAGAGCATCAGAAAAAGAGTACTTAACCCATAGAGAGAAAATAGATTTTATCTTAGCGCTTGATGAGAAAACAATTGAAAAACACAAAAGATTTCTTGATAAAGGAGGAATTATTATTTCTAGCGAGAGACCATCGGAAATTGTTAAAGAACTAGATGGTAGTAAGATAATGGTGAATATTGCGATGGTGGCCATTTTCTCAAAAATGATCGGTGTCAATTGGAACACCTTGTTGGGGGTGCTTAAAAAAGAAATACAAAGGGATATTGATAAGAATGTAGAAATAGCTCAAAAAGCATACAATGAGACAAAACAAACATTTAAAATAGAAAGATTAAAGAGAAAAAACCATTTACTTTTAACTGGAAATGAAGCTATTGCATTAGGAGCAATTGATGCAGGCCTTGATATTTATTCGGCTTATCCCATGACACCTGCAACGAGCATACTTCATTATTTGGCTAAGGAAAGAAAAACAATTACTACTCAAGCAGAGAATGAAATTTCAGCTATCCATTCAGTTATTGGCAGTGCTTATGCTGGGAAACGTTCAATGATAGGAACTTCTGGTGGTGGTTTTGCTCTGATGACCGAAGCAATTAGTTTTTCTGCTCAAGCAGAAATTCCTATTTTAGTAGTTAATAGCCAAAGGGCTGGTCCATCATCAGGGGTACCAACCTATAGTGCCCAATCAGATCTTCTTTTTTCGATTAATTCTGGCCATGGAGATATAGTTAGATTTGTTGCTTCTCCGGGAGATGCTAATGAGGCCTATAATTTATCAGGAAAACTTCTTAATCTTTCTTGGAAATATCAAACGCCCTCAATTCTTTTAGCGGATAAAGAATTATCTGAAAGCACATTTGAGTTTTCTTCTCCTAAAAACAAAAAAGAAAAAGAATTGTTGTGGGACAAAAAAGGCGATTACAAAAGATACGAAATAACAAAAAATGGAATTTCCCCATTAGCTTATCCGGGTGAAACAATTGTTAAATCAAATAGTTATGAGCATGATGAATTTGGCTATACGGTAGAAGATGAGAAATCAATTATTGCTATGCAAAACAAAAGATTGAGAAAGTTTAAGGAAATGGAAAAAGAAGTGGAAAGAATTGAATCAGTGAAAATTTATGGAGACAAAAAATCAGAAAAAGCAATAATTTGTTGGGGCTCAACAAAAGGAGTGGTTAAAGAAGTGGCAGAAAAGCTAGGGTTTAAAGTTATTCAGATATTATTTTTGCAACCCCTCCCTGCTAAAAAAATTAAAAGAGCATTAAAGGGAGTTAAAAAAATAATCTCGGTAGAGTGTAATTCAACTGGCCAATTATCAACTCTTTTATCTCAAAGAGGAATAAACACTGATAAGCAAATTCTGAAATATGATATGAGACCCTTTACACCTGAGGGCTTAGAATTAAAATTAAAGAAATTATGAAAATAGAAACCAATTGTCAAAATACTTGGTGTCCGGGCTGTGGGAATTTCGGTATTTTAGAAGCAGTAAAAAGGGCTATTAAGGATTTAGGTCAAAATAATGTTGTTTTAGTTTCTGATATCGGATGCAACTCTAAAATAACCGATTATCTAAATGTCAGTAGTTTAAATTCTTTACACGGAAGGCCAATTCCTACTGCTTCTGGTATTAAAATGGCTAATCCCAAGCTTAAAGTGATTGTTTTTACTGGCGATGGAGGCTCTTTAGATGAAGGAATATCTCATTTAATTCATGCCGCTAAAAAGAATACGGATATTACTGTCATCATGCATGATAATAGATTATTTGCTTTAACTACTGGACAATATACAGCAACATCACCCAAGGGATTTAAGGGAAAATCAACTCCCTATGGTTCAATTGAGGAACCACTAAATCCATTAAAATTAATGAGAGTAGCAAAGGCATCTTTTATTGGTAGAACATATTCTTCTAAAATTGACTATACAAGAGATATGATTGTTGAAGCAGTTAATCATAAAGGATTTTCTTTTATTGAGGTTCTTCAACCATGCCCATCATTTTTTAATACCTTTGAATTTTATAATAAAAGAGTTTATGAAGCGCCAAGAGATGAGAAATTAATTGATGAGTGGGATTATGAAAATGAAAGCAAGATTCCTCTAGGTGTTTTTTATAAAGAAGAGAGGCCAACATATGAAGACGAAATTTAATCTGTTTTCTAAAAAAAACATAGTATGCATTGGAGGGGGAAATGCTATGCCTAAGGTTGTTTTGAGGGGACTTAAAGATAAAAATGTTAATCTAACAGTTGTTAGTGCTGTTCTTGATTCTGGTGGTTCATCAGGTAAATTGAGAAAAGAGTATGATATCATTTCTCCGGGGGATTTGAGGCGAGCTTTTTTAGAACTTTGTGTTTTGGGAGAAGAGGAAAAAGCATTGTTAGATTTCCGTTTTCCTCAAGGAGAGTTATCTGGTCATAATTTAGGTAATTTATTTTTTGTGGCCGCATATCTAAAAAATGGGAAATATCGAGAAGTATTTAAAAGGATGAACAGTCTTCTAATCGGAAATCATAAAATATTACCTTCAACAATATCCAAATCTGATTTAATTGCTGTTTTGGAAAATGGAGAACAAATCGTCGGCGAGGCTAATATCGATGTTCCTAAGCATGATCCTAATTTAAGAATCAAAAAATTATTTTTAAATCCACCAGTTGGAGCTTGTCCGCAAACATTAAAGAGAATTAAAAATGCTGATATGATAATTATCGGACCCGGTGATATTTTTTCTTCTTTGATGCAGGTTTTATTGGTTGATGGAATGATAGATGCCATCAAAAATAGTAGAGCGAAAAAAGTCTATATAGTTAACTTAATGACAAAAAACGGAGAGTCAAACAATTTTGATGTTAAAGACTTTGTTAGAGAGATAGAAAACTGTCTTAACTCAGAACTTGATTATGTTGTTTACAATAATAATATGGCAAGTAAGGAGAGAATTGAGGAGTATAGGAAGAATAGTCCGCAATTTTTAGAAATGGTTAATTTTTCCTCTCTACCAAAAAGCGATAAATATATAGGAGGAGATCTTCTTAGTGACAAGGGCATTACTCATAATCCTCAGAAAGTAGCTAAAGTAATATTAAAATTATGCAAGCAATAATTTTAGCAGCCGGAAACGGAAAAAGATTTTCTCCATTTTCTCAAAACAAACCTAAACCACTTTTTAACTTTTTGGGTAAGAGCATTATAGAACATGACTTGAGTGAGCTTAAAGGGATTGTCGATGAGGTCATTATTGTAGTGGGATATAGGCAAGAAATGATTATCGAGAAAATTGGAAATAATTTTGATGGAATTAATATAAAATACGTTGAGGATAAGGAGGTTATGGGAACTGCCCTAGCAGTTCAAAAAGCAAAAGAGTTAGTAAAAGGAGATTTTATTCTCTTAAACGGTGACGATCTTTATTTCAAAGATGATATTGCCAAACTGAAAAGTCCCGGAATTCTCGTTAGCGAGCATCAAAATCCAAGTTCTTTTGGTGTGGTTATTAAAGAAAATGGTTATTTAAAGGACTTAATTGAAAAACCGTCAAATCCAGTTTCTAATTTAGTTAATACTGGTCTTTATTATCTGCCCAGAGAAATACTAGACATTGAGGTAGAAAAATCATCTAGGGGAGAGTATGAATTTACTGATTGTATCAAAAAATATATTCAACAAAAACCCATTAATGTCTATGAAGCCGATCATTGGTTCCCTAATTCATATCCCTGGGATATCTTCAATGCTTTTCCTTATTTGTTTTCAAAAGAAAAGAAGAGTCGGGTTTTTAATAGAAAGGCTACCATTTCGAAAGAGGCTATAATTAAAAAAGGAACAATAATTAAATCAGGGGCGTTTATAGAAGGAAGAGTTTATATCGGAGAAAATTGTCAGATTGGCCCTAATTGTTATATCAGAGACGGTTCGGTGATTGAAAATAATTGCAAGATTGGAGCCAGCGTGGAGATTAAAAATTCAATTATTGGCGAGGGAAGTAATATAAGCCACCTTTCATATGTTGGTGATTCAATCATTGGAGAAAATTGTAATTTAGGTGCGGGAACAATTACGGCTAATTTGAGGCATGATAATGCCACAATAAAAGTTAAAGTTGGAGATATATTAATTGATACAAAGAGAAAAAAACTAGGAGCGATTATTGCTGATAATATAAAAACAGGGATAGGAACACTAATTTATCCGGGAAGGAAAGTTCTTCAAAATACTATGCCGGGAGAAAAGGTTATCTAGTGCTGTAATTATACATTTCGCGCGAACTTTCTTTGAGCAGGAAAACGACCCCGAAAGCGGAAGCCATCTCACCCTTGCTTTGGACGCCGACGGAATTTGTGCCAGCGCTGTTGGTGCACTGCTTAAATTATTTTAACAAATCTACAACAGCTTGAACAACGGTGTTACGATCAAATTTTTCGTCCAGCCAATCTGCGTATTTTATCCGATAAAATTTCCAACCAGCGGCTTCAAGCACACGCTGGCGTTCTTCATCGCTTTCAATATGAATACCATATGCCTCGTCTATTTCGTCTTTGAAATGGCAAGGGCCGTCGCACTCAACCGCAATACGCTTACCCGTATTTGTATTACTTATAACAAAATCAATCTTGAAGCCGCAACTCTCAACTTGATTTTGAATTTTATAGCCACGTTTTAAATTCGCACGCATAAGATTAAAAAATTCTTCTTCAAAATATGAATCAAATGGCTTGAGATCGGTTGAATAAAACGCAACTTCTCCATTTTCTTGCACATATTCAAGATATTTTTTGAGCCAAATTTTTTCTGGCATTTCTTGCGTAGATAAACTAACGAAACAATGCACCTGTAATCTTGCGCGCGAAAACGCGACATTAACTCTGCCCTTGTTTATGTCAGCGCGTATATAGCCACCCTCGCCAGTTAGCGGAACATATTTATTTTTTTGTTCGGGTGTTCTAATAACAAATGAATAAATCACAATATCTTTCTCGTCGCCCTGAATACCCTCAATAATACTTACTTTATAATTATCGTTTTCTTCCTTAAAACCTTCCTTTTCAAAGAGATCGCGAATATAAGTCGCTTGAGCATTAAAGAAAGATAAAATGCCGATAGATTTATCACGATAGCGTTCATCACCTCGCAACTCTTTGAAAAGGTCTAATATCGCTTTTGCTTCGGCGACATTTACATTGTCCGAAAACTCCTCGCTCCCATCAGATTTTATTTCATGAATAAGCATTATGCGATTTGTGTCTTTATAGGTTAGATAATTGCTATTGATCGGAATTAACTCTTTGTTCTTCGGTCTGTAAAAGTAATTATTACTAAAACCAATCAACTCTGATGGGGAACGATAATGATAACGAAGAGGTCTATCCATAAACCCTCGTTTATATGCGATGTCCAAAACAGATTGAACGGCGAAACCAGTCGCTTTGATTTGTCTTTCTTCCGGTATTTGATAACGATGTGCCAACTCATCAAAAACACGATTTGATTTGAACATTATTGTGCTATCTCGCATTTGTTCGCTATCGCCAACAAACAAAACTCTATTTGTACGATACATAACCGGCAAAGTGTAAGCGACATTGCATTGCGACGCTTCGTCTAAAATTACATAGTCAAAAATTCCGGCTTCAAGCGGAATGATACGGCTTGCGTCGTCAAGTTCCATTATCCAAACAGGAATTAAATCTAAAATTGCGTTGAAGTTATTTACATCTTTGCGAAGATTATCAAATGTCTTAAAAGCTTTTTTGGATCTTCCAAAAGCACTGGCAAGTTTTCTAACAATCTGCTTAATTGTTATTCCCGTTTTCCATTTCTCAATAATTCCTTGATTGATGATATTTTGAATATAAAGTCCAATGCGTTTAACCCGTTCCTGTTCGGCACGCTTTAACGCAGAATCTATTTTATTTGTGCTATCCGTTTTTGATAATTTTTGTAATTCGGATTTAATTTCCTGTGTGCGTAAAATTTTATTTTTAATTTCTTCTAAATTAGCAACCGTGGCGTTGTCAATTTTACTATCTAAAATCTCGAACTCATCATCGGAAACGCCACAAGTGTTTAATTTTTGTCGCAATTTTTCCTCGGTATTTTCTAAGCGCTGGATATTTTCATAGTAAAAACAATGGTTGTAAAGACAATCAATCGTTTTTGTTTGTTCATTCCTCGACATTTTGCTCATCAAAACTTTATCTATGTAATCAACAATTTCTCGTGGCAATTTTTTACGAACATTACTAAGCCGAAAATTACGGCTAGCATTGTTAATCTTGCGGAAAAAGTTTGAATGACGGTCATATCCTGTTTTTGCGACATCATCTCTGACTTTCCCTATCGCCTCGGCAAAATATTCGCCATTTAAGTTAAGAGTAGAGAGAAGATTATCGAATTCTTTCTTTTTGTCACTTCGCTCATATTTCCTGATCATTTTGCCAAGTGTTTCTATTTCTGTTTTTGCGTTTTTAATTTCTCGCCATTCATTAGATGAAAAACTTTTTGCGAAACATCCAAAATCAGTAATATCAATATCATATTCTTTAAGTTGGGATAACTCTTGATGAAGTTGATATATTTTTCTTTGAATAGCAATAGTTTCATTAAAAGCGTTGCGATTTTTTTCTTTTTCTTCAACAATTTGATCAATCGCTGGAATTGATATGTTCTTTTCGCTATATTCCACCAAATGTCTTCTTGCGTCAAATTTATAGCCAAGTTTTTCAATGTAGGAACCGAGCGCGCTTAATTGTGGCGCTATCCCGTCTGCTTCATCTTCTTCCCCAATTTGTGCTGAGTTCGGATTAGGCAGATAGCCAAACAGATATTTTATATCAAGCTTTTTCAGCTTATCTTTTACAATCTTGAGAGCCTGTGCTTTTTGGCTAACAAAAAGCACGCGATTGCCGGTAGCGGCAAGATGACAAAGTATATTTGAAATTGTTTCCGACTTGCCCGTTCCGGGCGGTCCCTGAATGATCGCTCCTTTATTTCCGAGAATTGAAAGAGTGGAAAGTTGATATTTGTCATAGAGAAACGGGAAGTATAAATCTTTTTCGTGGGGAATTTCGCTCTCAATGTTTAATTCATTATCTTGTGTCCAGCTCGCAAGCGCAGTTTTGGCAAGTTCTTCTTCTGTCAGTTGGGCAAGTTTTGCTAAATCTTCGGCAAGAAAGTAATTTGCTTTAGGGCTTAAAGCAATTTTAATTTCTTCAAGCGAAAAAGATTCTTCGTCAAAATTAGCGTTTTTTAATCGCAGTTGAGCTTTTATTTTATGCCAAATCTCTCCGAAAATTTCTAAATCGGTTATAGGCAAAGAAAATTGCTCTTTAATTTCATATTTGCCCATTTCTTCCAGAAGCTGAAAATATAGATCCTCACCTAGTATCGGTTCTAACATTCCTATATTTACTTGTACTTCTGGGTCAACAAAATAAATAGAATACTCTTTTGCACCAGTTTTTTTGTTAAATTCTTGTTCTATTTTTACCGGCAACGAAAAAAGAGGATAACGGTCAATCTTGGTTTTGACTGGTTTTTCTTCCGTATCTTCTTGTTCTTCGGGCGAAATAATATCGCCATTACTTTCAATGGGAATCTCAATTTCAAAATATCCAAAACTTAATATAATCTGTTTTGTATATTGGTCATTTCTGTATTTGCTGTAAATATCATCAATTTTGTTTGCCAGCTCCTTTTCTTTTTCGTACTCGTCAATTTCGTCTTTTGGAACATCTTTTGGATCATATTTGTAAAAAGTTTTTAGATCAATTAGTTCACCAACTTTTTCGTCAGTATCCCCATTTAATAAACCGAGTAATCCAAAAAATTCTGTTGGTAAATTAACAGAGTATTTTTGTTGTGCTAACACCGTATGCTCTCTAGTTAGTTTTACATAACCGAGGCAATACTTAATAAAATTTGAAAGGTTATTATCCATAAAGCTACTTCATTAAAACATCAAGTGAAACGCCAAGCGCGTCCGCGATTTTTTTAACAGTATCAATGGTGGGGTTGAGCGTTGCGCTCGCTTCTATTTTAGCAATAGTATGAAAAGCCAAGTTCGCCTTTTTTGATAAAACATCCTGCGAAATACCGAGCTTGTTTCGGTATTTTTTTATGTTCTTGCCGATTGTGGATTTTTCGTTTGATATATTCGTATAGTTTTACTATGATAGTTAGCGAGGATATAAAACCTTTATCATCAGTAGTTAGTATATGAAATTTTTAGTATTTAGTCAAACGAAATTAGGAAGTTCCTTGTCGTTGCCCGCGCACGGGTGGGTTGGGGCAAGGGCAACACTTCTTTTTCTTGTGGTGCATTTTTGCGAAGCAAAATACAAATTCCGTCGGCGTCCAAGGCGAGCGCGAGTGCAAGCCCGCGCGGAGCAGTTATTTCCGACAAAGTTAATTTTGGTGCCGAAGGAGAGACTTGAACTCTCACGGGATTACTCCCATGGCATTTTGAGTGCCACGCGTCTACCAGTTCCGCCACTTCGGCATACAATTATATTTATCATAAAGTTTGTAAAAATAAAAGCGCTGTGATAAAATTATCTCAATGAGTCGAGTAATTGCAATTGCTAATCAAAAAGGAGGAGTAGGAAAAACTACAATATCCGTAAATTTGCCGGTGTTTTTGACAGCATTTGGGAAAAGAGTTTTACTTGTTGATTTTGATCCTCAAGCTAATGCAACCTTTTCATTAGGAATCAACCCTAGAGACCTTTCTGTTTCTTTATACGAAGCTCTCTTGGGGCAAGTAATGCCAAAAGATATCATAAAAAACACGCCTTTTTTGGCGTATGATATTATGCCAACCTCATATAACTTGGCAGGAGCAAATGTTGAACTTGTCAATATGGAAGATAGGGAATTCAAGCTTAAGGAATTAATTGATGTGGTAAAGGATGAATATGATTTTGTTTTAATTGATTGCCCTCCTAGTTTAGGGCTTTTGACTCTTAATGCCCTGGTAGCTGCTGATGAAGTCATGATCCCAGTTCAGTCCGAATATTTAGCTATAGAAGGATTAGATCAATTATTGGACAATATTAAATTAATTAACGATAATTTAGGAAGAAATATTAAAATATTAGGAGCAGTTTTGACAATGTATAATAGAAAGAATATAGTTAGTCAAAAAATAGCCAAAGATTTAAGGAGAAATTTTCCTGGCTATGTTTTTGAAACAGTGATTCCTAGGGTTGTTTCTTTATCAGAAGCTCCCTCAACGGGAAAAACAATATTGAGGCATTCTCCCAATTCAAAGGGGGTCCATGCTTTTAGAGAATTAGCACGTGAAATAATATCAAAACAATGATAGGAAAAGGAATAGAATCATTAATACCTAAAAAGGGCTTACCAGAAAATGAAGAAAAATCCAGAAAGGACTTTATCTTTTGGATTGAAACAGAGAAGATCAAACCAAATCCTTTTCAGCCAAGAAAAGAATTTGATGAAGAAGCTCTTCAGTCATTAGCTAATTCCATTAAAAAATATGGTATGATCCAGCCAATCATTGTTAATAAGATTGAAAAGAAGAGTGAAAAAGGTATTTCTTGTGAATATCAAATTGTTGCCGGAGAAAGAAGATGGAGAGCATCAAAAATGTTAGGCCTAAAACAAGTTCCGGCAATTATCAAAGAACAAACAAATAAAGAAAGATTAGAAGTTGCTCTTATTGAAAACATTCAAAGAACAAATCTTAATCCAGTAGATAAGGCAGAAGCCTTTGATAGGCTTAAGAAAGAGTTTGGCTTATTAGACAAAGAGATTGCCAATCTTTTAGGGTCAAGTAGAGAAGCGGTTACAAATAGTTTAAGACTATTGTCTTTGCCGGACGAAGCCAAAGATGCCTTAAAAAATAATGTTATTTCTGAAGGGCATGCTAAAGCACTGTTGGGAATAAAAGAAAAAAAGTTAATTAAAGATCTGTTAAAAGAAGTTATTGCTAATGGTTATTCCGTGAGAGAAACAGAGAGAAGAGTAAAAGAAATAAATGCTGGTGCAGTACCTAAGAAGCCAGAAACTAAAAAAGTCACTGAAAAAGGAGTAGATGAATTCTTAGAGAAAAAAGTGAAACAGATTTTAGATCTAGAAGCTATTAAAATAGAAAAAAAGAGAAATTTTATTCGTCTAAGTTTTGATTTTAAATCTGAGGACGAAATTAATCAGTGGCTAAAAAAATTAAGAAAGTAATTTACTTACAATTTTTGTTGGAACATTTTTCTTTGCCATTTTTTTCTACCATCAAAGAATTACATTTAGGACAAATATTTCCTGTTGGCTTGTCCCAAAGAGCAAAATCGCAATCTGGCCAATTGGGACAACCATAAAATATTTTTCCTTTTTTAGATTTCTTTTGAATTAATTCTGCTTGATTACACTGGGGACACTTTACTCCTGTTTTTTTTGCTTCGTCGTCAATATTTTTTGTAGTTTTGCATTCTGGAAAGCCGGAGCAAGCCAAGAATTTTCCAAACCTTCCGACCTTAATCATCATTTTTTTACCACAATTAGGACATAATTCTTCTGTTAGTATTGGCTCTGGGGTTTGCTTTTCAACTTCTGAATATTTTTGTTCTAAGGTCTTACTAAAAGGGCCATAGAACATTCTCAGTAGTTCTTTCCAATTCTCTTTTCCTAAAGCTACCTTATCTAAATCTTTTTCTAGTTTAGCAGTAAAATTAATATCCACAATTTCGGGAAAATGTTCTGATAATATTTCATTTACTTTAATTCCTATTTCTGTTGGTTCAAATCTTTTGTCTTCATTTTTTTTAACATAATTCCTTAACTGAATGGTGGATATAATCGGTGCATATGTTGATGGTCTTCCAATTTCATTTTCCTCTAAGGTTTTGATTAATTTTGCCTCGCTATATCTAGCTGGTGGTTGAGTAAAATGTTGTTGAGGGTTTACCTTGAGAAGTTTCAATTGATCGTCTTTGTTTAGTTGAGGCAATTCTTTTTCTTCTAACTTCATTGGATAAACTTTAAGAAAACCATCAAATATTAAAGTTGAACCATTTGATTGTAACAAACGTTTTTTATCTGTTTCAATCTCTATCTTTGTAGAATTAAAAATGGCTTCTTTCATTTGAGAAGCAATAAATCTGTCAAAGATTAAATTGTATATCTTTGAGTTATCTTTTTTTTGAATAGAGGTTGGTCTAATTGCTTCATGAGCTTCCTGAGCCCTCCCTTTTTTCTTAAAAGTTCTATAGTGATAATAATTTTCTCCAAATTCTTTAGTAATATATTCTTTGGCCATTTTTAATGCTTCATCAGAAAGATTAAAAGAGTCAGTCCTGTGATAGGTAATTAAACCTTTTTCATAAAGATCTTGAGCAAGTTTCATTGTTTTTTTTGAGGAATAGCCAAACTTTTTAGCAGCTTCTTGCTGTAAAGTGGAGGTGATTAACGGTGGTAAAGGGGATCTTTTTATTTGTTTTTCTTCAATTGATTTTACTTTATAGGAGGAAGCTTCTAGTTCTTTGGCAATTTCATTTGCTTCTTTTTCTGTCTTAATACTCATCTTGGGGATTTTTAGAATTGCTTCAAACTCTTTCTCTTTTTTTAGATCCACAGAAATACTCCAGTACTCCTCTGGTTTAAAGTTCTTAATTTCATTTTCTCGATCAACAATTAATTTGAGAGCAACTGATTGAACTCGACCAGCTGATAGCCCCCGCATTATTTTTTTCCAAAGAAAAGGGGACAACTTGTAGCCAACAATTCTATCTAATGCTCGTCTTGCCTGTTGAGCATTTACTAAATTGATATCGATTTCTCCCGGGTGATTTAATGCTTCCTCTATTGCCTTTTTTGTAATTTCATGAAAGGTAATCCTTTTGTAATCTTTTAAATTAAGTACCTCCACTAAATGCCAAGCGATAGCTTCTCCTTCACGATCAGGATCGGTTGCTATGTAAATATTGTCGCTATTCTTTGCTTCTTTTTTTAATATATTAAAGGTTTTTCTTGCTTTAGTTGGGATTACATAATTAATTTCAAAATCATTATCTATATCAATGCCAAGTTTACTTTTAGGCAAATCTCTAATATGGCCATATGAAGGCAAAACAACATTATCTTTGTCTAAGAATTTTTTAATCGTATTAGCTTTTGTAGGACTTTCGACAATTATCAAAGTTTTCATATTTTAATTATTAACACTTTTAAATAGTGATGGCAAATCTTGAGCAATTTTATTTTTTAAAAGATAGTCTGTTCCTTCAGACCCGGGAATTGCATAAATTGGCTTATTTTGTTTTCTTGCAAAATTAACGGTAGTCATAGTTCCCGATTTAATTTGAGCTTCGGCAACTAGAATTGCATGGGATAAATCGACTATTACCTTATTTCTTGAAATAAAAGATTTCTTTGTTGGTTTTACTTTTCCGGGGTATTCAGAAACAACGGTTCCACCTTTTTCGATTATTAATTTGCTCAATCCAATATTTTGTTTAGGATAAATAGTTTCAATTCCGCAAGGCAAAACAGCAATAGTTTTTTTATTTGTTTTGATTGCTGAGTAGTGAGCGCAAGTATCAATTCCAATAGCGAGGCCGGAAACAATTATTACATCTTGAGGGAGTTTTTTTATTATTTCAAATAATTTTTGTTTTGATTGCAAAAGACACGCTCTTGAACCGACAACAGCAAGAAAGAACCCATCATTTTTTATTTCTCCTCGAGAATAGAGCATGCTTTTTCAATTGCTTTTTCTACGATACCTTCTTCCTCCTTGTCAAATTTTTTCAGGACAACATCTTCTAAAGGAGCATCAAAAGAATTGTTTATGCCCATTCTTATTCTTTTAAAATTTTTTGTTTTTAGCGAATTAATTATTGATTCAACTCCTTTATGTCCTGCAGAGCCACGATTTTTCCCTTGTTTTACTTTCCCCAATTCTATGTCAGCATCATCATGAATTACAGTGATGTTCTCTGGTTCAATTTTGTAATAGTCAGCGATAGCCTTAACTGCTTTGCCAGAATTGTTCATATAAGTTTGAGGTTTGGCTAAAATAATATCGTCCTTAATTGATAAGAGAGAGTAAAGAGATAATTTAAAATCAGGAAAGTTATTTCTTTTAGCAAATTCATCAATGACAGTAAAACCATAATTATGTCTGGTTTTTTCATATTTTTTACCATAATTTCCTAGGCCAACTATTAGTTTCATACAACCATTATATATCAATTTTTAGACGCTTGTCTAATTATCTTTTTTCTTGTATAATTAATCCATGAAATTACAG
>WOYI010758397.1_pt1 | contig 15274 bp, 16 predicted proteins | sample 6423411 | NCBI WGS metagenome assembly WOYI01 (sample SAMN13441803, study PRJNA592873) | oil field metagenome | biome: oil field; feature: oil-well bore; material: oil-contaminated soil; isolation source: oil-contaminated soil from oil-well borehole | place: Germany: Wietze | collected 2016-10-18 ...
GACCCGAAACCAATCGTCTGGAAGAAGACCGCCGAAGAGATCCTCGACCTCCTAGTACTACAGTTGTAGATCGGTGCGCGGCGTGTTTGCGCTGGTAGAGGCGGTCAGCGCGCGATCATCGTTGGTTGTGAAGACAAAGAAAAGCGCGTCGCTGACCGCCGCTTTCAGCATAGATCTCGATAATTGGCTTGATGAGTTCGGCGCGCTGATGGATCGCATCCGGCCCCGGTTCGCCCGTTACGAGTCGGCTCGCCATGCCGCGGGGTTGATGTTGGGGTTGTTGTCGAATCTGGAACGCAAGAATTGTTGGACCATCGCCGAGGAACGCGGCGATGTGACACCACATGGATTGCAGCACATGCTGTCTCGTGCCTCATGGGATGAAGACGCGGTAGCCGCCGATGTGCGTGACTATGTGACGACCGCGTTGGCCGACCCCGATGCGGTGCTGGTCGTGGATGAGACCGGGGATCTGAAGAAGGGTGCGGCCACTGTCGGTGTGCAACGTCAGTACACCGGTACCGCGGGGCGCATCGAGAATTCCCAGGTCGCGGTGTATCTGACTTATGCTGGCGCGCGTGGACACGCCCTGATCGACACCGCGCTGTATCTGCCGAGGTCCTGGACCGAGGATCGCGCCAGGTTGGCGCGGGCGGGCGTTCCCGATGATGTCGACTTCGCCACCAAACCCGCGCTGGCCCAGCAGATGATCGCCGCCGCATTGGACGCCGGAGTTCCCGCGTCGTGGGTGGCTGGGGACGAGGTATACGGCGCGGACACTGCGCTGCGCAGTGCCTGCCCGGCGCCGGGGCGTCGGCTACGTGCTCAACGTGGCCTGCAACCACCATGTGGTCACCGCGGGGTGTCGGGTCGATGCCCTGATCGTGGACACACCCGCGTTCGCCTGGCAGCGCCTCTCAGCCGGCGCAGGCAGCAAGGGCCCCCGGATGTATTCGTGGCTGCTGATCAACATCGACTCCGCTCTGCCCGGTCATGAGTGGATCATGGTGCGACGCAATGACTCTACCCAAGAACTGGCCTACTACCGATGCTGGTCACCACACCCGGTGCGGCTACCCACCCTCGTCGCGGTGGCTGGGCGGCGCTGGACCATCGAGGAATCCTTCCAGGCCGCCAAAGGCCAAGCCGGACTTGACGAACACCAAGTCCGCACCTGGACCTCCTGGCGCCGCTGGGTGATCCTGTCCATGCTCGCCATGGCCTTCGTGGCCGTCACCGCCGCCAACGAACGTGCTCACACACCCACCCCGGACGGGCTGATTCCATTCACCATCAACGAGATTCGGCGCCTCTTCGACAAACTCATCCTCGCCCAAACCGCCACCGCAGACACCATCTGGGCATGGTCACTCTGGCGCCGAAAACACCAAGCCACCGCCCGCTACTACCACTATCAACGCAGGTCAGGGCATCAATGAACCCGATCTACAACTGTAGTACTAGGCCGGACCGAGTCGTGTCTGAGAATTTCGACGGCCAACTTCCTGGACTGGAAAGCGCTGTGCAGGAGGTTAACTCGCCAACCTCGCTTCGTTCCCGCCCTTCCCGGCCCCACGCCATAGTATCGCCACGGTGACTTACTTCGGCCGGAAGTCGCCCCGGGCACAAATGACGTGTCGTTGGTCTCAATGCGTATTGGTCCACCACGCGACGAGTGAACAACGATTAACGTAATAAGCATGTCGAAATCGGAACCTGCCATGCCGCTGCCCTCCTTGGAGGCTTTCGCTGCTTTCCCGCACTCACAGGCAACACTCTGCGTGGGCTGCAGTCGGGTCGGGCGATGCCGACTCGGCCTTCAACTGCGCGAGACACAACACGACGGTGCCGTGCTGGGCACGGTGTGCTTTGCCGCCGAACATGAGGGCGCCGGGGGGGTGGCGCATGGCGGCTCTGTGATGGCGGCATTCGATGAAATCTGTGGTGCTGTGCCGTTGGCAGCGTCCGTGCTCGCGGTGACCGCGGACATCCAGGTGTCGTTTCGCCGCCCGGCACCGATTCAGCGTGAGCTCGATATCCGGGCCTGGCGGCATGAGCGGAACGAGCGCGGGCACTGGACCATTGACGCGGAATTGAGGCTTCCGCAGAAAGACGTGGTGCTTGCAACGGCCCGCGCCCGGTTCGTCGAGCGCGATCCCCATGCGCACTACGGCCGTTTTCGTAACTGGCTCGACGAGTAAACGGACGGCCGAACCTCTGCCGTCCGCAACAGGTTTGAGGGGTTGTCCGTCACATGATTCGGCGCAAACGCGAACAATGGCGCCAAACTGCCGAGGGCGCCCCCGCTGACCTCGCAGCCCGGCTTGCCGACCCCAGCGCCACCCGTTGATCAGCCCGACCGGAACAATCGACGAAGCCGACCTCCTCGACAACGCGCATTTGTCAGATAGATCAGTCGGTCTGTCGTCGACTGTTTGGCTACGTTTGTTCATTTCGGTTGTGAGAACGCCGGTGTTGCCGCACGATCATCAGATGGTTACCACCGAAGAGGATCGCTTGATCGGACAGGTTGTTGATCGCCTACTGGCACAGTTCCCGCAGGTGCCCCCAGCGACCGTGGAGGACACCGTCGGCTCGGTTCATCACCGCTTCGATGATGCGCCGATTCGTGACTTCGTTCCGTTGTTCGTGGAACGGCACACCAAGGACAAGCTTGCAAATCTCGCCGGCGCCTACGTGCGTCCCGCCTGACCAGTTGGCACAGCAGGACGGCGACTTTCGAGTGGCGCGGCTCCTCCACGCGATGGAACATCGACTCGTCCGCCGGTTCTTTGCTGCCGGCAGCCCATTGGCCGCAGTACCGTCTGCCTGACCGCGCACATCGGCGCCCTGGGTTCACCGGGCCCGACCACCCATTGCCGCATCGAGTTGGGCAACCGTTTCCCGTACCAGTAGGCGGTGTACTGCAGCACGCCCGGGCTGTGTTGTCTGTCGGCACGGGGCGCTGCTGCTGCATCGACGCGACTACGCCGGGCTCGGGAAATCGTGGCGGCAGGACATCCTCGCCGGAATCACCGTCGGCGTCGTTGCGCTGCCACTGGCGCTGGCGTTCGGCATCAGCTCGGGAGTGGGTGCAGCGGCCGGTCTGGTGACGGCGGTCGTCGCCGGCGTGGTGGCCGCGGTGTTCGGCGGCTCGTACGTCCAGGTGTCCGGCCCGACGGGTGCGATGGCCGTGGTGCCGGCGCCAATCGTGGCGCAGCACGGACTGGGCAGCATCGCCCTGGTCACGGTGCTGGCCGGCGCCATCGTCCTGATCGCCGGCGCCACCGGACTCGGCCGCGCGGTGACCTTCATTCCATGGCCGGTGATCGAGGGCTTCACCCTCGGTATCGCGGTGATTATCTTCCTGCAGCAGGTGCCGCCGGCCATCGGCCGGCCGGCTCCCGAGGGACAATGCCCCCTTGTCGCGGCACTCGACGTGATAATGGCCGCCGAAGGCAATACCGCGCTGCCAGCGCTTGCCGTGGTGGCGACGGTGGTCGTCCTGATGATCGCGTTGCCGCGCCTGCATCCGGCGATTCCGTCGTCGCTGCTGGCGGTGATCGCCGCGACGGTACTGGCGTCGGTGGCCGGCCTGTCGGCGGCTCGTATCGGAGCGCTGCCGTCCCAGCTTCCGCTCCCGTCCTGGCCGCAGGCGGACCTCGCCGCGATGCGCACACTGCTCGGTGCGGCGCTGGCCATAGCGGCGCTGGCGGCGATCGAGTCGCTGCTGTCGGCGCGGGTCGCAGCAACCATGTCGGTCACCGGCAGCTACGACCCGAACCGTGAACTTGTGGGCCAGAGGTTGGCATCGGTGGCCTCCGGATTCTTCGGAGGGATGCCGGCCACCGGTGCCATCGCACGCACCGCGGTCAATGTGAGATCCGGTGCCCGAACACGGGTTTCCGCGATCACACATTCGGTGGTGCTCTTTGGAGTCGTCTATCTGCTCAGTGGTCCAGTCGGAGCGATCCCATTGGCGGCGTTGGCGGCCGTGCTGATGGTGACCGCAGCGCGGATGATCTCGTGGCGCGACATCGCAAAGATCCTGCGCAGCAGCCGCTCGACCGGATTGACCTTCGCGCTCACCGCCGCGGTCACTGTGTGTTTCGACCTGATCCAGGCGGTCGAAATCGGGATCCTGGTGGACGGCGGCATTCGCGTTGAGTGCCGTGGCCCGGCGCAGCGGTGTGCACCGCGAAGCACTGCCGGGCCCCCCTCAGCCGGGCGATGAACACATCACCCTGCTGCGCCTGGACGGTGCCATGTTCTTCGGTGCCATGTTCTTCGGTGCCATGTTCTTCGGTGCCGCAGAACGCATGTCCACAGACATCGCGGACCTCTGCACCTCCGGGACGAGGGTCGTCATCATCCGCCTGTCCCAGTTGGGCCTGATCGACGCCACGGGCGCACATGCCCTGACCGATATCGCCCAGGAGCTCGAGTCACGAGGAATCACCGTCATCATCAAAGGAGTTCGACCCGAACACAAGGATCTGCTCTCGAACGTCGGCATCGTCGAATCGCTGCGCCACCGAAACCACTTGATCGACACCTTCGAGGAGGCGGTGCGCCATGCACGCAAGCACGTCGCGGAAATCAATCCTGAGCCATATCCCACAGACCGGGACTAACGTATGCAGGCGGCATATCCGCTGGTAGTGGCGGTGGCGGAGGGATTTGAACCCCCGGGCGGGTTTAACCGCCTCTCGCTTTCAAGGCGAGTGCATTAGGCCGCTCTGCCACGCCACCGTCGATAAGCGTAAGCGGTCTACACCCTTCCGAGTTTCGCGGGCCGTCCATCGGCCTGCAGACCGGCGCTGATCCGGCGGCAGTTCTCGCCCGTCCCGGTGATCTGCGATCGGGACAGCCGGCCCAGGTAGTGACTGCGCACACCGGCGCTATAGGTCTGCATCGCCTCCTGCAGCAGCGCCCGGCCCTCGTCGGTGATGGTGGCCAGCACCCCGCGCCTGTCGTCCGGGCTAGCCGCCCGGGTGACCAGGTTCAGCTTCTCCAGCCGATGGATCTGCCGGGTGACCCGGCTTGGCAGCGACATCAGCCCTTCGGCGAGGTCACCCATCCGTGCCGAGCCGCTGTCCGAGTTATCCAGGATGTCGAGCAGCCGGACATCATTGAGAGCCAGGCCGTGTGCATTCACCAGGGACCTGTTCAACGTCGCGTAAATCCTTAGCGCCGAGTCCAGAAAGTTTTGCCAAGATTTCTGCTCGGCGCTATCCAACCCCGGCATTGTGCTTGCCGTACGCCCCCCGCTAATCGCTTCCATGGCCCGAATCGTACGACCGAAACGCGTAGTAGCGTTGCTCTAATGAAGGCTATCGTTGCGGTTTCAACCGAACGTATGACATGGCAAGAAGTCCCTGACGTCGCAGCTCACGCGGGTGATGTGGTGATCAGGGTCGCCGCGGCGGGGGTTAACCGGGCCGATCTGTTACAGGCCGCCGGTAGCTATCCTCCACCTCCGGGCACCAGCGACACCCTCGGACTCGAAGTCTCCGGAACCATCGCCGAAGTCGGGCCCGGCGTCACGGGCTGGTCGGTGGGCCAATCGGTGTGCGCTTTGCTGGCGGGCGGAGGGTACGCGGAGTACACCGCGGTGCCCGCCGCGCAGTTGCTGCCGGTGCCCGACGGCGTCGGGCTCGCCGAGGCCGCCGCGCTGCCCGAGGTGGCGTGCACGGTCTGGTCCAACCTGATGATGACGGCGCGGCTGCATCCGGGCTCGTTGTTGCTCATCCACGGCGGAGCGAGCGGAATCGGCACGCACGCCATCCAGCTGGCCCGGGCGCTCGGCACCCGGGTGGCGGTGACCGCCGGATCGGCCGAGAAACTCGCGGTGTGCGCGGAACTGGGTGCCGACATCCTCATCAACTACCGCGATGAGGACTTCGCCGAACGGATTCGCGAAGCCGGCGGCGCCGACGTGATCCTTGACATCATGGGCGCCAAGTACCTGGACCGGAACGTCGATGCGCTGGCCGCCGACGGCCGCCTGGTCATCATCGGCATGCAGGGCGGCATCAAGGCCGAACTCAACCTCGGCAAGTTGCTCGGCAAACGTGCCGGGGTGATCGCCACCTCGCTGCGGGGGCGGCCCGTCGACGGTCCGGACGGCAAGGGCGCGATCGTCAAAGAGGTGACCACCAATGTGTGGCCGCTGATCGCGCAGGACAAGGTGCGCCCGATCATCGGCGCGGAGTTGCCCATCGCCGAGGCCGCCGAGGCGCACCGGCTGCTGAACGCCGGTGAAGTGACCGGCAAGGTGCTGCTGCGGGTTGGCTAGCCCAGCGAGGCCAGCACCCGCACCAGCTGATCGACCTCGGCCGCGGTGGTGTAGTGCGACAGGCCCACCGTCAACGCACCACCGATGTCGTTGACCCCCAGGGCCTCCAGCACGCGTGAATGCTCACCGCTGCCGACCAGGACGCCGTTGTCGGCCAGCCGCTGGATCACCCGCTCGGCGGGCACACCGTCCACGGCCAGGCTGAGCACCGGGATGCGTTCGGTGGGACTGCCCAGCACCATCACCAGCGGCAGTGAACGCAACGCCGACAACAGGTAGCCGAACAGGCGATTCAGGTACAGCGCCGCCGATTCCATCGACACAGCCAGCCGCTCTCGGCGCGATCCCGATGCCGCTTCGTCCAGATTGGCCAGATACTCGATGCTGGCCACCACGCCGCCCAGCAGTCCGTACTGGTGGATGCCGGTCTCCAGTCGGGCCGGACCGGTGGCGTGCGGGTCCAGGGACACCGAGCTGAACTCCTCGATGGCGGCCGGGTTGCGGAACACCAGCGCGCCGATCGGCGGACCGCCCCATGCGACGGCGTTCAGCGCCACCACATCTGCGTCGATATCGTCGATATCGATCATCCGGTAGGGCGCCGCGGCGGAATGATCGACGATCACCAATCCGCCGTTCTCATGCACCAGCTTGGTGACCGGCGTCAGATCCGTGACGGTGCCCAGCGTCGCCGACGCGGAGGTGATCGCCACCAGTCGGGTCGGCGCGGTGATCAGTCCCTCCCACTGCCATGTCGGCAGTTCACCGGTCTCGATATCGACCTCGGCCCATTTCACCTTGGCGCCGTAGCGGTTCGCCGCCCGCAGCCACGGCGCGATGTTCGCCTCGTCGGCGAGTCTGGACAACACGATCTCGTAGCCAAGGCCGACCCGCACCGACGCGGCGTCGGCCAATGAGGTCAGCAGCACCGCCCGGTCGGCGCCGAGCACCACACCTTCGGGATCGGCGCCCACGAAATCGGCGATCGCCTGCCGGGCCGCGGCCAGTACCGTCGCGCTGCGCCGGGCCGACGGGTGCGGCCCGGTCGAGATCGGCTTCGAGCCGCGGAACGCGGTCGACACCGTGGTGGCCACCGAGTCCGGCAGCAGCATCCCATTCTGCGCATCGAGATGCACCCAGCCGTCGCCCAGCGACGGGTGCAAGCCCCGCACCCGGGCAACGTCGTACGCCATGTCAGCCACCTTAAAACGTCCGTGAATCGCACAGACGGACACACATTGGTGAGGATCCGTCCGCACCGCACGAGTGGGGGCCGAGATCACTTCGCCAGCCATACTAATGCAGTGGGCTTGTCGTCCGGGGTGCTGATAGCCCTGTTGCTGCTGGTGCTGCCGGGAGCAGTGGTCGCCCGGGCCGCCCGGCTGACCTGGCCGCTCGCGGTGGCCGTCGGCCCCGCACTGACATACGGCGTCGTCGCCCTGGCAATCGTGCCGCTGGGCGCACTCGGCATCCCGTGGAACGGCTGGTCGGCCCTGTGCGCGCTGGCTATCGCCGTCGGTGCCGCCGCAGGTTTGCGACTCGCGCTGGACCGCTTCACCGACTCCGAACCGCGGGCCCGCAACTGGCGGGCCGGTATGGACGGCCCGGTACTGGTGGTCGCCGCGGGCGTGGCGGTCGGCGCCGTGCTCATCGGCCTGGCGGCGCTCCTCGAGCCGGCCGATTGGCAATCCATCCCGAGCAATTGGGATTCGGTCTGGCACGCCAACACCATCCGCTGGATCCTGGAAACCGGGCAGGCCTCCCCGATGCACATGGGTGAGTTGCGCAATGTCGAGACCCACGCCGATCTGTACTACCCGTCGGCCTTCCACGCCCTGGCCGCGGTATACAGCCAGCTCACCGGTGCGGCCGCCACCACGGCCTACACCGTCAGCGCGCTGACCGCCGCGATCTGGCTGTTCCCGGTGAGCGCGGCGGCACTGACCTGGCGGCTGATGGGTCCTGCCGTGGGTCGATGGCCGGCCGCGGCCGCCGCAGGTACCGCCGCGGCGCTGGCCGCGTCCTTCACCGCCGTTCCCTATGTCGAGTTCGGCGTCGCGGCGATGCCGAACCTGTCGGCCTTCGGCCTCGCGGGGCCGGTATTCGTGTTGATCACCTCGGCGCTGCGGCACCGCGACCGGGTTCCGGTCGCGGTGCTCGCACTGGTCGGGGTGTTCTCGGTGCACCTCACCGGCGGCATCGTCGTGGTGCTGTTCGTCGCCGCGTGGTGGCTGCTGGATGCGCTGCGCACACCGGTGCGCAGCCGGCGCTCCGATTTCGGAACCCTGCTCGCAGTCGCGGTGCCCGCGGTGCTGTTGCTGCTTCCCCAGTTCCTGCACGTACTGGGGCAGGCCGACATCATCGCCGGGCACTCTTACGTCGACCATCTGGGACGCAAGCGAACGTTGTTCGTCGCGATCGTCCAGCACACCCGGCACCTCAACGACTACCCGATCCAGAGCATCCTGATCGCCCTGGCAGGCACCGGTGGCCTGCTGCTGGCGATCCGGCGGGTCTGGTGGCCGCTGGCGGTGTGGCTGGTGCTGATCGCCTCGATCGTGCACTCCGACGCGCCGTTCGGCGGGCCGCTCGGATTTGTCACCGGGAAATTCAGCGACCTGTTTTACAGCGACCCTCGCCGATTGTCGGCGGTGGTGACGCTGATCTACACACCGATGGCCGGTATCGCCCTGGCCGCGATGGTGCTGGCGGTGGTCAGGCGCCGCCGGGTACTCGCCTCGGTGTTGCTTGCCGCTTCGGTGCTGGGACTGGCCTGGCATTACTTCCCGCGGCACCGCTATCTGCTCGGCGAGAAATACGACAACGTGATGGTGGGCGAGAAGGATCTGGAGGCATTCGCACACCTGGCCTCGTTGCCCGGAGCCCGCGACACCGTGATCGGCAACGCCAACACCGACGGCACCGCCTGGATGTACGCGGCGGCCGGTCTGCACCCGTTGTGGACGCATTACGACTACCCGGTGCAGCAGGGGCCCGGCTATGAGCGTTTCATATTCTGGGCGTATGCCGATGACGCCGATACCGATCCGCGGGTGGCAGAGGCCGTCCGCGCGTTGAACATCCGCTATGTCATCACCAGCTCGCCGGTGGTCCGCGGTTTCGTCATGCCCGACGGACTAGTGTCGCTAGACGACTCACGGTCGTGGGCGAAGATCTACGACAACGGTGAATCCCGCATATACGAGTGGCGCGGTGATCCACCCGGATAGGAAGGTTTCGATACGGGATGACGACCCAACCAGACGATGACGGCAACGTCGAGATCCTCACCGGCGGCGCGACCGCGATCGGCGCGGACGACGAGAACGCGCTGACCGGTCTGATCGAGCAGCCGGCCAAGGTGATGCGGATCGGGACCATGATCAAGCAGTTGCTGGAGGAAGTGCGCGCAGCTCCGCTCGACGAAGCCAGTCGCAGCAAGCTGGCGACCATCCACCGCAGCAGCATCCGCGAGCTCGAGGAGGGGCTGGCCCCCGAACTGCGCGAGGAGCTGGAGCGGCTGACGTTGCCGTTCAGCGATGACGTCGTGCCCAGCGATGGCGAGCTGCGCATCGCGCAGGCCCAGCTGGTCGGCTGGCTGGAGGGGTTGTTCCACGGCATCCAGACCGCGCTGTTCGCCCAGCAGATGGCCGCCCGCGCCCAGCTGGAGCAGATGCGTCAGCTGCCCCCGGGGATGACGCCGCAGGGACAACGCGGCCCAGGCCATCCGGGCACCGGTCAGTACCTGTAACCGCCCGTGTCGAACAGTCCCTACATCTGCACCGAGAACGCGTGGGTGGAGTTCCCGATCTTCGACGCCAAGTCGCGCTCGCTGAAGAAGGCGTTCCTCGGCAAGGCTGGCGGCACCATCGGTCGCAACGAATCCAACGTCGTCGTCATCGAGGCGTTGCGCGACATCACGATGTCCCTGCAGATGGGCGATCGGGTCGGCCTGGTCGGCCACAACGGCGCGGGCAAGTCGACGCTGCTGCGGCTACTCTCGGGTATCTACGAACCGACCCGCGGATCGGCGTCGGTGCGCGGCCGGGTGGCTCCCGTCTTCGACCTCGGGGTCGGAATGGACCCGGAGATCTCGGGTTTCGAGAACATCATCATCCGCGGGCTGTTCCTCGGGCAGACCCGCAAGCAGATGCTGGCCAAGGTCGACGAGATCGCCGACTTCACCGAGCTGGGTGACTATCTGTCGATGCCGCTGCGCACCTACTCCACGGGTATGCGGGTGCGCCTGGCGATGGGCGTGGTCACCAGCATCGATCCGGAGATCCTGCTGCTCGACGAGGGCATCGGCGCGGTCGACGCGGAGTTCATGAAGAAGGCCCGCACCCGGCTGCAGAGCCTGGTGGCCCGCTCCGGAATCCTGGTGTTCGCCAGCCATTCCAACGAGTTCCTGGCCCAGCTGTGCAAGAGCGCCATGTGGATCGACCACGGCACCATCCGGATGACCGGCGGTATCGAAGAAGTGGTCGGCGCCTACGAGGGTCCCGACGCGGCCCGGCATGTGCGCGAGGTGCTCGCCGAAACCGCGCGCGGCGATGAGCCGCTTGCGCGAAGAGCAGACAACAATGACGGATGACATCGTCGTCGCCGTCATCGTCACCCATCGCCGGGTGGATGCACTGGCCGTCTCACTGGCTGCGGTGTGCGGCCAGTCCCGCCCGCCCGAGCACGTCATCGTCGTCGACAATGATGACGATCCGCGGGTGCGCGAGCTGGTGACATCGCAGACCGTGGCCACCACCTATCTCGGATCGCGCCGAAACCTCGGGGGCGCAGGCGGTTTCGCCCTCGGCATGCTGCACGCCCTGGCCCTCGGCGCGGACTGGGTGTGGCTGGCCGACGATGACGGACGGCCCGCCGACTCGTCAGTGCTGGCCATCCTGTTGGCCTGTGCGACAAAGCATTCGCTGGCCGAGGTGTCACCGATGGTGTGCGATCTGGATGACCCGACACGGCTGGCCTTCCCGCTGCGACGGGGGATCGCGTGGCGGCGCCACGTCTCGGAGCTTCGGGTGGATGGCACCGGTGACCTGCTAACGGGTATCGCCTCGCTGTTCAACGGCGCGCTGTTCACCGCCGCCGCGCTGGAGTCCGTCGGCGTACCGGATCTGCGACTGTTCATCCGCGGCGACGAGACCGAACTGCACCGTCGGCTGGTGCTGTCCGGGCTGCCGTTCGGCACCTGCCTGGATGCGTCCTACCTGCATCCGCACGGTGCCGACGAATTCAAGCCGATCCTCGGCGGGCGCATGCACACCCAATATCCCGACGACGCTTCCAAACGGTTCTTCACCTACCGCAACCGCGGATATCTGCAGGCGCAGCGCGGATTACGGCGGCTCGTCCCGCAGGAATGGGTGCGGTTCGGCTGGTTCTTCCTGGTGACCCGCCGCGACCCGGCCGGTCTGCGGGAATGGCTGCGGCTCAGAAAGCTTGGTCGGCGGGAGAAGTTCGAGAGGTATTCGGGCTGGGGCGAGCGAAGCGACGGGAAATAGACGTGACTTTCATTGACGCGGCGGCCAATTCCAAGACATTCACCCGCGCCTGGGGCGATATGGCGTCCGGGTTCGGCAAGCGCGAACTGTGGCTGCACCTGGGCTGGCAGGACATCAAACAGCGCTACCGCAGATCGGTGCTGGGACCGATCTGGATCACCATCGCCACCGGCACCATGGCGGTGGCGCTGGGCGGCCTGTACTCCAAGCTGTTCAAGCTCGAGCTTTCCGAGCACCTACCCTACGTGACCCTCGGCCTCATCATCTGGAATCTGATCAACGCGGCCATCATCGAGGGCGCCGACGTGTTCGTGGCCAACGAGGGGCTGATCAAACAGCTGCCGACACCGCTGAGCGTGCACGTCTACCGGCTGGTGTGGCGGCAGGTGATCCTGTTCGCGCACAACATCATCATCTTCGTGGTGATCGCGGTCATCTTCCCGCAGCCGTGGAAGTGGACCGACCTGGCCTTCGTTCCGGCACTGTTCCTGATCGTGCTCAATTGTGTCTGGGTGGCACTGGTTTTCGGCATCCTGGCCACGCGGTACCGCGATATCAGCCCGCTGCTGTTCAGCCTCGTTCAGCTGCTGTTCTACATGACGCCGATCATCTGGAACGACCAGACGCTGCGCGATCAGGGCGCCGGCGGGTGGGCGAAGATCATCGAGTTCAATCCGCTGCTGCACTATGTCGACATCGTGCGGGCGCCGCTGCTCGGAGCCGATCAGGAGCTGCGGCACTGGATCGTGGTGCTGGTCTGCACCGCGCTCGGCTGGATCTGCGCTGCATTCGCGATGCGCCAATACCGTGCGCGCGTGCCCTACTGGGTGTAAGCACTGCAGTTGTTGTCACACACCGATCTCCCCGGGCGCCGATCATGCCCTGGACTGGGCGCCGGCCTACGCGGACACCAGCCCGCGGGGCACGCACACCGTCTGAGGGATTCGCCGCTGTCATCCGGTAGTCATCCAGGCGCCACCGGGGAGTCGGATCCGCGGCGTTGAATGGCCTCCCATGACCGACACCGTCACCCCTGACAACACCGCGACCCCCGCCCCGAAGAGCTTCATCGACACCGAGATCCTCCCGGTGGTCAACGAGGCCGCCGAGGTCGAGGCCGACATCCGCCGCCGCGCAGTCGTCATCCGTGAGGCACTGGAACGTCAGCTCGAGGCAAGCCAAGACCTCAGTGATCAGCTGTTCGACGCCGCCACCGACGCCACCGTGGCGGTGGTCGAGTCGCCCGCGAGGGTGATCTCCGCCGTCCGCGGTGGCGCCACCCTGCCGGCCGCGTTCGGCGAGACCAGCGATGCCGTCCAGGACGCCGTCGCCGGAGCGGGCAGTCGCATCCGCACGGCCGTCGGCGGGTACGTGAGGCAGCAGGCGGTGCTGCCCAATGCCGTGATCACCGGCGCTGCCGAGGTGGCCGGTGCGCTGGTGCGCGCCCAGGGTGAGCTGGCCGCCTCAGCAGTGGACGGGGCGTTCGAGGTGGCGGCGACGGCGAGCCGCCGCGGCGATATCCGCGATGCGATCGACCGTGAGTGGAGCGAGTTCAATGCCACCGCCGTGTCGGCTCGCAGCGGGGTCGAAGCCCGCATCTCGGTGGCGCGTCAGTCGATCCGGGACGCCATCGCCTGAGTACTTGGTGCCGTGGGCTGCGCCTTGGCCGGTCCGTCGGATTTCGCCGTGTCGGTGGGTCCAGATAGAATCGCACACATGTTCGACGTTCGGACCGCCACTCACCTCGACGTCACGCGCGAGCATCTGCGCGCCGAACGTAAGGCCGTGGCCCACAAGCTGATGGCGGCGGGCCGATTCGCCGTGGCTCGGATGGCCGAGCTGGGCAACAGCCACGAGAACTGGATCGTCGACGACTGGGAACTGGTCGCGGCCGAACTCGGCGCCGACCTCGGGATCAGTCGCGGGCGGGCCTGCACCCATATGACCCACGGCCGCGACCTCATCCAGCGGCTACCCCGGTTCGCCGAGGTCTTCCTCACCGGTGCCGTGGACTTCCAGGTCTTCCTGCTGATCTTCCAGCGCACCGTCCTGATCGTTGATCCGGACATCCTGTCCGTCATCGACGGTCAGGTCGCCGAGCGTGCACCATCCTGGAACGCGCTTTCCCGCGACCGGGTCGCCGAACTCGTGGACTGGATGGTCGTCGAGGTCGACCCCGAGGCGGTGCGCCGGGCCCGGGAATCTCGATGCACACGCGGTATCACGGTCGAACCCGTCGGCGACGGCATGGTTGAGATCCACGGTCGGGTCGATGCCGCCAAGGGCGCCATCTTCGACAAACGCCTCGACGAACTCGCCCGCACCACTTGCCCCGGTGATCCCCGTACCCTTGCCCAGCGCCGCGCCGACGCCGTGGAATCGATGGCCGCCGGCCAGGTCGTCATTCACGTCCTCGCCGACCCGGCCACCATCACCGGGGAAAGGCCGGCACTGCTGCCCGGCTACGGCGCCATCCCCGCCGAACGGGTCCGCGAGCTCGTCCCGCACGCACGCGTCGAGCCCGTGGCCGAGGCCGCCGAGCTGGACGCCGAACCCCGCTACCAGCCGTCGAGAAAGCTGGCCGCCTTCGTGCGCTGCCGCGATCTGACCTGCCGCTGGCCCAGCTGCAACACCCCCGTCGAGCGCTGCGATATCGACCACACGGCACCCTGGCCCTTCGGGGCTACCCACCCGTCGAATACCAAACTTTTCTGCCGTATACACCACCTGATCAAGACGTTCTTCACCGGCGCTCCTGGGTGGACGGACCGGCAGGAGCCCGACGGCACCATCACCTTCACCGCACCGAACGGGCGGGTGTACACCACCAAGCCCTGCGGGGGCCTGTTCTTCCCGCAGCTTGCCGTCCCGACCGGGATGCTGGTGGTCCCGACCGCACCGCCACTGCATCCGCTGCGTGGGCTGGCGATGCCCACCCGCAAGCACACCCGGGCACAGAATCGCACCTGCCGAATAGCCCATGAGCGCGCGTTGAACCGCGCTCATATCGAGGCCAATCCACCACCCTTTTAGACGGGCGGCACTCCAGCGGCCGTTGGTGCGTTGTGCGCATATGAGCATCCCGCCATATGAGCCACCGAAGCCTGCCAACCCGTTCCCCGGCGGGGTGGGCAACACCCTGCTGTGTCCGAAGTGCGCGGGGGTGATGAAGACCTATGAACGCAACGGCATCCACCTGGAGCAGTGCGATTCCTGCCGGGGCATCTTCCTCGACTTCGGCGAGCTGGAATCGCTCACCCAGATGGAGAACCGCTTCATGCAGATGCCGCCGCCGCAGGCGCCACCCCAGCAGGGCTACGGGCAGGACCACGGCTACGGACCTGGCTGGGGCCATCGCGGTACCAAACACTACCGCAAGCAGGGATTCGGCCGCCTGTTCTTCTCCTCCTAGCCAGGGCTAGGGCTGGGCTAGGGCTGCGCCGCCGGCGGCTCCGCATCGACT
>WOYI011510691.1_pt1 | contig 15273 bp, 13 predicted proteins | sample 6423411 | NCBI WGS metagenome assembly WOYI01 (sample SAMN13441803, study PRJNA592873) | oil field metagenome | biome: oil field; feature: oil-well bore; material: oil-contaminated soil; isolation source: oil-contaminated soil from oil-well borehole | place: Germany: Wietze | collected 2016-10-18 ...
ACGTGTCAAAAAAATGAACTGATTTATGGTTCTACTTTTGTGTTTATCGTAGGATTATTAAATTGTTTGGGATTCTCAACCGATGAATATTTCATTTTTGATAGCATCGGAGAAATCATAATAGGTATCAAAGAAATATCTCATTGACCCTCTCAGATAGGAATTGGAATCAAGGTTCGTATATCGGATGACCGAATATGCTGTCATCTGGCTAAACCCTTGGGAATGCAAAGCCTCCTGAACTTGAGAGAGGAAATACACCCCTAGGTGCTGGGATTTTCCACCCAAGACAATGAGTCTTGGGTTTACACTAACAATGACATTCCGCAAGGCCTGTGCAAAATCAAGAGCAAGAGAAGTCACTACTTGTCTGGCAATTTCGTCCCCTGCTTTGACGGCGGAACCCAGAGTCTCATATGTCAAATATTTGGGAATGGGTTGAGAAGAATCGGTGGCAAAGTCTCTATAGCGCTTTGCTAAATTTCTCTCCCCTATCTCATTCTCCAAACATCCATTGTTCCCACAGGCGCAACGAATTCCCTTTGGGTCAATTGAGTAATGGCCGAATTGGGTGAACGAGCCATTTGCCTTTCCAAGCATTTTCCCTTGAATAAACAATGTAGCACCAATTCCCAAGTTGAAATTGATGAAAGCATAGTTCATCTCATTGATTTTGGCATACACCTTCTCTGCATAGGCGTAGCAGGCAGTATCCTGTAAAACTGCCAGAGGGTAATCCTTACAGGCCAGATGCAGTTGCGAATATTGATGGATGGCATCAGTGTCGTAGATTTCTAATGTGGTTGAATACAGGACGTTATGCACGGAATCGATCATGCCTGGCAATACGAGACAGCAGCCAAGGATTTTCCCAAGATAGGCTTTTCGCTTACAAACAGTATTGATGAACTTTACCGTCAGAGGGATAAATTGGTCTCTGTGGGTAATCTCCACTGTAGAGGAAAACGCTGTATTCCCAGAGATATCAATAATGTTGAATTCTATGGCATTTCTGTTCCAGCTAATTACCGAAACAAAATGACTTTTCTCCTTAACGACAAAGGTATTCGGCCTTCTTCCAACAGTATTGGTTATTTGCTTACCGGTATCGACTATGAAATCCCGCTGTATGAGTTCTTCCACAAGGGAAGAGATGGTTGTCTTGCTCAAGGATAACCTTTTTGCAATTTCCACGCGAGAAATTCCTGATTCATTCCAAATAAGGGAAAATACAGCCTTCATGTTCTTTGCTTTCATCACTTGCTGGTTCAATAGTTCCAATGCGTTTCTCCGAGAAATATTCATAGTATCATACGTATAATCGGCTCAATCGGCCAAATGTTTTTTGATTATAGCACAATTTCTGATCTTTGCCAGAAGGTGCCCTATCATCATCAGAAGAACAAGTAAATATCCCCTCCTCAGCAAATGGAGAAACTGGCCTGTCCCAACAGTAAGCGGCATATCTGTTTGCAATGATACTACGTTTTCGGACTGGGGAGGGATCTCTATCAGCCTGTAGAGGTTGGACTAGGCGACCTCAGGCACTTCCACAGAGTGTTTTCATTTGAGATTGGAACATAACCGCACTAATCCAATAAGCCCTGTGGCACCAGTCAGAAGCATACCTTGTAGGTATTGGAACACTACACAGCGCATCATCCCTTGATGGTTCCTTTAATCACCCCTTCAGCAAAAAAATGCTTTTGGAAGATGAACTAGATGATCATAACAAGAACCGTCGCTACCTTACGTGCTGTCAACTGCCATCCAAACAGAGCGACGGTTCAACTTGAAAAGGAGAACACACCAAGAGGGAGTGATAAGTTGCCTCAGAACCCATGAGAACCAATATAAACAAAAGGTCCTCTCAGATTTCTAGGGTTGTGATGATACCACTGCAGGCATAGCCATGGCAGTGGTGGTGGAAAGCAATTTCAGAAAGGTACCAGCCCAATACGTGCAGACCCAAACAAAACTTTTAAAAAACTGATCCCACTAGAATACAGAGACAAATACTCAAATGAAAGCTTCATTTGCTCTTTGCAACCAACTCTGTGCAAAGTACGGTTCTTTTCTTCAGAGTATGCCCCTCATGCCTCAGAGAAGAGCCAAGTGGAGAGATATCGCTCTCCTGTATCAGGAAGCAACACTACGATGGTCTTTCCCTCATGCTCCTTCTTCGCAGAATAGGCAAGGGCTGCATCCAAGGCAGCACCACTGGAAATGCCAACCAGAAGCCCTTCTTTCTTGGCTGCCTGTCTTGCACGCTCACCGGCTTTGGCGTCTTCGACGGTATATATCTCGTCAATGATGTCAGTGTCGAGAACGCTGGGTACAAACCCTGCCCCAATTCCTTGTATCTTATGGGGACCACCATGGCCAAGGGAGAGGACAGGGCTGGTGACAGGTTCCACCGCAACAATAAGGGTTTGAGGATTCTGCTCCTTGAGGTAACGCCCTACCCCTGTAATGGTTCCACCGGTGCCGACTCCTGCAATGAAGATATCCACCTTGTGCCCGCTATCTTCCCAGATTTCGGGCCCTGTATGCTCATAGTGTGCCTTCACATTGTCCTTATTGTCAAACTGTGAAGGGATGAAGGAGTTGGGTATGGTGCGTGAGAGCTCTTCAGCCCGTGAAATTGCCCCCCGCATACCCATCGAGCCGTCAGTAAGCACAAGCTCAGCACCCAAGGCGACAAGCAGCTTGCGCCGTTCGATGCTCATGGTCTCAGGCATGGTGATTATGAGCCTGTAGCCCTTTACCGCAGCTATATAGGCAAGACCAACACCGGTGTTGCCACTGGTTGGTTCAATTATCACCGAACCTTCTGTGAGCAGACCGGTTTTTTCCGCCCCTTCCACCATCGCCAGGGCAATACGATCTTTCACACTGGAAAGCGGGTTGAAACTTTCAACTTTAGCAAGAATGGTCGCATAGCCTTCGTTAAGGCGATTGATCTTTATCAAGGGGGTATCCCCAATCTTTTCAGTTATATTATCATAGATTTGTGCTCTCATTCTCTACTCCTCCTATAGGAAGGGATTCTAATTTCATAGTATTCCTATAGGTTTTTAAGGTAATCAATCTTCTTCACTCTGTCAATACTCCAGCGATCATATCATGTAGGTGAACCACTCTGCCTTGGTCACGTCAGAAAGGGTAACCCCTTCGAATGTCTGCAGGACCTTCTCGTCCAGTTTCTGGAAGAAGTGGACGCGGAGGCAACGCTGAATGGCTGTCTCCTCTTTTTGCGGCATCTCGGCAAAGGTAATATTGCCCTCAAGAAGGTCAAAAACCTCATAAATGAGAATCTTGTCGGGACTCCTACTCAGGAGGTACCCACCACCTGCACCCTTCACGGAATTAAGATACCCTCCACGAGTAAGGAGCAAGGCAACCTGCTGTAGATATTTCTCACTCAAATTCTGTCGGTGAGCAACCTGCGAAAGGGCTACAGGCAAATCACTGTTGTGTTCTGCAAGATCCACAAGTAATCTCAGACCATATCGTCCACGCGTCGAGACCTTCAAATTCCACCTCCAGCTTCTGATTCCACCAGATGGGAAGCCAGGTCCTCAATGAAGACCTCCTGGGAAAAATTGCGCACTGTATCTTGTAGCATCGACCATATCTGATGGGCTTTGCATGATTCGTTCTGAGTACATTCCTCACAGGGGGTCGGGATAAAGTCCCCTTCGCTGGCAATAAGGACCTCACCGCAGGTAATATCCCTTCTCGCTATGCGATAGCCACCCTGAACACCACGTTCAGACTCGACCAGATTACACTTCTTCAAGGGAATCATGAGCTGTTCGAGATACCCGCTGCTTATACCGGTAGCTTCGCTGATGGACCTGATACTACAATTCCCTCTGCAGGTAGCCAGATACACCATGGTCTCCAAGGAATAGCGACCTTTTGTAGATAATTTCATAGTAAGAAGGTACCAGTACTTAGAGCACACGTCAAGATTAGGCTTACGCTCTGAGCGACGGACTAACCAAAACATAGCAAAATCCTAGAGATATACATCTTTGCATACTATCGCAAGAGGAAAACTTGTATTGATACACAGGAATTGTATTGTTACACTATTTTCCCCATAGAAGCCAAGGCAATACCATGCTATAATCGGACAAATATACGATAAGGCAGAACCCTATCCATGAGAAATCCAGATATGAAGCATGGTATTACCCTGACTATGGCAGAAGGCGCACAATGATGATCATACCCTACCTACTGTTCTTGCATCTTGCAGGAGGTGTTTCGGGCTTGCTGTTCAGACGCATGAAAATCCCTGCAGGAGCACTCATCGGCGCACTCTTATCTGCAATGGTTTTCAACGCGGTCTACCCAGTCATCCCAACCTACCCCAAGGATTTGCGCCTTGGCATCCAGATACTCTCAGGGATGGTCATTGGAACCCGCTTCACTCAAGCTGACATCAAGACACTCAAGACGATGGTACTGCCTGTTCTTATCCTGGTTGTCATGTTACTCACCATCAACATGGGCTTTGCGTATCTGATGAGCTCCTTGACTACCTTGTCTTTCATGACCTCGTTCTTTGCTTGCGCCCCAGGAGGAGTCTCCGACCTAGCCCTGGTTGCAGCAGACTTTGGTGCAACGATGGAGCATGTGGCCCTCTTGCAGCTCTTCAGGCTTATATCTGTCATTATCATCTTCCCCCCTTTGATACGAAAGATGATTGCGCCGTCTGAAAGGGTTCCTGCATCAAAAAATATTCAGGCCTCTGAGGTACAAGACAAGCCGAACAAGCAACACTACCTGAGCTATCTCATCTCGGTAGCGACGGCCTTTGGTGGGGGAGTTTCCTTTGTCATGCTGGGTGTACCTGCAGGAGCTCTCCTAGGCTCGATATTTGCTATAGCACTGCTAAACCTTGCCACCGATAATGCGGCCTACCCTGCATCGTTCAAGCCAATGGTACAAATTTTTGCAGGATGCTATATCGGAAGCAAAGTGACCTTCCATACATTCATGGAAGGCAGTGTCCTGCTTCTTCCTGCCTTGATCCTGCTTGTCGAGCTCTTTGTCATGGCATTTCTCACAGCCTTCGTGCTGTACAAGGTCTGTCACCTCAACTGGGCCACGGCAATATTCAGTGCAACTCCAGGGGGGATCACAGAGATGGGGCTCATCAGTGACGAGCTGGGCCTTGAGACACCCAAGATTGTGCTGATGCATACCTTTAGGATTCTTGCTGTACTGGGAGTATTGCCCCTCATTGCCCGGTATCTGGGCTGAGGGGACGTGCACTTACGCCGGATTGTAGAGATTGGACGTGGGGAACTTTGGATTGCTAGTGACATTAAGCACCAGCTTCCTGAGACCCGAAGAGTCTCCAGATGATGGTATATGGGTCATGTGTACCTCACAGCCATGCAGGAGTGGGAGCACCTCTACTGCCCTTTTTGCATCTTCGCTGATCGCACAGCTCATGGCAAGGCATATCAGCACCTCATCAAGATTAAGGCTCACCCCCCTTCCCTTGAGGACATCACGCTTCATCCTTGTCACAGACTGCATGATCGCCGGTGAGATAAGGTCAACCTCATGGTCAATACCAGCCATGACCTTTACCGCGTTGAGGATCAGCGCTGAGGAAGCATGCATCAGAGGGGAGTTGCATCCTGTGACCATCCTTCCATCAGGGAGGAGCATCGCGGCTGCACAGATTATGCCATTGATGCCCTTGTTGCGCCTGATACCATCTTGGAGGGCCTCCATTGAAGCAGGCACCACCTCACGGTCATCAGAGGACAGCTTGGCACTAGCCATGATGGAACGGCTACGGTCGACAGTATCCTTGGTCCCAATTCCCTGTACATACTCACAGGCTGCACGATAATAACGTCTGATTATCTCCTGCTGCCCAGCCTTGCGAACCACCTCATCATCGATGATACCAAAGCCACAGCGATTGACTCCCATATCAGTGGGACTCCTGTAGATGCAATCCTCCCCGGTAATCTTCTGCAGTATACGTTTGAGCAGGGGATAGGCCTCAAGGTCGCGCGAGTAGTTTACCGTAATCTGGTTATATGCACTTGCATGAAAATGGTCGATGAGATTCTGGTCCCCAATATCTGCTGTGGCACTTTCGTATGCAATGTTGACTGGATGGTCTATGGGCAAGTTCCAGATGGGAAAGGTCTCGAACTTTGAATACCCGCTTTTTCGGCCGGCCCTGTGATCATGGTACATCTGCGAAAGGCAGGTACCAAGCTTGCCAGAACCAGGACCTGGGGCTGTGACAATGACTACCGGCCTCTCTGTCGGTATGTAAGGATTTGAGCCATAGCCTTCGTCACTGGCGATCAGGTCAACATTGTTGGGATACCCACGGGTTGCATGGTGGGTATAGACGGTGATGCCCCGCTGTTCAAGCAGGTTCTTGAACTGTATTGCGCCTGGCTCATCATCAAAGCGGGTAATGACAACACGAGTCACCGTCAGGCCCCATCGCAAAAAGTCGTCGATCATCTTGAAGACGTCGGTATCGTATGTGATGCCAAAGTCGCTTCGCATCTTGCGCCTTTCTATGTCACCGGCATGGATGCAGATTATGACATCAATCTGGTCCTTCAGGGATTGGAAGACACGCATCTTCACATTCGGATCGAAGCCTGGCAATACACGCGAGGCATGGTAGTCAAACAACAACTTGCCGCCGCACTCAAGATAAAGCTTACCGTCGTTCTGGGCCACCCTCTCAAGGATATAATGCCTCTGCTCCTCCAAATACTTCTCGTTATCAAACCCTATGGTGCCCAACGCATTGCTCCTTAAAAATATATCTGTTTGCTAATCTTCTTTGCTGTGTCGGCATCAAAGATCTTGGCTATGATCGCCAAGGAAAATTCTACGGCACTGCCGGCTGCCTGGGCTGTGATGAGATTCCCATCTGTAATGACTTTCTCATTTTCCAGGACCAGAGTGTCAATCTCACTGCCGGGGAAGCCGGTTACCCGTTTGCCATCCAATAGGCCGGTCCTGCCAAGGACTTTTGAAGGGGCTGCACAAATGGCGGCAATGACTCCCTTCTGGCTTGTCTTGATAGCAAGCTCCAATACGGAAAATGAGGATGCAAGGTTCGCCGAACCTTCACCCCCTCCAGGGAGGATTAGGGCGTCATACTCTTCATCACATTCAATGAAAAGCTTGTCGCAGATTACCCCAATGCCATGGGAACCATGGACAGTAAGTGAGGAAAGTCCTGCTACAGTAACCATTGCACCACTTCTTCTGATCAGGTCGATAGGGGTGATGGCCTCAACCTCCTCAAACCCCTCTGCCAAGATAATCAATACTGACGGAACCATACGAACCTCCTATAGGGGAAGGGCTGTGCCCTCCTCAAGTCGAGCCTTGCGAAGCAGTTCACAAGCATGTAACATTATTCTTTCGGTCTCATCCCATCCGATGCATGCATCGGTGACTGAGACCCCATATTTCAAGTCCGAAAGGTCAGTGGGGATTTTCTGCGCCCCGCCAAAGAGATTGCTTTCCAGCATAAAGCCCCTGATGGAGGTCTCGCCCCAGCTTACCTGGTCCACTATCGAGCGGAGCACCCGTTTCTGACGGTCATAGTTCTTGCGGGAGTTGGCATGGCTACAGTCAATGATGATGGCGGGATTGAGGTTGTTGCTTGTCATCAGCGAACGTGCTGACTCCACATCGTCCTCATAGTAGTTGGGGCTGTGATCCCCACCACGAAGGATGAGATGACAGCAATCGTTGCCTGTAGTCCTGAAGATCGTACTGGCTCCAAGGTAGTCCATTCCAATGAAGGAGGCCGGGCTGTATGCACATTTTATCGCATTGATCGCATTGAGCAGATCACCACTGGTGCTGTTCTTGAACCCAACAGCGACACTGAGCCCACTGGCCAGGTTGCGGTGTATCTGACTTTCAGTTGTCCGAGCGCCTATGGCAGCCCAGCTCATCAACTCGTCAATATACTGGGGGATGATAGGGTCGAGCACCTCACACCCTACAGGGACACCAAGGGATACTATCTGGAGCAACAGCGAGCGTGCCTGGACGATCCCTTCCTCGATGTCATAGGAGCCGTCCATCCTCGGATCAAGAATCAGGCCCTTCCACCCCAGGACAGTGCGAGGCTTCTCAAAGTATGCTCTCATGACAATGAACATCTCAGAGCTCACCTCTTTTGCCAGGGTCTTGAGCTTTCCTGCATATTCGATGGCAGCCTTCCGGTCATGCAGAGAGCAGGGACCTACGATTGCAAGCAATCGCTGGTCCCTTCCTTGGATGATATCATTGACTGTCTGTCGACTTTGGGCGATATATGTTGCAGTCGCCTTGTCAACAGGGAACCTTTTTGCAAGCTCCTGAGGAGTAGCAAGCGGTTCAGTCTTTTTAATTCGTATATCTACATTAGCCATTACTAACCCTTTTCCTGAGGTATACCATATCTTTGAGGCAAGGCTCAACCCTATTTTTCCTCTTTGGCTTCCTCATTATTGGAGAGTCTCGAATAGAGGAATCGTTTGATCTTCTGGGTGGGTGTCCGCTGGAAAGGTTCCTCTTGCAACTCGGCAGTACTGATACGGCTGAAGGCACTGAGTTCCTTGTTCACATCCTCACGGATCTTTGCAACATACTTCATAGCCTCCATTTTCGCATCATTGACATTCAGGGCCATCTTCTGGGCAAAAGAGTCGATGTCTATCTTGATCAGGGCGATCAGGCCCCCGTCCTCAGGGACAACCAGGGACTCTGAGACAAAGCTCAGATTGTTGATGACAGCCTCAATATGTTCAGGATAGATATTCTCCCCTCCTGAACCCAGGATCATAGTCTTGGTACGGCCCTTTATGGCCAACCGACCCTTCTTGTCAAGGGAGCCCAAGTCTCCGGTACGGAAATACCCGTCTTCGGTAAAGGCCTCTTTGTTGAGCTTGGGATTGTCGTAGTAGCCTTGCATGACGTTCGGACCCTTGACGAGGATTTCCCCCACACCGGTTTCCGGATCCTTGTTCTCAAGGATCACATCCACATGGTCGACCAGCTTGCCTATCAAACCCACATGGTGCCTTTTGGGCAGTCCACCCGCTATAAGGGGGGATGTCTCGGTAAGTCCATACCCAATACCATAGGGGAATTTGGCATCGGCCAGGAACTGCTCAACCTCGCGGTCCAGCGGTGCTCCACCAATACCAAAGAACTTCAGCTTGCCACCAAAGGTGACCTTAAGCTTGCGTCCGATTATCCTAGAGATTATCCTTTTGGTCGGACCGAACTTAAGCCAGGGCTTGAGCTTCTCATTGTCACGCATCACAGGAAGCACTGAACTGCGATAGATCTTCTCCATCAACAGGGGAACGCTCATCAGGAGCTTCGGTCTTACGGCCTTCAGTGCGGGAAGCAGGATACTCGGAGCAGGGGCCTTGCCCAGGAAGGTAATCTCACAACCACGCATCTGTTCAAGAATCTGGCCTGTGGTGAACTCATAGACATGGCTGATCGGCAAAATAGAGAGGATATGGTCCCCTGGCTTGAAGTCAACATACACATCTGTGGAGACGTCAGCGTTCCAGACCAGGTTTTTATGGGTAAGCATGACACCCTTGCTGCTGCCAGTGGTCCCACTGGTATAGATCAGGGAGGCAAGGTCTTCTTCCTTGGCTGTGCTTGTAGAGCGCAATTCCTGGGCTTTCTTGTCCAGTTTCCTTCTGGTGATGTCCCTACCCGGGGCTGAGGCAAACTGCTCCTTGTCCGAAAGGTTGGCACTGATAGGGTCGGGAATATGGAACAGGTCTTCCATTCTTACAAGTAAGGAAGGATCCTTTGCCACAAAGGGGATGATCTTTTCAAAGTTCCTGACGTTGACAACGATGCCCTTCGCCCCACAGTGCTCTAAGATGGAGCAGGCTTCCTTGGAGGAGAAGTCAGGCAGGATGGGAACCGCAACACATCCGATGGAGGTGATGCCATAGTAGGCGACTATCCATGTGGGGCAACTCTCTCCCAGGATGGCAATCTTATCACCATGGACAAACCCAGCTTCAAGCAGGGTAACAGCAATGCTGTCCTTCATGCTCTTTATCTGCTCATACGTGATGAGGCTCTCATCATCACCATAAATGCGAAGAGCGACACGTTTGCCATATCTTGAGGCAGCACAGTCCACCACGGCGTTCATCGTGTACTCATTCACTGTCTTCATGGTAAGACCATCGGATCTCTTAAGCTTTCGAATGCGCTTGAGGGACCAGATGTCTTTCTTCTTCTTTTTCTTGTTCTGCTTGTCTGTGTTCTTTTTGCTCATGACTTCTCCATATTCCCCCCGTAGCATTGGCCTTTCTCACAGACGGTGAAGGAGGTCTTCATCTGCTCTCTGGCCATGTCAAATAAAAGGGAGGGCGTGTTATTCGTGCCTGAGAGATGGATAAAATATACATGCTCTCCAGTAAATTCACTTTCTTGCAGAAACTGTAAAGCCTGGCCATTGGATAGGTGTCCATACAAACCAGAGATTCTCTGTTTCAGATAATACGGATAGGGGCCACGGTGGAGCATCTGCTCATCATAGTTTGCCTCGAGAAAGAGGATGTTGCTGCTTTTTGCCAGCAGCAACTGCTCTTGAGTATAGCAACCTGTATCAGTGAGGACCATCAGTGTCATACCCTCATAGGTGACGTTCCAACCAACAGAACCTCCACTGTCATGGCTTGTCTCAAAACAACTGAGGACAAAGGGACCTATAGGGAACTTCTCTAGAGGTCGGACCAGTGCAATACACTCTTGGGGGATTCCAAGCTTGGAAAAGACGACAGGCTCCTTTTCCACCATGGCAGTATGGAGGTAGATGGGAACGTGCAGTTTTCTTGAGATGACCCCCAAGCCCTTGGCATGGTCGGGATGAAGGTGGGTTACGCAGACTCCGGCGACTGACGATATGTCAAGGCCTATGCCAACCAGACGTCTTTGTAACTCGACGCCACTATACCCCTGATCGATCAGGACCGATGTTTCTCCATCAGAAAAGACATAGCAATTTCCGTTGGAGCCACTGCCCAGCACTGCATAACGAATCATCAGGAGCGCCCCCATTCGAGAATTTTCCCAAGATCGAACCCTGCATGAGCCCTACCTTTGGTGCGGAGTATGGGAGTTTTTAGAAGCTCTGGGTGTTCCTTGAGCTCCTCCTGTATGGAGAATTCTCGATATTGGTACCCTTCTTTGGCGTAGTAGGCACAACAGGTATCCAGAAGGTCCTCGTCGGTGATAGATTGAAACAGGGAGTTCCACTCCCCATCAGAAAGGGAACGTTCAGCAAGGTTGACAAACTGGTAAGGCAACGAGCGCTCCTTACATGCGCGCAATGCTTTGGCAGTTTCTTTGCATTTCTTTGTGCCAATAATCTGAAGCATAAAAACCCCTATGTCCGAATATACAACTAAAGTGTATATGACATAGGGGAAATATGCAAGATTTCTGACATAGCACACGCTAACTGTCGAATAAAATAATCTGCTAGTAAACCTTGACTACGAGGATTAGCTTGCAAATAGCTGCGCTATCTCCTGCTTGTAGAGCTTGTTGATCTCAAAGCGCTTGAGTTCCTGCTTTGCACTCAACTCCACCCCGATTTCAAATGACTTGGGAATGATGATGATCCTGCTTATATGCTCATAGCTCTTGAAGCCATGCTTCACATTTATGATTTCATTGATGGAGGCTTCTACCAAGGCCTTTACCTCCTTCATGCTGGCAAGCTTGTCCACAAGGTAGGGAATCTGTTCTTTGGTAAGATACTCTTCAATGCTCTTCCTGTTCAGAACCACCAAAGCCCCTAGGTATTTCTTGTCCTGGCCTAAAACCACTGCACTTTCCACATATTCACTTTCACAAATCTTCTCCTCGATAGGTACGGGTTCAAGGTTCTCACCACCCATCAGTACAATAGTGTCCTTTGCACGTCCTGCAAGGGCGAACTCACCTTGATGGGTCCAGACGCCCAGGTCCCCTGTATTGAGCCATCCGTCGGCAGAGAGGACGGCCTTGGTCAATTCAGGACGCTTATAATACCCCTTCATGACCTGGGGACCACGGACCATTACAATGCCTTTTTCTCCAGGAGGGACATCCCTACCCTGATCATCGACAATTTTCACTTCAGTTCCTACAAGGGGACTGACGGTACGCTTGATGCCATGGTTCAGGTTCCTGACTGCAACTACAGGAGCACTTTCGGTCAAACCATACCCATCAAGGAGCTTGATCCCGATGGAAGAGAAGAACATGTCAACGCTCTCACTAAGAGAGCCTCCCCCACTGACACCAGCGATGAAGTTCTTGCCCAGCTTCTGCTTTACCTTGCCATAGACTAGGTGATCACCTAGCTTGTAGAGGGGAAAGAGCAAGGCCGTAGGAAGAAAAGATTTCACTATATCAAGGAAACGAATGTGCTTTTTGAAAGTGGCCACTTCACCAACCAAGAGATCTCTATTGTTATTATAGTGCTTGGCTACAGAGACGAAGAATGCAAAGAGAGTTTTTGAGACAGGACTCTTTGCCTTCATGCTGTTGAACACACCACTTTTGACCGCTTCCCAGATTCTAGGAACAGATCCCATCCAATGGGGGTTCACCAACGAAAGGTCTGCAATAAGAATTGATCCAAGGGGCTTGGAGTATGCAATGGTAGAGGCCTGGCTGACAATTACATATTGAAGGATCCTTTCAAAGGAGTGCCATACAGGAAGGACGCTGAGCCATTTCTGCCCAGGAGCAAGAGAGGTGATTACCTTAGGTAGTGCCTCCAATTGATAGGTAAAGTTCGCGTGTGAGAGTACGACACCCTTTGGTTCACCGGTTGTCCCACTGGTAAAGATGATGGTTGCTGTCTCGTCTGCCTTTCCCTTCAGCCTTTCGTCTTCAATGCTCTGCGCAACAGAGGAATCATTCAAAAGCTGATGACCTTCGCTTAGTAACCCCTCAAGAAGCAGGACCTCTACGCCTTCGGTGATGGTTGCAGCAGCAAGGCTCTCGGAGGTGAATTCCCTGTCCATGACAACAAAATGCTTCAGAGCAGGAAGTTTATCCTTGAGATTGAGAACCTTGCGAAGCTGTACGGCATTTTCCACAAAGCAGAAACTAGCTTCTGTGATACCAAGGATGAAGCTGATCTCATACGGCATGGCATCACGCCCGCGAGGGACGTCAGCCGCCCCAAGGGTCAGGATAGCCAGGTCACTGAGAAGCCATTCACTGCGGTTGTCACTGATAAGGCCTACAGTATCCCCACGCTTCATTCCACGATGGGAAAGGGATGCTGCCAATGCATTGACATCACTGTAGAGCTGGGAGTAGGAGACACTTTGAAATACACCGCTCTTGTCCTTGCTCATCTGCACTGAGTAACCTGGATAGGTCTTGACAATGTTTGTAAATATCTGCGGAATGGTTTTATACATACTAATTCCTCCATGGAAAGCCTATCTTTTTATATAACACTTATTCATATTTTGTCAATCTGTCAGAATAGTAATTCAGAGCATTTTGCTGTTTTTTGCTAAAAACCTAGAACATAAACAATAATCAAAAGGTAAAACCCAACAGAGAAGGAGAGAGTTCGCAGAGAAAGAATTACAATTGGGAGGGGAATAAGGCTGTTTTTACAAGAAAAACCTTCCCTCACCGAAAAACTGCCCATACTCGCCCATTCTTGACTAGAAAGAGGCAAAAAACCATAATGCAAGGATACTTTTCGAAGGAGCATTCCCCATGAACGAACGGATTTCCGCGTTGCTCAAGAGAGAGCCAAGCCCAGAGGTCGTCAAAGCTGAAGGTTGGGTACGTACCAAACGTGACAGCAAGACCGTATGTTTCCTTGAGGTGAACGATGGTTCATGCCTCAAAGGGCTGCAAGTTGTCATCGACAAGGAGCGGTTCGCCAATGACGGCTTGCTTGACTCCCTCTCCACTGGTTCTTCAGTTATCTGCAAGGGCCCCATTGTTGAAAGTGCAGGCGGTTCACAGCGGGTAGAGATGGCCAGCCTGGACATCACCCTTGTCGGCGACTGTCCTACTGAGAGCTACCCCTTGCAGAAAAAACGTCATACTATCGAGTACCTCAGGGATATCGCTCACCTCAGGCCCAGGACAAATATGTTTGGCTCTGTGACACGGGTACGCAACACCCTCTCTTATGCTGTACACCAGTACTTCCAGGAGAATGGGTTTGTCTATGTGAACACCCCTATCATCAGCAGCAGCGATGCAGAGGGAGCAGGCCAACAGTTTCTGGTCACCACACTCGACCCCAAAAACCCTCCTTTGACTAAAGAAGGTGATGTTGATTTTTCCAAGGACTTCTTTGGCAAGAAATCCTTCCTTACCGTAAGTGGACAACTTGAAGGCGAAACCTATGCGATGGCAATGAAGAACATCTACACCTTCGGGCCCACCTTCAGGGCAGAGAACTCCAACACCAAGCGACACCTTTCAGAGTTCTGGATGGTGGAGCCAGAGATGGCCTTCTGTGATATCGAAGGGAACATGGAGATTGCAGAGTCCTTCCTGAAGTACCTGTTCACCTCTGTGCTTGAGAATTGTGATGAGGATATGGCCTTCTTCTCCCAGTTTGTAGAGAAAGGTATGGTCGATACCCTCAGAAGCATTATTGACACCCCCTTTGTACGTCTGACCTACACAGATGCGGTCAAGGAACTGGAGAAGCATGCTTCGAAGTTCTCCTTCCCTGTTGCCTGGGGAAATGACCTGCAAAGCGAGCACGAGAAGTTCCTCACTGAGATTGTCTTCAAGAGCCCGGTCATAGTCACAGACTACCCCAAGGACATCAAGGCCTTCTACATGAAGCTCAACGCTGATGGCAAGACGGTACGTGGCATGGATGTGCTTGTCCCCCGCCTTGGTGAGATCATCGGAGGATCTGAGCGTGAGGCAAACCTTGATACCCTTACCCAGCGCATGCTTGAGATGAAACTCAAGCCTGAGGACTACTGGTGGTATCTCGACCTCAGAAGGTTTGGTTCTGTCCCCCATGCAGGATTCGGCATGGGCTTTGAGAGGGTGGTGCAGTATGTGACAGGCATGGCCAACATCCGTGACGTCATCCCATTCCCCAGGGCTCCAAGGCTCTCAGACTTTTAGGAATACAACAAGATGGCGGCTGAAAAGCCGCTATCGTTGTCTTGCCTACCAAAAGAGAAATTCTTAGTATCGGGAAAATTCCATCAGATGCTTCAT
>WOYI010072147.1_pt2 | contig 15264 bp, 19 predicted proteins | sample 6423411 | NCBI WGS metagenome assembly WOYI01 (sample SAMN13441803, study PRJNA592873) | oil field metagenome | biome: oil field; feature: oil-well bore; material: oil-contaminated soil; isolation source: oil-contaminated soil from oil-well borehole | place: Germany: Wietze | collected 2016-10-18 ...
GCTGCTCGCAGGGCAGGACAGCGGTGGTGATAGCGGCGGCTCAGAACCCAAGGGCGCGGAAGCTGCGGAGTCCGAGGACGGCTTCAAGGGTGAGAACACCGACGCCGCGCAGGCATCCCCTGTCTCCCTGCAAACTGGTGGAGGGGAAACAGGAGCAGGTGGCGGCGCTGGCGCGGGCGGTGACGAGGTGGCTAACGCCGCGTCAGCACCTTCCCCCGCTGAGAGTCCCGTCACCGCTGCCCCTCCCGCCTCAGCGTCCATTCCCGAGACGCAACTGTCCGGTGACAGCGGCTCCCGCGAGCCTTCGAGCGGTTCCCCCGCAGGAGGCTCGGGTACGGGCGGCGCTGGCGGAGCTGGTGCGTCCAACGCATTCCGTGGTGACGACCAGGGTGTGCCTCGTCAGTCCCCTGTGAGTGACGCGGCGGCAGGTACACACCTGACCTCCGACACCATGACCGCACCTGCCCCCGCTGCGGGAAGCCTCGGGTCTCCCGCTGGCGCTGCGGGTGCCCTCGGCGGTATGGGTGCGAGTGGTCTCGGTGCGGGCATGAGTGCGAGTGGTCTCGGTGCGGGCATGAGTGCTGGTGGTCTCGGTGCGGGCGGTATGGGTGCTGGCGGTATGGGTGCTCCGATGTCAGGGATGCCCGTCACCCCTGCGGCTACCGCACCAACTCCCCCTGCCCCAGCGGTGACTCCTGCGGCTAACGCACCAGCGGCACCCGCTCCAGCGGCACCAGGTGCGTCGGCACCTACATCGGGAACGCCGAGTAACGCCCCGGCAGCTCTCATCGCCAATGCACCCGCTGCGGGTGCAACATCTCAGCTCAGTGCGGTCGCACCCGCACGCGATGGAGGTGTAGGGGTCCTCCCCGCAGCGGTTCCTACAGGCGGGTACCACGGGGCGGTGCAGCACATGAGCAGCCCGAACTACACCGACGCCGAGCGTCGCGCGGGAACTGTGGCAGCGGCTGTCAACACCGCGTTCGCACGCGCAGGAGTGGTGTCCCCCGTAGCGGTGGCGCTGCTCAAGGACGGTCTGTCCGTATTCGTCACCTCGGACGGGCTGGGCGTTCTTCCGCACGGAGTGGCGCTCCCCGCTGATGTCATCCCGCTGTCCGAAGGGGTGGAGGTCAACGACCTGTTCCGTCAGGACATGACGGGATGCCAGAACCCTGGCTACGTGATGAAGACGGCGGTGGACCTCGGTATCATCGAAGACGTACGCGCCATCGTCGCCACCGACAGAGGGACAACCGAAGGTGTCACCTACGTGACCGCGAGCGATCTGAAGGGCGCGTCCCCGCTGTCCCTTGTGGTGCACCGTGACCAGTTCGCGGGCATCAGCGTTGATGACATCGCGGAAGCCATCGAAACAGTCCGCCGCGATTGGGGTCTCGCTAGCAAGATGTCCGTGGAAGACGCGCTGCTCAACGTGACGCTTTCCCGCTGGGAGACCGTCAACGACCCGCAGGCGTCGAAGGCGCTCGTGGCGTGGATGATTGCGGATGCGGAAGAGTCAGCGGCAAACGGGCGTACCGGGGAAGCCGCGTACATCCTTCTTCAAGCGGTCTACCTCGGGCGTCCAGACGCCTGACCGTAGGTATGAAGAATGCCCTTCCCGCATTGGGGAGGGCATTCTTCATTTCAGAGGAAGAACGCACCGATCAGTTCGACGGGAACTTCGTCTCCGGGCGACAAGTGGTCCACCACATCGAGAATGTCATCCAGTCCGAGAAGCACCATGGCGTACGACTGGAACGTCATCATGTAGGCACCAGGTGTGTGGTGTTCACCGTTGCGGTGCATGTTCCGCTCCACCACATCACGCACCAGATGGTAGTACACGTTGACCAGTTCCAGCGCACGGTCATCATCGCCGTGGGCACGACGAAACGCTGCCGCCACTACCTCGTCCATATGGGTACCGCGCCGTGTGACCTGCCGCAGCGCTTCCTTGGCAGCGGCTCGCGCCGCGTACCCGTCCAGCTCTTCCGTCACGGTGCGAAGCTGCGCGAGCGTGAACGTGGGGAGTACCTCATCGAAAGACCGACGCTCAACATGGCGTCCCGTCGCACTGAACTTCAAAACCGTTCTCTTCCTAGATGTACAGCGACGTGACGATCCCATAGGGTATCTCGCCGTTATCGGACAGGTGATCCACCACGTCAAGCCGTTCCTCATCACTAAGGATCAGCGCGAGCACCGTGGACCACTTGGGGGTGGAGGTGCGCGTCCTCTTCTCCGACGCCCGCACAATCATCGCATCTACGAGGTGATGCGCCAGCAGGATGTATGCCACCGCGCAGCTACGCGCCGCGTCCACGTCACCGTCATTGCGTGTCATCGCCACATTCACCAGTGTGGCGATGGTGGGGTGTTCCTGGGGGCGATATTCACCAATCACCGCGTTACGACGATCCCGTGTGTTAAGCGAGTACAGGGATGCCATCAGCGCCATCACCAGCACATCGTCTTCTGCCAGGGTGGGGTGCTGTGCACGCGCACGGACAAACGCATCGTGAACAATCTGCTGCTCGGCAGGCATTGGGCTCCTCGGTTAGTGTTGCCGTCACATTATCACGACCTATTTGCACAGTGGGGGTGTACAAGTCATGCGCCTGTCTGGGACTCTATGTGCACGTCCCCATCTAGACTGAGGGGTATGCGCGGCGACGCTGCCCGCGCCTGATTGGAAGGTGGACAACCACCATGTGCCGTTCCCTCACCGAAGGTGGACGCCGTTGCGCGTGCAACGGGCAGACCAAGGCTCTCGCCAACCACAACCGCACGGTGGCACGCGCCAAGCGCCGCACCGTGGCGACACGCGCCGCGACGTTCGGTGGCGCAGCCCTCGGTGAGGCGGTGGCATGTTTACCGCCCAGCCGTCTGTCCGCTTTCCTGATCGCGGCGGACCAGGTTCGCCCAGGAACCTTGGACGAGATGGCGGGGGACATCGGCACCCTCCCCGGTATCCACAACATGGTCACCGAGGACCGTAGGGACACCACTTCTCCATTCGGTAAAGCGAACAACTCAGGAAAGCTCGACCCACACGCTATCGCGCAGGTGCAGCACGCGGTCCTAGAGTTCGACAAGGCGCGATTGGACGACGGGGAAAACCTCAGCGGTACCGAGCGCGCCAAGTTGGAACGCTCCATTCAGGTGCGTGAAGCCGCCGTGGGTCTGGGGCTACTCAACGGTGAGACCGTGACGCTGGCGCGATACGCGGACATGACCCCCGCACAGAAAGACTTCTACGCTTCCATCGCCCCGGAGGACATTCCCGCGCTGGTGGATGTTCAACAGCGGGTGAGTCGTTCCTTCTGGGATCGTCACCTCAACGAGGCGGAGTTCGGTACCGAGGAGCGCAAGCCTACGCAGGGGCTCGAACTGTACACCGACAAGGGTGTCCCTAAGACCCTCGGCGGTCTCTTGAAGGAGAACCCCGGTTCCGCCGTCAAGCTCAGTGACGACCTGGTGCTGTCCCGTGACGCACAGGGGAACATCGTCCTGGACGACCTCCACAACAAGACTAGCGTCACCGCCCAGCCGTACATGAACGCCCGCGATGCGCTGGCACGTCTGCCGCGTGTCACCACGGTGGGTCTCCCGCAGAACGCTTCGTCCGCCGCGCAGCGTCTGGTGGACACCAAGTTCCTGGACGAGAACACCGCCGTGGGAGTCAACCACACCAAGACCCTGCGCGCCGCAGCGGCTCAGGCGATGTTCTCCTCGGGTGTGCCCGTCAACCGTGGTGAGGACGGAAAGGCGTCATGGCAGCGGCATCGTTACCTCGCGGAAGCAGGGCTCGCACGTCCTGTCATCCGCGAGATGACGCCGCGCACTGAGGGTTACGAGCTGAGCGGACATGCTCGTGTCGCCATGGCGGCGCGCGAAGATGAGTTCAAGGAAGCCGCCAAGAACCTCGGCATCAAGCTCCCCTCGGCGGAGGAAACATCCAAGGGAGCCGCGCGCACCGCTCCCGACGCGCGCTATCGTGGACCCGTCAAGAACATCGCGGCTGCCAAGGCAGGAGGGTTCTGGCCACGTAGCAATGCGGGCAAGACGCCCCCGGAAGCCGCTACGGCGTACGCGCTTCCCGACTCGGTGTTCGACCCTGCGGTCACCAACAGCGACGCGGCGGACCACTACACCGTGACGGACGCCAACCTGGGACGCGGGCTCGCGAGCCACGTCGGTGAAGCCAACCGTCTGCTGCGCAACGGTGCCAACCCGGAAACAGCAGGGGACGCCGCGCACGTTGCGGTAGCCAAGCTGCATGACGTGTTCACCACCCGACAGGCGGTCAAGCCGCACCGCCCCACGCTTATCAACGCGGTGTCCACCGTGCCGTCCACGTGGCGCGACGAGGACGGGGACTACCTCGGCAAGGTGTTCGGCGCGGGGTACCGCGTGGACACACAGGGGTACGTCGCGGGAGCCGTGGCGGGCACTGATGCGGACGCGGGAGCAGGTGCGCGCGGTCCTCGTCAGTACAAGGTCCAGTACCTGTCCACAGGGCACCTGACCGACTCGGACGGTTCCGCCGTCATCGGAGCGCGCACGGGGTTCCGTGTACACTCGGTAGACCGTACAGGGGACGTGCCGTTGGTCCGTCTCGTCCAAGACGACCTGGCAGCGGACATCGCTGCGGGCAACACCTCACTGTAGGAGACCGTGCCATATGTACAACACAGAGCTAGTCATCACTGACGACCACAAGCGGTTCCTGTCAACGATTCTCAACGGAACGGATGACGCGGCGGTTCTTGCGGCTGCCAGTCAGGCGGCGCACACGTGGGGGCTGTCCCCTGACGTGGAAGACCCCACCGAAGAGCAGTGGTCCGCTGCGGAGACGGACACTCTCACCATCATCGAAGCCATCGTGGAAGGGCTAGCTGACGGCACGGTCACCGTGCGCGCCCCGAAGACCGTCGCCCCCGCGCAGGACGACGACACCTTCAACCTTCTCGCCGCTCTGGGTGTCGCTGTCTGAGAACCAAGAAAGCCCCACCCGAAGGTGAGGCTTTCTAGCTGCTCTATCCCTATACCTCGTAGCGCTCATGGCAATCGGTGCACACACGCCATCCTGGCGCGTCTTCGTCGTCAGCGAATGCGTGTCCGTTGAACTCGCACGGAGTCCACGAGCGGTAGTCCTCGCCCATCTCAGTCCTTCTCTCCCGAACTCCACGCGAAGACCCAGCCTTCGTTGTACTTTGCAGCGGCGACATACCCGCGATCCCAGCGCCAGCTCACATCGTTGATGAGCGCGGCGCGAACTTCCTCGTAGTTGTCGGTGTCCGTCTTGCGGGTCCACACGGAGCTGACCGCACGAATGGAATCGGGCACGTGACCGTTCGCACGCACGTAGGGCCAGACCAGGTGCACGGGTGCGGAAGTGTGCACTTTCAGGACGACCGTGTGCGGGGTCACGGGCTCGATGACCATTCTCTCGATAACGGGGGCGGGTGTCCGTGCCATGGTGTCTCCTGCTTTCGGTGTGGTGTTAACCCCACATTAGCACTTGGAGTGACGCCCGTCAACCGTGTACAGGAGTCCTATACAACGCAGGTCGTGGCTGGTCACCCGCCATAGCACCGCTTCAACATCTCACGCTTGTCGATATGTGCGAAAGGGTCAAGGTTCACGGCGCGGTCACGTGCGCGCACCTGCTCCCACGTCAACCCCACCACATGAAGTGGACGCGCCCAGTGTGGAAGCGCGGCGTCGATAAGCTCACTCATCGGGTCACCGTTAACGGTGAATGTCGGAACTACTTCGCGTGCCACCTCCGCGCTCTCCGCGACATCCGCAAAGGGGACACCATTTATTGAGGCTCCCGCTGCGACCTGAGCCGCCATCACTTCGGTGTACACCTGCGGGTAAGGCAGATACGCCAACAGTTCCCGCACGGCGGGGAGCATTGCGGCGGCATCCATACACGCACGGTTCACCACCGCCATCGCGCTATGCGGGATTGTCGCGGGGAGGGACTTGCCCGAACCACCCCGTCCTTGAAGAACTTGGTGCGGTCCGTTGCCGCCATCTCCCGTCTGGAGCAGCTCCCCGTACACCAGCGACGCAGTGTGCACCGCGTCCCGCGTCAACGGAGAGGTAGCCTGCCACACGGCGGCGTCCAGCTCCCGCTGGGGTGCGGGCGATGGCGTCCACCCGAGGACTACGTTTCTGTCCGACGCAGGGCACCGCGCCCACACTGCGAGGGATCGCGCGATGCTGTACATGAGGGAATGCGTGTACCCGAGATGCGCGTAAAAATCTTCGGGGGTGACAGACCGCAGGGCGTTTTCGATGAGCGGAAACGCCCTCAACGTGTGGTTATCTTTGTCGCTCGTGTGCGTCATCACCGCAAGCACGGGGCTGTTGGAGCGGGGCATGCGGTCTCCCATCTAGTGTTTGTTTGATGTTAGCAGGTGTGGGCTGCTCCCGCCAAGCTACAGGCACCCCGCTATAGTACGGTTTCCTCAACGTCGCTTCGCGCGGCTGACTCCGACACCATGGTGCCCCACACGCACCTGTACCAGATCGGACAACACCCTTCGGGTGGCGTGAAACCCCGTTAATGGTTGCGCGGTAGCTGGTGTGGGAAGCGGTACGCCGCGCTGTATCAGAAACGGAGGCGAGAGATGCCCTCTCCCACCAATGCCCACAAGTCCGCCGCGCGCAAGTACCAGCGCAAGTTCGGTGGCACGTACCCCGCCGCGCTACGCGCCACTGAGCTACCTTCACCCGACCCGTCCCTTCGCGAGGTGCCGCAGTCCGCAGGAGGGCGCACGAAGCCGTTCCCATATCTCGCGGTGTCCCCCGTTGACGGCGAGGTGTTCACCGTCGCGGGTAGCGCGCCTGAGGGAGCCATCGAACTCATCAACGCGCACGGTGCGCGCCACACGTCCATCATCGGGAAAGTTGGGTCAGGAAAGACCCACACGGTGCGCACGCTGTTGCATGGGTTGACTTCCGCCACGGCACCGTCGCAGGTGAGAGTCGTTCAATCGGACGATATTGTGTTCCCGCTGTTCAGCGGGGAGCCTCACGTCCTCGTCAGTGTGTCAGGGGAACACACGGCGGACACTTACCGCGATATTCGTCGGTCGCGGGAAGCGTACCTTCACGCGGCGGGGGTTCGCGACTACATGGAGTACCTCAACCGTGACACCCCTGAGGTGGCGGGATACCGCAACGAGTGGATGCCGTTTCTTCTCTTTGTCATCGACCACCGCGTGGACGCGTACGACTCTTCACCCGAGACGGCGATGCACATAGGCGCGACCGGAAGAAGCCTTGGTGTGGGGCTCATTGTCACCGCCCTCAGCGACCACATACTGCGGTCTGTGATACCGAACACCACTACCCTGTTGAGGACAACTACGGACGGGATGCGTAGCTGGAGTCTGGAAGTATCGGACCAAATGTCCGATACACGCAGCTCTTTCAACGTGGGCTAAGCCCCCGCGTATCAATAGCCCTTCTCAAGGGCGATGTCATCGAGCAGCCGTTCCAGCGCTGCGATGGTGGTCTCCATCGTCACCGTCGCCTCGGTGTCGGGTAGCTCCGCCATGTGCGACGGATAGTCTTCGCACGCTAACCTTCCCCGAGCGTAGATGTATTGCGAGGGGTCAGTGGGCGTGCTGTTGAAGCGCACGTCGCTGTCCGTCGTCTTCAACGGACCGTTGCATGTCGGGCACTGCCCTCCCTTCAAGGATGGAACGGGCGCGAGACTGTCGTGTAGGTCCACGCGCAGCCCGAGCGTGTGGTAGGCGTCAGGGTGTGGGCGGCACTCTTCGTAGTGCACAGGCAGCGGGATCATGCCGACACGCAGCAGCGCTTCGGCGAGCATCTCGTTGTACCGTTCCAGGAACGGCTTGGGGTGGGACACGGGTCTCCTCGGTGGGGTGTTTATCTGATGTTATCAAGCTGGCTGGGGACAACGCGACAGGCGAGGCGTTCGTGCGCACGTCCCCACTGGTGCGCCCACCCCTACACGTACACCCTCCCTGTACTGTTGATACCGTATAACCAACCTGAAAGAGGGGCGCGGCGTGGGCACGGGAAACGAACTCATCGACTTTCTCCTCACCCCCGCGCTGTGGTGGGTGCTCCTTGCGGTGTGGGTCATCTCGTGGCTGCGTTTCCGCGCCTCACCACCCATCACCGCCAAGACGCTGAACAAGAAGACAGCACGACCCGGAGACCTGTTCGCGGACGGCTCGACCGCGACCAGCAAGACCGAGAAGAAGGTACGCACGGTCATCGAGAACGCGGGGTACAAGCTCTACCCGCCCAGCACCCGCATCTGGACGCCGCGTGATGGTGAAGGCAAAGGGCACGCCTACACACCTGACATCATGATCCGCAAACCAAAGATGATCGTGGAAGTGGACCCTCATCATTGGCACGGGGACGCCTCCAACATCGCCCACGACATCGACCGTAACCGCATGTACGCGCGGCTCGGGTACAAGATCGTGCGGGTGCGTATCGCGGGAACGCTGGAGCTGAGTCCCAACGATGTGGTGATACCGCAGGGGGACTTCGAGCCTGATCGCGACGGTAAAGCGCTGCTACGCACCATTCGCCGCGCGAAGTTCCTTCGCCCCGCCCACTGGAAGAACCCGAACCGCTATCTCACCCGTGGAAGCGCGGCGGGGTCTGCACCTACGGCAGTGGATCGTCGCGCGGCGGGACAACCCACGGGAATGCTCCCGCACCAGTACACGCAGCAGGGGTATGGCTACCCGCCGCAGGGTAGGAACGGTTGACCGCGACGTGGGCATTGGCACTCGTTGGTGTTGTCGGTGCCGTGATCCTCAACCTGGCGTGGCTGCGCAGTTGGAAGCACCCAGGGTACTTGGAAATACCTGATAGAAGCAATTTTCTGCGAGTATTCGCGCTCAAGTTGTTCGTGGACCTGAGCACCGTGGCTGGGCTTGTTGCGTTGGTCCACCTCATCGCGCTGGCAAGTCACTGACGCTGCGACAGGTGCGTGATCATCCCTTCCAAACCCTGTAAAGGTTCACTCTCACGGTCGCGGAGGACATCCACCACCGTTCCCAGCTTGGCGTGGTCGATGATTCGATACGCGGGGCAGCGGAACCTCCAAGCTGCCGTCCTGGTCTGTGTGGTGGGCTTGCTTCGCACCTCCGCAACACATCGCGCATGGGATTGCGCCGCGTCCTCCTGAGGGTCGGCGCGGTGCGGCATGTGTGCGTGTTCCACCACTCCGATAACCTCGCGAGCGCTGAGGTCGTACAGGAACATGTCCATATCCAAGTGCCGCGTCGGCTGATTGGGGCATCGAAGCAGCGATGACATGCGCATCTCGGGCGAAGAGTGTTGTGGTTCGTAGAGCCCCATCTGCACGAACCTTGTGCTCGCTCCTGTTGAGCGCTCAAGTGATGCTGTACGTCCCTGCATACACGTGTGCCCCTCGTGCAGTGAGTACATCCACAACGCCGCTTCGGAAGGGGTCATCACGGCTACGTCACTGCCCACCTCAGCCCGCATCACCACGCGCTCAGCGGTAAGTTCCTCGAAGGTAACCATGTGTGCACACGGGTTGCTCCGCATCAATGCCCACTTGATGTCGCGGTCCAACTCCCGCGCAGTGAAGAACGCTTGAACACCTTCCGCCCCGCTGCAAAGAGCACAGTATTGATAGGACACCCCGCGTACCGCCACAATGTGGTCGGGTAGCGCGGACGCAAGCGTGTCAAGAGTCCTGGCTTCGCGAATACCCGTGCGCTCGCCGTTGTCGGGGTTTACCGCCGCTCCGTAGCGCGTCACCAGTTCCGTGATGTCTGCGCTGTGTTCCAGCGGGATGTCACCACTCCTGATCAAACTCTCCGCTTGCACGCGAGTCAGTTGCGTCAGGTCGCTGACGAACTCTGAGCGGCGGTATACGGAGTTATCGAGGTCGCGCATCCCCGCCGCTCGAAAGCGCGCCAGTACCGCAGGGTCCAACCCCGCATCAACGGAAGTCATCGGGTCGTCCTTTCAGGTTATGGATGAGAAGTTCGCGGCTCTTCTTGGACTTGCCCATGCCGTAGCTCCACGTCGGTTCGAGCACTGTCATGTCCCCGTACAGTTCGCGGATCAACGGTAGGTCGTCGTAGGAGATGATGGTCGGGGGCTGATGGTCGTAGAGCCACGCCGCGAGGTCGCGGTGTTCACTCTCCCCGAAAGACATTCCGTAGAGCTGATCCGCCTTCTCCACGTATGGCGGGTCCAGGTACACCAAATCGTCAGGGGACACCAGTTTCAAGGCGGAGCTGTAGTCGCGGCGGTACGCGGTGAGACGCCCCTCGTCGTGCCACTTCCCGATGCGCGTGATGCTGGCGGTGAGAGCCTCCTTGTTGAAGCGGCACCCCACGGGATACTTGACCTCCCCGCCGCTCGCGAGAACCTCGTCCTGGCTCACCCCGCCCAGCACCGACCCGTGGCGGATGAGCCCAGAAAACGACGTGCGGTTCAGGTAGAGCGCCTTCATGGCGCGTCCCATCGGGGACAGTCCCTGCTCGTGCTTGTTCTTCCAGTACACCCATCGCGTCACGGTCACCGGTTCGTCGTTCATCAGTTCGATGAACTCCTCGGTGTGCTCGGTGACCATCTTCCAAAATGCAGCGATGAGAGGGTCCGCATCAGAGATGACCGCCGCGTCCACGATGCCATGCGAGAGCAGCCCCAGCGACACACTTGCTCCGCCACAGAACGGCTCCACCACGCGGGGGAACCGTGCATCACCAAGCCACCGCACGAGGTGCGGGACGAAGCGGGTCTTCCCTCCGGGATAGCGCAGAGGGGACAGCGGTACAGGTGCCATGTGCGCGAGTGGTCCTCAGGTAGGTGCGTGTGCTACGCCCACTTTAGCATTGATTACACTGGGGACGTGACAACGATCTACACCGGGAGCCTTCGTCCGTTCCCAGGCATGCCCGACGACGGCGATGGGCATTCGCGGTTGCACATGGAGATGGTGCTCAAGGACTGCGCGAGTCTAGGGCTGACCCCGCAGCGGCGATCAGGTGCTGATTTCGAGGACTTCTGGGAGGACGCCTACCGTGCATCCGCTGCGGTGCGCGCGTGCACCGCAGCGGGGATGGAGCTTCGTCTGGCGCGCGATGGCGAAACGGTGCGCCCCTATCAACGGCTCGGACCAGTGAGCATGTCCGAGGAGGGCAGGCATCGCGCTGATGAACTGTTGATGCCTGAATCCTTGCAACGCTACGGCGGGCGGTTGATGGCGCGAGCGTGGGTGGACACCTCCGAGGAGTACATCAGCGGAACGCGGATCGCAGGAGAGGATTTCGACGCTGCTGCTCCCGAGTGCCCCGACGAACTGTTCAGTGCGCTGCGATGGGTGCACACCCACGGAGCGAGCGACGCGGTGGTCAAGCTCGGAACCCGAAAAGGCGGCGTGTCACAGGTGCGGCTGTCTTCGTCATTGGACGAGATTCGTGCCCAGGTATACAGCGATGAAGTGCTGGCATGGAGTGCGACCCCCGACGCCGCTCCCGCCAACGGGTTCCTGGTGCAAGAGTGGGTTCCCATGGAGTACGAGTATCGCGTATTCATCGTGGATGGCACCCCTGTCACAGGGGCGGGGTGCGTCGAAGAGTTCACCCCGTTGGACCGTAGAGATGGCGAAGCGTTCGACACCCGTGTTCGTCGCGTACGGGGAAACGGCGTCGCAGGGGTATCGGACACCGAGGTGGTGAGCGACCCACACCTGGTAGCGGAGTATCAGTGCTTCGCGCGTGCTGTCGCCATTGAGCTTCCCAAGGGGCACCGCACCGTGGTGATGGACGTAGCCACCGATGCTCGCAACGGAAATGCGATGGTCGTGGAGTTCAACACACTCCCCAACTCAGGACTGTACGCCAGCGATGTGTACCTGCTGCACCATCACATGGTGCGTGCCAAGGATCGCGGATACGGCTACCTAAATAATTTGCTGTAAAATAATTCTGTGCAGGTCAGAATTTTATTAATTTTAGCTGACTAACACTTGCACTGTGGCGTCGTACATGATAATATGACATTAACACCACCACAGGAGACCATCATGCCCACCATCACCCCACTCCACATCAAGCACACCCTCATCGCCCGCACCGCCGCGCCGTCTTCGACCAAGCGGATTGCCAACGCCATCGTTGACCGCTTCCGCGACACCGAGGTCACCACCGCGATGCGCGCCGCTGCGGTCCTCGACGCCAGCGACTACCCGCAGGTCGCCTACCAGGTACGCCAGGGCAACCTGGGCATGCTCGACATCGTTCGTCCACTGCTCTGACCAGCCAATACACCACAAGGAGACCTCTCATGGGAGCCGCCGAATTCACCACCAGTATCTGGATGAATGCTGACCTGCGAACCGCGTACGACGCGGTGTGTACGGACGCTGTATCCGTGCATGGGCGCGACCCGTACAACGGGACCATTTCCACCACCACAGGCGTCACCCGCGTGCTGAACCCGCAGGTGATGACCGCTAAAGGCGCGGCGTTGGCGGCGGGCTGGATGATCGACGGGCGTGCAGGGGACGACTACCGTGCGCACAAATGGGAAGAAGCCAAAGCCGTCGCCATCATGAGCGATGACGCGTTCACATTCCGTACCACCACGCTTCGGTTCAACCTGGACGACCTGCGCGAATACATCTCGTCGCTGCCTACCAGCGACGACTCGGAGTGGGTGCGTGAAACGGCTGAGCGGCTCCTGACCACCCACCCCGACGCGCACATGTGGGAGTTCGTTCCAGCCATGGTGTTGCGCACGGTTCCTGTGCACACCGTTCACGCCGTCACCAGCACCATCGTCCCGAGGTTCAAGCTGGTAACGACGCGCAGTGAGGGGAAAGCGGTGACTCGTTTCGAGGTTGTGGGCGGCAACGGTACCGTCGTGCACACCGCTGATACCCGCGCACGCGCCAACACCTTTGTCCATAACACGCTGAACAGCGAAAACCCGCGTTTTACCGAACTCGGTATCCGCGCTGTCAAAGCGTCCCCCGATATGCCCAACGGCGCGGATTCAGTGACTTCTCGCCAGGTGGTATCCGCTGCTATTACCGTCAAGGTGACTACCGCGACGCCGCGCGCCAAGGCTCCTGCCAACACCCGCAAGGGGTGGGTGTTCTACGGTATGGCAAGTATCTGACCTGCGTTTTCTTTGGTTAATTCTCGACTTGCACAGTGTCCCTGTACGGTGCTAGTATGGGAGTAACACCACCACAGGAGACCATCATGAGCCACACCCTTGAAACCGTCGAAACCGCCCCGTGGGGCAGTCTGAACGCCCCGACTGTGACCTGCACCGATTGGGGTGTCTCGTACACCACGGGCAGCCATATCGACGGCGCGGTCCTCAACGCCTACCGTGTGGCTGTTGACGCAGGTGGACGCGCCACAGGTGAGGTGTTCAAGCATGACCTGGACGGCTCCCGCTACCCGAGCATCGACGCCGCCAAGAACGCTGCCTACGCGGCGGGGCTGCTGGCGTACTTCGTCAAGGAGCACTGACATGGCACTTACCGACTACCGCGCCAGCGCTTCGGCGCGCAGCCTGCACTTCTTTGTAGGCGACGAGTTCATGCGCGGGCAGCTCGACGTGAATCCGCCCTACCAGCGCGGGCTGGTGTGGGGACTCACGCGTAAGCGCAACTTGGTTAAGTCGCTGCTCATGGGCATCCCGGTACCCAGCATCGTCATCAACGACCGTGGCGTGCGCTTCGAGGAGTGGGACGCCGAGAAAGACCCCACCTACGTCGTGGTGGACGGCAAGCAGCGCATCACCGCGCTGCGGGATTTCGTGGACGGCAAGTTCACCGTGCCAGGGCACTGGTTCGATGTGGACGCGGAGGAAGTCCTGTTCACCGAACTGGACAAGCCGCATCAGCGGCACTTCCTGCACCGCCCTATAGCGGTGTCTGAAGCCCGTCTCGCCACCCTGGACGAGGAACGCGAGATGTTCGACCTGATCAACTTCGGCGGTGTCGCGCAAGGCGATACTGATGACGACCTGTTGGAGGACTGAGATGCGCAGCGACGATGATGAGTTCGACCCGTTCAGCGAGAACGAGTTATGGCGGGCGCAGAATCCTGGGTTCAGTGTGGCACGCGGCGTCCTGGTGGCTGTGGCGATCGCTGTGCCGTTCTGGGCGATTGTCCTGGGGCTGGGCTGGCTCATCGCACGCTGAGCGCTCTACGGGGCTCTCAGGGCGTTTCCGGGACGCTTGAACGCAGCGCGACCACAGACGTGGCGATTCTGGCTAACCGTCCCATATGGTGCGCCACGTCTGAGGAGCCACACGCACTGACCTGCGGAAATGCGCGTTTTGTGGTCGCCACAAAACGCGCAGCCGTGCCCACCGCGCGGACCACATTCAGTAAACATGCAGGTCAGAGCGTTTCAACGCGGCTCCATGACCCTTTCAAAAGTTTGCTGGGCACTCTGTGGCTTTGTGGCTCCTCGAATCCCTGAGCCGCGTGCGCCACACCCCAAAACCCGCCGCTCTAAAACCCCAGCTCGTAATGAAAACAAAGGGACGTGACATTTATATATTTATATACTCTGAGCTGCGGTTTTCCAGGGAGCGGCGGATCGGTTTTGAGAGGGCGGTCGCGAGAGTTTTGGGGTCGCCACACGAAAATCGCCACAAAGCCACACGCGAGTTACGCCTAATAACGCGTCTACCTGCGGGTTAGCGCATTACAGCAAACAAAATAGGCTGTTTTTTGTGGCTTTGGTCGCCACATGAACCTGAGAGGAACCTTATAATCGCAGGTCAAAAGAGTGGGTTTTGTGGCGATGTCGCCACAAATGTGGCGACTTTTCGAGGGTCTGAAAATTAACTGGGCAGGTGAGCCGCGTTCATGCTCGTATATAGGTGCTTCACCGTATCAACTGGTACACGCTTCGCCGTATACGTTTATCTGGTGTGTTAGAGTTCCTCCTGCACACCCGCCCACACCTCTGGAGACGCCTACATGCCCACGCCACGCATGCTTACCCTGGCTGAGGTCCAGCGTGACGCTGACCCGCCGATGTTCAACACCAGTGCGGCAGCCGCACTTCTCGGTATTGACCGCCGCACGCTGAAGCACGGTATCGACCGTGATGAGGTTCCCGCGCGCAGAATCGGTAACCGCATCTACATCACCCGCGTCGCCATTCTGGACATCGCGGGGCTCGAAGACCTGTCAGTGCCGCAGCGCACTGACGAGCAGTGAGCCCCATTGTCCCGGA
>WOYI010282533.1_pt1 | contig 15263 bp, 15 predicted proteins | sample 6423411 | NCBI WGS metagenome assembly WOYI01 (sample SAMN13441803, study PRJNA592873) | oil field metagenome | biome: oil field; feature: oil-well bore; material: oil-contaminated soil; isolation source: oil-contaminated soil from oil-well borehole | place: Germany: Wietze | collected 2016-10-18 ...
CCCCAGAAGACCGCGAACTCCCTCATGCGCTCCACCTTCTCGTCGTACGGCCGGAAAACGAAGAACGCCCACCCGGACCACCGTTGGGTCCGTGTGAGCGTCGTTGCTCGCGTCTTGAGTTCGGCTCGCCGTTGAGCCGTGCGGACATTCTAGCAGGCGAAGCGCCTGAGGGGAAGATGCGGTGGAAACACCGAGGAAACACGGCTGCCGCCCAGCATCAGCCGGAGGCGGCCTACCCCTCGGCGTCTGCGGCGAGCACAACTGCCTCGGCGACGTCCTTGAGCGACATCCGGCGGTCCATCGCGAGCTTCTGCAGCCGGCGGAACGCGTCGGGCTCAGTCATGCCCTTGGCCATCAGCACGCCCTTGGCGCGATCGAGCGCCTTGCGCGTCTCGAGCCGCTCGGCCAGACCGTCGACCTCGCTCTCGAGCGCCCGCGCTTCGGCGAAGCGGGACACGGCGATGGTCATCGCGGGCAGGATGTCGCGCTTGGAGAACGGCTTCACCAGGTACGCCATCGCGCCGGCGCGCGTGGCCTCATCCACGTACGCCTGCTGCGAGAAGGCGCTCACCATCACCACCGGGGCGATGCGCTCCTCGCCGATCACGCGAGCGGCCTCGAGGCCGTCGACGCCGGGCATCTTGATGTCGAGGAAGACGATGTCGGGCACGAGTTCGCGGGCGAGCGCTATGGCCTCCGCACCGTCGCGCGCCTCGGCCACCACCTCGTGGCCCTCCTCGGCGAGCATCTCGCGGAAGTCCATGCGGATGAGCGCTTCGTCCTCGGCTATGAGCACTCGCATCGGCGCCTCATTCGCTGTGGCCGGCCATCGGCACGCGGACCGTCACGAGCGTGCCGTGGTCCGTGCCGAAGGACAGTGTACCGCGCAGGTCGTCCTCCACCAGCGTGCGCACGATGGCAAGGCCGAGGTTGGCCGAGTCGGTCACGACGAAGCCATCCGGCAGGCCCTTGCCACTGTCCCACACCGCCAGCAACACCTCGTCGGGCTCGACGCTCATCGTGACCGTCACCGAACCGCTGTCGGCGGCGCCGATGCCATGCTCGAGGGCGTTGTGTACGAGTTCGACCGCCACCAGCGCGAGTGAGGTGGCCACGGGAGCGGGCACGAACCCGGTCTCGCCCTCGACGGTGAGCCTCACGTCCGCACCCGGGGCGGTGAGGCTCCGGCCCACCATGTCCACAACGGCGCGCACCGCGAGCGAGAGGTCCACCTGCTCCTCGGCCGACTCGGCGAGCATCTCATGCACGACGGCCATGGACGACACGCGCTCCACCGCCTCGTCGAGGGCATGTGCAGCCTCGAGGCTGGCCGAACGCCGCGCCTGGATCCGCAGCAGGGAGGCGATCGTCTGAAGGTTGTTCTTGACCCGGTGATGCACCTCGCGGATCGTGGCCTCCTTGACGCGCAGCTCCTGCTCGCGCCGCATGAGGTCGGTGACGTCCTCAACGAGCACGAGCGCCGAGCCGCCGAGCGCGATCGTACGGTAACGCAGCGAGCGGCCGCGCACCTCCACGGTGATCCCACGGGCCGCTGTGGTGCCCAACACGGGCGCCACCGCGAGCGCTCCACCGGGAAGCGCCGAGGCGGGCCCGCCCACCAGCACGTCTTCCATCCCCGCGAGCCGCATGATGTTGACGGCGTTCGGGCTCGCGTACGAGACCTCACCGCCTTCGCTCACTTCGATCACGCCGTCGCCCGCGAGTCGTGTCGTGGAGTACGGCTCGTCGGTGTCGATCTCGGTCACGGGCCCTGCCTGCAGGCGTTCGAGGAGCAGCGCCGCCAGCCGCATGAACGCCACCTCCATCTTGCCCGGAGCTTCGGCGACGGTCTGCCCGACGTGCCGGACCACCACCGCATACGGCCGACCGGCAGGGCCGACCGGGTATCCGGTCGAGGTGAATGCGATGCCCCTGCGTGTGCGCCTGCGTGTGCCGCAGACCGGAACGCCGGTCTGGAGCGCGTCGTACGCCTCGGGCTCGTCGTCGGGCGTGACGGCCTCGCCCACGCGAGTGACCGGCACGGCAGCCGCCGCGGTCATCGGTCGTGCGTCCGCGTGCACCCACAGCTGGCCATCAGCGCCCTGAAGGAGCAGCGCGACATCTGCGTAGCCGAGGTCGGCCGCAAGCTGCAGGTTGGCCGCGACGTTCTCGACGTGGTCGCGGGCCGCCGGGGCAAGTTCCGCGAGCAGATCGGCGTGTGGGTTCGCTGGAGTATCCATGTCGAGGATTATACGCAGGGTCGCGGCCCGACGACGGAGCTCATCCTCAATGGAATACGTACGCTTTCGCCGTTACGATCATCATGTTCGGCCAACACCCTTTCGATGTATCAGGTAGAATCGTGACGAGTCCGGGGCCGCGGGGAGGAACGACATGTCGTTCGGTACTTCCACGACGTACATCAACGCGTATATCGTGTTCGCGCTCGTGTATCTGATCGCGAGTTTCGCAGTAGTGGCATCCGCGCTGCGCGTGAGCACTGGCCTGTCTCGCGCCCGCTCCTCGGGGTCGTCCGGCGAGAGCGAGGCCCCGGCGACATCGGTCGGCGCGGTCCTCGATCACGGGCAGAAGATCGTCGACTACACGCAACTCGCCACGCTCCTGCCGCTCGTCTACATCGTCGGCAGTCTGTTCCTCGGCTCGATCGTCACTCGCGACGCAGAGCTTGCACGCACCATGAACGTGGGCTGGATCGCCTTCACTGCCATCTGCGGGATCGCCAGCGTCATGTTCGCGGTGCTCGGCATCCGTGAGTCGGGCGCGATAGGCTACGGGGCGCGTCTGCCGCGCGATCCCGCCGGCCAGACCCCCGAGGCGCTTCAGCGCGTGGGCACCCGCCTCGGCGTGAGCGCGGCGCTGCTGCTGCTGGTAGCCGTCTTCACGATACTCAACCTCTGGTCGATCGTGAGCAGCCTTGACTCACTCTCGGCCGTCGACTTCTTGCTGTAACACCCCGCGTGCGCGGTACTATTGCGACGCGCGCTCCCCTGCCCGGGTGGCGGAATGGCAGACGCGGAGGTCTCAAAAACCTCTGTCCGAAAGGGCGTGTGGGTTCGACTCCCACCCCGGGCACCACTCCTAGCACCTCCGAGGTGTTCGCGAACGTGCGAACCCGCCACAGGTGGCTCCCCGTGGCTTCACACGAATGCGGACAGGCTCGTCCCGATGGGAATGAACCTCGGAGGACCTGTTGGCCCATGACCCCTCGGGAGCAGCACATGCCGTCAGAACTGCGCGCGTTCGCCCTCGGACTTCCCAAGGCGGAACTCCACCTCCACCTCGAGGGCACCCTCGAGCCCGAGTTGATGATGCGGCTGGCCGAGCGCAACAGCGTGGCATTCCCGTACGCCTCGGTCGATGCCGCCCGCGCCGCGTACGACTTCACAGACCTGCGGTCGTTCCTCGACCTGTACTATGCGGGCTGCACCGTGCTGCTCACAGAAGACGACTTCTACGATCTCACATGGGCATACCTGGTGCGTGCCGCGCAGGAGAACATCTGCCATATCGAGCCGTTCTTCGATCCTCAGACGCACACCGAACGGGGCGTGCACTTCGGTACCGCGGTCACCGGGATCCTCCGCGCGCTGGAAGACGGCGAGGAGTTCTTCGGCATCACCAGCCGCCTCATCATGTCGTTCCTGCGCGACGACTCTCCGGCGAGCGCCATGCAGACCCTCGACCTCGCACACCTCTACCGCCATCGGATCGCCGGCGTGGGGCTCGACTCCGCAGAGCTGGGACATCCGCCCGAGGACTTCGCCGAGGTCTTCGACATCGCGCGCGAGCGCGGCTACCGCGTCGTCGCACACGCCGGTGAGGAGGGGCCGCCCGCCTACATCGCCGGAGCGCTCGACGTCCTCGGGGCCGAGCGGATCGACCACGGCGTGCGCTGCCTCGAAAGCCCGATGCTCGTCGAACGTCTCGCCCGCGACCGCATACCTCTCACCGTGTGTCCGCTGTCGAACGTCCGCCTGCGCGTCGTGCCCGAGATGGCCTCGCATCCGCTCAAGCGTCTCATGGATGCCGGACTCCTCGTCACGGTGAACTCCGACGACCCCGCCTACTTCGGTGGCTACCTCACCGACAACTACGTCGCCGCCGCCGAAGCGCTCGATCTCACGAAGCAGGACCTGACACGGCTGGCAGCCGCCTCGTTCGAGGCGTCCTTCCTGGACGACGATGCACGAGACGCCCGCATCGCCGAGGTGCGTGCGTTCGCAGAGACGCACGGCGTGGAGTAGTCGAACACACGTTCGCTTTTCGGCGCGCACGGTGTTAGCATCGGATCACACATCCGTGCGATCCGGAGGTCACGATGTCCGCCCCCCTTGCGGCCGCTGCAACCGCCCTGCCGCCCGACGCGAGCGCGGCGATTCTGCGCAGCCTGAACGACGCCCAGCGCGCCGCCGCGTCACACGCCAGCGGACCGTTACTGATCGTCGCGGGCGCCGGCACGGGCAAGACCGCGACCCTCGCCCACCGGGTGGCGCATCTCGTGGCCACCGGCACGCCGCCGGGGCGCATCCTGCTTCTCACCTTCACCCGACGTGCCGCCGAGGAGATGCTGCGCCGCGTGGACGGTCTGCTGCACTCCGCCACCGGCGCGGGTGATCTGCCGGCCGCCCTGTCAGGTGCCCGCGTGTGGGGCGGCACGTTCCACTCGGTTGCGACGCGTCTGCTCCGCATCCACGGTGAGTCGATCGGACTGCCCCCGGGCTTCACGATCCTCGACCGCTCGGACTCCGAGGACCTCATGCACGCTGTCCGCACCGCCCTCGATCTCGGCTCGAAGAACCGGCGATTCCCGCAGAAGGCCACCTGCCTCGACATCTACTCACGCTGCGTGAACGCTGCCGAGCCGCTCGAGCATGTGCTCAAGACCCGCTACCCGTGGTGCACGAACGAGGCCGATGACCTGAAACTCCTGTTCGCGGCCTACGTGGATCGCAAGGAGAGCAGGCACGTGCTCGACTACGACGACCTCCTGCTGTTCTGGCGCGGCATGCTCGCCGACCCGGCGCTGGGCGAGGTGGTGCGCGGGCACTTCGACGCAGTGCTCGTCGACGAGTACCAGGACACGAACGCCCTGCAGGCCGACATCGTGGCGATGCTGCGGCCCGATGGCAGCGGCATCACCGCCGTGGGCGATGACGCGCAGGCGATCTACGGCTTCCGTGCCGCGACGGTCCGCAACATCCTCGACTTCCCCACCCGCTTCCCCGAAGCGACCGTGCTCACCCTCGAGCAGAACTATCGCAGCACCGCGCCCATCCTCTCGGCCACCAACGCGGTGATCGCCGAGGCCTCCGAGCGCTACGAGAAGGCACTCTGGACAGAGCGTGAAGGTGGTTCCCGGCCCGCGCTCATCACCTGCCGCGACGAGCGGGAGCAGACCGGCTACGTCATCGAGCGCATCCTCGGCCATCGCGAGGAGGGTACGCCGCTCACCGAGCAGGCCGTGCTCTTCCGCGCGATGCACCACTCGATGGATCTCGAGCTGGAGCTGCAGCGGCGCAACATCCCATTCGTGAAGTACGGCGGGCTCAAGTTCGCCGAGATGGCCCACGTGAAGGACCTGGTGGCGTACCTGCGCCTCGCCGAGAACCCCAACGACGAAGTGGCCGCCCTGCGCGTGCTCGGGCTCCTACCCGGCATCGGACCCCGCACGGCCGCCACGCTCGCACAGGACCTCGCCGATGCGGGCGGCGACTTCGAGAACTGGGTGGGTCGCCCGGTGCCCCCCGCCGCAGCAGTGCTGTGGCCCGGGTTCGTGACGCTGATGCGCACGCTGGCGAGTGCGCCCGTAGGCGACGTGAGCGCCCAACTCGCTGCTGCGCGCGCCTTCTACGCCCCGCTCGCGGAGCAGCGCTACGACAACGCACCAGCGCGCCTCGCGGACCTCGAGCAGATCGAGATGCTTGGATCGCGCTTCGCCGATCGGACATCCTTCCTTACCGAGCTCGTGCTCGACGCGCCGCAGTGGACCGGCGACTTCGCAGGACCTCCTCTCCTGGACGAGGATTACCTGATCCTGTCGACCATGCACTCGGCCAAAGGTCTCGAGTTCGACGTGGTGTTCGTCATCCATGCCGCCGACGGAAACATCCCTTCGGACATGGCGACCGGGAGCGTCGAGGAGATCGAGGAGGAGCGCCGGATGTTCTACGTGGCCTGCACACGGGCGAAAGACGCCCTGTACGTGACACATCCGCTGCGCTACTACGCGGCCGGGCGCGGACGCTCAGATGCGTACGGCTACGCGCAGCGCACACGCTTCGTCCCCGACCGGCTGCGCCCGCTGTTCCTCGAGAGTCAGGCACGCCCCGGAGACGCGGGAGTGGAGGCGGCAGCTCCGGTGGTCGCGACCACCGCCAGCATCCGGGCGGGCGTGCGAGCTATGTGGGAGTGACCCGGCGCCGCAGCCGACCTACCACCCCACGGGGGTACCCGCTCCCCCGCCGATGTGTCACGATACTGTTTCGTGAGCAACGAACGGGGGAGTTGCATGACGGCCGCAGTGCAGGTCTCCGGCCTCACGCGCGAGTACCTGATGGGCGGAGAGCCACTGACGGTACTGCGCGGGGTGGATCTTGCCGTGAAGCGCGGCGAGATCGTCTGCGTCATGGGGCCGTCGGGATCGGGCAAGTCAACCCTGCTCAACATCGTCGGCGGGCTTGACCGGCCCACCTCGGGCTCGGTCGTCATCGACGGCGAGAACCTCGCGGGGATGGACGACGAGCGGCTCGCGGTGTACCGACGGCGACAGGTGGGGTTCGTCTTCCAGTCGTTCAACCTCATTCCCACCATGACTGCCCGCCGCAATGTGGAGCTACCGCTCGTCTTCGCGGGAGCATCACCCGAAGAGCGCGCCGAGCGCGCCGCGGCGGCGCTCGCGTCCGTGGGTCTCGCTCATCGTATCGACCACCGGCCCACCGAGCTCTCCGGCGGTGAGCAGCAACGCGTGGCCATCGCGCGTGCGGTGGTGAACGAGCCGTCGATCATGCTCGCCGACGAACCCACCGGCAATCTGGACACCCGCACCGGCCTCGAGATCCTGGAGCTGATGCGCGAGATGAACGCCGCCGGGCGCACGTTGCTCATCACCACGCATGACCGCGCCATCGCCGAGTCGGTGGCCGACCGCATCATCACCATCGTGGACGGATCGATAGAGAACATCGAACAAGGAGGAACCGCGTGAGACGCTCTTTGGTGGCACGGATCCTGGCTCTGTCGGTTGTGTTCACACTGGTGGTCGCGCCTGCGGCCGCCTTCGCCGACCCCGACTCCGGCGACACGTCGGGGACCGTGCCCGTTCCCACCGCTCCCGCAACACCGGGGATCCCCACGGCCGTGACGCCGACCCCCGCGCCCGTCGTGGTGGTTCGCTCGTACACGACCGCCCCGACCCGCATCACCCCGGGAACGGAGTTCGACCTCACCCTCACGCTGTACAACGCCACGTCACGGCGCGCCGACAACGTGGTCGTGTCCCTCGGCCAGTCCACCATCGCCGCTGCCGGCGCGGCCACCACCGGCGGGCTCACCGTCCTCGGCACGGGCAACGCGAAGTATCTCGGCCTGCTCAAGGGCAAGACGGAGGGCACGGTCACGTTCCACGTCATCGTGGCCCCCGGAACCGCCCCCGGCGCGCTCACCGTGCCGGTGACGGTGAGCTTCGAGCATCAGGAAGCCCGCCAGGAGGTCGCCTACACCCTCGGCGTTCTCGTCGAGCGCGACGCCGTGCTCTCACTCGTCACCGCCGAGCTCCCCGAGACGGTGGTGTTCGGCGAGTCGTTCGACGCGAGCTTCGAGGTCGCCAACGCGAGCACCTATGCGCTTTCCGGCGTCACGCTGAGTGTCGAGGCGAGCGAGGCGGACATCGTCGACGGCACGTACTTCCTCGGCACGATGGACGCGGCCACCACCGAAGGCCTCGACGTGCAGATCACGCCCGAGTCACCCGGAGACCTCGAGATCGTCTTCGTGGTCTCCTATCGCGACGACTTCGGACGGCCGCAGGAGTACCGGGAGGTCCGGACGGTCACCGTCGAGGACTCTCCGGAACCCGGCGAGATCGAAGAGGGCGCCGAGGCTCCCGAGGACGAGACCGGCGGGGACAACTGGTTCGTGTCGTTCATCAAGGCGCTGTTCGGCCTCGGGTCATAAACATGCGCTTCCGCGACCTCGCGTTCCTGGTCGTCTCCAACCTGCGGCGGATGAAGCTCAGGTTGGCCCTGACGTCCCTCGGCGTGGTCATCGGCACGTCGGCGATCGTCCTCATGGTCTCCCTCGGCATCGGCCTCCAGGCGAACCTCACCGCACAGCTGGGCGACCTCGGAGCCGCTACGCACATCAACGTCTTCGGCGGCGGCGGGATGCCGGGCGCGGAGGCGGTCTCACTCGATCAGGACGCTGTGGACGGCCTGGCGGCAATCGAGCACGTGGCCGCTGTGCTCCCGAGCGTCCCGGTGATGGCCGACAACATCTCGTACAAGAAATACGTCCTGTACAGCATGCCGTACGGCGTGGACATGGACGACTTCGAGAAGTTCGGGTACGAGATCGAGGAAGGTCGGCTCCCCCGTAACGACAGCGAGATCTTGCTCGGCGCGACGCTTCCGGCATCGTTCTCGATCGCCTCGGGCGGCGGCATGATGATAGGCGGAGGGGCAACGGTCCCGGAGCTCGACGTGCTCGGCAAGCGGCTCGTTCTCACCGCCTCGATCTACCCCACGGAGGAGGAGTACGCCGCCGACCCCAACGCACAGCCCAGGCAGGTCAAACACAAGTTCACGGTCGTGGGCATCCTCGCTCCGAGCGGCATGATGACCGACCAGTCGGCGTACATCACGATGGAGGCGGCGCTCGACCTGAACAGCATGGACCGCCGCAAGGTCACCTTCGATCAGCTCATCGTCAAGGCTGACTCGGTGAACTCGGTCACTGACATCGAGAAGACCATCATGGACCGCGGCTTCTACGCGTACTCGGCGCAATCCACACTCGACAGCCTCAAGAATGTGTTTCTGATCATCCAGGGGGTGCTCGGAGCGCTTGGCGGTATCGCCATGCTCGTCGCGGCACTCGGTATCGCCAACACCATGACGATGTCGATCTACGAGCGCACCCGCGAGATCGGCATCATGAAGGCGGTCGGCGCCTCCAACCGCCAGATCAAGCGGGTCTTCCTCGGCGAGGCGGCGATCATCGGCGTGCTCGGCGGCGTCGTCGGCGTGCTGTTCTCGGGCGCCGGCGCGGCGCTCGCGAACCTCTTCGTACAGGCGATCATCGCGGGCCAGGCCACATCGACCGGCGTGGCGTCCACGCAGACGACATCCTTCTTCCAGATCCCGGTGTGGCTCGCCGTCTTCGCCATCGTCTTCGCTGCGGGCATCGGCCTGCTCTCGGGCGTGCTCCCGGCGGTCCGCGCCGCCAACCTCGACCCGCTGACCGCACTTCGACACGAGTGATGAAGGAGTAGCCATGCGTTCGTTCGCAAGCATCCTGCTCGGCCTGTTCCGTCCCGCGAAGGGCCTCGATGGCGCGGGCAGCGCGGTCAAGTGGCTGTGGGTGCCGCTAGCGGTGCTCTTGCTCGGCTCGGTGCTCTTCAAGACAGCGGTCTCCACTCCCATGAAGCTCGACGCCCAGACCGCGGAGGCCCAGGCGATCTTCCAGGAGCAGATCGACTCGATGCCCGAGGCGGACCGGGCGATGTACGAGGAGGAGATGGCCGCCGCGGAGGCAAGCGGGGAGGTGACCCAGGATGAGGCGCTCAACACCGCGATGCAGGTGACCTCGGTGGCCGACATCGTGTTCAGCGCACTCGGAGCGCTCGTGGCCATCCTGTACACCGCCACGTTCTTCTTCGTCGCGGCGAAGACGTGGGCGAACCCCGTCACGTTCTCGACGATGCTCACCGTGAGCGCGCTTTCACTCGTACCGAACGCCATCCGCAACGTCATCCAGGGGGCCTACATGGCGTCCTCGGGCACGTGGCTCCGCTACAGCGGCCTCGGCGCGCTCGTAGCGCCGAAGGAGATCACCGAGGCGCCTGGCGCGGCATACGCGCTGCTGTCGCAGATCGACCTCTTCGTGATCTGGGGGCTGCTCATCCTCTTCGGCGCATTGCTGTCCAGGACGATCGGCATCGACAGGAAGCGCGCGGTACCCGCGATGCTCGTGTTCATCGCCGTGACCGGGATCGTGAAGGCGGTCCCGGTGATCGTCGGGAGTCTGTTCGCCGGCGCCATGATGTAGCCGGGGCTACCTGCCGAGCAGGTCGAGGATCGTCGCGCTCGCCTCGAGCACGCTCACATGCATGAACGCTTCCTCGAGTGTAGCGCCCCTGGCGAACGGCCCATGCGTGCGGAGTACGGCCACTGGAGCGACGCGCAGCGCCCTGGCAAGCACCGCGGCGGCCTCAGGTGAGGCGATCGTCTGCGCAGCCGTGACCACCGGCACCTCACCGAGCACGTAGAGTCCCTCGGAGTCCGCCGGCACGATGGTGTCGCATGCGAAGCTCCGCGCGATCGTGTGGACCGGGTGAGCATGCACGATCGCACGCGCATCGGTGGCCTCGTAGATCGCGCGATGCACCACGATCTCGCGGCTGCAGCGCTCGTCAGCGGCGCACGGCTCCATCCCCGTCTCGATGAGGTCGTCGTCGGTGAGCCTGCCCAGCATCGAGCCACGCCGCGTGATGACCACGCGGTCGCCGTCGCGGATGCTCATGTTGCCGCCGTGGCTCGTCGTGAGACCAGAGACGAAGAGGTCACGTCCGGTCTCGCGGAAGACGCGGATGGTCTCGCGATCGATCATGCGGGCTCCTCCACGCCACCCTGGTCAGAGAGGATGCCGCGGTACTCGAGTGCACGCGCGAGGCGGTAGAAGTCGCTGTCCCGGTCGATGAACCGGACCTTGGTCTTCATGGTCTCGGGGTCGATCAGCATGTCGAACGGCACGTACTTGAGCGAGAGCTGGTCCTCGACGCTCACCATCACGCCGGTGAGGCCCTTCTCCACCAGCGCACGGTACGCGCCCACGCCCAGCTGCGTGCCGAGCAGTACGTCGAACGCGCTCGGCTCGGCACAGCGCACTTCGTAGCCGAGCTGCTTTGCCCGCACCTTGATCTTGATGTCTGTCCGCTCCTCGTACACGCGCTCCATCTCCCTGGCGAGCACGCGGCCCACCTGAGCCTCTCCCAGCTTCAGGTTCCCGTGCTCGTCGGTGGTCTGGGGTCGCATGTCGTCGGGCAGGTGATCGGCCAGGCCCTCGGCGATGCAGATGATGCCGTAGCGCCTCCCGTCAGACTCGCGGTGCAGCATCAGGTCGACCAGCTCCTCGGCCTCGGCACGTGCGTCGAAGACGGCGCCACAGTCCTCCACCGAGATCATCCGGGTCGCCTCGCCCGCGATCCCCGCGGCGTAGGTGAGCCAGCCCGCCTTGCGCCCCATGATCTCGAGCACGTACCACACCTGCGTGGATCGGGCGTCCGCGCTCAAGTTGCGGATCTCGGTCGCCGCGAAGTGCGCCGCCGAGAAGAATCCGAACGTCCAGTCGATGCCGTAGTAGTCGTTGTCGATCGTCTTCGGCAGGTGGACGACCCTGATCGGCCGAAGCCCCCCGACGACGTTCTGCAGCTCCTTGATGTAGTTGGCCGTCTTGAGCGTGTCGTCGCCGCCGATGGAAACGAGCGCGTCGATCTCGTACGCCTCGAACGCTGCGTAGACCGCGCGTAGCTTCGCGTTGCGCTGAGCATCGGCCAGATCGCCGGCCGAGCCCACCGGCTTGCCCGGATTGGCGCGCGACGTGCGCAGGATGATGTCCTTGCGATTGCGGATCGCCGAGACGTCGTTCCGCGTGAGGCGGATGTAATGCTGCCCCTCGATGAGCGGACTGTCCTCCGAGTAGTTCTCGAGCCCCTCGTAGCCGTCATAGAAGCCGATCACCTCGATGCCGTTGTTCAGAAACGAGATCGCCGCGGCCGAGATGACCGCGTTGGCGGCCGGCGCGGGCCCGCCGCTGAACAGCATGCCGACGCGCTTGATCGGTGACTTGTCACTCACGCAATCTCCCCCTACGGTTCGATGGATACCTTGTCACGGACGCGCACTACGCACCGGTACTGAAGACGCCGATGGCCCGCAGCCGCTCGTAGCGCCGTGCGGTCCGTGCGGCGGCGTCCTCGGCTGAAAGCGCGTCGAGCGCCGATACGATGCGCTCGCCCACCTCGGCGATGACGGTCACCGGGTCGCGGTGCGCTCCCCCGAGTGGTTCGGGCACGATCTCGTCGGCGATGCCCAGACGCACGAGGTCCTCAGCGGTCAGCGTGAGCGCCGAGGCCGTTTCCGGCGCCTTCTGCGCGTCCTTGAACAGGATCACCGCGCACATCTCCGGTGAGATGACCGAGTAGTACGCGTTCTCGAGCATGATCAGCCGATCGCCGAAACCGATGGCCAGCGCGCCGCCGCTGCCGCCTTCGCCGATGCCGACCACCACGACGGGCACGGGCAGGTCGGAGAGCGTGGCGAGGCACTGCGCGATCGCCCACGCCTGACCGCGCTCCTCGTCCTCGAGCCCCGGCGAAGCGCCCGCTGTGTCGAGGAGCGTCACCACCGGGAGCCCGAACCGCGCCGCTAGGCGCATCGCGCGCTCGGCCTTGCGGAAGCCCTCCGGATGCGGCGAGCCAAAGTTGCGCGCCACGTTCTCCTTCGTGTTGCGACCCTTGTGGTGCGCGATGAGCATCACCCGACGGCCGTCGAGCGTGGCGAGTGCCGCCAGGATCGCCTGATCATCGGCGAAGGCGCGATCACCACGCAGCTCTACGACATCGGTGAACAGCGCCTCGAGGTAGTCGTCGGCCTTGGGGCGCTGCGGATGACGACTCACCTGCACCTTCTCCCACGGCGAGAGGGCCGAGTAGAGCGTGCGGCGCAGTTGCTCGACCTGACGTTCCAGATCGGCGATCTCGGCGGCGAGCTCGGGAAGGGCGGCCGCATCGAGCCGCGAGATCTCGGCGAGCTTCTCCTCAAGCTCGACGAGCGGCCGCTCGAACTCCATGACGAAGCGGGCCATGGCTATGCGGCACCCCCCATCGAGGTGGAATCATCGCTGGGAAGCAGGTAGCCGAGCACCGTTCCGACCCGATCGCGCAGCTCACCGCGTGGCACGACAGCGTCGATCATCCCGTGCTCCACGAGCGAGTCGGCGCTCTGGAAGCCCTTGGGTAGCGAGCGCTGGATGGTCTGCTCCACGAGGCGCGGGCCCGCGAAGCCGATGAGCGCACCGGGCTCGGCGAAGATCACATCGGCCAAAGCAGCGAAACTGGCGGTCACGCCGCCGTAGGTGGGATCGACAAGGATCGAGACGTATGGGAGACCCGCCTTGGCGAGGCGCTCAACCGCTGCAGCGGTCTTGGCCATCTGCATCAGCGAGAGCATGCCCTCTTGCATGCGCGCGCCCCCGGAGGCCACGATCAACACCACGCCACGCCGTTCGGCGAGCGCGAGTTCGAACGCCCGGGTGATCTTCTCTCCCACCACCGAGCCCATCGACGCGCCGATGAAGCGGAAGTCGAGCGCGCCCACTATGACGGCTCGGCCGTCGACCGACGCACGCCCGGTGATGGCGGCGTCGGAAAGACCGGTCGTGTCGCGCGCCTTCTCGAGCGCCACGGCGTACGGCTTGGACGCGGTGAAGCGCAGAGGATCGAGCGAGCCGAGGTCCGTGTCGGTCTCGGCAAAGGTCCCGTCATCGACGAGGCCGAGAATGCGGTCGCGGGCGATGAGTTCGAAGTGATGACCGCAGTGCGGGCAGACAGAGAGGCTCTTTGCCACCTCGCCCTGGTAGAGGGTCTTGTTGCAGTCCGGACACTTGCGCCAGACGCCGTCGGGCAGCCTCTCGGCGGTCACACCGGCAGAGACCGTGTACCGGCGGCTCTCCCGCTGTTTGAACCAGTCGTTGATCGACATGCTGCTCCGGGATTCCTCGGGTGCACGTTCAGGGGGTAATGATAGCGCGGCACCGCCTGACGTGCGATGCCGCGCTATTCGAGCCTAGGTCCCGGCGATCAGAGGCTGAACTCCTTCTCGCCGTTGAAGACCGCCAGCGCGTCCTCAACACTCCAGTCGCCGAGCGTGATGGCCGAGATGGCCTTGGTCAACCGAACGGCCTCATCGAGCGAACGCTGGTGGATGTTGCGGCCGGTGGCGTTACCCGACGCTCCACCCACATGGATCTGCTCCCACAGCTGGGCGAGGAACGTCTGGGCGTCCACGGTGGACCCCCCGGCGCACACAAGGCCGGTGCGGCCCGCCGCCGCAGCGGCTTCCTTGAGCTTCTCCGCCGAGGACGCGGCGTCGTCGCCCTTCGGCGGGTTCACCTTCACGAAGTCCGACCCGAGGCAGCACGCGGCGCCGGCAGCGCCAGCGATGAGGTGCGCGTCCTTCTCATCGGCCACCGCCTTGCCACGCGGGTAGATCCACAGCACGACGATGAGGCCCACCGAGTGCGCGTCGGCGATGAGTTGTCCGGCCTCCATCATCATCTGCGACTCGTACTCGCTGCCGAGGTAGATGGTGTAGCCGATACCGACCACGTTCACGCCATTGTCGCGCAGGTCGAGCGCGGTCTGGATGTCGTAGAGCTGCGGCGAGTACGGGTCGTCCTGGTGCTTGGCCGGGTCCTTCGCCGACGTCTTCACCAGATGCGTCTTGGAGTTCATCTTGATGAGGTAGTTGATGTCGGGGTAGTCGGCAGCGTAGTGAGCCACGAGCCCGCGCTGTCCGGCGAGCACGCCGCAGATGCCCTGGCTGCCGATGCGGAAGAGATGCTCCGGCTCGGCGTCGGACGGGTCGATGCCCTCACCGTAGAAGTCGTCGTTCAGGTGCTCGATCTTCTGGTCGCAGGCGTACAGCATGAGCCGCCCGGTACCCTGCGTGGCCTTCAGGTAGTTGTCGATGTACGCCTCGCGTGCGGATGCTGGCACGTCGGCCGGTACATGGACCTGGTCACGAGTGATGCTCGGCATAGACTCCTCCTCGAAAGTCGGGTGACTACGTGGAACCCCCGGGCCGGCGCGTGTTCGATTCTCCGGCACGCGGCCCTCTGATAGGTTATGCCACAGTTCGGCCAAACGCTACCGCGCAGTGCGCGTCTGCGCACAAGCGGCAAGTGCACTCCTTACCGCGCAGTGCGCGTCTGCGCACAAGCGGCAAGTGCACTCCTTACCGCGCAGT
>WOYI010668613.1_pt1 | contig 15259 bp, 9 predicted proteins | sample 6423411 | NCBI WGS metagenome assembly WOYI01 (sample SAMN13441803, study PRJNA592873) | oil field metagenome | biome: oil field; feature: oil-well bore; material: oil-contaminated soil; isolation source: oil-contaminated soil from oil-well borehole | place: Germany: Wietze | collected 2016-10-18 ...
GCCGAGCGCACCTTGTTCGCCGAACGGCAAGCCACGCTGGAAGCCGCGCGCGACAGTTTCGCCGACGCCTTCAAGGTGATTTCCGCCGATGCGCTGGCCAAGAACAACCAGTCCTTCCTCGAACTCGCCCGCGCCACGCTCGAAGCGCAGCAAACTGCCGCATTGACTGCCTCGAAAACCGATCTCGACAAGCGCCAGCAAACCATTGCTGAAATGGTGGTGCCGGTCAAGGCGACGCTGGAAAAATTCGAGCAGCAGATCGGCAACATCGAAAAACAGCGTATCGACGCCTACGCCACGCTGACCGAACAAGTGCGCCAGATGTCCGAGGCGCAACTTGCGCTGCGCGCCGAGACCGGCAATCTGGTCAAAGCCCTGCGCGCGCCGCAAACGCGCGGCCGCTGGGGCGAACTGCAACTAAAGCGCGTGGTTGAAATGGCCGGCATGCTCGACCATTGTGACTTTTTCGAGCAGGAAAGCACCAGCACCGAAGAAGGCCGCCTGCGCCCCGACATGATTGTCAAGCTGCCCGGCGGCAAGAACATCGTCGTTGATGCCAAGGCGCCGCTTGCCGCTTATCTCGAAGCGCTCGAAGCCACCGACGAGCACGAAAAGAAAAAGAAACTTGCCGACCATGCGCGGCAAGTGCGCGACCATCTGGTCAAGCTCGGCCGCAAGACCTATTGGGAACAGTTCCAGCCGACGCCGGATTTTGTCGTGCTGTTCCTGCCCGGCGAAATGTTCTATTCCGCCGCGCTTGAAGCCGACCCTTCGCTGATTGAAGCCGGCGTCGATGCGCGTGTCATCCTCGCCACGCCGACCACGCTGATCGCGCTGCTGCGCGCCGTCGCCTACGGCTGGACGCAGCAGGCGCTGACCGAAAATGCCGAACGCATCAGCGCGCTGGGGCGCGAGTTGTACGAACGCATCGCCGTGCTCGGCGACCACTGGGCCAGTGTCGGCAAGAACCTGAACGATGCTGTTTCGGCCTACAACAAGTCCGTCGCCACGCTCGAATCGCGCGTGCTGGTCACCGCGCGCAAATTTCAAGAGCTCAAGGTTACGGGTGAAGGCAAGGAAATCCGCGACCTCATGCCTATCGAAGCACAGTCGCGCGCGGTGCAGGCAATTGAGTTGCTGCCAAATAACGAAAATAGCCATCTCTCGTGAATGCAAATTCGAGCAGGCTAGGACAGACGACATGTGTCACCAGGCATGGCTTATTAACGCATGACACTGACTGATTTACCCGCCATTCTCCTGGGTGATTTACCCGGCGGCCCCGATGTTGTTGTGTTGTGTCCCACGGCGCGGCTGGCGGCGGATTTGCGCCGGGCGCATGGGGTGGCGCAGATGCGTGCGGGGGCGACGGCATGGCATGCGCTGCTGAGTGCAACTCCAGCTCAATGGCTGGATCATTTGACCTCGGCGGCGTTGTTGCGCGGAGAGATTTCGCCATCGGCGTTGCCGGGGCGGTTTCTTACCCGGCCGCAAGAACGCAGCGTGTGGGAGCTGGCGGTAGCTAATGATTTGAGCGCATTGTCAGGCACAGACGACGTGGCTGGTTCGGCTGATTTATTTGATCGCGACGGCATGGCATGGGTTGCGGCTGAGGCAGAAAGCGTGCGCCTGGCTTGGCGTATCACGGTGCCTGAGGCGTTGCAAACGGAAGAATATCGGGCTTTTTTGCGCTGGCGCAAGCAGATGGAAAAAATCTGCGAGCCAGGTAACTGGCACACGGCAGATGCGGCGCTGATGTGGCGAATCGCTTGTATTGAGCGGGGGCTGGCAGGTTTGCCCGCGCAAGTGGGTGTCGCTGGCTTCATTGTGCCTGACCCGCTGCACGCACGCCTTTTTGCGGCGCTTGCGGCACGCGGCGTGACCTTGTTTCAGGTGGATTTCAGCACTGCAGGAGAAAAACAAGAAAAACAAGTCCGCATCGGTGAATGTGCAGATGCCGAGGCAGAATGCCAGGCCGCAGCGCATTGGGCACGTGCGATGCTGGCGAAAAATGCACAGGCTCGTGTGCGGATTGCGGTAGCCGATTTGCCTGCCCAAAGGCATCTGCTGACCCGCGCCCTCGAAGAAGCTTTGCAGACGGAATCGGTCGGTGCGGTAGATACGGCATGGGCAGCACGAGAGCGCGATTATGCCTTTGCAACCGGCACGCCTCTGGCGGCAGAATCGCTGGTGGATGTGGGTTTGCAGTTGTTGCAACTGGCAGTGCATCCGCAGCGCATGGCGTTGGCAGAGGTTGGCGCTTTGTTGTGCGCTCCGGGCTGGTCGGCTGACGTTACAGAAGCCGATGCGCGAGCGCAAGTAGAAGTGGCCTTGCGTAAGTTATTGCCACCCGAGATGTCGCTGGAGCGCTGGCAGCGTGCGCTGGTGCGATGTTTAGTGCGTGGTTCAGCAGATTACTCTGCGCCGCAACTCGTGACGCATACAACGACTTTGCTCGATGCCAGCCGCGATTTTGTGCAGTTGCGCCGCCAGTTACCCAGTGCTTGGGGCGAGTGTTTTGATGCTGTGTTGATTGCGCTGGGCTGGCCGGGGCAGCGCCCGATGTGGCCTGCCGAGCGTGCTGCATGCGAGGCATTGCGCGAGGTTTTGGCGGCGTTAGCGCAGCTGGATGCGATGCTGGGCACGGTGACGGCAGGCGATGCGTTGCGTCAGGTTCAGCGTCAGTGTCGCGATGTGCAATTTCATGCCATGCGTGAGCACCCGCCGCGTGTTGAGGTGTGCACGCTGGGGGATGCCGTGGCCGGACCTGTGGATGGTCTGTGGCTCTTGGGGATGAACGAAGGTGTGTGGCCTCTGGCACCGCATCCGAATCCTTTGTTACCGGCTGAATTGCAGCGCCGCGCCGGGGTGCCCGCCGCACGCGCTGACAGCCTGACTGTGCAAGCGCAAACCATGCAGACGCTGTGGCTGAAAAGTGCGCCGACGGTGGTGTTCTCCTGGGTCGGCAGGGAAGGCGAGAAACAGCTCCAGCCGAGCCCGTTGTTGAATGACATGATGCCCTATCGGCAGGATTTCCAGCAGGATTTGGAGTGCTCTGTTTCGCCCTTGCCAGAACAGGTACCCATGGAGCAGTTTGCAGATGCGCGTGCGCCGGATGTCACGGCAAACGAAACGATTCATGGCGGTACGGCCTTGTTGCAGGCGCAGGCGTTGTGTCCGGCGTGGGGTTTTTATCGTTATCGACTGGGGGCCGCCGTCTTGCCAGCGCCGACTTTCGGACTGGATGCAAAAACCCGAGGTGCGTTGTTGCACTTGGCCCTGGAGCATTTCTGGCGTGGCCGCAGCCAGGCCGATCTGTTGCAGATGTCGGTACCCGCGTGTGAAGAGTTCATTCAACAGGCGGTGAATCACGCGCTGGAGCAATTTCAGCAGCGGGCCATTGAGCCCTTGCCGATGCGTCTGGCGCAGTTGGAAGTAGCGCGTTTGCAACGCGTGCTGGCGCGCTGGCTAGTGATAGAAGCGCAGCGTGCGCCGTTTCGGGTGGTGGCTTGCGAGGCGCGACATGAATTGAATATTGAAGGCCTGCCAGTGCGTGTGGTGGTTGATCGTATCGATGAGTTGCCTGATGGCCGCTTGGTGATTATCGATTACAAAAGCGGACGCAGTGCCAGGGCGGATAGCTGGGCGCAACCACGTATGGCCGAGCCGCAGCTGCCTGTTTACGCTGCGCTGGCTTTTCCTGATCGTGCGGTGGCGGCCGTGGTACTGGCGCGCGTGGTGATGGATGAGGCGGGGTTTTCCGGCGTGGCAGAAGAGGCGGGGCTGTTGCCCGATGTGCCGCCGCTGGACGCCCAGCGGCGGCGCTATGCCGAAGCCGACTTTCCGAATTGGCCCGCAGTGCGCGAGCGCTGGGCGGAGCGATTGACCGAGCTGGCGCTGGAAATACGCCACGGCTGTGCGGCGGTGGTGTTCGAGAATGAAAAAGACCTTACGTATTGTGACGTCAGCCCCTTGTTGCGCGTTGCCGAGCGGCAAGCGCAATGGGAAGGCACACTGCAGGAAAAAACGGAACGCGCACCATGATCAACGCCTTGCTGCAGGAAGATAAAGACAATCGCCGACGTGCGTTGGATATGGCTTCCTTCATTGTCGAGGCACCCGCAGGCGCAGGCAAGACAGAGCTGCTCACCCAGCGCTTTTTGCGGTTATTGGCCACGGTGGATGAGCCCGAAGAAATCATTGCCATCACCTTTACCCGCAAGGCCGCAGGAGAAATGCGGCAGCGTATTCAAGAAAGCCTGCACGCCGCACATGCGGATGTGCTGCCAGATGCCGAGCATAAGCGCATTACCTTCGATCTGGCCCGTGCCGCACTGGCGCGATCTGCCGAATGCGGCTGGCAACTGGAAACCCAGCCGGGCCGCCTGCGGCTGACTACTATCGATGCATTGTGTGCCAGTCTTGCGCGGCAGATGCCGCTACTGTCACGCTTTGGTGCACAACCGGGTGTGGCAGAAGATGCGCGTCGCCACTATGACGAGGCAGCGCGGCGCGCGCTGGATCATCTCGAAGACAATGACGCGCATGCGCAAAATGTGGCCATTGCACTGGGCTATCTGGATAACGATGTCACGCGGCTGGTGAGTCTGCTTGCCGACATGCTGGCGCGGCGCGAACAATGGCGCGAGATTGCCCAGCTTGAGCAGCCCGAAGCCGCCATTGAAGATGCGGTTTGCGCGTTGGTGAATGAAGAGCTGGCACTCATTGCGACGACGCTAAACGATGCCTGGCAAAGCCGCTTGATGCCGTTGGCACGCTTTGCGGCAGCGCAGCTCGGTGAAGCAGACGATGGGGTTTTACTGGATTGGGCCGAGCCGTTATTACCCGATGTAACGCAACTTGCCGCTTGGCGTGCACTGGCTGATCTGTTGCTGACGCAAAAAAACGAGCCGCGCAAAACGGTCACGGTGAAAAATGGTTTTCCTTCAGGCAAGGAATTCAAGGCGCAAAAGGATGCAATGCTGGTGTTTCTTGCCGAGATGGATAAGTCAGCGGTGATCGCCTTGCAGCGCCTTCGTGATTTGCCTCAGGCTGGAAATTCAGTGGGAAATTCGGTCGAGCACTCGCAAGATGAAATCATCAAGGCGCTGGTGGGCTTGATGAAGCTCGCGGCTGCTGAACTGTGGCTGGTGTTCCGCGAAAACGGCGAGGTTGATTTTGGCGAGTTGTCCGCCCGTGCCATTGCGGCTTTGGGGGATGAATTCGATCCCACGGAGCTGGGCTTGCGGCTGGATTACCGTATTCGGCATTTGCTGGTGGATGAATTTCAGGACACCAGTCCGATGCAGATTGAATTGCTCAAGCGCCTAACGGCGGGCTGGCAACCGAATGATGGCCGCACGCTGTTTGCCGTGGGCGACCCGATGCAATCCATTTATCGTTTTCGCAAAGCGGATGTGGGCTTGTTTTTGCGTGTGGCAAAAACAGGGATAGGTGGGCTGCACTTAACGCCATTGCGGTTATCGCGCAATAACCGCTCATGCCCGGCGGTAGTGGATTGGATCAATACGCATTTTCCGCAAGTCTTTCCAGCAGCAGATGAGCCGTTACGCGGCGAGATTACCTATCGCCCCTTCGTGGCTACTCGGGAAGGCCTGCCCCAGGCGGGGGTCAGCGTGCATCTGGTGACGGTTGATCAATCTGCTGATGGCGAAACCGTTGCGCGGTGCGAAGCGCAAAAAATGATTGCGATCATCCGCGAGGAATGGCAGCAGGATCCACAGCGGCAGATTGCCGTTTTAGTACGCGCTCGGGATCATTTGACAGCGCTGGTCACCGCGTTGCGGCAGCAGACCGATTGGCATTTTTCTGCCGTGGATATCGAGCCCTTGGTGGGGCGGCAGATTGTGCAGGATTTGATTGCGCTCACTCGTGCGCTGCATCATCGCGGTGACAGGGTGAACTGGCTGGCGATTCTGCGTGCGCCCTGGTGTGGCTTAACTTTGGCCGATTTATTTGCCTTGGCGGGTGACGATCATGCGGCGACGATCTGGTCGTTAATGAACGATGCCCCGCGCGTTGCGCGCTTGAGTGCGGATGGCCAGTTGCGCGTGCAGTTTATGCAGTCTGTGTTGACCGAATCTTTGGCAGTGCAGGGGCGGCAACGGCGACGGGTGTGGGTTGAAAACGTCTGGCAGCAACTCGGCGGGCCACAGTGTCTTATGCACGAAAACATGCGTCAGGATGCCCATGCTTTTTTCAATCGGCTGGATGCACTCGATGCGGCGGGGCGCTTTGCGGTGGATAGCCTGGAGGACGACATGGCAGCGTTGTTTGCGGCAGTGGACGCCGCTACCGATGGCCGGTTGCAGCTGATGACCGTTCATAAATCCAAGGGGCTGGAGTTTGATACGGTGATTTTGCCAGGCCTGCATAAAAAATCCTCCGGGCGCGATGTGCCCTTGCTGGCGTGGGATACCTTTGCTTTGACTTCTGGCGAGCGGCTGGTTGCTGCCCCAGTGAATGCACGGCGTGCGAACAAAGACGAACCGACGGTATATGACTTTCTGCAAAAACTGGAGCAGGAACGCAAAAGCAACGAGGAGGCGCGGGTGCTGTATGTCGCGGCCACCCGCGCTGTGCGCCGTTTGCATCTGGTGGCGGGTGTGTGGGAGCGTAAAGAGGGGTCGCCAGGAGATGGAGTAGGGCTCGCTCCACCGCTGGCGGGAACACCGCTAGGCCGCTTGTGGCCAATATTGAGTGCGTCAAAACTATTTATCGGAGGAGAAGACCGCTCAGCAGTTGCTCAGGACGTATGGGCTAATGCATCCGATCTTGCCACCTTTGTGCCGCAACTGGTTCGGCAGAAAAATCTGCCAGTGCGCATGCTTAAGGCTGATTCGTCAGTATTGACTGCATTGTCTTCGCCACTAACGCTGCCAAACACCACGGATACCTTCGTGCAAGAAAAAACCACAGATGCCCTGGCCGCCGCGCTTGGCACGCTCACCCATGCGTGTCTTGAACAAATCGCGGGCCAGGTGGATGTGTGGAATGAGGCGCGCCTGAACGGCTTGCAGCCTGCCGCCGAAAGCTGGCTTGCCAGCCGTGGTTGGCCACCTGCCGAGGCTAGTCGTGGCGCGGCGCGCGTGGTAGCGATGCTGCGTGCCGCGGTGACCAGCGAAGCGGGCCGCTGGTTGCTGGCGGCACATGACAATGCGGCGGCTGAATTGGCCCTTTCAAAAGTCGGCGCTACGGATACGGCACAATCGATGGGTTCGATGGAAACACGGGTGATTGATCGCACGTTTACTGACAGCGGTGTGCGCTGGATCATTGACTATAAAACGGCTGACCTTGGCCCGCAGCCGAGTGAGGCGCAGTTTGCTATTCACGCTGAGCGTTTTCGCACCCAACTAGAAAGGTATTCACACCTCTTTAAAGGAGAGAATTTGCCGCAGCAACTGAGTATTTTCTATGTAGCGCATGGCAGACTGGTCCGGCTTGCACGCCATCCACGTCGTGCTGCGGGTGATTGATCTTTTGCAAGAAGCAAAGTATTATGATTTGGTCAGTAATAATAAAAAATACGTTTTAAAACAGTGGTTATTTGTTTCTAAGATCTTGTCTATAGACAACAGAAATAACAGCCACTTTGACGTCCATAAAAAAGAGGAGATGCTGCAATGAAAATTGAAAAATTCAAGGACAATGGTCGCTACGATAGCTACATGAATCTGGATGAAGGTTGGCTGGATCGTCGTGTGTTCTGGGAGCAATCCATTTACGAGCGCGAAATGGAACAGATTTTTGCCCGTTGCTGGTTGTTCGTTGCACATGATTCCCAAGTTCCGAATCCCGGCGATTTTCTCACTACCTACATGGGTGAAGATGGCGTGATCGTTTGCCGCCAAAAAGACAACTCCGTCAAAGTCTTCCTGAATTCCTGCCCGCATCGCGGCAACAAAGTGAGTTTTGCCGATGCCGGAAATACTCGTCGCTTTGTATGCAACTACCATGGCTGGGGCTTTGGTACGGATGGTGCGCTCATGGGCATGCATGAAGAATATTGCTATGACGCCGGTGATATTGATAAATCCCAATGGGGTTTGAAGCAGGTCGCCAAAGTGGGCAATTACAAGGGTCTGATTTTTGCCACGTTTGATGAAGAAGCACCCAGCCTGGAAAATTACCTCGGTGATTTCCGCTGGTATCTCGACATGTTGCTCGACAATGAAGAAGGCGGTACCGAACTCATCGGCGGCTGTATCAAGTCCGTCATCGGGGCCAACTGGAAGTTTGGCGTTGAGAACTTTATCGGGGACGCTTATCACGCCGGCTGGACACACGACTCCGGCGCGCGCGCCATGAATAATGGCCAGCCTTTTCCGGCGATCGACATGAAGAACTCCTACCACGCTAGTGTGAATGGCCACGGCTGGGAATTTGGTACCGAAGGCATGGGTGATCTCGTTCTTCTTGGACGGCCGAAAGTACTGGAGTATTACAACAAGATTCGTCCGAAAATGGCCGAGCGCCTGGGGGAAATGCGCTCGAAGATTTTTGGTTCAGTCGCTTCCGCGTCGATTTTCCCGAATGTCTCGTTCCTGCCGGGTATTTCAACTTTCCGCCAGTGGATGCCCAAAGGGCCAACGCAGTTTGAATTGCGCACTTGGGTCATCGTTAACAAGAACATGCCGGACGACATCAAGGAAGAGATCACCAAAGGCGTGATGCAAACCTTTGGCCCCGGCGGCGCGTTTGAAATGGACGATGGCGAAAACTGGGAAAACTGTACGCTAACCAACCGTGGCGTGGTTACCCGTCGGGAAAAGCTGCATTATCGTAGCGGGATCAGTCGCCGTATTGAGCATCCCGAATTGCCAGGTATTGTGTATCAGGGCCAGTATAACGATGCCAACCAGCGCAACATGTATCAGCGCTGGTTGGATTTGATGCACGCGGAAAGCTGGAAAGACGTGCCAGAACAGTACTCTCCGCGCTTGAACGGGAAAGAGACCATGGGGCCTAAAGCGGGGTTTAAAGCCGGTTAAACAGTCAGCTTGCTTTTAGTAACCTTATGCTTGTTTGTCTATCTAGTCCAAGAAAGAATCCTGATGAATCTAGAACTTATCAAAACAATCGAACAGACCTTGTACCGTGAAGCCCGCTTGTTGGATCAAGAGCGCTATAAAGAATGGGTCGGCATGCTGACAGAAGATATCCACTATCATATGCCCGGTATTGAAACCCGTTATCGTCGTGACAAAACAGAGCAGGTGCATGACTTGAGCCGCATGGCGTTTTATAACGATAATCTGGAAGACCTTAAAAAGCGTTTGCGGCGTCTTGAGTCGGGTACGGCCTGGTCGGAGGATCCGGCTACGCGTTACACCCACATGATTACCAATATCGAAGTGGTGCCGACTGAGAAAGAAGATGAGGTATTGGTTTACTCGAACTTTCTTGCCTATCGCAATCGCAATGAAAAAGATCAAGATACATTGATTGGCAATCGTGAGGATATCTGGCGTAAAACGGCCGAAGGCTACAAACTGACCAAGCGCATGATTATTCTCAAGCAGAATGTTTTGTTGAGTAAAAACCTTAATGTGTATTTGTAAGCTGATTTTGTAAAAAAGGAAACCATCATGCTTGATTATCTCCGTTACTACATTGTTTCACTTATGGTCATTGTTGGTATCGCTGGCTTTATTGTCGGTGGTTACTGGATGTTTGCGGGTATTGGTACTTACGTTGTGCTGTTTGTGCTGGCACTTTTTTCAGGGCGTGATTTCAGGCAGCGCAAGAAAATCAATCCCATGATTGCAGATATTCCTCTATACCTGCATCTTGTGCTGATGTTTGCGCTCTTTGGTGCTTTTGCCTGGCGCATCGGTGCCGGTATTGATGTTCCTGAAGGTTGGCCTACCGTTTTGGCCATCATTGGTGGAATGGCCGGTTTGGTCTGGTTGTCCATTGCACCCAATGTGCCGGTTGCGCACGAGCTGATGCATCGCCGTGATGGTTTTTCACGTGGCATTGCCATGCTGATGTGCGCGTTTTTTGCTGATCCGAATCGTGATGTGCCACACCTCACCGTGCATCATTTGGATTTTGATACTCCAGCCGATGGGGATACGGCATACCGTGGAGAAAATGCCTACCACTTCATGTGGCGTTGCACGAAGCACAATTATCAAATGCTGTGGGCGAACGAGAGCAAAAGAAGGCATGCGCTTGGCGCGCCGTTTTTCTCAATGAAAAACATGATTATCTGGGAAGTTATCCTTACGCTGTTGATTCCTTTAGGGGCTTATTTTCTCGGTGGCTGGAAGGCCGCTGCGCTGATTTTTGTTACGCAAGTTGTTGGCAAATTTATCCTTGAAGCGCTGAATTATTTGCAGCACTATGGCTTGATTCGTGTTCCCGGGGCTCCCGTTGAAGTGCAACACACCTGGAATCATTTGAACTGGTGGGATCGCGTCGTTGGATTTGAGATCACTAATCATATTGATCACCATCGCGATGGCTTTATGCGCTTTGATGAGCTTCGCCCGCACCCCGATGCGCCGCAAATGCCCAATATTTTTGTGTGTGCGATCAGTGCGTTTATTCCACCGCTATGGTTCAAGTTTATTGCCAAGCCGCGCCTGAAAAACTGGGACTTGAAATTTGCCAGCCCGGCAGAACGAGCGCTGGCGCGCGAAGCGAACCGTCGCGCGGGCTGGCCAGACTGGCTCGCTGAAGCGAGTTAAACGCCTGCTTCATGTACGGTTGTAAAAGCCATCATTGTGTAAAACAGTGATGGCTTTTTTGTATCCTATTTATTGGTGGGATATGTGGGTGTTGTACGACGTAACTTTGGCAGCTCCGCTAGCAAGACACCGGAGAGTGTGACCAAGCCCCCCACGATATGGAAAGCGTGCAATTTTTCATTCAGTGCCACTACGGCAAAGAGTGCGACAAACAAGGGTAACAGGTTCATGAAGAGCATCGCCCGATTGGCACCTAGGTGAACGACGCCTTGCATCCAGAAAAAACCGGCAATAATGGATGAGAAAATACCAGCGAATAAAACCAGCGGCAGATTCTCTGGCGTGATGGGCGAATTTGGCGAGAGCAGGTAAACGGGTAGCAGCATGAGTGCAGCCAGCATGATTTGCATGTAAAGCATTTGCCAGGGGGGCAAGGGCACAGCCCATTTGCGCAATAAGACGCTATAGGCACCATAGGCAATTGTGCCAATGAGCATCAGCCCGTCACCAATGGCAATGCCTTGATTCATCAGATTAAAGGGTAAACCTTTGGTCACAAGAATCAGAATGCCAAACATGGATAATGCCGCGCCTACAATCAGCGAAGTTGTTGGTCGTTCTTTGAGCAAGAGCGTGCTGAACAGCATGGTGTTTAATGGCATCAAAGAGCCAATCAGACCCATGTTGGTGGCCGACGTGCTGGCTGCTGCGTAGTAAGCAAGGCTTTGAAATAGCACCATGCCTAAAAATGAGAATACGATGATCTTTGGCAGATGACTGAGCACAGTCACTCTGTTTGCCCATACTTTTTGCGCCATGAAGGGCGTCATGACTAGCCCTGCCAATAACCAGCGGTCAAACGAAATAACGCCTGGATCAATGGCGCCGGCGGAAAGTTTGCTCACGATTGTATTGAACGCCCAGATCAGAATGGCGATGAGCGGAAACGATAGATATTTTATGGACATTTTTTATGTGTGGCAGAAGCCATATGTGCGTTAATCTTTTTGTTCTCGCCGTTTCACCAGCGCCGACTTTTTTATGAGGCTGGTCTGTCGTTCACCTGTAATGCAGTAAGCAGATCTTGCTCTAGTTTAACGAGTGTGCCAGTTTGCGTTAACGCGTGCCCGCTGATTAAAAATACATCTTCAACGCGCTCGCCCAAGGTACCAATTTTTGCTGTGTGTAATTTGACGTGGTATTCATCCAGTACTTGAGCAATGGCGTAGAGTAGCCCGGGGCGATCTACTGCGCTGATGTTCATCAGATATTGCTCGCCGCGCTCGTCCGGGCGAATCTCACATGCTGGGGTGATCGGGAAATGACGAACCAGGCGCGACAGCCGCCCTGCGGGTATTGAAGGCAATGGTGGCCGGGTGAGCAGTTGCTGTACTAGATCATGTTCAATCAGGCCGATCATGTCACGATAGGCGACCCCAAACCCCGGGGCGAAAATAATAAAGCTGTCCAAGGCGTGGCCGTTGCGGGTGGTATGGATGCGAGCATCCAGAATGTTGTACCCAAGGCGCGCGAAAAATCCACACAAACGTGCAAACAGTTGCGGCTGGTCGGGACAATACACCATGACCTGCAACCCCTCGCCATTGGGGTTGAGATGCGCGCGAACAACGGGCTCCTGCGTATCCACGCAGTGGTAAAGATTGCGTGTGTGCCAGGCAATTTCTTCGGCATGCTGGCGCATGAAGTAACTGATATCGAGCTGCTCCCATAAGGTTTGTTCAACCCCGTGACGCAAGCCGTAATAACGCAGAATGCGGCGGGCATCTTCTTGGCGTTCGGCGACACCGGCGAGCTGTGGTATTACATCACCGGCGAGTAGCTTGGCCGTCATGCGATACAAGTCTTCCAGCAGCTTGCCTTTCCAGTTATTCCACACTTTGGGACTGGTGCCACGAACGTCCGCCACGGTCACGAGGTATAGCGCGGTCAGGCGTCGCACATCGCCCACGCGCTGGGCAAATGCTGTGATGACCTGCGGGTCTGAAAGGTCTTTTTTTTGCGCGACTTGCGACATGGTCAGATGTTCTGCAACAAGGAAGGCCACTAAATCAGTGTCTTCCTGGTTAAGGCCATGGTCATGACAAAATGTGGTCGCATCAGCGACACCGAGTGTGGAATGGTCGCCACCGCGTCCTTTGGCGATGTCATGGAACAAGGCGGCAAGATAGAGCAGCCAATGACGATCAAACTCAGCCATGAGTCGCGAGCAAAACGGATACTCATGCGCAAACTCAGGCATTGTAAATCGCCGTAGATTGCGTATGACTTGCAAAATATGTTGATCGACAGTGTAGACGTGAAACAAATCGTGTTGCATCTGACCAACGATACGGCCAAAGGCTGGCAGGTAGCGACCAAGGATGTCGTATTGATTCATCCGCCGCAGAGCATGAATAAGATGCGGTTGCTGAAAAAGGCTGAGAAACAGCGCGCGATTTGCTGGATCAGCGCGAAACCGGGCATTGATCCGATGACGCGACCGCCACAGGGCGCGCAAGGTACGGGGCGTCATGCCCTTGATTTCACCACGCTGCATTTGCACTAGAAAACATTCAAGCAGAGCGCGGGGCGAACGCTCAAAGGTGTCATCCTCGCGCACATCCAGTAGCTCTCGCACCGATTGAAAGTGCGCATTGATGACGATGGGTGCCCCTGTTTGGGCTGGCAGCAGATAATCCGCCAAGGCCTGCATGGTAAGGGTGTTGAGCTGAGTGACCAGCTTGGCTGTTTTGTAATAGTGTTGCATCAACACTTCAGAAGCGCGCTTGGCTTCTGTTGCTGCCATGCCCAGGGTATTGGCGAGCTTTTCCTGGTAATCAAACAGCAGACGATCTTCGCGGCGACCGGTTAGCAAATGCAAATGAATGCGTAATTCACGCAGGCGGCTTTCGCTACGGGCTAACAGCCGTGCTTCAATCACGGTAATGATGCCAGCCTGCGCTAAAGCCTGCCATGTATCACCTAGCTGCGCAGCACGCGCAACCCAGTGAATGATTTGCAAGTCACGCAACCCGCCGGGGTTTTCTTTGCAATTGGGTTCCAGGCTATAGGGGGTGTCGTTATAACGCGCGTAGCGCTCGGCTTGTTCTAACTGCTTGGCCTTTAAAAAAGCTACGGGATTGAGTGCGGCGCGGAAACTTTTCTCAAAGGTTTCATACAGGCTGGCGTCACCAATCAGATAACGTGCCTCGAGTAGCGACGTCTGTATGGTGATGTCGCGTGCCGACTCTGTCAGGCACTCGCTTACCGTGCGCACGCTGTGACCAATGTCGAGCCCGATATCCCACAGAATGCCGACCAGGGCAGCTATTTTTTCTTCGCGTGCTGCCGCTTCGCCCACAGGGGGAGCCAAGGTGACATCGCCAGGCGGTTGAGGTTGCAAAATCAGAAAATCCACGTCAGACGCTGGGTAAAGTGCACCACGGCCATAACCACCGACAGCGACCAGTGCCATGTCTGCTGGTAGATCAAGCGCTATCCAAAGTTTGCGCAGAATGTCATCTACCAAGGTTGCACGGTTGGCGAGCAGTTCGCAGCTATGCTGGTTTTGGCGCCAGATGCTCGCTAACTGCGCCTGTGCTGCTGCCAGTTGCTGCCGTGTCGCCGCAGCAAGCGCGCGCATGTCTTCCATGTCATGCCTGGATTTTGATGTGTTCAGGGCAGGGCGGTGTGCCCGCAGAAAGGGTTAATACCTCGACGCCTGTTGCGGTCACTGTCAGGGTATGCTCGAATTGAGCAGAAAGACTGCGGTCTTTGGTGACAATCGACCAGCCATCGGTGAGTTCAGAAATGGCCGCTTTGCCGGCATTGATCATGGGCTCGATGGTAAAGACCATGCCTGGCTCCATGATCGGCCCGCTGTTGGCGTTGCCATAGTGCAATACCTGGGGTTCCTCATGAAACTTGCGCCCTGTGCCATGGCCGCAAAATTCGCGCACGACAGAAAAGCCAGCGGCTTCCGCGTATTTTTGAATAGCTGCACCAATCGCACCCAGTCGCACACCAGGTTTAACCTGTGCAATTCCGATCCACATGCATTCAAAAGTCACTTTGACTAGCCGCTTGGCCAGAATCGATGCGTCACCCACAATAAACGTACGGCTGGTGTCTCCGTGCCAACCATTTTTTATGTTTGTGATATCCAGATTGACAATATCCCCGTTTTTCAATGGCCGGTCATTCGGCACACCATGACATACCTGATGATTGATCGAAGCGCAGATGGATTTCGGGAAAGGCGTATGTCCTGACGGGGCATAATTGAGCGGTGCGGGAATGCAGTTTTGTACATTCACGGTGTAGTCATGGCACAGTCGATCCAACTCGGCTGTGGTTACACCGGGTTTAACGAAGGGTTCAATGTAATCCAGGACCTCGGCGGCAAGACGGCAAACCTCGCGCATCTGAACGATGTCGTCAGGGGTTTTAATGGAAATGGACATGAGAAATCAGCAGGAGGTGATAAAGCGAATCATTTTAACTGCTCACGCCCTGATTTCGCACGCTGCGCACCGTATTAC
>WOYI011029784.1_pt4 | contig 15253 bp, 16 predicted proteins | sample 6423411 | NCBI WGS metagenome assembly WOYI01 (sample SAMN13441803, study PRJNA592873) | oil field metagenome | biome: oil field; feature: oil-well bore; material: oil-contaminated soil; isolation source: oil-contaminated soil from oil-well borehole | place: Germany: Wietze | collected 2016-10-18 ...
ATGCCGCGCCGCCGACCGCGGATGCCGCGCCGATGCGGCCGACGGAGGGAACGCAGTCCGACGCGCCGCGGTCGCCGGAGTGCGCTTGGACGCCGGAGTGCGCACCGGCGCCGCCGAGCCGCCCGTGAGCATCTGCGGCATCGTCCTGGCCGCCGGTGCCGGGACGCGGTTCGGCGGGCCCAAGGCCCTCGCCCGGGACGGGGCCGGGCTTCCGTGGGTCGTCGGCGCGGCGCAGACACTGGCCGAGGCCGGATGCAGCCCGGTCTTGGTGACTCTCGGTGCGCGTGCCGCGGAGGCGGCGCTGCTCGTTCCCGCCTCCGCGACAGTCGTCGTCGCCCGCGACTGGGCCGACGGGCTGTCCGCGTCGGTGCGGGCGGCCTTGGCGGCCGCCGGCAGAACGGCGGCCGCCGCCGCGCTCGTGATCCCGGTCGACGTGCCCAAGCTTCCGGCATCCGCGTGCCGTCGGGTGATCGAACCGGCCGCGGATCTCGACACCTCGCTGCGGCAGGCGACCTACGCCGGGGCTCCCGGTCATCCCGTGCTCATCGGTCGCGGTCACTGGCGGGCACTGGCGGTGGGGCTGCACGGCGACCGCGGCGCGAGCGCGTACCTGCGCGAGCACGGTGCCGCCCGTGTGGAGTGCGGCGACCTGTGGCACGGCCGCGACGTCGACGGGCCGGGGTGACCCGATCACGTGCGGATGACGATGTTCTCCGGCTCTTCACCGGCCCGCAGGTGTGCGATCTGACGGTGGATGAGCGCCGCGATCCGCGGGTGCATCGCGCTGGATGCGCCGCCGACGTGTGGCGAGATGAGCACGCCCCGTGTGCCCCACAGCGGGTGATCCCGGGGCAGCGGTTCGGGGTCGGTGACGTCGAGACCCGCGCGGATGCGGCCGGCCCTCGTGTGCCGGACCAGTGCATCCGTGTCGATGAGCGGCCCGCGACCGACGTTGACGACGAGGGCCCCGTCCGGAAGAGCGGCGAGCTCTGCCTCGCCGATGATGTGCCGCGTCGCGTCCCCGCCGGGGAGGCTGAGGATCACGATGTCGACGGTCGGCAGGAGCGCGGCGAGTTCGTCGATCCCGTGCACCCGGATGCCGTCCTCCTCGCGGGCGCGTGACGCCACCGGCACGATCTCGACGTCGAAGGGCGCGAGTCGAGCGGCGACGGCCTTGCCCACGCCGCCGTAGCCGAGCAGCAGCACCCGCCGGTCGGCGAGGCTCTCCGCGAAGACCGGGGCCCATGTCGCCGCCCGATCGTCGCGCGCGAACTCATCGAGACGCCGCTGCACCGCGAGCGTGAGCGCGACGGCAAGCTCCGCCGTCGACGTCTCGTGCACGGTCGCCGCATTGGCGAAGGTGAGGCCGGCCGGCAGCAGCTCGCCGATACCCTCGTAGCCGATCGCCTGCCCCTGAACGAGACGGGTGTCCACCTCGGCCAGCAGAGGCAGTGCCCTGCTGAGTGCGATGTAGGGCGGCACGACCAGATCGATGCGGCTGCGGGGCGGAGCGGCATCCATCGGCCAGACGATCACCTCGACACCGTCGGGCAGTGGTTCGAGGTCACGGGCGAGGTCGGGGTGCGGCACGGAGACGGTGAAAGTCACTCTCCGACGCTACCCGGACGAGCGCCGGCGTGGGCGCGCACACCCGCTGGGTCACGCAGCGGCAGCGGCCAGCGCAGCGATCGCGGAGGTGAAGAAGGCGAGGCCGTCGGTGCCCGAGCGCATGGCGTCGGCGGTGTCGGGGCCGAACCCGGGCTCAACGGCGTGCTCGGGGTGCGGCATGAGTCCGACGACGTTGCCGCGCTCGTTCGTGAGGCCGGCGATGTCATCGAGCGAGCCGTTCGGGTTGACGCCGACGTATCGGAACGCGATGAGGCCTTCGCCCTCGATCCGGGTGAGTGTGTCGGCCGAGCAGATATAGCCGCCGTCCGCATTCTTCAGCGGAATGGTGATCTCCTGCCCGACGTCGAACTGCGAGGTCCACGCGGTCGATGCGTTCTCGACGCGCAGCCGCTGGTCGCGGCGGATGAAATGCTGGTGGGCGTTGCGGATCAGACCGCCCGGCAGCAGGTGCGCCTCGACGAGCATCTGGAAGCCGTTGCAGATTCCGAGGACCGGCATCCCCGCGGCTGCGGCGTCCTTCACGTCGGTCATGATCGGCGCGAGGGCGGCGATCGCACCGGCGCGGAGGTAGTCGCCGTAGCTGAAGCCACCGGGGAGCACGAGAGCATCGACGCCGTCCAGGTCGTGCGAGCCGTGCCACAGGGCGACGGGCTGGGCGCCGGCGAGCCGGATGGCGCGCTGTGCGTCGCGGTCGTCGAGCGAGCCGGGAAAAGTGATGACGCCGATGCGGGCGGTCACTCTATGACCTCGATGCCCACGACGTCCTCGATGACCGCGTTCGAGAGGATCTCGTCGGCAAGGGTGCGGACGGTGGCGAGCGTGGCCTCGTCGGCGGACTCGACGGTCAGTTCGAAGCGCTTGCCGATGCGGACGGACGAGAAGCCCGCGATGCCCAGGCGGTCCAGCGCGCCGGTGACGGCCTTCCCCTGTGGGTCGAGCAGCTCGGCCTTGGGCATGACGTCGACGACGATGGTGGGCATGGGGGTCCTCCTGGCGGTCGCCTGCGGCCACAGTGTCAGTCGTTGGCCGCGTCCGATCCAGTCTACGGGCTGGCGGCACTGGAGTATCGTCGGGTCATCGCCTCCTGAGCGATCGATGTTCCTTCCCCAGTGAAGTGGTTCTCCGTGACTTTGGACACTCCGCGCGGCGCCGCGACGATCGAAGAGGTCGCCGCCGCCGCGGGTGTGTCCAGGTCGACCGTCTCGAGGGTCGTCAACGGATCGGCGTCGGTTTCGCCGGCGGCGCTGGATGCCGTCACTCGCGCGATCGCCGAACTCGACTACGTACCCAACCGGGCGGCGCGTTCCCTGGCCTCGCGCGCCACGATGGCCATTGCGCTCGTCGTGCCGGAAGACACGACGCGCTTCTTCGGCGACCCGTTCTTCGCTGCCGTCGTCTCGGGCATCCATTCCCGACTCGGCAGGTCGGACTATGTCCTGAACCTCCTCATCGCGAGCGATGACCCGCACGACAAGACGAGCGCCTATGTCCGCAGCGGCGCGGTCGACGGGGCGATCGTCGTCTCGCACCACACGAGCGACCGCTTCATCGAGAGCATCGCCGCGGCCGTCCCCGTCGTCTACGGAGGTCGGCCGGCGCACGCGCGCCGGAGCGACTTCTACGTCGACGTCGACAATGCCGCCGGCGGTCGTGTGGCGACGCGTTACCTGATCTCCAGGGGCTGTCGCCGCATCGCGACCATCACCGGTCCGCTCACGATGCCCGCCGCGGCCGATCGCCTCGACGGCTACCGGGAGGCGCTGACCGACGCCGGGCTGGCGCCCTCGGTCACCGCCGACGGCGATTTCACCGCTCGCGGGGGCGCAGCGGCGATGCAGCAGATCCTCGCGAGCGGGGTCGAGTTCGATGCGCTCTTCATCGCGAGCGATCTCATGGCGCGCGGGGCTCTCGAAACCCTCGGGCGTGCCGGCATCCGCGTGCCGGACGATGTCGCGATCGTCGGCTTCGATGATTCACCCGTCGCCACGAGTGTTCATCCGCAGCTCACGACCGTGCGCCAGCCGTCGCACGAGCAGGGCATGCGGATGGCCGACACCCTGCTGTCGATCCTCGCCGGGGGATCACCCCCGCACGCGACGGTCCTCGACATCGAGCTGGTGACGCGCGCTTCCGCGTGACCCCGGCGCGGGGCTGGCGCGGGTTCGCGCCGAGCGCGCTGGTTCGCGCCGAGCGCGCTGGACCCGGGCCGCGCGCAACCGGAGCGCTCGGGAACAACCGGCGCGCTCGGCACCGGGACGGATGCCGGTTCAGCCCGCGCGCGACGTGAGCCTTTCGAGCAGTTCGCGGTACTTCGCGGCGGTGCGCTCCACGATTTCGGCCGGCAGCTCGGGCGGGGTGCCGCGCTTGTCCCACACCCCGGTCAGCCAATCGCGGACGATCTGCTTGTCGAAGCTCGCCATCCGCTCGGCGGGAGTCGCGCCGGTGACCCACGCCCGGGCATCCCAGTACCGTGAGGAATCGCTCGTGAGCACCTCATCGGCGAGAGTGAGGATTCCGGCACCGTCGATGCCGAATTCGAACTTCGTGTCGGCGAGGATCAGCCCCTTCGCCTCGACGATCGCCGAGGCGCGGCCATAGATCTCGAGCGAAGCATCGCGGAGTTGCGCCGCCCGTTCGGCGCCGACGAGAGCGACGGTCTGCGCGAACGAGATGTTCTCGTCGTGCTCGCCCATCGGCGCTTTGTACGCGGGGGTGAAGATCGGCTCGGGCAGCCGGTCGCCGTCGCCGAGGCCCTCCGGCAGTGGGATGCCGCAGACCGTGCCCGCGGCGCGATACTCCGCCCAGCCCGAACCGGTGAGATACCCGCGGACGACGCACTCGACCGGCAGCATGTCGAGCGAGGAGACGATCATCGCCCGCCCGGCGACGGCATCCGGAATGCGAAGCTGCGGGTCGTCGGCCTTGCTCGCGAGATGGTTCGGGATCGGGCGTCCGCCGTCGCCCCCGGCGAGCTGATCGAACCACCACAGGCTGAGGGTCGTCAGCAGTGTCCCCTTGCCCGGGATGCCGGGGGAGAGCACGTGATCGAATGCGCTGACCCGGTCGCTGGCGACCACCAGCATCCGCCCGTCGTCGGTCTCCGATCCTGCCGCGGGGCGGTAGAGGTCGCGCACCTTGCCGGAGTAGACGTGCGTCCAGCCGGGCAGCGGGGGAGTGGTCGTCACGCGTCCATTATCGATGACGTCAGTCCGCGGCGACGCGGGCGGCGATGTCGGTGCGGTAGTGGGAGCCTTCGAGGGTGATCTCCGCGAGCGCGCGGTAGGCCCGCTCGCGCGCGTGCGCGAAGGTCTCGCCGGTCGCGACGACGCTCAGCACCCGCCCGCCCGTGCCGACCAGAGTGCCGTCCTGCAGGGCGGTCCCGGCGTGGGCGAGGTGGACTCCCGGGATGGATGCCGCGGCATCCATCCCGTGCAACGGTCGACCCGTGACGGGGGACTCGGGGTATCCCTCGCCGGCGAGGACGACGGTGACGGCCACGTCGGTGGAGAAGGTCGGCTCGGGCTCGTCCTCGAGGTGCCCGCTCGCGGCTGACATGAGCAGGCGCGAGAGCGGCGAGGTGAGCCGCGCGAGAACGACCTGTGTCTCCGGATCGCCGAAGCGCGCGTTGAACTCGATGACCTTGATGCCGGCACTCGTGAGGATGAGGCCCGCGTAGAGCAGACCCACGAAAGGGGTGCCCTGCGCGTCGAGGGTGCGGATGACCGGCTCTGCCACCGTGCGGGTGACCTCCGCGACGAACGCGTCCTCGCCGCCGAAATCGTCGGCCAGCCACGGCAGGGGCGAGTAGGCGCCCATGCCGCCCGTGTTGGGGCCGGCGTCGCCGTCGTACGCGCGTTTGAAGTCCTGCGCGGGACTGAGCGCGCGCACCGTATCGCCGTCGCTCACGAAGAAGAGCGATACCTCCGGTCCGGTGAGGAACTCCTCCACCAGGACCTCCCCGAACGGCAGGTAGGCGTCGGCGTGCGCGAGTGCCGCCGCTCGGTCGTCCGTGACGATCACACCCTTGCCCGCGGCGAGGCCATCGGCTTTGACCACGTGTGGGGCGCCGTACTCATCGAGGGCGGCTTCGACCTCGGCGCGCGTCCGCGCGCGCATTGCGCGGCCGGTCGGGACGCCCGCGGCATCCATGACGCGCTTCGCGAACGCCTTGGAACCCTCGAGCTGGGCCGCGGCCCGACCGGGGCCGAACGCCGGAATGCCGCGCGCGCGGAGTGCGTCGGCGACTCCGGCCACGAGCGGCGCCTCAGGGCCGATGATCACGAGGTCGATGCCTTCGGCGTCGGCATACTCTGTGACGGCGCCCGGGCTGTTGGGGTCAAGATCCGGGACAAGAGTCGCGTCTTCGCCGATGCCCGCATTGCCGGGAGCGGCGAACAGAGCATGCCCGGCTCGCTCACTCCGCAGCGCGAGGACGATGGCGTGCTCGCGAGCACCGGAACCGAGGACGAGGATGCGCACCCGCTCAGCCTACTGAGGGGGCCGGATGGGTTCGCGCGCCGGTAGCGTGGAGCCGTGGCGCGTGCGATTTCGACCGAGAATGGCCGCGCGGCGCTCGCCGCCGTCGCGGAAGCGCCCGCTGCCGACCGGGCGAGCCTTGCCACGGCGGTCCGCTACCTCCTGCAGCTGCTGGTCGAGAAGGCACCCGGCAACTCCGTCGAGGTACGCGTCCCGCCGTTCGGTGCGGTGCAGGTGGTTGAGGGCCCGCGGCACACCCGGGGGACTCCGCCGAACGTCGTCGAGACCGACGCCGAGACGTGGATCGCTCTGGCGACCGGCATGCAGTCGTGGGCGGATGCCGTGGCCTCGGGTCGCGTGATCGCATCGGGCACGCGCGCCGATCTCACGGGGCTCGTACCTCTTCGGCCGTAGGAACGCGGCGTGGTGGGACAATGGGGGGATGACCGAGCCCGCCTCCCACCAGATCGAGTCGGCGCGAGTGCGCCGCAGCCCCCGGTACGGGGTGTTCCTGGCGCTGGGCGCGGCCGTGGGAATCCTGGCCGCGCTCATCCTGACCTTCGCGTTCGACGGCACGGTCGATCGGAGTGCGTCGACCGGCGTCGTCTACTCGAGCACGCAGGTGCTCGGGTTCCTCTCCCTCTTCTGCATCCCGATCGGGATGGCGCTCTCGGCCACTGCGGCGCTCATCTCCGACCGGATGCTGGCGCGCCGCACCCGCGAGGTGCGCGTGATGCACGACACGATCCACCTCGACTCCTCGACCGACGCCGAGATCGAACAGCGCTGACCGCGCGATATCCGCCATGTGTCAGGGCGATAGGCTGGCGGCGTGGCACAGGCCTCCGCGAACCCCTATTCCGAAGCCGGCGTCGATACTGCGGCGGGAGACCTCGCCGTCGAGTTGATGAAGTCGGCCGTCCGGCGCACCCACGGCACTGAGGTCTGGGGAGGAGTGGGCGGCTTCGCGGGCCTTTTCGACGCCACGGCCCTCCGCTCGTACGACAGGCCGCTGCTGGCGACCTCGACCGACGGCGTCGGGACCAAGGTCGCGATCGCGCAGGCGATCGACAAGCACGACACGATCGGGCAGGACCTGGTGGGGATGGTCGTCGATGACATCGTCGTGGTCGGCGCGCGCCCGCTGTTCATGACCGACTACATCGCGTGCGGCCGGGTGTTCCCGGAACGGATCGCCGACATCGTCCGCGGTATCGCCGCCGGCGCCGCCGCGACCGGCACCGCGCTCATCGGCGGCGAGACGGCCGAGCATCCGGGCCTGCTCGGCATCAACGACTATGACGTCGCAGGCGCCGCCACGGGTGTCGTCGAGGCCGGCAAGCTGCTCGGTGCGGACCGTGTGCGCGCGGACGATGTGGTGCTCGCGCTCGCCTCGAGCGGGATGCACTCGAACGGCTACTCGCTCGTGCGGCACATCGTCGCCGGCGCCGGCATCGGCTATGGCGACCAGGCGGCGGACTTCGCGCGCACCTGGGGCGAGGAGCTTCTGGAGCCGACGCGTCTGTACACTCTTCCTCTCCTGCGGCTCATCGATGAGCTGGGGGATGCCGTCCACTCGCTCAGCCACGTCACGGGCGGCGGCATCGCCGCGAACCTCGCCCGCGTGCTCCCGCGGGGAACGTGGGTCGAAATCGACCGGGCGACCTGGTCGCCCGCACCCGTCTTCCGCGTGCTGGCCGATCTCGGCTCGCTCTCGCTCGAGCAGACCGAGGGCACGTGGAACCTGGGCATCGGCTTCCTCGCGGTCGTTTCGCCCACGCACGCGGATGCCGCGGCATCCGCCCTCACGGCCGCCGGAATCGACACATGGCAGGTCGGCGTCGTTCGTGACCGGGCTCTGCCCGACGGGCACTTCGAGCAGGGTGCCAAGGGCGTCGACGGCGGCGCCGTGCGCCTGGTCGGCGCATACGCAGAAACGGACTGAGCGCGAGATATGTGCGGAATCGTCGGCATGGTCGGTCAGGGACCGGTCAACCAGGAGATCTATGACGCGCTTCTGCTGCTGCAGCACCGCGGGCAGGATTCCACGGGCATCGCGACTGCGGAGCCCAGGGGGATCTTCCACCTGTTCAAGGCGAAGGGACAGGTCCGTGAGGCATTCCGCACGCGGGATATGCGCGCGCTCCTGGGAACGATCGGCCTCGGCCACGTGCGGTACGCGACCAAGGGCACGGCATCCAGCGAGGAAGAGGCGCAGCCCTTCTACGTCAATGCGCCCTACGGAATCGTGCTGGTGCACAACGGCAACCTCACCAACACGCGCGAGCTGACCGAAGAGCTGTTCCACACCGATCGGCGTCACCTGAACACGAGCTCGGACACCGAGCTGCTGGTGAACGTCCTGGCCAATGAGCTGCAGGCGGCGATCTCGGGACCCGAGCTCGACCCCGACCAGGTGTTCCACGCGGTCGAGCGGGTGCACGAGCGCGTCGAAGGCTCGTATGCCTCGATCGCCCTCATCGCCGGGTACGGCCTCTTGGCCTTTCGCGATCCCTTCGGCATCCGCCCCCTCATACTCGGCGCGCGAAAGGAAGCGAGTGGCCGCTATGAGTGGATCGTCGCGTCGGAATCGCTCGTGCTCGAGAACGCCGGCTTCGACGTCGTCCGCGACGTCGAGCCCGGCGAGGCCGTGTTCATCGACCTTGCGGGCACGCTCCACACGCGGCAGTGCGTCGCGAACCCGCAGCTGGTGCCGTGCTCGTTCGAGTACGTCTATCTGGCCCGGCCCGACAGCGAGATGAACGGGATCTCGGTGTACGAGGCGCGGCTGCGCATGGGCGATCGCCTCGCGGACACGATCGCAAAGTACACCCCCAAGGGATCGATCGACGTCGTCATGCCGATCCCCGACTCAGCCCGCCCCGCCGCGATGCAGGTCGCGCGCAAGCTGGGGCTGGAGTATCGCGAGGGCTTCTACAAGAACCGCTACGTCGGCCGGACGTTCATCATGCCCGGCCAGGCCGTGCGCAAGAAGAGCGTGCGCCAGAAGCTCAATGCGATGTCGAGCGAGTTCAAGGGCAAGAACGTGCTGCTCATCGACGACTCGATCGTGCGGGGGACGACCTCGAAGGAGATCATCCAGATGGCTCGGGATGCCGGAGCCGCGTCGGTCACCTTCGCCTCCGCCGCACCGCCCGTGCGCTACCCGCATGTGTACGGCATCAACATGCCGTCCCGGCACGAGCTTGTCGCTTACAACCGCACGATTCCCGAGATCGCCGAGGAGCTCGGTGCCGACTACCTGGTGTACCAGGAGGTGGAGGACCTCAAGGCGGCGATCCTGGAGGGTTCGCCCGATGTCGAGGACCTCGACATGAGCTGCTTCGACGGCAGGTACATCACCGGCACGGTCTCGGAGGAGTACCTCGCCTGGGTCGAGGGCACACAGGAGTCCTGACCCGTTGTGCGGATGTCGAGAGCTCGAGCGGGATCGCCTCAGGCTGTCTCGAGTTCCTCGTCATCGCCGGCGTACTGGTCGGCCCACTTGTCGACGTACTGCTCTTCGTCGTGGTGGCCGAGTTCCTTCTCGAGCGCGGAGTAGTTCACGTTGTACGTGTCGTACTTCAGTTCGCGAGCGATCTTGGTGTGCTTCGCCTTCTGACGGCCACGCCCCATGCGAGACCCCCTCTTTTTTGAGTCACGGACTGTGTGCACTGCCTGTGCTCACGGTCCGGTGCATTCACGATGCACTCACGGTTCGGCCCGAAGCCGGGAAGAGTAGCATTCAGGATAACACGGTGCCTACGGACCATCGCGGTTCCGGTCCCTGATGGAGGGTGTGACGATGACCGAAGCCATGCGCGACACGTCCGACGACCAGGCGGTGCCCCAGGGGGCAGTGATCGTGGGGGCCCTGGCCGACCAGCCGAAACGCGTGCTCACCGAGGCCGCCCGCTACGCGCGCCTCTTCGGTGCGCCGCTGATCGTCGCCCACGTGGATGTCACGCGCTTCATCTCCTATGAAGACCCCGACGGCTACGTGCACACCGCGGCGATCGACCTCGAGGCGATCGCCGGTGAGGGTCAGGAGGAGGCGGTGCGCGAAGCCGCGGAATCCGCGCTCGCCGGCGCTGCCGTCGACTGGAGCATGGCACAGCTCGTCGGGGATCCGGCGACGGCGATCGCGCACCTCGCCGAGCGGTCGCACGCGAGGCTCATCGTCGTCGGCACCCGTCGACGGGGTATCGGCGAATCGATCCGCGAATTCTTCACCGGGTCGGTTGCCGCGCGCCTGACTCACCGCCAGTCGCGCCCGGTCCTCGTGGTGCCGCTCGAAGAGCCGGCCTCCGACGCCGACGCACTCTGGCCGGAGGGCTGAACGGCGGCTTCTTCTCCCCCGCGGGGAGGCTCGGTCTCGGCCGGGACGGCGATCCGCGTCCCGCTGCGGAGGTGATCCGGGCCTAGCGTGAGGGCATGGCATCAGCGCGATGGTTCTCGTGGAGGTCGCTCGCGCTCGCGATCGGCGGTGGCGGGATCGGTGTCGCGCTGCGCGCGGTGCTGCTCGCTCCGGTCGCCGCCGGTGCGCACCCGCTCGTCGTCCCGAGTATCACTCTCGCGATGAACCTCGCCGGATCCTTCCTGCTGGGGGCGGTCGTCGGCCGACTGGACGACCGGCATCCTCGCACGCGGACGTTCTTCGGCACGGGGCTCATCGGTGGGTTCACGAGCTACAGCGCGTTCGCGGTGCAGACGGTGACGACCGGCACTGCCGCTCCCGTGATCGGTCTGCTGCTGATCCTCGTCTCCCTTTTCGGCGGAGTGATCCTCGCGGCGCTCGGACTCGTCGTCGGACGGCGCTCGGCCGGCGTGCCCGCCGAGGTCGAAGCTCCGGAGGAGGCCGAGTGAACCCGGTCGAGTTCGCGGCCCTCATCGTCGGCGGCGGTCTCGGCGCCGGCGCGCGGTACCTGGCGGATGGCGCCGTGATGGGGGGACGGAAGGATGCCTTCCCCCTCGGCATCCTGATCGTGAACATCGCCGGCTCCTTCGCGCTGGGCCTGCTCACGGGGCTCGGGGCAGCGGTCGCGCCGACCTGGATGACGATTCTCGGCGTCGGCGTCCTCGGCGGCTTCACCACGTTCAGCACCGTCTCGGTCGAGACCGTGCTCCTCGCCCAGAGCAAGCGGCGGGACTGGGCATGGATCAACCTGGTCGGGACGGCCGTCCTCGCCATCGCCGCGGCGGCGCTCGGGATCATGCTGGGCGGCTTCTTCCCACGCTGACGAGCGGTCCGAACCGCTCGTCAGGCGTGCGAGAATGAAGTCGATACATTTCTGTATCCACCGTCCCGCACAGCAAAGGCCATCCGTGTCGAACCTCGCCGTCCTGAGCTTGAAGAACCGCGCACTCATCGCCCTCATCACGATCGTCGCCGCAGTCTTCGGCGGACTGGCTCTGACGAACATGAAGCAGGAGCTCATCCCGTCGGTGGAGTTCCCGCAGCTGTCGATCCTGTCGACCTACCCGGGTGCGTCGCCGGATGTCGTCAACAACGATGTGTCGACTCCGATCGAGTCGGCGATCCGCGGCATCCCCGGACTCGAGTCGACGGCCGCGACGAGCACGACCAATGCGTCGATCATCACAGCATCCTTCACGTACGGCACCGATCTCGCGACGGCCGAGCAGAAGATCCTGCAGGCGATCAACCGCATCAAGTCGACACTTCCCGACACCGTCGAGCCCAACGTCGTCTCGTTCTCGATCGACGACCTGCCCGTCATCTCGCTGGCCGTCACCGGCTACGACGACGCGCAGACCATCCAGGCGCAGCTGGAGACGAGCGTGATTCCCGATCTCGAGGATGTCGAGGGCGTCAACGCGGCCTCGATCGTCGGCGGTCAGGGTCAGCGCGTGACGATCACCCCCGACCAGGGGGCGCTTGCGGCGGCCGGGTTCACCCAGGCTGCGATCACGGATGCACTGGATCAGAACGGTGCGCTCTTCCCGGGCGGAACCGTCACCGAGGGCGATCAGACCCTGACGGTGCAGACCGGTACGAAGATCACCTCGATCGAAGAGATCGGCGCGATCCCGCTGGTTCCCACCACTGCGGCGCAGATCGGCGCCGGCACCGTGACGATCGGCGACGTCGCCGCTGTCGAGATGGGTCAGGACCCGGTCACATCGATCTCGCGCGTGAACGGCGAGCCGGCCCTCACGATCTCGATCACCAAGCTGCCCTCGTCCAACACGGTCGACGTGAGCAGCGCCGTCACGGCGCTGCTGCCCCAGTTGCAGGACTCGATCGGCAGCGACGCCAAATTCACGGTCGTCTTCGACCAGGCGCCCTACATCCAGCAGTCCATCGAAGCGCTCGCGCAGGAGGGTCTGCTCGGCCTCGTCTTCGCGGTTCTGGTGATCCTGCTCTTCCTGCTGTCGGTGCGCTCGACACTTGTCACGGCGATCTCGATCCCCACGAGCGTGCTGATCACCTTCATCGGTATCCAGGCCTTCGGATACTCGCTGAACATCCTCACCCTCGGCGCCTTGACGATCGCGATCGGACGCGTTGTCGACGACTCGATCGTCGTGATCGAGAACATAAAACGGCACTACGTCGGCGAGGCCGACAAACTGCAGTCGATCCTGCTCGCGGTGCGCGAGGTCGCCTCGGCGGTCACGGCTTCGACCATCACGACCGTCGCGGTGTTCCTGCCGATCGCCTTCGTGGGTGACGTGACGGGTGAGCTCTTCCGCCCGTTCGCGCTCACCGTCACGATCGCGATGACCGCGTCGCTCCTGGTTGCTCTGACGATCGTCCCCGTGCTCGCGTACTGGTTCCTGCGCCCCGGCAAGCCTGTCCTCGATGGGGAGGGCAACGCGATCGACCCGGAAGACCCGGCGGCGCCGCCGTCGAGGCTCCAGCGTGCATACCTGCCCGTGCTGAACTGGACGCTCAAGAACTCGTGGGTGACCCTGTTGCTGGCCGTCGTGGTCTTGGCCGGCACGGCCGCTCTGGCACCGTTGATGAAGACCAACTTCCTCGGCGATTCCGGCCAGAACACGTTCTCCGTTTCGCAGGAAGTGGCTCAGGCCGCCAGCCTGGATGCAGAGAATGCGGCCGCGGAGAAGGTCGAGGCGGTGCTGCTCGACGTCGACGGCGTCGAGATCGTGCAGACCTCGATCGGATCGTCGGGCTCGGCGCTCCGCGATGCCTTCTCGGGCGGCGGCGGAGGAGTCACCTATTCCATCACGACCGACGCCGGCGCGGACCAGGTCGCGGTGCGCGAGAATGTGCAGACGGCACTGGCCGATCTCACGGACGTCGGCACGCTCACCGTCATCACCGGTCAGGGCGGCTTCGGCTCGAGCGACATCGAGATCGATGTGACCGCTCCGGATGCCACCAGTCTTCAGACCGCGACGGATGCCGTGGTCACGACGCTCGACGGCAAGGACGGGATCGGCCAGGTCACCTCGAACCTGTCGGCGTCTCTGCCTTATGTCGCCGTGTCGGTCGATCGCGAGAAGGCCGCGGCCCTCGGCCTCTCGGAGGTCGCCGTCGGCGCGCTCGTGTCGAACACGATGCAGCCGCGCCAGGTCGGTACGGTCGAGATCGACGGCAGCTCAGTCACCGTCTACCTCGAAGCGGCGTCCATCCCCGCGACGATCGAGGATCTCAAGGGCCTGCAGATCGCCTCGGCGGCAGGTCCCGTTCGACTCGACTCGGTCGCAACCGTCGAGGAGAGCCAGGGTCCGACTTCCATCACGAGTCAGCGGGGTCAGCGCACCGCGACCGTGACGGTCACTCCCTCCACCGACGACCTCACGGCCGCATCGGCCGCCGTGAACGAGGGTTTGAGTGCTGTCGACCTCCCGTCGGGCACGAGCGCAGCGATCGGCGGCGTCGTCACGCAGCAGCAGGATGCCTTCGCCCAGCTCGGCCTCGCTTTGCTCGCGGCGATCCTCATCGTCTACATCGTGATGGTCGCTACATTCAAGTCGCTTCGCCAGCCACTGCTGCTACTCGTGTCGGTGCCGTTTGCGGCGACCGGTGCGGTCCTGCTGCAGATCGCGACGGGGGTGCCGCTGGGTGTCGCTTCGCTCATCGGCGTGCTCATGCTGATCGGCATCGTGGTGACCAACGCGATCGTTCTGGTCGACCTCGTCAACCAGTACCGCGAGAAGGGCTTGAGCGCCCACGATGCGACGGTAGCCGGTGGCGCGAGGCGTCTGCGGCCGATCCTCATGACGGCTCTCGCGACGATCTTCGCGCTCACGCCGATGGCGCTCGGCATCACGGGTCACGGCGGATTCATCTCGCAGCCTCTCGCGATCGTCGTCATCGGGGGACTGATCTCGTCGACCGTGCTGACGCTGCTCGTCCTGCCCACCCTGTACAACCTCGTCGAGGGTGCGAAGGAGCGGCGGGCTGGCCGCTCCACGCCGGGCACAGCGGACGAGGGATCGCCGGCATCCTCAGATGGCGACGACGACGCGCCGGCCTCGCGGCGCGCCTTACGCACGAACTGAGCCGACACCACCACATGTGACGGGAGCTCCGTCGGTGCCGCACGTCTGGCATCGACCGGGCGCTGATCAGGGTTTCGATGGGCGCTGTCTCCGGAGCTGGCGGGTATAGTGGTGTGGTCGGCTCTGGACACCGCGCGTGCGCGGATGGGTTTGTGAGTCTGTGGGGCCGATGGTGAGCGCCGTTCGGCGCGCATGAACCATCACTGAATGGCCCCCGGCCGACGGATGTCCGGGTTACTCCACGCCGCAATTGCGGCAGCGCCGTTGTGCGCGCTCAGGAGGCTGTTCTCGCAAGAACAACCCAGAAGGTCACCCCATGCCCAAGAACAAGAAGCCGGCCGCCGGCCGCGCTCAGAACTTCGAACCGCGCTACGGCAGCAAGACCGCCTATCAGGATGCCAAGCGTCGTCCGGGGCAGTCTTCCGCCGGCACCGCCGGGAGCAAGAGCGCGGGACATCGGGGCTATCGCTCCGATGTCGACGATGCGGCACCGAAGAAGCAGCGCTGGAACGCGCAGGAGCGCGCCGGTCGCGCGGAGTCACGCGGCATCCGCAGCAACACGCAGGATGATCGGCCGCGTCGGGATGATCGTCCGGCCCGTTCGTTCGACGACCGTCCGGTTCGTTCGAACACGGATCGTCCGGTTCGGTCGAAC
>WOYI011521796.1_pt1 | contig 15243 bp, 12 predicted proteins | sample 6423411 | NCBI WGS metagenome assembly WOYI01 (sample SAMN13441803, study PRJNA592873) | oil field metagenome | biome: oil field; feature: oil-well bore; material: oil-contaminated soil; isolation source: oil-contaminated soil from oil-well borehole | place: Germany: Wietze | collected 2016-10-18 ...
GCAGCTCCGCCGATGGCACCGCCTGCAGCTCCGCCGATGGCACCGCCCGCGCCACCCTCACCGCCCGCTCCACCTGCGCCTCCGGTCGGCTAGTACCCCGGGACGCTCGCACACGAAGGCCCGCCACGATCGTGGCGGGCCTTCTTCGTCGTGCGACGGCGGGGCCGGGACCCGGTCCCATGACGCACTGCTGCCGTGTGACGAGCTCCTCCGTCTCGTCACACGGCAGCATGTCCATGCAGCGGCCAGCAAGGCCGCCCGTCCTTGTTCCTAGATGGTGCGTTTCTTGAGGAATGCGGGGATGTCGAGATCGTCTTCCGCCACCGCGCTCGGCATCTCGAACGTCGGGATGCGCGGGCCATCGTCTTCCGTGGCGGCGGACTCGAACTCCATCGTCTCCTGGCGACGCTTGCCGCCGAAACCGGTCGCGATGACCGTCACGCGGATCTGGTCCATCATCGAATCGTCGATGACCGCGCCGAAGATGATGTTGGCGTCGGGATGGGCGGCCGACTGCACGACTTCAGCGGCCTCGTTGACTTCGAAGAGTCCGAGGTCGCTTCCGCCCGAGATGGACAGCAGGACACCGTTGGCACCCTCGATGCTCGACTCCAGCAGCGGGCTGGCGATCGCGGCCTTGGCGGCCTCGTGAGCACGGTTGTCGCCAGTGGCAACACCGATACCCATCAGTGCGGTTCCGGCTTCTTTCATGATGGTGCGAACATCCGCGAAGTCCAGGTTGATGAGACCGGGAACCGTGATGAGGTCTGTTATGCCCTGGCAGCCCTGACGCAGCACATCATCGGCGATGCGGAACGCATCGAGGATCGACGTCTTCTTCTCCGCGACCTGAAGCAGCCGGTCGTTCGGGATGATGATCAGTGTGTCGACGTGTTCCTTGAGCCGCTTGATGCCCTCCTCGGCCTGGATCGCACGCTTCCGGCCCTCGAACGCGAACGGTCGCGTGACGACCGCGACCGTGAGTGCGCCGATCTCCTCTTTGGCGATCTCGGCGATCACCGGAGCGCCACCCGTTCCGGTGCCGCCGCCCTGGCCCGCGGTGATGAAGACCATGTCGGCGCCCTGCAGCGCCTCCTTGATCTCGCCGCGGTTCTCCTCTGCTGCCTGGTAACCCACATCTGGGTCAGCGCCGGCGCCAAGGCCCTTGGTCAGCCCCACCCCGATATGCACCTTGTAGTCGGCATCCGACATCAGCAAGGCCTGCGCATCGGTGTTCACCGCGATGAACTCGACACCCTTCACCCCTGCTTCGACCATGCGATTGACGGCGTTCGTGCCGCCTCCCCCGACGCCCACCACCTTGATGACCGCGAGGTAATTGGCTCCTGTATCAAGCATCACATGCCTCCTGAGCTGCCCAGTCTTCCTGTAGTCTAACCCTCAAGTTGACATCTACTGTGTTTGGGCAAAGGTCAATCTTCACACGAACCTTATACTAAACGCAAGGGGTTTGCAACGACATTTCTGAAGACTTGCCCGGTGGCCACGCCCACTCGGCAGTCAGTCGTTCAGGCCGCGTGAGATCGGACGCTCGATCGAGCGCACATCGATGAACACGACATTCGCGCCCTGTGTGTCGAGGATGTCGCTCACCAGCACTGACTTCTCCGGCATGTTGACGGCCTCCCCCATCATGATCTCCACTCCGGAAGCAGTGAGCAGCGCTGTCTCCTCGATGGTCGGCGCGGAGATGGTACGCACGCTGGATCGGAGTTCGTCGCTCAGTCCGGTCAGGACCCGGAGAGCGTTCCGGAGGGTCTCCGACGTGCTCACCGAACCCGGTTCGGCCACGAAGTCCGGCACGTCACGGATCACGGGCACAACCGTCGCGCTGCTCGCGATCGACTCGGCGAGCACACGTCCACCTTCCTCAACGAACCAGAAGGTCGCCCCACTGTCGACCACAGCCGCAGGCGTGCGCTCCAGCACCTCTATGCGCAGCGTGGACGGCGGCCGGCGCGACACATGCGCCTCCGCGACCCACGGGTCCGCTGTGAGATTCTCGCGGATCTCGTCGCCATCGATCCGCAGCAGTGTCTCACCACCGGCGATCCCCGCGAGCTCGATCACCTCATCCGCCGTGAGGCGCGTGTTGCCGACGACGGCCACCTCTCGGATCTCGAAAAGCTGGGACCCGGACAGGCCCGCCCAGAGCGCCCAGAGCGCCAGCAGCACGCCCAGGACCACCGCGGCGCGCAGCCGCAGGGCTCGCCGCTGCGCCGCCTGCCGCTGCCTGCGCTCGGCCTGCTTGGGACTGACCGGACGCGCCGAGGCGCGGCCAGAGACGCCATCGCGCGGCCCGGAACCGGCGCCCCCCTGCATGCCACGCTTCGGATCCCGCGTGGCCGATGCGGCCCCACGATGACCGTCCTTGCGAGGTACCTGGGTATGCGGGTGGACCGACGCCTTACGGCTCGTCGTCCCGGTGCCGACGTGAACCATCTTACGCCGGGAGGAACTCGCCGAGGAGTCTGACCTCCGGTGTGAGTTCGATGCCATGGATGTCCTTGACCGTCATCTGTATCTTCCGGATGAGCCCGACGACGTCCGATGCCGTGGCCCCACCGACGTTCACGATGAAGTTTGCGTGGATATCCGAGACGCGCGCGCCGCCGAGCTGCGTGCCCTTGAGTCCCGCCGCCTCGATGAGCCTTCCCGCGGAGTCGCCTGCAGGATTCGTGAACACGCTTCCGGCGCTCGGCATGCCGAGCGGCTGCGACGCCTTACGGCGGTCCAGACTCCGTTCCATCTCGGAGCGGATGCGCGCCTTGTCGGCCTGTCGCAACGTCAGCACGGTCTCCACGATGATGCCCCGCTCGGGCAACCCGCTTCTTCGGTAGCCCCAGGCGATCTCGAAGCCTCTCAAGCGCTCGAGTCCGGCGCCCGGAACGAGCAGCGTCACCGACTCCGCGACCGAGTCCATCCAGACGCCGCCGCTGCCGGCGTTCATCGCAAGTGCGCCGCCGACCGTGCCCGGGATGCCGACAGCGAACTCCATCCCGCCCAGCCCTCGCGAGAAGGCGTCCCGCACGATGTACGCGAGGATGCACGCTGCACCCGCTTTGATGTCCGCGCCCTGCACCGAGTGCGCCTTGAACTCCCGCCCGAGCACGATCACGGCGCCGCGATAGCCCGCGTCGGAGACCAGCAGGTTCGAACCCTTGCCCACCACCGTCCACTCGATGCCCTCTTCCGCGCACAGCCGCACCGTCTCCGAGAGGTCCGCGACCGTGTCGCACGTGACGAACAGGTCCGCCGGTCCACCGATTCGAAACGTGGTGTGACGCGCCATCGGCTCGTTCTCCCGGAGCTCCCCGGTGAGCGTTGCACGCAACGTGGCTGCTGCAGAGTGCACGCTCACGACGTCTCACCCGGGTGGCGCGCGGCAAGCGCGCGTACCAGCTCAGGGCCGATCGTCGTGACGTCACCCGCACCCATCGTCATGACGAGGTCTCCCCGGCGAGCACGTGCTGCCACGTAACCCTCGATGTCTACTCGATGTGGAAAGTATGCGGTCTGCGCTCGCGCATCGTTCAGGAGCAAGGCATCCAGCACCGTCTTCCCGGAGACGCCCGGAATCGGCGTCTCACCGGCGCTGTAGACATCCATCAGGACCACTCGGTCCGCGTCGTCGAAAGCGGCGCCAAACTCACCACCCAACGCCTCGGTGCGCGAGTAGCGGTGCGGCTGGAAGATCACCCATATCCGCTCGAAACCGGCAGCGCGCGCGCCCGCGAGCGTCGCCTTCACCTCGGTGGGGTGATGCGCGTAATCATCGACGACCGCCACACCGGCCACCTCGCCGACATGGTCGAACCGGCGCCTGACGCCGCCGAACCGCCCGAGAGCCGCTGCCGCACCCTCGACATCGAGACCGAGCGACCAGACGGCCGCCAGCACGCCGGTGCCGTTGACCACCATGTGGGTACCGGGCACCGAGACGGTCGCGTCCACCGACGAGTCATCCGGGAACGACACCGTGAAGCGGTGCCCTCTCCCCTGCCGCGTCAGATCCCGACACTGGACGTCGGCGTCCGCGGCGAGCCCGTAGGTGACCACGCGCGCAGGCGAGGCCGCATGCGCCAGGGCAACGAGGCCCGGATCGTCGGCGCACGCGATCACGGCGCCGTCGGCGTCGGTCTTGCCGATGAACTCACGGAACGTCTCGACGATCGCGTCGAAGGAGCCATAGTGATCGAGGTGATCGGCCTCCATATTGGTGATCAGCGATACATGCGGCTTCATGAACAGGAAGGAGCCATCGCTCTCATCGGCCTCGACAACGAAGTAGCCACCCCTGCCGCACCGGGCGTTCGCGCCCATGTCGTTGAGCTCGCCGCCGACGAGGAACGTGGGGTCCTGACCGATGGAGTCGAGTGCCATCGCAAGCATCGAACTCGTGCTGGTCTTGCCGTGCGTTCCCGCGACCGTCAGCGCAACGTCGTCTCCGGCGAGATGCGCGAGCATCTTGGCCCTCGGCCAGACAGGGATGCCCCGCTCCCGCGCCGCCGCGAGCTCGGGGTTCGTCTCCGGGATGGCCGAAGAGACGACCACGACCTCCGGATCGCCCAGATTGGCGGCCGCATGGCCCACGAACACCCGCACGCCGCTCTCCTCGAGCGCCGCGGCGTACCGCGACGCCTTCAGGTCCGACCCGGTGACGACGCGCCCGCGGTCGTGCAGGACGCGGGCAAGACCGCTCACGCCGGCTCCGCCGATGCCGATGAAGTGCGCATACGCGGTGTGTGTCACCGCATCTCCTCTCACATGGTGCCTACCCGAAGACGAGCGCCATGACGCGCTCGGTGGCATCCCGGCGCCCCAGTGACGCCGAAGCCGCCGCCATCGTCGCTCGCTTCGACTCGTCACGCACGAGGGTCAGAACCGCTTCCGCGAAACGCTCCGTGTCAAGATCGCTGTCAGCGACGACCTCGGCCCCTCCCGCGTCCGCAACCGCGCGCGCGTTCAGGGTCTGGTGATCATCGGTCGCGTACGGATACGGCACCAGCACGGCTGCGCGGCCGATCGCGGTGATCTCGGCGATCGATGTCGCGCCCGCGCGGGCCACGATCGCGTCGGCTGCCGCGATGGCGTCTCCCATGGCGTCGATGTACTCGAGCACCCGATAACGGGATTCATCCCCGCCGAGAGCCTCAGCGATCCTCTCGGCCACCGAGGCGGCCTCAATCCTACCCGCCACGTGCAGCACCTGCAACGATGGAACGGCCATCAACGTCTTGGCCAGACCGACGAACCTGTCGTTGATGTGCCGGGCGCCACGGCTTCCGCCGAAGACGAGCAGCACGAGGGCGTCCGCGCTGATCCCCAACGCGGCGCGGCCGCGAACGCGGTCGGCGGCGAGAACCGGCTCGCGGACCGGATTGCCCGTCACCACGCCCCGGTCGGGATGCGCGAGATGCGCCAGCGAACCCTCATACGTGACGCCGACCGACCGTGCCCAGCGGGACAGGACGCGATTGGCGAGACCCGGGACAGAGTTCTGCTCGTGGAGAGCGAGCGGGATGCGACGAAGGACCGCCCCGAGACCGACCGGCAGCGATACGTAGCCACCGAAGCCGAGCACCACCTCTGCACGCGTCCTCCGGATGAGTGACGCGGCTCGCATCGCCGAGGTCAGAATGAGCACGCTCGATGTGATGAGCGTCAGCGGTCGCGCGCGGTCGAAACCGCGGGCGGGTACGGACGTGAACGCGATGCCCGCCTCGGGAACGAGCCGTGCTTCCAGGCCGTCCGGCGTGCCGACGAACGTGACGTCATGCCCCTCGGCCACGAGTCGAGAGGCCACCGTCAGCGCCGGGTAGATGTGACCGGCTGTCCCGCCGCCACTCAACAGTACTCGCACGTGCAGACCCCCTGGTCTTCGTCGGGCGCACCAGCCGGACCCTGGCACCGGTGCTGTTGCGTGCTACCGCGAGTATGAGGCCGACGCATGCGAGTGTCAGCGTCAGCGACGATCCGCCGGCGCTCACCAGCGGAAGCGGGATCCCGGTGATGGGCATGAGTCCGGTCACGGCCGCCATGTTCATCAGAGCCTGGACGACGATCATCGCCGTCAGACCGCCGGCCAGAAGTCGGCCGAACAGGTCCTTGCAGTCGAGCGCGATCTTGATACCCGCGTAGGCGAAGAGCGCGAACGCGAGCACGACCGACAGCGTGCCGGCCAGACCAAGCTCCTCGCCGATGACGGCGAAGATGAAGTCCGTGTGGGCAGCGGGCAGATAGAAGAACTTCTGTCGCGACAGACCGAGGCCCACGCCGAAGAACCCGCCCGAGCCGAACGCGTACAACGACTGGATGATCTGATAGCCGCCCTTGTCCGGCTGGGCCCACGGATCGAGGAAGGCGGTCACGCGGTCCATCCGGTATCCCGCGACGGCGATGAGCAAGGCAGCCGAAGGCAGACCGACTGCGGCGAGCGAGGCAAGCCACCGTCCCTTGACCCCCGCGAGCCAGAGCAGTACCACCACGCCGAGCAGGAGCGACATCGTCGTGCCCATGTCGGGCTGGAGCATGATGAGGACGACCACGGGGCCCACCGCCCACGCCATGCGGACAAGGAGAGTCCGCGTATCGATCTCCCTCTTGCGCCAGGCCACGAGCAGTACGGCTACCACGGCCAGGCAACCGAGTTTGGCGAACTCGGACGGCTGGATGTAGGCGAAGCCGAGGTCGATCGAGCGTGTCGCACCCCACTTGGCCACACCCGTCGCCTCGACGACGATGAGACCGAGGAATGAGACGCCCCACACCGCCCACGCGAGGACCTCCGGACGGCGGATGTCCATCGAGCCCCGACGGCCGATTCGGAAGTCCCACCAGGACGCGCCGTACAGAGCCAGCGCGCCCACCACGGCGAAGATGAGTTGCTTCTTGAGGTGGTACGCGCTGTCACCGTACTTCACGTAGTCGGCCACGGATGACGCCGAGAAGATCATCAGCGTGCCTCCGAGGACCAGGAAGCACGTGGCGCCGAGCAGCAGGTACGCCGCGGGCGTGAGCCTACGCGCGCGGGACATCGCACACCTCGCCTCCGGCGGCGCTCCGCACGAGTTCCTTGAATCGGCGGCCGCGCTCCTCGTAGCCGCCGAACTCGTCGAACGAGGTGCAGCCGGGCGAGAGGAGAACGACCTCCCCCTCCCGGGCGATCGCACGAGCGGCTTCAAGGGCCTGAGCAAGGCCGGTGGCCGTGTGGCGCTCGACCGGGAGCCCTGCAAAAGCATCCTCGAACTCCGCTGCCGCCTGCCCGAACAGGACGACCGCGCGGGCCCGTTCCGCTGCGCGAGCGGCAAGCGGGCGCAGGTCGACGCCCTTGTTCCGGCCACCGAGCAGCAACACGAGGGAACGGTCGCCGAACGCGGTCAGTGCCTTCATCACCGCATCCGGGTTCGTCGCCTTGGAGTCGTTGAAGTACTCGGCACCGTCGAGCACACCCGCAGGCTCGAGGCGGTGCTCGATGGGACGGAAGCTCCGGAGCCCGCGCGCGATGGCGCCGAAGTCGGCTCCCGCGGCTCGAGCGCACGCGGCCGCGGCGAGCGCGTTGCTCACGTTGTGATCGCCCTTGATCCCGAGATCACACAGGGGGACCAGCTCGTGGATCCGGCAGCCCTCCTCCAGCACCAGCACGTCATCGCTCACGTACGCGCAGGCACCCTCGGCCCGTAGACGGCTGACACCGCACACACTCGCGCCGCCCGCCCCCACGAGCTCCGCATAGGGCGCGGAACCCGGATCGTCCAGATCGATCACCGCGGTATCCCCGGTCACCTGATGCGCGAAGACCTTCGCCTTCTCGGCGGTGTAGGCCTCCATCGAGCCGTGGTAGTCGAGGTGATCGGGAGTGATGTTCAGCAGCGCGGCCACGCGCGGGTGGAAGGTGTCGGCAAGCGTCATCTGGAAGCTGGAGACCTCGGCTACGATCACACCGGCCTCCCCCATCGCCACAGCCACCGACACGGCAGCCGGGCCGATGTTGCCCGCAGGCTCGGCGGGAATGCCCGCCTCCAGCAGCAGGTGTGTCACAAGTGCGGTGGTGGTGGTCTTCCCGTTGGTGCCGGTTATCGCCACCCACGGAGCTCTCGAGACGCGGTACGCGAGTTCCAGCTCCGAGATGACCGGTGCACCGTGGGCGAGCGCCGCGCGCATGATGTCCGCCTGCGGCCGGATGCCCGGTGATGCCACGATGAGGTCGGCCGCAGGCAGGTCGCACGTGCCCAGATGAACCTCGGCACCGGCAGCCACAAGCCTGGCCGCCCGCTGCTCGAGCGTCCCTCCCGAGCCCGAATCCACCACCGTCACACGAACGTCCGCGCCTGCCGCCGCGCGATCGAGCGCCCATTCGGCCGCCGCCTCACCCGAGCCGCCCAGACCCAGGACCAGCAGGTGTCCGCTCCACTCGCGCATGCTACACGCTCGCCCGGGTCACGAACCACAGAGCAAAGCCGGCGCCGGCGAGGATGCCGGTGACGATCCAGAAGCGGACCATCACCTTGGTCTCGCTCCACCCCTTCATCTCGAAGTGGTGGTGCAGCGGCGCCATGCGCAGGATGCGCTTGCCAGTCAACTTGAACGAGGCGACCTGCAGGATGACCGACAGGCCCTCCGCCACGTAGATACCGCCGAGGAGTGGCGCCAGCAACTCGGTCTTGGTGACCACGGCGAGCGTTGCGATGACCGCGCCGAGGCCGAGGGAGCCGGTGTCGCCCATGAAGATGTCCGCGGGATAGCTGTTGTACCAGAGGAAGCCGATGCACGCCCCGGCCACGGTCGCCGAGAAGAGCGCGAGCTCGAGGTTGTCCTGCGCGAACGCGATCGCGGCGAAGACGAGCATCACGATCATGATCGTTCCCGCGGCCAGCCCGTCGAGTCCATCGGTAAGGTTCACCGTGTTCGAGAACGAGATGACCATGAACGCCACCAGCGCGAGGTAGAGCCACGGGAAGAGCAGCGTGAACTGCCCGACGACGACGACCGACGTGAACGCGCCGAGGTCCACCGTGCCGAGAAACGGGATCACGACCTCAGGGCTCACATGCACCCAGTTGACCGCCAGGAAACCTATGCCGAACGCGATCACCGTCTGCCCGGCGATCTTCGCCTTCGCGGTCAGACCGAGCGAGCGCTCCTTCACGACCTTCGCATAGTCATCGATGAAGCCGAGCAGGCCGCACCCCAGAAGCGCGATCAGCGCCGTGATGCCGTGCCGGCCGACCTCGCCGAGGCTGAGGTAGACGATCGCGACCACGAGCAGGATCAGCACGCCGCCCATCGTGGGCGTCCCCTGCTTGACGAGGTGACCCTGCGGGCCGTCTGCGCGGACCTGCTGCCCGATGTTGCGGAAACGCAGCAGCCGTATCCACAACGGGAACAGCACACCGGCGAGCACGAGCGCCAGCACCGCCGCGACCAGTATCTGATAGGTGGGGTAGCGCCCTATCTCAGGCAGAAGGTTGAACACGAGGTTCGATCATCCCCTCCACCACTCGTTCGAGCCCCATCACGCGGGACGCCTTCACCAGAACGGTATCACCGGGCGCAGCCAGATCATCGAGCACCTCGGAGGCCTCGTCGGCCGAGACGCACGGGCGAACGCAATCCTCGCGCATGCCCGCGGCCAACGCGCCCTCGGCGATCCGGCGGCCGCGCTCGCCGACCGTGACCAGGACATCCACGGCCGAGTTCGGGACCTGCTCGCCCAGCTGGAAGTGAGCCAATTCGGCGAGCGAGCCGAGCTCGGCCATGTCGCCCAGAATGGCGATCCGGCGTCCGCGCGTGGGAACGTCGCCCAGCGCGGAGAGCGCGGCCCGCATCGACGCGGGATTGGCGTTGTACGCATCGTTGATGATCGTGATGCCTGTGGCGCTCTGGAAGGTCTCCATACGCCACTTGGAGAACGTCGCTGCCTCGAGCCCGCTCACGACCTCAGCGGTCGTCAGGCCGAGGTACAGCCCCACGGCGGCGGCGGCCAGCGCGTTGTACACGTTGTGGCGCCCGGGCATAGGCAGATGCACCCCGGCGCGCTCATGAGCCGTCACGAGCGTGAACGCCGGTGTGCCGTCCTCGTCGATCGAGATGTCCTCGGCGCGCACGTCTGCGGCTGCGGAAAGGCCGTAGCGTGTCACCGTGCCCACCGCGAGTCCTTCGAGCGTGTCGGTCCAGGCGTCGTCGCCGTTGAGGAAGACCCGCCCCGTCGCCGGCACGGCACGCACGAGCTCACCTTTGGCGGCGGCGATCGCCTCTTCCGTGCCGAGGATCTCCACGTGACTCACGCCCACGTTCGTCACCAGCCCGTCCGTGGGCCGGGCGATCGAGCACAGGTGCTCGATCTGACCGTGACCGCGCATGGCCATCTCCACCACAAGCACCTCGGTGTCCGCGCCCGCCTCCATCACGGTGAGCGGCACGCCGAGTTCGTTGTTGCGGTTCTCGGCGGTGGCGATCACGCGCATCCTCGTCGCCAGCACGCTCCTCAAGAAGTCCTTCGTCGTGGTCTTGCCGGTCGAACCGGTGACACCGATCACCGGGCACATCAGGCGGTCGCGATGGTGCTGTCCGAGCGCCTCGACAGCCTCGAGCGCATCGTCGACGCGAATCAGCACGGCTTCCGTGCGGCCGGCGGCCTCGTACGCCTGCCGAACGGCATCGTCGTCACGTGTCACCAGAACCGCTCGCGCCCCCTGGGCGAGGGCCGCGCCGACGAACGTGTGACCATCGGCGTGCTCGCCTTCGAACGCCACGAACACCGCACCCGGCTGCACCTGTCGGGAGTCGATCGCGAGGCCGTTGATCATGGTGGTCGCCGAACCCGCGAGCACTTCACCGCCCGTCACCTGTAACAGCGTGTCCACCGACAGCGTCAGCACAGCGACCTCAACTCCTCGCGGGCAACCTCACGGTCGTCGAAGCGGATCCGGCGATCGGCGAATATCTGGTAGTCCTCGTGGCCCTTGCCGGCGATCAGCACGGCGTCGCCCTCGGCCGCGATCCGGAGCGCCGCGCGAATGCCCGCGCGCCGATCGACCTCAATGCGGTACGGGGTCTGTGTGGGGCGCAGCCCATCCTCGATCGCCAGGATGATACCCACCGGGTCCTCGCTCCGCGGATTGTCGCTCGTCACCACGACCTCGTCCGAGCCCTCGCCCGCCGCGCCGCCCATCAGCGGCCGCTTCTCGGGATCGCGATCCCCGCCACAGCCGAACACCGTGATAACGCGGCCGGCGGTGACCGCGCGCACGGCGGCGATCGCCTTGGCGAGGCTGTCAGGCGTATGCGCGTAGTCGACCAGCACGGTGAACGGCTGCCCTTCATCCACACGCTCGAGGCGGCCGGGCACCTGTGGCGCCCCCTCGAGACCTGCGACCACAGCGCCCAGACCGATACCGAGCGCGAGCGCACAGCCCGCCGCCACCAGCGCGTTGCTCACGTTGTACGCCCCGGCGAGCGGCAGTTCGACCGAAGCGGTTCCGAGCGGTGTGACCAGGGTGAACTCGGTGGAAGCCGGACCGGGCCGCTCGTCCAGCGCGCGGACCACCGCGCACTCGTGACGGCCCACCGTCCACCGCACCGGCACCTCGTCTGCGAGCTGGCGCCCGCGAGCGTCGTCGATGTTCGCCACGCGCTCGGCCACGTCGAGGTCGGTGAAGAGCCGGCGCTTGACCGTCCAGTACTCTTCGAGCGTGCTGTGATAGTCGAGATGGTCCTGCGTGAGGTTCGTGAACGCCGCCACCGCGAAGTGCACCCCGTCCACCCGGTGAAGGTCGATCGCGTGCGACGAGACCTCCATCGAGACGCCGGTGACCCCTTCGGCACGCATACGGGCCAGGAGCGCCTGCAGATCGGCCGACTCCGGCGTGGTGTTCGCCGAGGAGAGGCTCTCGTCGGCGATGCGGGTCTCCACGGTCCCGATGATCCCCGTGGTCCGACCGGCCGCCCGGAAGATGCTGTCCAGAAGGTACGTGGTGGTCGTCTTCCCGTTCGTGCCGGTGATGCCCGCCACGTCGACCGACAGGCTCGGTTCGCCGAAGAACCGGGCCGAGGCGAGTGCGAGCGCACGCCGGGTGTCCGGGACGACCGCCTGGGGAACGGGCAACGAGAGCGGCCTCGTGCACACGAGCGCCGCGGCACCTCGCGCCACGGCGTCCTCGGCGTACGAATGGCCGTCCGCCTTGAACCCTGAGATGCAGAAGAAGGCATCTCCCGGCCGCACGGAATCCGAGCGGTGGGCGATGCCCGACACCACGACATCCCGATCGAGACCGGGTGCCGCATCGCATCCTTCAAGCAACTGTGAGAGGTTCGCTTCTGTCACCGGTTCCTGCCGCCTCGCGAGCCGAATCATCTTACCATCGGTCCCGTACCCCGACCTGCCCCGTTCAGGGCTGTGACACACCCGTTACCGGTGTTCCCGGCGGTATCTTCAAGTGCTCCACGCAGAACTGCGCCACCCGTGAGAACGTCGGAGCGGCCACCGTGCCGCCGTAGATGGAGTTGGACGGCTCATCGATCGTCACCACGATGAGGATCCTCGGGTTCTCGGCGGGGAGGAATCCCGAGAACGACGCCACGTACTTCCCCGCGGCATACCCCGCGCGTCCGTCGGTACGGGCTTTCTGGGCGGTGCCCGTCTTGCCGGCGACCTGATAGCCCGCGACTGCCGCGGCCGAGCCGGTTCCCTCGTTCACCACGTCCGTCAGCACCAGCCGCATGGCGGCCGCCGTCTCTGCCGTGATGACCCCCGTCGTGGTGGGCCACGCCCGGGAAGCCTCGTCATCCGAGACTTCGGACAGGAAGTGAGGGGTCACCAGGTAGCCACCGTTCGCGATCGCAGAGAGCGCACGCGCGAGTTGCAGCGGCGTCACCGAGACACCCTGGCCGAACGGGATCGTCGCGATGGAAGAGGGCGACCACTGATCGGTCTCCGGCAGCCAGCCCTTCACCTCTCCGGGATAGTCGACGCCGGTCTTCCCGGTGAGGCCGAATCGGGCGAAGTAGTCGTACAGCCCCTCCTCGCCGAGGGCGAGGCCGAGCTTCACCGCGCCGACGTTTGATGAGTTCGTCACGATCTCGGTGAGCGACCAGTTGGCCGTGGGCCGGTCGTGCGATTCGTGGATGGTGCGACCCCCGACGTCGATCGTGGGAGGAAGCTCGAACATGCTCTCCGGAGCGAACAGCCCGTTATCGATGACCGCGGCGGCCGTCAGCGACTTGATGGTCGAACCCGGCTCGTACGTGTCGACGATCGGCCTGTTTCTGTACGTGGCGCTGTCCGACGCGCCGAAACTGTTCGGGTCGAACTGCGGCATCGACGCCATGGCCAGGATCTCCCCGTTCGTCGGATCCATGACGACCACCGACCCTGCCGCGGCACCCCAGTGCGCCACCGCTTCGGCCAGCGCGATCTGCGCCTGATACTGGATGTCCTTGTCGATGGTGAGCGTGATGTCGCTGCCGTCCACGGCCTCTTCCTCCAGCATCACTCCGCCAGGAATGGGCCGACCCTGGGTGTCACGCTCGGCGATCAGCCTCCCCGGCTCTCCTCCAAGCGTGTCATCGTAGTACAGCTCGAGTCCCGAGAGGCCCTGGCCGTCGACCCCCACGAAGCCGAGCACCTGACACGCGAGTTCGTTGCTGGGGTAGACACGACGTGAGTCCTCAAGGAAGCCCAGTCCCGAGATGCCGAGGTCGGCGAGCGCCTGCGCCTTGGAGGCTTCCACTTTGCGCGCGATGTACACGAACGACGTGTCCTGGGACAGCTTGGCCAGATAGGCAGCAGGATCACCGCCGAGCGTGGAAGCGATCGCATTCGCCGTACCTTCCTTGTCCACTATCGACGCCGGCACGGCGTAGATGGTCCGCGCGTCCACACTCTCGGCGAGGACCTCACCCTCACGGTCGACGATGAAGCCCCGCTGCGGGCTCAGCACGATGTCACTCGTGCGCTGGTCGGCGGCCGCCGCGGCGTAGGTCGGCCCGACGACGGTCTGGATGTACACGAGGCGCCCGGCCACGACCAGCAGGACAGCCATGAGGATCGCCAGGAGCGAGGAGAAGCGCCCGGTACGCAGCGGGCGCTCCTGTCTGACGCCGCCTCTCGAGCGCGCCTCTCGTGAGCGGGGCGCGCTCATCGTATCGAGCCGAGTCCCACATCACCGACCAGCATGACCTGCGCCTCACCGGCCGCCAGATCCATGAGGGTGTCCAGCACGCCGGGACCATCAGACGCAGGCTCGTCCTGCACGTTCGCTGCGAGAGCCACTTCCGCGGCCGCATCTGCCGCACTGGTCGCCGAGGGTAGTTCCAGATAGGCGACCGTCACAGGTCGCATCATGTTGAGCGACTGGGATGCGACCGCTTCGATCCGGGAGGGCGCGGCCAGCGCACTCCGGTCCGCTTCCAGTGAGCGCGTGACAAGCCGCTCCGCCTTGACCTGCTTCTGCAGCTCCCACGCGTCGATGGACGCCTCCGCAGCGCTCGCCGCCAGCGAAACGCGAAGGACACCCGCACAGATGATCACCGTGAGGCAGACGACCGCGACCCGGAAGACGTGCGATGCCGCAGCGGCCGAGCGGGCAGCAGTACGACGGCGCCCACCACGAACCAGCCGCAGAGCCGGACGTACCGGTGCCGCGGTGTGCGTGTGGGCGATCTTTCGTGCTGCCGCACCCACGACTCTCGTGGGCCTCCTTCCCGCTGCTCTCCCCGCACCCTCGCGGGGCCCCTTGGTCCCTACACTCGTTCGACCACTCTCAGCCGCGCGCTACGCGCACGTGGGTTCGCTTCGATCTCCGCCTCCGTCGGCACGATCGGCCGCTTCGTGACGGATCGGACTACCGGCACCTGCCCGCACCTGCACACCGGCAGGTCGGGTGGACAGATACACCCCTTCGAAAGCTCAGCGAACACGTCGCGGACGATTCGGTCCTCGAGCGAGTGATAGCTGATGACCGCGATGCGCCCTTTCGGACCGAGCCAACCGGCCGCGCTCCGGAGCCCTCGCTCGAGTACCTCGAGTTCGTGGTTGACCTCGATCCTGAGCGCCTGGAAGGTCCGCCTCGCGGGGTGTCCCCCCGTCCGGCGTGCCGCCGCCGGTATCGCGGCCTTCACGATCTCGACGATCTCCCCGGTGGTGGTGAGCCGGTGTCGACCTCGCGCGGCTACGATGAAAGCTGCGATGCGCGAGGCCCACCGCTCCTCGCCGTACTCGCG
>WOYI011037968.1_pt2 | contig 15232 bp, 17 predicted proteins | sample 6423411 | NCBI WGS metagenome assembly WOYI01 (sample SAMN13441803, study PRJNA592873) | oil field metagenome | biome: oil field; feature: oil-well bore; material: oil-contaminated soil; isolation source: oil-contaminated soil from oil-well borehole | place: Germany: Wietze | collected 2016-10-18 ...
TGCAGAGGATCCACCGACTATGCAATTCGGATCGGCGCTGCCGCCTCCCGAATTGGCGCTGCCGCCTCCCGAATTGCTGGTGGCGGACAGCACCCCGAATGCGGATCCGGCTCCATCCCAGACAGGCAAAAATGATGCGGCGGTGTCTGCCGAGGAATTGGAGGTGTTGCGGGAGCAGGTGCGCGCGCTGTCCGAGCGGGTCAGTGATCTGGGGACTCGATTCCAGGAACAGGCCGATATGGAGCAGCGCATCGGCTCGCTGGAGCAACTGCTCGAAAAAATCAAACAAGACCAGGAAATGCTGGCACAGCGCGTCGAAAGTCACGGCAAGCGACTGGATGCAATCGTCGTCCCGCCACGCCCGGCGCGCTCGCCCGGTCCGACAGGCTCTTCGGGCAAACCCGCTGCCAGTCCGGCCGCATCGACGGCACGGCCGCCGTTCACCGTCATGGGCGTGGATTTTTGGGGCGGGGTCGCCCAGGTCTCGATCTCCCGCGCCGCCGGGACGACATGGTTATCTGCGGGAGAATCCCTGGATGGTTGGGAGGTGATCGCGATCCAGGGGCGGGAAGTGGTCTGGCGCACACCGGCGGGCCAGACCGCGACACAACAGATTGGGGGACCGTAATGGCAAAATCAGCATGGAGGGCGGGCTTGGCCGTCATAGCCCTGACGGGATTGCTGGCTGGATGCAATGGCAAGAGCACGGTCCACCAGGAGCCGGCGCGCTTGCCAAACTTATCGGATGCGAGCGGGGTGGGCGGGCAGATGCGGCCCGAGTGTCCGGGGGCAGGATACCGCGGCCGACTCCGGCGAGACCTGAGCCAGCCCTACATGGATCGGCAATACCTGCTGGATGACGGCAGTCTGTGCCGTCCGCGGCCATGATCAGGCGCCTATTGCTGGCTGGCGCGCTGCTGGCCATTGCGGGGGGGCATGCACGGGCTGAGTCGGTCGCGCAGACCCGGATCGAATCGACCACCACCGCTCCGACCCAAACACAATCATCGGGCCAGCTAAGAGGGCGGGCGCAGGATTGGGGGCTTACGGAAGGGGAGTTGAGGCGCTACCAGGAATTGATGGGCGGGATCCGCGGCAGCCTCAGCGTGGCGGGAATATCCCCGGTCGAGGTGCTGGGCATCCACGCACGGAACGATGATGAGCGGCGGCGCTACGCCGAGCTGTGGGCGCGGCTGCGGCACGAGGACGCTGAGCGCGTGTTGGCTTTCGAGCGGGCCTATCAGGAGGCCGCGCGCCGGCTTTTCCCTGAGCCGGCCATCGATCACGCGCGCTTGGATGCTTTCAGGGCGCGATCGGGCAAAACACTGGAGCGCATGAAAGGGACGGCCTTGCAGTCAGGCGACAGGATCATGCTCTTCGCCCTGCCGGGTTGTTCCGGCTGTGATGCTGCGGCCGCCCAGGCCGTGTCGCTGATTCGCCAACGCGAGGATGTCGGGCTGGATGTCTACGTCCTGGATACCGCGGGCGAGGACGGCAAGGTGCGGGCCTGGGCGCAAAGCCACGGCATTGACCCCAATCTGATCAAGGATCGGCGCATTACGCTCAACCACGACGCCGGCACCCTGAAAAAACTCACTGGCCGCGGCGTGGTGCCCTATGCCGCCGTGCGCCGCGGTGATCGCCTCATGCCCTACCCAGAATTAACCGCCAAATAAACGAGGATGCCGGCATGAAGCATCCATTTTTATCCCTTTTTCTGACGACGCTTGGGTTGATCCTGATGACTGATTGTGCTGATGCCATGGATATCCCGCCAGCTTACCGCAGGGTTGCCGACGAATACGGGATCCCGCCGCAGGTGCTCTATTCAGTGGCGTTGACCGAGAGCGGCCTGGCCATGCCAGATAGTCGCGATATTCGCCCATGGCCGTGGACGCTCAATGTGGCCGGCACGCCCTATCGCTATGGATCTCGGGATCAGGCTTACAGGGGCCTGATGCAGCATCTGGCCAAAACGGATCTGGTGGACGTGGGCCTGATGCAGGTCAATTGGCGTTACCACGGGAAAAAACTGCTGGATCAGGACTTGTCGCTGGACCCCTGGTTCAACCTGCGGGTCGGCGCCTCGATCCTACGCGAACTGTTCGATCAGTGCGGCGACTGGTTGGTTGCCGCGGGACGCTATCATTCGCCGGGCAATGCCGAACGGGCCGCCGGTTATTCGGCCAAGGTCCAGCAACGCATGGTGATGCTCGAACGGGGAGGCGCGCGTGCGCAGTGATTGGCGTCAGATGGTCCTGGTGGCCCTGGCCTCGTTCTGCGCGCCGACCTTGGCCGATCCGGTGCGGATCCTTTTTGAGGACCCGAACCGCTCCATCGATGCCCGGCCCTATCTGCGCGACATCCTGAACCTCGAGGACGGGGATCCTGTGGATGACTTTGTTGGCGCGCCGCCACTTCCCCCCTACGCCAGGGGCAGCAATCCGTTCGCGCCGGAAGCCCGCTTGCCTGTGTTCACCCCGGAAATGACCCCGGGCCCGATCAACCGAGACCTTTCTCCGGAGATCCGCCAGCGTCTGCTGGGGCTGTCGCGCCCCCTGTTCCTGGTCGGTGCCGACGCGGGTTCGCTGGCCTGGCTGACCGCTCACCGCCAGCGCCTGGCGGAGGTCTCGGCCATCGGCCAACTGATCCAGGCCCGCAATCCGGCCGATCTGCAGGCGGTGACGGCGGCCTCCGGCGGGCTGCCGATCCTGGTGGCGCCGGCCTCGGACATCGCTCGGGCCATGGGGCTGCGTCATTACCCTGTGCTGATCTCGCGGGAGGGGATCGAGCAGTGAGCCGGGATCATCCCATTGAGGCGCTGTTGCGTCCGCCGGTGGAGGGCTACACGGCGGTCGTTTCCGGCGCGGCCGCGATCCTCTGTCTTGGGGCGCCATGGACGATGATGATGACGCCCTCGGTTGGCTATGCCGCGGCGGCGCTGTTCGGAGCGCTGGCCATCTGGCGCGGCCGGCAGGCGGCAGCCGTGATGGCCTACCAGCGCAACCTGCGCCGGCTGCGCGCCTACAGCCTGACCGCGGACCGGATTCCGGTCAGCCGTCACAAGCTTTTCCTGGGCCGGGGTTTTCGCTGGAGACAAAAGCATACCCAGCGCCTGCGCGACACCCTGCGCCCCCAGGTGCGCCGCTATGTCGAGCCCGGCATGCTCTATCAGTGGGCGCGGCGCAAGGAAATTGCCTGGGAACATTCCCCGTTGTTGGCCCCTTTGGCGCGGCGGCTGGCCAGTCGCAGCCGGTGGAATCTCCTCGCCCCGCTACCGCCGGTTGGCGGCAATCCCGCCCTGCACGGGGTTGAGCCGGACGAAGAGGATGTCTGGATGGATCTGGGGGAGCGGGTCGGCCATACCCTGGTGCTGGGCACCACGCGCGTCGGGAAAACGCGGCTAGCCGAGGTCCTGATCACGCAGGATATCCGCCGCGGGGACATTGTGATCGTGTTCGATCCCAAGGGGGACGCCGATCTGCTCAAGCGGATCTATGCCGAGGCCAAGCGTGCCGGCCGACAGAAACAGGTCTATGTCTTCCATCTGGGGTATCCGCGCATCAGCGCCCGCTACAATGCGGTGGGCTCGTTCGCTCGCATCACCGAGGTGGCGACTCGCATCGCCAACCAGTTGCCCAGCGAGGGCAATAGCGCGGCGTTCCGAGAATTTGCCTGGCGATTCACCAACATCGTCGCGCGAGCCCTGGTGGCGCTGGGACGGCGACCCGATTACCACCAGATCGTCCGCCACATCACCCATATCGACCCCTTGCTGCAGGACTACTACCGGCAGTGGCTGCCCAAGGTGGCCCCAGCCGGCTGGGAGCATGCGGTGGCCCAGCGCGCCGGTCAGCTCGACGATCGCGGCCTGCCGATGGCGCTGCGCGGGCGTGACCGCACGACCATAGCCATGGTCCAGTACGTCAAGGACGAAGGCCTGTATGACCCGGTGGCCGATGGTCTGCGCAGCGCGTTCGAGTACGACAAGACCTATTTCGACAAGATCGTGGCCTCGCTGCTGCCGCTGCTCGAGAAGCTCACTACCGGCGCAACGGCGGAACTGATCTCCCCCAACTATCTCGACGTGGACGATCCTCGCCCCATTTTCGACTGGCGCCAGGTGATCCGCCAAGGTGGAGTGGTCTATGTCGGGCTCGATGCCCTGTCCGACATGACCGTGGCGGCCGCGGTGGGAAATTCGATGTTTGCCGACCTGGTGTCGGTAGCCGGCCAGATATACAAGCACGGCACGACCGATGGCCTGCCCGAGATGGAGCGGAGCGGCCCCTTGCCCAGGATCAGCCTGCATTGCGATGAGTTCAACGAGTTGATCGGCGATGAGTTCATCCCGCTGCTGAACAAGGCCGGCGGGGCGGGTTTCCAGGTCACGGCCTACACCCAAACCTGGTCGGACGTGGAGGCCCGGCTGGGCAGTCGGCCCAAGGCCGGCCAGGTCGCGGGCAACTTCAACACCCTGATCATGCTGCGCGTGAAAGAGCTGGCGACGGCTGAGATGCTGACCAATCAATTGCCCGAGGTGGACATCAGTAGCGTCACGCTGGTCTCTGGGGTTACGGACAGTTCGGACCTATCGACTGGTGTGGACTTCACCAGTCGCAACGAGGATCGGCTGACGGTCACCCAGGCACCCCTGCTCACGCCCAATGATGTGATGACCCTGCCCAAGGGGCAGGCCTTCGCCCTCATTGAGGGCGGCACGCTGTGGAAGGTGCGCATGCCGCTCCCCGACCCAGGACATGATCCGGCCATGCCTGGCAGCCTCGATCAAATCGCCCAGGAAATGCGCCAGCGCTATGCCAGCGGCGATGGATGGTGGAATCGTGGCTGAACCCGCAAAGAAGCGGTCGGCGCAGGTCACGCAGCACCGCGCCGGCGTGGTCGCCAGCGCGGTCTGGCTGTTGATCAGCATGGTGTTCTGGCTCTTTGGCTCGGTCATCTTTTCAGTGCTGCTGGAATTGATCGGGATGCACCTTTGGTGGCCGGAGCAGGGCGCAGCCCACAGTCGCGCCATGTACGAGGCGGAGCTGGGATATCTGAACCAGGATCTGCGCCGTTCGATCGTGTCATCGGATGCGGCGCGCTTTGCCGAGCATTGCGCCGACCAGGTGCATTACTGGCTGGTTGAGCGGACGCATCTGGAGACTCATCTCACAAGGCTCGAGCAGCGGCTCGAATCCAGCGCCAGCCCCGCCAATCCCCTGCAGAACAAGGTCTTTGGTGGTGTGAGCATGCTTCTGAATCAAGCCCGCGAGCATTTGATGGCCGCCATCACCACCATCCAGGTCACCGCTTTGCGTGTGGCGGTCCTGGTGCTGTCTTTCCCGGTGTTCGTGCTGGCGGGGCTGGTTGGGCTGACCGAGGGGTTGGTGCGCAGGGATCTGCGGCGCTGGGGCGGTGGACGAGAGAGTGCCTTCGTCTACCACCAGGCCAAGATGCTTGTCTTTCCGCTTTTCATTTCCGCCTGGGTGCTCTACCTGTCGCTGCCATTCAATTTGCACCCCAATCTGGTGATCCTGCCCTGTGCGGCGGGCTTTGGGGCGGCGCTGATGGTGTCCGCAAGCGCCTTCAAAAAGTACCTGTGAGCAGCCTGCGATGATGCCGGATGCACCAAAAAAAAGCGCACGGATTGGACTTACCGTTTTCTATGGATTTTGTTTGGGCCGATTCGGCATCGTGTCCGCACTGAGGAGGACTTCATGAGCCAACGACGCGCGCGATTCAGATTAAGTTTCCTGGCCGCCGGGCTGCTGGCTGTTGCCGGCCCGGCCCTGGCAGGGGATGGGGAACGGGCCGCGTTGGCCCGTCTGATCCATGAGATCGATGCCCTGAGCCCGCTGATCGAGGAGGCGGAGCGTGAGGCCGATCCTGATGCCCGCATCCGCTTCCAATACGACTGGCTGCGTGTGGACCTGGCCCGCATGCGCATGGCGATCCAGGAGCACATCGACGCGCCCGCTGCCGAACCCCGCAGTGTGCCGCCCTTGCGCGGGGATTACCGCCGTTGAGCTTGGAAACCGACTTCCTGGCAGGATCAGGCGTGAGTCCAGCCACGCTGGCGCTGTTCAGTGCCAGCCTGGTGGCCGTATCCATCCTGCTGTTCGTCGGCTGGGTTGGGGTATCGCAGTATCAGGCCTGGCGAGCCGGTCGGCAGGACTCGTACTCCGCGATGCGGGCTTTGTTGATCGCCACTCTGCTGGCCATGTTGATCGGGTTCTATGTCCGCCCCTAGAGGGGCATTTTTAACTCGCTAAGGGAGAATCCCATGAGGTCCAGGTCCATTGCCTTATCTATCCGCCGCCGCCGTGAGCGGATCGGCCTTGCCACGGCGCTTGCCATGGCCACCCTGATCAGCCATCCCGCCTGGGCGGCGCTGCCCACTGTGGATCAGCCAACCAGCGGTGGCAGCAACAGCAATTGGTTGACCACGCTGCAAGGCTACACCCGCGATACCGCCCAGATCGCCACCTTGGTGATCGGTTTTGGCGGTTTGGCTGCGGTGGCCTATTCCGCACTGACATCCTTTATGGAGTACCGGCGCGGCAAGGAGGAACTGGGCGAGGTGCTCACCAAGTCCGGGGTGGGGGTCGCGCTGGTGATGTTCGTAACTTTTATGCTCAGCCTGGCGACTGGGATCATCTGATGATGCGCGCCTTGGAGGCGCCCCTGGGCGCCTCCTTTCTTGATCGGAGCTTGTGAGGACGGGATGCAGGGGAGGATGAGTGGACAGCATGCGCGGGCCGAGCGCCTCAACGCCGAGCCGCCGATCTTCCGCGGCTGCACAGCCGGCGAGCTGGCGGTGATTGCGACGCTGGCCGGGGCGGTCTGGACGCCTGTCTCGATCGCGATCGCCTATGCGGTCGGTTACCCCGTCATGGGAGCTGGATCGGCCATCTTTCTGATGGCGCTCAGCGTCCTCGTGGCATCGACGGGCTTCCAGCGTATCAAGCGGGGCCGGCCGGATGGCTACTACCAGCTACAGATTCATTTCGTGCTTGCACGCTTGCGGTTGCGGAGCAATCCCTTCAAGCGCGAATCAGGGCCATGGGACATCGGGAGAACTCGCTGATGGCATTTGGATACCACAAGGCGATGGACATCAAGCAGGGCCACATCAATACCCTGCGGGGCGTCATCGCCGCCCAAATGATCGTCATCGCCGCGCTCTGGTACGGCTGGGAGAGCGCCCCGCGTGACCTCACCGTGCATCTGCCCCCGGATATCCGCACCGGGGCGACCCTCAAGGCCAATGAGGTGCCGCCCCACAGCGTCTATGGGTTCGCCCAATACATCTTCCAGCAGCTCAACCGCTGGGAAAGCAATGGCCAGATCGAGGCCGGGCAGCGCTTGTATGCGCTGTCGCCCTATATCACCCCGGCATTCCGTGAGCAGATCAAGGCGGATCTCGATCTCAAGGGGCGGCGCGGCGAGCTGGCGGGCCGCACACGCGGGATAACGGGCATTCCCGGTCATGACTACAGCCCGGATCTGGTGCGTGTCGTTGCTCCTGGTGTCTGGGAGGTTCGGGTGGCCATGGAGGTGCTGGAAACCGTGGATGGGGTTGTCGTCAAGCGCGCCCAGGTGGTCTATCCCCTGCGCGTGGTGCGCTACGACTATGACCCGGAGAAAAATGCCTGGGGGCTGGCTCTGGACGGCTACGCCGAAGGCGGGCCCTATCGCTTGGAGAAGGAGATGCGCAAATGAGGCGCTTGGCAGTCGCAGGATCTTTGGCGCTGGGCCTGATCTCTGGGCAGGTGACCGCGGAAACCGTTCCGGACTCTGCAGCGCCTCGCCCGGTCGTCTTGGCGGCGCCCCAGCAGGAAACGGTGCCGGTGCCCATGCCCCCGGAGCGCATCATCTGGGATCGGACACCCATGGGCATCATGCTCCCAGTCGGGCAGGAACGACAGGTCACCTTCCCGGCGCCGGTGGAGGTGGGGATGCCGGCAGGCCTGGCCGATATGGTGCGCACCCAGGTGGTGGCCGGGACGGTCTACTGGTTGGCAAAGAAAGATTTCACGCCCCAGCGCATTCAGGTGCGGGATGCCGCAACCGGCCAAATCTACCTGGTGGACCTGTCCGCTCGCCCCTCGGCCAGCACCGCGCCCATCATTATTGCCCAGGCCCCGGCGGATCCGACCAGCACGGCCTTTGGGCTGGTTCCTGGAGCGGCCGGTGCGGCTGGAGCGACTGGTGCGGCGGCGATCCCCGATAGGGCGATCGCTGCCCCAAAGATCCCGACCTACGATTACGCAACCCTGACCCGGTTCGCGGCCCAGAGTCTGTACGCGCCACGGCGGCTGTCGCCCTCGATGCCCGGGGTGTTCCGCGCTCCGGTAGATGAGCGCCCCGTCAATCTGGTGCGCGGCGAGGCCATCCAGGCCACGCCGTTGATCGCCTGGCGCTCGGGCAATCTGTATGTCACGGCGGTGCGCCTGCGCAACCAGGGCTATTCATCGGTGATCCTGGACCCGCGCGATCTGCGCGGACTGTGGTTGGCCGCCGCCTTTCAGCACGCGCGGCTGCTGCCCAAGGGGGACGAGGCAGATACCACCGCGGTCTATCTGATCTCGGCCAAACCCTTTGAGCACGCCTTGCAGGGGATCTACTGATGGGCGCCAATCGTCTGCTCCCCTTCCTGGCGTTGACGATCCTGCTGATCCTGGTCGCGATCGGTGCGCGCTCTTGCGGCGGGTCCGGTGACCGGAGCGTCATGCAGGAGGTGCCAAAGGCCGCGGCGCCTGATGCGGACACGCCCGCCGATACCATCCGCACCCTGACCGCCCGGCTAGGGGAGGTCAAGACTGCGCTGGAAGGTGTCCGGAACGACAGCCAGGCTCTGCGCGACAAGCAGGCGGATCTTGAGCGGGATCTGCGCACGGAGCGGGAGGGTGATCGCACCGGCGACCGGATGGCCGCCCTGACCCAGCGCATTGAGGAACTGAGCGCCCAGGTGCATACCATGGGCCAGCCGAAGGCGGGGGCTGGCGAGGTCCCGGTGGGTTTCGGCTTGGACGGCGAGGGCAAGGAGGAGGTCATCTGGGTGCGCCCCCTCGATCACCCCGACGACAAGAAGCCGGGATTCGTGCCGGCCTCGGCCAGCGCGCCCCAGCAGGGCGGGGGTCTACTGGGTGGCGGGAGCGGCTCGCAGCTCCGGCAAGAGAAAGAGCCCTTGCAGCCCTATTACACCGTGCCGCGCAACGCGACCCTCATCGGCGGCACAGGCCTCACGGCCATGATCGGGCGTGTACCCGTCAAAGGCACGGTACGCGATCCCGTCCCGTTCAAGGTCATTGTGGGGCGAGAAAACCTGGCGGCCAACGGCTACGACATCCCCGGCATCGAGGGGATGATCTTCTCGGGCTTTTCGGTGGGCGACTGGACCCTGGCCTGCGTCCACGGCCGGGTAACCAGCGTGACCTACGTTTTCCAGGACGGCACCATCCGCACCATTTCGGCGGATCGGAACAACAACGGGGACGGCAGCGGCGGCAGCTCGGGCGCTACCGCCAATCAGATCCCCGCATCAGGCAATACCGCCACCGACATGCAAAACAGCCTGGGCTGGATCTCGGATGACCAGGGCATTCCCTGCGTTTCCGGCAAGCGAGTCACCAATGCGCCCACCTATCTGGCCTCTCGCGTTGGGTTGACTGCGGCTGAGGCCGCCGCCGCCGCGGCCGCGGCTTCGGAGACCACGACGATCCTGACCGGGCTTGGCGGCAGCAACTCCGCAGTCACCGGCGACAAGGGGCGGTACGTCTGGGCGTCCGCCCTGCAGGGCGGTGTCAAGGAGACCGATGAGTGGCTCAAGGAGCGCATGGAGAACAGCTATGACGCCATTTTCGCCCCCCCGGGCATGAAACTGGCCGTCCATCTTGATCGTGAATTACAGATCGACTACGACCCGCAGGGCAGGAGATTGAGCTATGTCGCCGGACAGAACGATCCGTTCCGCCAGCCTGATCTGGATTAGCCTGGCGGCCCTGCTGGGGCTGCAAGGCTGCATGGGCAGCAAGGAGAGGATTTTCCCCAAGGAAACCCCGACCATGAAGCAGATCTATGACGGGCATTTCAAATCCATGGGCGCCAGCGACATGGAACGAGCCCGGCTGGAGATGCACGGCCGGGAATACTGGGTTGTGGATCAGAAATCTTCGTCCTCGAAGAACAAGGACGGGGAGATTGTCCGCACTCAGCGCGTACTGGCTGAGCCGCGCCCAATCGCCTCGGGCGATGCCGACCTCGAGGGTTACACCCGCACCGCCGAGAACGAGATCGACGGTCGGTTTCCGCGCCTGCCCAATCCCACCCTGGTGATGTACGTCTATCCGCACCTGGGGCCCGGCGGGACCCCAATACCGGGGTATTCCACATCGGTCCCGATGTACACAGGCGTCGAATACGCCATGCCCGGTGAATCCCCCAGCGGGGCTCGCCCATGAGCGCTGTGATCCAGCCAGGCCTGCGCGAGCAGGTCCAGGCCGAGCCGCCGATTTGGGCATTTGACCCGATCCAGGCCTGGGATGAACACCGGATCCGCGCCATGGGGGAATTCGTCATCCGGGACTACTGGACCGATCAGGGATCGGTCAACGTGTTCCGGGTCGTCGGGACCGAGCATGTCGATTACCAGGGCATGACCTGGCTGGATTTTCTGGAGGGCGGCAAGCGCATGGAGCGGAATCTGGCCCTGCACGCCAGCCATCCTGGTTACTACCTGCAAACCCAGCGCAAGGCTCCAGGGATGTATTACCGCTCCCTGGACGGCCTGACCTGGTATATCGGCGCGGACGGCAACCACCGCACCTGCATTGCCCGGTTTGACTTCTTTGCCAAGGGGTTGACCACCCTGCACGGCGTCACCCTGAACCACACCGTGGTGGATGAGGAGCTGTTCGAGCTGTTCCAGCGCTTCCAGGAAGTCTGTCTGGAGCGGCGCCTGGGCGAGCGCGTCCAGCCCCACCGCGAGGCGCTCCGGCGCGAAGACACCGCCGGCTGGAAGCTCGACCATTACGTGGTCAGCCTGCATCTGAGCGTGCCCGACGGTGAATCTGTTCTGCTCGATGCAACGGCGGCCCGGGAACGCCTGCGTGAACTCGAGGCGCCGCCGCGCCGTCGCTGGTGGGGTCTCACGCGATGAAGAATCTACTCCTGGCCTTGTTTGGCCTCGGGGCGCAGCAGGCGCGGGAACCTGCGCCGCAGGAGAGTGGCCGCCCGTCCCGCGAGGGTCATCGTCGGCGCAAATCCGACCGCTACAAGCCCATCAGCCGGCGCGAGATGCTGGCGCTCTACGAGCGTCCCGATTCGTTCACGGACCTGCTGCCGTGGGTCGAATACGATCCCGACACGCAGTGCTTCCTGTTGGACGATGGGATCAGCGTGGGCGCCCTGTTCGAGATCTTCACGATCAGCAGCGAGGCGCGGCCGGATGAGTCGATGCAGTTGCTGCACCAGCGCCTGCAGCACATCATCACCGACTCCATTCCAGAGGAGGACCCGCCCTGGGTGCTGCAAATCTACGTCCAGGATGAGCTGTCCCTGGATGGCCTGGATAATGACATGAGGGCCTATTACCGGGCGAACGTGGCCGACAACGAGTTTACCCGCCACTTCCAGGACCTCATGAGCGAGCATTTGCGGGACATCTGCCAGCCGGGCGGGTTGTTCAAGGACGAGCTATCTGACGTGGCCTGGCAAGGGCAGCGCCGGCGTGTGCGTGCGACGATCTACCGGCGCCTGCCGCCTGGCTACAGTCCGCGTTACGGCACTCAAACCGCCGCTGACGAGCTGCGCGATGTTGCCCAGCGCTTCATGACAACCGCGCGCGGCGCTGGCCTTGGCATCGTCCGTACCGGCGCCCGGGAACTCTACGAATGGATGGTGCCCTGGTTTAATCCCGACCCCGTTGCCGGCGGCAGCCCGCGCGAACTGCTGCGCATCGCGCCCTACCCAGATGACGAGCGCGGGGAGGCGCTGCGTCAGCGCCCCTACGGGCGCGACTTCGCCGCCCTGTTCAGCTTCTCCTACCCGGTCTCGGACTATGCGACACGTACCTGGCGCTTCGACGGCCGGCCACACCTGGCCGTGACCATCGACGGCCTGCGCTCAGCTCCCTACATCGGGCATTTAACGGCCGAACGGACGGAAAACGACCGTATCTATGCGCCGTTCGACCATCTGCCCGAGGGGACGGTGATGGCGATGACCATCGTCGCCAAGCCCCAGGACCAGGTGGCAAACCAGGTGCAGCGCATCAAGGGGGCGAGCGGATTTGGGGAGACCTCCGCCAACCTCGCCAAAGCCGACGCCATGGAGGCCGAGCGGCTGATGCAGTTGGGCCTGAAACTCTATCCGACCATCCTGACCTTCTACATCAATGGCAAGGACGAGCGGGAGCTGAACCAGCGCGAGTACGAATTGGTCACCCAATTGGCCAACCATGGCCTTTCCCCGATTTCGCGCGCGGCGGATCTGCTGGGCCTGGACAGCTATATCCGCAATCTGCCCATGGCCTACGATCCGGCCCTGGATCGCCTGGCGCATCGCACCAGGCTCATCTGGTCCGATCACCTGGCGGGCCTGGCGCCGTTCCATGGCCGCTCGCACGGCACAAGGCATCCGGGTCTGGTGTTTTTCAACCGCGGCGGGGAGCCGGTCACGACCGATCCTCTGCACAAGGCGGACCGCAAGAAGAATGGACACATGGTCATTCTGGGGCCTACGGGGGCCGGGAAGAGCGCCATGCTCTGCTATCTGGTCATGCTGATGCTGGCCGGCCACCGGCCGCGCATCTTCCTGATCGAGGCGGGCAACTCATTCGGATTGCTGGGACAGTATCTGAAATCCCACGGCATCACCGTCAACCAGGTCACCATCCAGCCCGGCGCCGGCGTCAGCCTGCCGCCCTTTGCCGATGCCTTGAAGCTGTTGAACAGCCGCTTCGTGTCCACTGAGCCCGACGACGAAAACGAAGACGAGGAAGACGAGCGCCGCGACCTGCTGGGGGAAATGGAGCTGATCGCAACGCTCATGATCACCGGCGGCGAGGAAAAGGAGCGCGCCCGGCTGATGCGCGCCGACCGCAACCTGATCCGCCAGGCCATCCTGGGAGCGGCACGCCACGCCAGCGACGCTGGCCAGGAGCAGGTGTTGACCGAAGATGTGGTGGCCAGCTTCCGGCGCATGGCGCGCTCCGGCGACATGGAACCCGACCGGGCGCGGCGCGCCGCCGAAATGGCGGAGGCCCTGGAGTTGTTCACCGGCGGCTTCGACGGGGAGATCTTCAACCGCCCCGGCACGCGCTGGCCCGAGGCGGACGTGACCATCCTCGACATGGGCACCCTCGCCCGCGAGGGCTATGCCGCCCAACTGGCGGTGGCCTACACCTCGATCATGCAGCACATCAACGACCTGGTGGAGCGCCAGCAGCACAGCGGCCGCCAGAACATCGTCATCACCGACGAGGCGCACATCATCACCACCAATCCTCTGTTGTCGGGCTATGTGGTCAAGGTCACCAAGATGTGGCGCAAGCTCAATACCTGGTACTGGGCGGCAACCCAGAGCCTCGAGGACTTTCCGGACGCCGCCAAGAAAATGCTCAACATGATGGAGTGGTGGCTCTGCCTGGTCATGCCCAAGGAGGAGGTGGAGCAGATCGCCCGCTTCAAAAAACTCTCCGAAGAACAGCGATCCCTCATGCTGTCGGCCCGCAAGGAGCCCCCCAAATACGTCGAGGGCGTGCTGCTTTCCGACCAGATGACGGCCCTGGTGCGCAATGTCCCGCCGCCGATCGCGGTGGCCCTGGCCATGACCGAGGGCCACGAGAAGGCCGAGCGCGCCGCGATCATGCGCGAGCACGGCTGCAGTGAGGTGGATGCCGCTGGCATCGTGGCCGAACGCTTGGCTGCCTCACGGCGCGGCCAAAAAGTGTAATTGCGAGGAATCAATGAAGCGTTTTACGACCGCCCTGATGGCCCTGGCCCTGTCCGCCGCGCCGGCAGCCGCAACCGCCGCATGCGGGACCTGGCCGCGCCTCATCGAGGCATTCACCGACAGCGACCATCCCATCGAAGGCGCCGAAGGACTCCGCGCACAGATGCCACAGACGCGGATACAGATCTACCGCATCGATGGCAAAGCCGAGTTCGACGACAAGCTCAGCGAAGGCCTGCCGGCGGATCCTGTGGAAGCCGAGCGCATCGCGCGTGAGCGCATCGCCCGGGTCGATCCGCAGGAGGCGGCGGAGGCCATAACCAGCGCCCTGGACAGTGCTGGGCGCATGATCCAATACGGGATCACGCGCGTCCCGACCGTCGTTTTCGATGGCCGGGGGGCCATCGTCGGCGAGGCCGATCTGCGCAAAGCCCTGGACGCCTATTGCCGGAGGGGGCCGTGATCCGCAAGCGCCTGGCGCTGGCCGCCCTGGCCCTGGCGCTGACTGCGCCCGCCGCGCTGCCGGAAGAAACCACCCTCAACACGGCGGGGATTCTTACCGCCACCACCCAGTCGGCCATTTCCTGCTCCAAGTGGACCGTCATGGGCACCTGCTTGTGGCTCAAATGCGGGCTCAGCGGCTGCTCGGTAAAGACCAGCATCAAGGTCGGTCACTACAACCCCGATCTGGTGGTCAGCAGCTACCACAACGTGGGAGAGAACCCATGGACCGAGATCCGGACCATCCTGGGCGTCGTCCAGCAAGAAGCGGCCAACGCCCTGATCAATACGCTGTCCTCCACCCTGGCCGACATGGATCTGGATGCCGGTGGCGGCAATGGCGCCATGGGCGATCAGACCCGGATGGGGCGGCGCCTGGTCTACAAGGAGGCCGATGCGGTCGGGCATCCGGCCGCTTTCCTGCTCAACACGGTAGCCCAGCAGATCCCTACCTTGGGTAATTTCTTCTGCAAAAGCGAAGTCACCCCATTTTTCCCTTATTACACCTCAGCGATCGATCCGGTCGGCTGGCGCTATGGCATCCCCGAGGCGGTCTATCCCCAGGCGCTGATCCCCGGCATGGCCGACATCGGCCGCTGGCCTCTCAATAGCTGGGGACCGTTGTATCCGCGCAGCGGCCTGCTCGTCCAGGCGGAGGGACCCAAGGCCGCGGCGGTGATCGCTCAACGGGTCGGCAGCATCGTCACCGCACCCTCCCAACCCCACATCTACATCCACACTGCCAGCAACCTGGATCAGCTCCCCACAAGCT
>WOYI010196909.1_pt1 | contig 15231 bp, 13 predicted proteins | sample 6423411 | NCBI WGS metagenome assembly WOYI01 (sample SAMN13441803, study PRJNA592873) | oil field metagenome | biome: oil field; feature: oil-well bore; material: oil-contaminated soil; isolation source: oil-contaminated soil from oil-well borehole | place: Germany: Wietze | collected 2016-10-18 ...
GTGCGGGGATGTTGAGTTTTGCAGCAGCCATCGCCATGCCGGGGATGATCTTGTCGCAGTTGGTGACCATGACCATTGCGTCCAGCGCATGAGCTCTTGCCATGACCTCGATGGAATCCATGATCAGCTCGCGGCTCGGGAGGGAGAACTTCATTCCCTCATGGTTCATGGCTATCCCGTCGCATATTCCGATCACGGGAAATTCGACAGGCATCCCGCCGCCGGCATAAACGCCTGCCTTGACCGCATCCGTCAGCCGGTTCAGGTGGACATGCCCGGGAATTATCGAGTTGTAGGCGTTCACGACACCTATCCAGGGACGCTCGATCTCCCAGTCGGTGTAACCCGAGGCTTTCATGAGCGCACGGTGCGGAGCCCTTTCTATTCCTTTTTTCGCGTTGTCGCTTTTCATCCTATTCACACTTCCTTTCCGGCAAGGTCTTTTCGTCGAACTTCCAGGCCTGTTCCTTGAGTCTCTCGGCCGTCAGCTTGAGCGAATCTTTCCAGTTCACATGAAAAACGTCTTTCTCGCTTGGGACAGATCCCACAAGATACTGGTACGACCAGGGACCTACCAAAAATGTTGAAAGAAGTCTATCATAACAGCATCTTTTGTAAAGCCGGTCCGACATGCTTTTTCAGGGAGAGTGGAAGATGAACCGGAAGCGTGAGGAAGTAATAAACAAACTGACCTTATGGATAAGCGAGCCTTCCAAAGTACCGGGCGGGCGACTTCCTTCAGAGCGGGAACTCGCCCTGGAAATGGGAGTCAGCCGCTCCCTGCTTCGCGAGGCGCTGATAACACTTGAAGTAATGGGGATCCTGGAGGTCCGGGAAAGATCGGGTATTTTCGTAAAGGTTCCTGCCGGAGAGGATTTCACAGTGAGCCTGAAGACATTGAACCTGTGGCCCGAGGACCTTCTCATACACCTCATGGAGATGCGCCTTCTGGTGGAAGTGCCCGCCGCAGGGCTTGCGGCGGGCCGGCGAAACGAAAATGAATTGGACCAGATGCGCGAGTGCGTCAAGCGGCTCAACAACATCAGGGACTCCGCAGACGAGATGGCCGCCTCCGGAGCCTTCTGGGATTCGCTCCTGCATACGCTCGTTGTCGACGCCGCCCACAATCCCATCCTGACCCGGCTTTATGAGGGCCTCGCGACAACAATGGAAAAACATATCGTCAGAAGCCGGAACCTTCTCCTGTCCTTGCCGGACATGTCCGACAGGATCCTCCAGGAACACGGCAACCTTGTAAAATCCATCGCCGATAAAGACCCGGACGGAGCCATGAATTCACTACGGAACCACCTCGAGAAGGCTCTCAAACAGCTCAGCAGACTGAAGGGAAAGGGAATATCTCAATGACCCCTGATCCCAGGAACAATGATCACTCCCTGTCTGGAGAATGGTCCGGTCTCCTCAACTCTTTCAGGATCGGAAGGCTTCACCTGCCTGCAGCAGCCTATGCCGTAACAAGTACGGTTTCCGTTGAACAGAAAGAGCTTCTGTTCATGCCATTCTCACCACCGCCCTTATTGCGCCCCACACCTCTGCATCTGACACACTGCAGAGAGTTCCGTCAGGGTGTTTCAGCGCCAGACGCCTGCCTTTACGTGCAACTACCCGGAGCAGCAGCTCACCATCCTGGACAGCCACGGCCAGATCGTCAACGCCTGGCGCACAGGAACGGTCAACAACAAGGATGTCCCCTTCCAGAAGATGCCAGGCGGGAACGTCTTCTTCAAGGCGCATAAAGAACGTGGATACGGGGTTGGGGACGAGAAGATCTGCGATATCCAGAGGGCCTTCCGACCATGGGGCCGCCGGGGAGGGAAACCCCGTAACTTTCATCTCCTGCATGTCGGCCCGTCTCCCGCGGTTGCCCGGACTCTGGCAAGGTCTTTCCATCTTGTGGTGTAGCGGGGCGATCTGCAGTTCTGTTTCATGTCCCATTGCCGGGGCTTCCAGCGCCCCGAAGCAGCCACGGAGATGCTCCCCCGCCCGAGATCGCTGTTGATCCGGTCAACGGCCGCCATGAGCCGGATGTCCCGTTCTGTCTCTGCGGCATCGAACAGACCGTTCTGGCGAACCCGTGCGGAACGCAGGTCGGAAAGGCAGACACCAGCCTTGATGTACCGGGGACCGGGAACGTAGATCTCTTCCAGGCACTCCAGCGCGGCCGTCACAAGGGTCGGTGTGCAGTCGGAAGCGGAGGGAAGCCGCCTCGATGCGCCGTTGGCGTATTGCTGCTCATCCCTGTGGGGACTGGTCGCAATAAAGACCGATACGCATCCGGCCGTTGAGCGCTGCCCCCGAAGCGTTTCACAGGCGCGTTCCATGAACGAGGCAACGGCTTCGCGCAGATGGATCACCGAAGTGACGGGCTCACCAAAGCTCTGGGAGGAACGGATGTTCTTTCTCGGCTCCGGAGCGGTCTTGAAGGGGTGGCAGACAGACCCGCGCAGTTCCAGGACCGTCCGCAGACCACAGACGGTCATCCGCCGCAGTATCCAGTCGTCGCTGGCCCGCTTGAGATCCAGCGCCGTCCTTATCCCGTTCCTCTTGAGCATGGGCGCGTAGCGGAAGCCAACACCCCAGACATCCGCAGCATCAAGCCGGGCAAGGTATTCATCGGCTGCGTCACCCTCGGGCATTGCGAAGATCCCTTCGTATTCGACGTTCTTTTTGGCCAGCCTGTTTGCAGCCTTGGCGAGCGTTTTTGTTGGACCGATGCCGAGGGATACGGGAACACCTGTCCACTGAAGCACGCGGTTTTTGACATGGCGGCACAGCTCTTCGGCCGCGCGGTACTGCAAGGGGGCCGAATCCAGCAGAATAAAGGCCTCGTCAATGGAATAGACCTCCACATCAGGGGCAAGGCCGTGCAGGGTTTCCATGACTCTCCGGGACATGTCGCCGTAGAGGGCGTAGTTGGAGGAAAAGATCGCCGCGTCAGCGCCTGCAAGGCGATCCCTCTCCCTGAACCAGGGCGAACCCATCTTCACGTCCAGGGCCTTTGCTTCAGCCGAACGGGCGATGATGCAGCCGTCGTTGTTGGACAGCACTACGACAGGCCTGTCTTTGAGATCGGGGCGGAACACTCTTTCACACGAGGCGTAGAAGTTGTTGCAGTCGCAGAGAGCGAACATGATCGACCTCACGCATACATATAGACTGTGTTATATGGTGAAGGATAACATATGCTCCCTGCCGGCGCAAGATTTTTATGATCCGGGCAGCGAAACCACTGTTTCGATCAACGTCATGAGTAACGGGCAACACGCAACAGAAATGTCAATTGCCCCGGAGCGGAGCTCAATCGGCGGCTTTTCTGGCAAAGCGGCTCAACAGCTCGCCATCGGTATCGACTATGTAGAAGGCTGCCGCCTCTCCTTCGGGCGATATCTCGAAGCGGACCGTACCCATATCTTCATCACCCATTCCTTCAAATTCAAACCTGAAGGTATCGCGGTTCCAGGGTTTCAGGGTCACAGTTGCGCCTTTCGGTCCAACGCGGAGGACAAGACTTCCATGATCCTGAAGCAAACAGGCGGTCCCGAAGAAAGGGCTTTCGTAGATCCCAAGATAGGACTCGTTCGGAAGAGGCGGATACGCATCCTTCGGCCTGATCATTCCGGCCCTGTCTTCCGCCAGATTCTTTTTCCACGCCTCGAGTGATTTCTCCAGGTGATCGACGGAGGGGGTGGTCCCGCTGTATATGTCCAGGAACGTCATTCCAAGAGCATCGGGTGCGGGAGTCACAAGGTTCGACAGGATCACTACCCCGAGGTCGAGTTCCGGGACGATCGCCACGAACGTAGCGCAGCCTGACGTGGCTCCGTTGTGCCATATCAGAGGATAGGACTGATGATCGGTCTTGACCCATCCCATGCAGTAGGCACTTGTGCCGCCGGGAGTTGGAGTCTGAGGCAGGTGCGTGGCGGCCAGGTTCTCACTGCCAAGGATCTTCTTGCCCTCGAAGGTCCCCTCCCCGAGCTGGAAGCGGAGCCATTTCGCCATATCAACAATATTCGAATTGATGCCTCCCGCAGGGGCATAAATATAGGGCCAGTTGAAGAAAATCCAGTCCCTGGGGATAGGTTTCACTTTCCCTCCGTCAAGAATATGAAAGACCGCCGTATCGGAAGATCTGAAAAGCGCCTCCTTTGAACAGGACGTACCCGTCATACCCAACGGATCGAGGATCCGCTCCTGCAGATTCTGCTCCCAGGATCTGCCCGTTTTGGCCTCCACTACAGCTGCCGCAGTCAACCAGAGATTGTTCACGTAGGAGAATTCCGACCTGAAACTGTAGACCGGGGCTATATGGGCCGTTGAACGGATGATCTCATCCCGGCTGTACCCCAGAATTGCAAGGATGTCTCCTGCGTAGGGCGGCATTCCGCTATGCTGGGCCATCAGGTCCCGGATCTGAAACTCCTTCGTCACCCAGGGGTCGGCCATTGCAAAATACGGAAGATGGGAGATGACAGGATCCTTCCAGCCGAGCTTTTCTTCCTCGACCATGAACGCGACCAGTGTGGCTGTAAAGGCTTTGGAGGTGGAACCGATCTGGAAGACCGTATCCGGTTCTACTGCTTCGGTCCCTCCGGTCTCCTTGAATCCGAATCCCCGGGAGTAGATGACCTCATCTCCCTGGACGACCGCCACTGCCATGCCTGGGATCCCGAAACTCTCAAGGCTTTCCCGGATCTTCGCCTCGAACTCCCTGAAGATATTTTCAAGCCGGGCAGGGGACGGGGGCTCCTGAGCTGCAAGAGCCGGGGAATAAAAACTGCCGGGGAATAGTTGAGCCAGAAGAATTGTTGTAAAAAGAATTAAAACACGAGCGGTTTTTACGCAACGCCAAAAATACACGGGAGATCACCTCAATATCCGGCAAGGATGGATCCGATCTCAGGCGGGAACCGAAAACCGGGATATCCATCAGGAGCGCTGGAGTGCCTCATGGCTTTTTCGGGACACAGCAGCTGCGTGGCCGTCAACCGCTTGAACCGGTAAACCTCTGTCGCGCCGGTCTCTTCTGACTCTCACAAAGGGGCGGCCCGGAGGCCGCCCCTTTCGCACGTTCTAGACGCCGCGATCTTTGGAATAGGCGCGTTCGCGGGCCTTGTTCATGAGAAGTTCCCAGTTGACGACCGCCCGCGTATGCCACCCTCTGCCAACCGTTCCTGCGTGGTCCCAGGCTGTCAGTTCATAGGTGAGCTTGTTCCCCTCTATCCGCATCAGCGTGGCCTTGAAGGTCACCGTCGTGCCGAGAAAGGATGGAGCCTCGTGGGTTATTTCGATACCCTGCCCCACAGTGATGTAGCCATCCGGAAGATGGCTGTCGGTGGCCTCGACGGCGGCCCTGATGAAAGCCTTGACACAGGCCGAGGTGGCCAGAAGCTGCTCAAGGCGTGGCGAAAAATTCCCGACCGCTTCGTCCTCCGTAACAAAAACCTTCACGTCATGCGACAACCCCTGCGAGAGGTGGTCCGATATGTCCAGCACGGGAATCCCTCCCTTACATTTTTTGGTCGCTTACCGGGTAACTACCCTTTTTTCGCGCTGCTCTTCTCTCTGTGTACGTAGACGCTGCAGGGAGCATGTTCCACAACTTTGCTCGCCACGCTCCCCAGGAAGAACCTTTCCAGATCGCTCAGCCCGCGGTGACCTATCATGATAATGTCCGCGTCCTTCTCCTCTGCAAAAGATACGATCCGGCCGTAAGGAGAACCGGTCTCGACATGGACGGACATTTTCGCCGGTTTCTCTGCCCCCGATGTTTTTATCTCTTCGTTTATGAACTTTTCGAACTCCATCTTCACATCGGCATCACACGGCGGAACATTCACCGAAAAATTGCTGAAGGAAACTTTCTTGTATTCGCTGTCCTCCGCGACGTGAATAAAGAACAACTCCGCATCTTTCTCCCTTGCAGCATAGTGGAGGGCGTAATTGATGACTCCTCTGCTTACCTCGCTGCCGTCGATGGCAACTACAACTTTTTTCATGATTTTTCTCCCCTTTCCAGATTCTGGAACAGCCTTCCCGCAAATAGATCCAGCCGCTGATAAAAGACTGTTGATATTTTACCGCTTTATCATATCTTTCAAAAGATATGGATTTGAACCGGACGTTATGGGTCATTTCTTTTACCATTCGATCTTTTTCCGTCGCCTCCGGCTTCGTAAAAAGCACTACGCCGTGACAAGTCCGGCTTCGTAAAAAGCACTACGCCGTGGCAAGACACCCTCACAAGTCGCCGTGATAAACCATTTTTAAAGTGGGAAACTTACCATATGTCGAGCTCTGCGGGGTCTGCCATGTGGTTGTCTGTTCACGGTTTTTACGCCTCCCGGTGAGTTGTCCTGTTATTATATATGGCGTCAGGATCCGCGAAAGGAGATGCTCATCGTTGAAGATAGAGATCGCGCAGGAAGTTTTCCAGAAGTACCCGGAGTACCGGCGCATAGTAGTGATCGGGAAGGGCCTGGACAACGCGGAGGAGGATGCCGCGCTGCTCTCTCTTCTCAGGGAAGCAGAGACTGCGATACGGCAGGACACGGAGCTTGATAACCTCAAGGAATACCCGCCCATCGCCTCGTGGCGTTCCGTTTTCGAACAGATGGGGCTGAACCCCAACAAGTTCCCTCCGTCGATCGCAAACCTGATAAAACGTACTCGCTCAGGCAAGGATCTCCCGTTCATCAACAGGCTTGTGGCGATCTTCAACATCATAAGCCTTAAATACCGGATCCCCTGCGGAGGGGATGACCTCGGGTGCGTGAGCGGCAATGTCCGGCTTGGCCCGGCAAAGGGCGACGAGATATTTGCTCACCTTGGGAACCCGGAGGCCGTGGAAAACCCGGCACCCGGAGAGATCATCCTGCACGACACAGGAAACGGAAGCGTTTTCTGCCGGGGGTGGTGCTGGAAGAACGGCGACCCGAGCAAAATCACGCCGCGAACCAGCTTCGTGGCCATAAACCTTGACGCTCTGCCTCCCGTGGACCGCGAAACACACGAGAAAGCCGCAAGCGAACTGGTCTCCCTTCTTGAGACCCATTGCGGAGGGGAAGCCCGTTCCATGCTGCTGGGACCGGAAAACCCTTCGCTGGAAGTGTAACAACCCCGGGGTGACAGGGCAAATATGATAATTGCCCTTTGCGACTGCAACAATTTCTTCGTTTCATGCGAACGCAGACGCGACCCATCCCTTGAGGGGCGGCCGGTCATCGTTCTTTCACACAACGACGGATGCGTGATCGCGCGCTCGAACGAGGCCAAAGCGCTGAATATCGGGATGGCTGTCCCGTTCTTTAATGTCAGGGGCATCTGCAAGGCTCACGACGTTGTTGCCCTCAAGGGCGATCACGCGCTCTACCGCCAGACATCGAGGAATGTGATGGATTGCCTGGGCGGGCTTTTCCCCGATGTCGAGGTTTCGTCAATAGACGAAGCATATCTTTTGCTTACCGGAGTGCAGGCACTTGACCCCGCATCCACCTGCCGCAACGCAAGGGAAAAGCTCCTCCAGAAAACCGGGATCCCGGCATCCTTCGGCATAGCTCCGACAAAAACCCTGGCAAAGATCGCCAGCCGTTTCGCAAAACACGACCCGTCACACGGCGGTGTTTTCGATATCGGGAGGCATCCTGCGACGGACGATCTTCTGGCTTCCCTGCCGGTCGGCGATGTCTGGGGGGTCGGCAAACGTTCTCTTGAAAGACTGCGGCAAATGGGCATTCGCACAGCCCTGGATCTGAAGAATGCTGATGACGAAAAGCTCCTGAAACGGTTTTCCATAGGCATCCTCCGGACCTCGCATGAACTCCGCGGGATCTGCTGTTACTCCTTCGAACCCGACCCGGAAAGGCACAGATCCATACAGATCGCTCCATCCTTCAGAAAGCCGGTCACCGACCTGGAGACACTCCAGACAGCGGCAGCGCAGCACGCGATCGAGGCGGCAAAAACCCTAAGGACCGAGGGGCTGGTTTGCGGGGTCGTGCAGGTATCAATACAGACGAACCCTTTCCGGAAAGACCTCCCCCAGTACGAAGCGACGGGGGACCAGCGTCTCGAAGAAGCCAGCGACTATTCGCCCATGCTGGCCGAGGCTGCAAGGCAAGCTGTCGAAAAGGTTTTCAAACCAGGTTACGCCTATCGGAAGGTGGGAGTAGTCCTTGGGGATCTTTCGGATTCATCATCACAACAGAGCCTTCTCTTTTCGACCAGGGACAGGGATCGGGAAAAGAAGCTCATGGAGGCGGTGGACAACATCAACAGAGTGTTCGGCGACGACACTATAAGATCATGTTTCAGATCATCTGGGGAGGGCACTCCGATCCAGGGCGACTGGGCGGCCGGAGCCGCTCTCGGAACAATTACTCCCTGCCGCTCCGCCTCCCCCGGCGGAGAAGGTGGAGAACTGGGCCGCATCTTTCGCCGTTTCAAACACGATATGGATGAGACGGTGATCCCTGACCTGGCAAAGCGCATCGCGACGCTTGATGATTTCTCGAAGATCCACTGCATAATCCCTATTCCACCCTCTGACGCATCCTGCCCCGTGCAGCCGCTGCAGAACCTCGCCCTGGAGCTCGGCAAGGTCACGGGTGTACCCGTACGCCTGGATATTCTCGTGAAGACAGGCCCATCCAGACCTTTGAAGAGCGTGGAGCTTTTCGATGAGCGCCGGAAGATGGTCAGGGGAGTATTCCGGATCTCCAAACGCGGTTCGCTTTCCGGCAGGACCGTTCTGCTACTGGATGACGTCTTCAGGTCCGGCGCCACACTTTCGGAGGCGGCCCGTGTCCTGAAGGACCAGGGTCTTGCTGAAGAAGTGCGGGTTGCAGTAGTCGCCAAAATGGAATGATCCGGCCGCAGGATCGGGCGAAAACTTGCCGTAGGATGGAAGATAGTTTATTCTGTCACAAGGTAGCCGAACAAACGGACGGGGGAGTTTTTTTGTCGGACAAGACTTACATAAAGAAGATGGGGCACCGTTTTCTCTTTGAGGAGGGTGTCTGGCTAGCTGCCGGCTTTTTCCGCAATGGAGACGGAAGCACCATGCATCTTTCGGGCAGAACGGAGATCAGTCACAGAGAGAATATCTGGATCAACAGAGGTTTCATGGAGATAGAGGGAGATACTCCCATACGCATAGAGAACACATGCGAGATAATTCCGTTCGAGAGAGGGAGCGACGCCACGACCTGGCGGTCGGAGGATCCGGGTCTCGGAACCCTTGTGGGGACTTATGCCGTGGTGGGGGACTCCATCCTTTCGGCCTTTCGCACGGAGGACGGCTCTTTTTACGGAACGGAATACATCAAGAACGTCGACCCCGACACATACGCGAACCGGGGCGTTCTTCTTCACCACGGCAGGATAGTGTCGTCCTGGTCAGCGACCCTGACCAGATTATAGGACTCAGGCAGCGTTGATCAGCCATGAGGAAACAGGGGATCGATCTCCTCTGACAACTCTCACCTGTTGAACTTTTCCCGGCGAATGGTTTACAATTTTTTCGTTTGGAGATCTTCAAAAGAGAGGGAGAGGCTGAATCATGTCGCCAACCAAGGTTGTTGTCGCACTGGGCGGGAACGCCCTGCAGGAGGCGGGAACGCCCCCGACCGCGGAGGCTCAGCTTGCGGTAGTCAGGAAAACCGCAGAGTTCCTGGCAGAGTTGAGCTGCAAGGGTTACGAGATGGCCATCGTTCACGGGAACGGCCCACAGGTGGGAAGGATCGTCCTGACGCAGGAGATAGCATCTAAAATCAACGAACAGACACCCGCAATGCCGTTCGATGTCTGCGGAGCCATGAGCCAGGGGTATATCGGCTATCACATCCAGCAGGCTCTTCGAGACGCGCTCCGGAACAGGAACCGGAACATCCCCGTGGTCACGCTCGTGACCCAGGTAGTTGTCGACTCCAACGACCCTGCCTTCCTGAACCCCACAAAGCCCATAGGTCAGTTTTATACCGAGGAAGAGGCAAAGAAGATTGCGGACGAGAAGGGCTATATCATGAAGGAGGACGCCGGGCGAGGATGGCGTCGCGTTGTCCCCTCGCCTGCTCCAAAGAGGATTACGGAGATCTCGGCCGTGAAGCGTCTTTGGGATACAACGATCGTTATCGCAGCCGGAGGCGGCGGGATACCTGTCATCGAGAACATGGACGGTTCGCTGACTGGTGTAGCGGCAGTTATCGACAAGGACCTGGCTGCCGAGAAGCTCGCCCAGGATATCGAGGCGGACATCCTGCTGATCCTGACCGAGGTCGACAAGGTCTGCCTCAACTTCAAAAAGCCCGATCAGAAGTTCCTCGACCACATGACGGTTCCGGAGGCCATACAGTACATGAACGAGGGACACTTCGCTCCTGGAAGCATGCTCCCCAAGGTGTTGGCGGCGGTCAAGTTCGCGAGGACATACCCCGGAAAGAAGGCCATCATTACTTCGCTATACAAGGCGGTCGACGCGCTTGAAGGGAAAGAGGGCACGGTCGTAACAATGGCCTGAGTCCCCGCCCACATATTATGAAAGAGGCCCCGGTGATCTACCCGGGGCCTCTTTCATAATATTGATCTATGCACGGATAGCCCGAGGTCTCGACTGCTCCCTGTGGCGGCTTGCATTCGCCACCTTGGAGAGAGCCGCTCCCGAAAGGCAGTCCGGGTTCCGGCGATACTTTTCGAAGGCCGCGGGCATGAGTTCCACCATCACGTGGTCCTTCCTGAGCACTATCTCAGCCACATCACGGCTGCTGATATCGAGTGAGGAGCAGACGGTCCTCAGGACTTTGCCAGCGTTCCAATCGGCGCCGTCGCTCACGCCAATACGTACGAGAGTTCCCTTCGGACGTCGGCTGTGGTGAGAACCCTGGGGCCTTTTTTCGGAGCGTGAAGGCAGGCTCTTGGTCTTGCGGTTAATATGCTGCTCCCTCTCCCTGTCCAGATCAGCCTTGAGCGAGTAGCCCGAGCGGATGCTCTTTTCGGCGATGAGCAGGAGGTTATTTACCAGATCTACCGGGTCGGTTCTCTCAAGCAGACTGGCGGCCCATTCCCTGGTTCCCGATTCCTCACTCTGGGAGATGTTGAGTATCTTCTCCTCGTAGCGGGCCCGCTGCCTGTCACGGATAGCATGGTTGTCCGGGACGGGGAGCCAGCTGATCGATATCTTGGTGTTCCTGAGCATTCCCCGGAGTTTTTCAGACTCGGCAAGCGTCAGCACAAGTATGTCGCGCCCTTCGTTGCCGGCGCGTCCGGTCCTGCCGCTGCGGTGAATAAAAGTATCCGTGTCGGACGGGAGACCGAACTGGAAGACATGCTCCACATCGGGCACATCGAGTCCTCTTGCGGCCACGTTTGTGGCCACAAGGTGCGATACCCTGCCGGATACGAACATCGCGAGAGCCTGATTCCTCTCTCTCTGACTCATATCCCCGTGGAGGCAGCAAGCGCTGAAACGCTCCTGCGTCAAACGGTTGGCAACCTCGATGGTCTCGGCCCTGGTCTGGCAGAAGACCAGTCCCTTGTGGGAGTTCTCCCACAGCAGGACATTGACCAGACCGTCCATCTGCCGGTTCCTCGGCGTTGCATAGACTGTGTGAACGATATCCTCATGCTGGGCTCCATCCTCAACCAGCGATATCATCTTCGGATTGGAGAGATACTTGCGGGACAGGGCACGCACGGCTGGCGGCATTGTAGCGGAGAAGAGCCATGTCTTTTCCCTGCCGGACGCCGCGTTGAGAATGCCTTCGAGTTCTTCCCGGAAACCCATGTCGAGCATGTGGTCGCCTTCGTCGAGGACGACAGTGTGGACCGAGTCCATCTTGAGTGTCCCCCGGCGGATATGGTCGAGTACCCTTCCAGGCGTCCCGATAGCGAACGCGACTCCTTTTTTAAGGTCCCGGATCTGTCCCGACATGTCCATTCCACCAACGAGCGAAGTGGAGGGACAGTTCATTCCACGGGATACCCAGACGGCCTCCTTGGCTATCTGCATGGCAAGCTCCCTCGTCGGGGAGATCACGAGAACACCGGGCTTCGAAGGATCAATGCGGTCATCGCTCATCAGGGGCAGCAGGAACGCAAGCGTCTTTCCCGATCCGGTTCTGGCACGGACAATGAGGTCCGCCGACAGGTCTTCATGACCGAGAACGGCAACCTGTACCGGTGTCGGTTCGGTGAATCCTTTTGCTTCCAGGGCTTTCAGAAGTTCCTTGCGCAGCGGGAAATCCGAGAAAGAAGCGGTCTGCGCAGATTCCGTTCTTTCCATTGTTTGGGTCTGTTCCATATAATCACTTTCCTCCTGTATTTGGGAAAGGACGCAAAAAAAGCGGCACCCCACCATGGGGCGCCACTTGTTGTAATCCCTTCACGGCAATGGACCTATTATCGTGATTGGACAGGATTTGTCAAGCTCCATCGGGAAGGACCCCCTGAAAAACCGGGCCTTCAGGACTTTTTGTCACCCCCGGACTGTCTCCGCGGATGGAGGATCTGCTTTTTATCCTGCCCCTGGCTCTTCGTCCAAAGCCTGATATTTCACGTTCTCCGGTTGCCTAAAAACCGAACCTTCCTTCCTCAAAGAGTCCGCAACAGACCGAGACTACTTCGGGATCGTAGAGGCGCCCCCTTCCCGCCCGGATCTCGTTGAGTGCCACCTCGATACCGAGAGAGGGGCGGTAGGGCCTGTCGGCGGACATGGCTTCGACCACATCAGCCACCGCGAGGATCCTGGCCTCTATGAGGATATCTTCTCCCGACAGGCCCCTGAGGTAACCCGAACCATCCATACGCTCGTGGTGCTGGAGGATAATATCCTCAACCGGCCACGAGAAATCGATCTCGGAGAGGATGTCGAAACCTGACTGCGGGTGCTCCCGGATAAGTTCCATCTCTATGCCTTCCAGATGTCCCGGCTTGCTGAGGATCTCTACCGGGATACGGAGTTTCCCTATGTCATGGACCAGGGATGCCACCCTCAGTCCCTCCTTCTTCCCTTCATCCAGATCCAGGTCGAGGGCTATCGCAGTCGCCAGCCGGGTCACTCTCCCCTGGTGTCCGGATGTATAGGCGTCCCGCGTTTCGACAAGCTTGGCCATCACGCGAAGTGTGCTCTCCTGCGTCGAGCGCAGTCTGGAAAATGCATCCTCGAGGGCCTTCTTCGTGCGTTTATTCCAGGACTCCAGTTCCTTCTCCCTGGTGACGATGCGCGCGCTTCCGACCGTCCCCAGAAACTTCCTGCCCTCGCCGAAGAGCGGGGATTTGTTGACATCGAGAAACATGAACTGCCCACGGACGTTCCCGAACTCTTCGAACCGCCCCGGTTTCCTGGACCGGATCACATCCGAGTCCGAATCCGCGCATATCTCCCCGAAGGTGTGCCACTCCGGGTCAAGGGGGTATGCTTTTCTCTCCCGCTCCGCGAAGAACATATCTGTCTTTCCTACGGGCTCATCGGTATCCGAGGCGTTCAGGAGTTTTTCACAGATCGCCCTGTTGGCGAAAATGTACCTCTTGCGGGTGTCCTTGGCCCAGAGCATATCCTGCATGTTGTCGGCCATGAGCCGGAACATCGCGTAATCTCTGCGGTAGCGCAACTCACTTTGCATCAGGGACTCCTCTGTCCTTTTGAAACCGGTTATGTCTTCGGCCGCTCCATCGTAGAAGAGCACGGCACCGCTTCCGTCCCTTACGACGTCGGCATACTCCCTGACATCTATGAAAGATCCGTCGACCTTCTGCCATCTGGCATCCAGGCCGTTGATCCTTCCTACCTCCTCTATTCTTCTTCTGAAATCGGAGCTGAGAAAGAAAGGTTCATAACCATCGGCCTCTAGATCTCTCTTTTTCAGATCTTCGACCCTTTCATATCCAAGCATGCGGGCAAGGGCAAGATTCGCGTGGACTATCCTTCCATCGGGGGTCGTACGGTATAACCCTACGGGGATTCTGTTGAAAACTCTTCGAAGAAAGGAATCAACTGACGATCCTTTGAGCCTGTCGCCTTCATCGCTCATGAGCCCTCATCCTCCCCGGAAAGCGTAAACAGCGAGTGCTACCCTCCCGCCGCAGGGATCAAGCGGCTCGGGGCACTTTGCGAACGGCAGGAACAAGAGCTTGCCTTTCAGTTTTTCCATTCTCCGATATTTTAATTCTCTATATGATTTTAACCAAAAAAACTGGTTTCCGGCAACAACTGATTTTCTTATAGCGCATTCAAGACCCTCATACTCTCCCTTACGCCCCTTGCACTGCCTCCCAGAGCATTTTCCCGTTGCAGAATACAGGTTCCAGTTTACCCTCGTCCGCCAGGAAGGAGATGTGGGCGGAAACGGTTATGTGGGTCAGGACATACTGGGCTGATGTAAGGGTTATTCCGAAGCGGCGTACGAGCTCGGCCAGGATATCCTCCCTTGACGTCGGCGAGGCGCAGGACTCCAGGATGATCTCCATCGTCTGTTCCAGCGAGTCCCTGTTCCTGCGAACGAGCGGGACAATATCCCGTGCGGGTTCCGCGTGACATGGGATGAAGAGTTCCGCCCCGGCTTTTTCGAGATGACCGAGCGTGCTGATCTGACCGGCGACATCGAAACATACAACCAGGCCGTACTTGTCGAGGATGGATGATGAAAAAAGGCTGTCCGCGATGAAGAAGACGTTATCGGGGGTCATGACCCCGATCATATCCAGAAAGTGACCGGGAAGCGGCACGGCATCCAGTCCGGTATCCATAATGGGGCCGAACGGGAGGATGACGTCGGTAACATGCGACGGCTGCGCCTGGAGGAATTTGCCGCTTATCTCTCTGAAAGGCGCGGCACCCCAGAGAAGAGCGGATTCAAGCCGCGGTTCTTCGATAAAGGCCGCTTCGGAACGCGTTGCCGCTATCCTGCATCCAGTCCTTTTCTGAATGAAGGCGTTCCCTCCGACGTGGTCGGCGTTGGAGTGAGTGTTGACGATAATTGAGACCTCCAGATCCTTCTCCCGCAAAGTCTTCATGATCTTCCTGCCAGCGGATTCGTCGTTCCCGCTGTCGATCAGCACTGCTCTTTCCCCTGTGGTGAAAACTCCCAGGTTGGTCGGGCCGGGTATGTACCATGTGTTTCCCGAGGCGTGAACGATCTCCATTTTTTATCTCCTCCTTACCGGGTTTCCCTGCTTGATGTTACGATACGATCGGCCGTGGAGGAAGGCAGATTCCAC
>WOYI010430448.1_pt1 | contig 15220 bp, 10 predicted proteins | sample 6423411 | NCBI WGS metagenome assembly WOYI01 (sample SAMN13441803, study PRJNA592873) | oil field metagenome | biome: oil field; feature: oil-well bore; material: oil-contaminated soil; isolation source: oil-contaminated soil from oil-well borehole | place: Germany: Wietze | collected 2016-10-18 ...
GAAGGGGGGCGAACGGTGGGAGCCGGGGTGGTGAGCAAGGTGTTGAAGTGAGATGCATTGTCAGCAAGGCGTAAATGGGTGTGCAATAGATTACAGGCCAGTAGCTCAATTGGCAGAGCAGCGGTCTCCAAAACCGCAGGTTGGGGGTTCGAGTCCCTCCTGGCCTGCCATGTAGCGAACACATGCAGCGCACAAGAAAGAGTCCATAACAACGTGGTTCATACCTCAAAGCTCTCCTCGCCTGCGCGAGCCGAGAATCGCTGGCTTGTCACCATCAAATGGGCCCTGATCGCTTGCTTTCTTGCTGGGGCGATGGGCGGGTTTTATGTTCTCCAGGGGGGCCCATGGCGTTACCTTGCATTGTCTGGAGGCCTTGGTGCAGCGTTGGGCTTGTTTTTCTGGACCCAGACGAGTCGCCAGGTCATCAGCCTGATGCGAGGCGCCAGGGAAGAAGCGCAAAAGGTGGTATGGCCCACACGCCAGGAGACATGGCAGGGAACAGTGGCGGTAACCCTCATGGTTACTGTGGTGGCGGTCATTCTCTGGCTGGAGGATATGCTCTTGGCCTGGGTGATCAGATTTTTGTTGGGTAGCGGGGAATAACGTGACATTGGCTTGGTATGTTGTTCAGACGTACTCCGGGTATGAACAGCAAGTAAAGCGCTCTTTGGAGGAACGCATTCGCTCCCATGGTCTGCAGGAGCGGTTTGGTCAGATATTGATCCCCACCGAGGAAGTGGTGCAGCTGCGGGATGGCAAGCAGCGCAGAGGCCAGCGCAAGTTTTTCCCAGGTTATGTCCTGGTCCAGATGGACATGAATGAAGAGACATGGCATCTGGTTCGGCAGGTTCCCCGGGTTCTGGGGTTCATCGGGGGACGCAGTGATCAGCCTGCTCCCATTCCGGATGCGGAAGCAGCGGCGATCATGGAGCGCATCCAGGAGAGTGCCAAAAAACCGAAGCCGAAGGTGTTGTTCGAACCTGGTGAGGTGGTGCGGGTGACCGATGGGCCCTTCAATGATTTTACCGGGGTCGTGGAAGATGTGAACTATGAGAAAAACAGACTGCGGGTTGCGGTTCTGATCTTTGGCCGTTCCACTCCCGTGGATCTGAGTTTCAGCCAGGTGGCGAAAAGCTGACCAGGATCCTGTTTCTCACCGGGAGCTGGTAACCGCTCCGTTCTTGAAGGCTTTGGGGTTCAAAAGTTCAAATGTATGTGATGCGTTACCTGCTCATCCATGTGAGATGAAGAGCAGGAACCGCATCTCGATATAAAACGGGATAAATATGGCGAAGAAGGTAACGGCTTATATCAAGCTCCAGGTGCCAGCCGGCAAGGCAAACCCAAGCCCGCCCATTGGTCCGGCGCTTGGTCAGCGGGGCGTAAACATCATGGAATTCTGCAAGGCATTCAATGCCCAGACCCAGCAGTTGGAGCCAGGGTTGCCCACCCCTGTGGTTATTACTGTCTACAGCGACCGCAGCTTCACCTTCATCATGAAGACGCCTCCTGCCTCCGTGCTGATACGCAAGGCGGCGGGGGTGGGCAAGGGAAGTGCCAAGCCCGCCACCGAAAAGGTGGGACGCATCAGCCGGGAACAGATCCGAGAGATTGCCCAGGCCAAGCTCGTGGATCTGACGGCTGCAAATCTGGAACAGGCCATGCGCACCATCGAAGGGACGGCTCGCAGCATGGGTATCGAGGTAGGAGATGAACATGGCCCGGCTTAGTAAGAGAATGCAGTCAGTCCGCACCAAGGTGGAAGCTCATCGCGCCTATCCGTTGCAGGACGCCATGCGGTTGGTCACTGCAACGGCGTCTGCAGGATTTCCGGAATCGGTGGACGTGGCCGTGAAGTTGGGGGTTGATCCAAGAAAGTCTGACCAGATGGTTCGTGGCTCCGTGGTGCTGCCCCACGGGCGAGGACGTACGGTCCGGGTGGCTGCCTTTGCTCAGGGCCAGGCTGCCGAAGACGCTCTGGCTGCCGGGGCCGATGCGGTGGGTATGGATGATCTTGCCCAGCGCATGAAGGATGGCGAGTTGGGGTTCGATGTGGTTATCGCCTCGGTGGACGCCATGCGCGTCGTGGCTCCATTGGGCAGGCTCCTCGGGCCCCGGGGCTTGATGCCGAACCCCAAGGTGGGCACGGTGACCCAGGACGTGGCGGGCGCTGTGCGCCAAGCCAAGGCTGGGCAGGTACGCTTTCGGGTCGACAAGGGTGGTGTGGTGCATTGTCCCATAGGACGGGCTACCTTCTCTCCAGAACAGTTGCAGGAAAACCTGCAGGCCTTGTTGGCCGATCTGCAACGTCTCAAGCCATCTGCAGCAAAGGGAGCCTATTTTCGTTCGATAGCCGTCTCCAGCACCATGGGCCCAGGAATTTTCCTGGATCGTCAGTCCCTGGGCCTGTGATCGCAGGCCCGTTGCCCAAGCCTCTGCCATTCTGAGCAGCATGAATACACAAGACACGCGGAGCATCACATCATGCCATCACAAAACAATAGAGCCATCAAGGACCAACTCATTCAGGAGGTGCATGAGGTTGCTCTGCACGCCTCCTGTCTTTTGGCGGCAGAATATCGGGGCTTGAGCGCTGCGGATATGGATGCCCTGCGTCGCCAGGCAAGGGATGCTTCCATCTATTGCCGTGTGATCAAGAATACGCTGGCCCGTCGGGCAGTGGCCGATACGCCATACGAGGGGGTTGCGGATCGCCTGGCAGGGCCTCTGATTTATCTCGTCAGCAGTGGCGAGGCTCCTCAGGCAGCCAAAATGCTTGCCGAGTTCGTCAAGGGGCACGATCGAGCGATCCCAAAGGTGGTCGCCTTGCCGGGGCGGGTCATGGAAGTGGATCAGTTGGCGGCTCTGGCAGCCATGCCGAGCCGCGAGGTCGCCTTGTCCCAGTTGTTGGGGACACTGCAGGCGCCAGTGGCCCGCCTTGTGCAAACCATAGCAGCGCCGCTGAACAAGCTTGCCGCTACCCTCGATGCGCTGCGCATCCAGCAGGATGATCAGGGCATATCGGAAAAGAGCGTCGCAGATTCCTGAAGGCAGCACGGAAACACATTCGTTGGGTTGTTTGTTTGATTTTTGAGGAGGATAGATAAAGTGGCAGCGAAGTCCCAGGAAGTGCTCGAAACCATCTCCAACATGACAGTACTGGAGATAGTCGAGCTCATCAAGGCCATGGAGGATCGGTTTGGCGTCACCGCTCAGGTGGCTGCGCCAGTCATGGTGGCAGCTGGTGGCGGTGCCGAACAGTCGGCCCCGGCCCAGGAAGAGCAAACCGAGTTCAATGTCATGCTGACCAATTTCGGTAGCAACAAGCTTGGTGTGATCAAGGTGGTGCGTGCCATGACGAGCCTTGGTCTCAAGGAAGCCAAGGATCTGGTCGAGGCGGCGCCATCCCTGGTGAAGGAGGCGGTGAGCAAGGATGATGCCCAGAAGTACAAAAAGGAGCTGGAAGAGGCGGGCGCCAGTGTAGAGCTGAAGTAAGCATAAGAACCGCGGTAATTTTTCCGTGAGTGCACGTTGTCAGACGACGCTGCAAGCGGCGTGTCTGGAGGGAGCAGAATGACGCAGGGTATGCATGGGGCAAGGATAAGGCGCAATTTTGGTAAGCTGCATGAATTAGTCAAAACACCCTATCTGGTCGATATCCAGGTAGGGTCCTACCGTACCCTGTTTGAACCAAATGCTGCCTACCAGGGTTCCACTGGGCTCGATCAGGCGTTCCGGGGTGTTTTCCCCATCACCAGCCATTCTGGCAATGTGGCCTTGGAATATGTGGGATACCGAGTGCTCGAGCCCCTTTTCAGCCTTGCCGAGTGCCGTATGCGTGGTATGACCTATGGTGCGCCCCTGCGCCTCAAGTTGCGCCTGGTGGTTTATGAAAAGGGCTCGGCGGAGCGTCGCGTCAAGGATATTCGCGAGCAAGAGGTCTACATGGGTGAAATCCCATTGATGACCGAGCACGGCACGTTCGTCATCAATGGTACCGAGCGGGTGGTCATATCGCAATTGCATCGTTCCCCTGGTGTATTTTTTGACCATGACCGGGGAAAGACCCATTCCTCCGGCAAGATTCTCTATTCCGCCCGGATCATTCCCTATCGCGGCTCATGGCTGGATTTTGAGTTTGATCCCAAGGATCATCTCTATGTGCGGATCGATCGGAGACGCAAGCTGCCGGTTACTGCCCTGCTCAGGGCGATTGGTTATAGTACCCAGGACATCCTCAATCTTTTCTTCGACCACGATACGTTTTATCTCAAGGGGGAGCTGGCGCGTATGGTGGTCGTTCCCGAGCGCTTGCGCGGAGAAATGGCGCCCTGTGACATTCTGGCTGGGGATCGCGTCATAGTGGAGAATGGGCGCCGTATCACCGGCAAGCATATCAGGGAGATCAGGGCGGCCAATATCAAGGAATTGAGCATTCCGTTGATGTCGCTGGCTGGCAGGATCGTGGCTCAGGACATCGTGCAGGAGGAAACCGGTGAGCTGCTGGTGCAGGCCAATGATGTTCTGACCCCAGAGCTTCTCAAGGCGATAGAGGCAGCCGGCGTTCCAGTCATCGGGACGCTTTATGTGAATGATCTGGATCGCGGACCTTTCATTTCCGAGACATTGCGTGTTGATGCAACCCATAGTCAGGCAGAAGCCCGCGTGGAGATCTATCGGGTCATGCGTCCTGGGGAGCCGCCAAGCCATGAAGCAGCCACTGCCCTGATGGATGGGCTGTTTTTTGCGGAAGACCGTTATGATCTTTCCAGTGTCGGGCGCATGAAGCTCAACCTGCGGTTGGGGCGTGATGCCATCGATGGACCTTCGGTCTTGACGAAGGAGGATATCGTCGATGTGTTGCGCGTGCTGGTGGCCATTCGCAACGGACAAGGACAGGTGGATGATATCGATCATCTGGGCAATCGGCGTGTGCGGTCCGTGGGTGAGATGGTGGAAAATGTGATCCGCACGGGATTGGTTCGCGTGGAGCGGTCGGTGCGCGAGCGTTTGGGTATAGCCGAAACCGAAAATTCCACCCCGCAGGATTTATTGAATGCCAAGCCCATGGTTGCCTTGCTCAAGGAGTTTTTTGGCTCGAGCCAGCTTTCCCAGTTCACCGATCAGGTCAACCCACTTTCCGAGATTACCCACAAGCGAAGAATCTCGGCGCTTGGGCCTGGTGGCTTGAGCCGCGAGCGTGCCGGCTTCGAGGTGCGGGATGTGCATCCCACCCACTATGGTCGGCTTTGCCCCATTGAAACCCCTGAGGGCGCCAATATCGGCCTGATCAATTCGCTGGCCACTTTTGCCAGGACCAACCATTATGGTTTCCTGGAAACCCCTTATCGTCGTGTCGAGCATGGCAGGGTAACAGAAGAGGTGGTCTATCTCTCGGCGATCGAGGAGGGGCGGTATGTGATCGCCCAGGCCAATGCCGCCATCGGTCCGCAAGGAGAGCTCCTCGAGGACCTGGTGACATGCCGTTTCCAGAACGAGTTTACCAGTATTTCCCGGGAACGGGTCCAATACATGGATATCTCCCCGCGCCAGGTTGTCTCCGTGGCTGCCTCGTTGATCCCCTTTTTGGAGCACAACGACGCCAACCGTGCCCTCATGGGTTCCAATATGCAACGCCAGGCAGTGCCTACGTTGCGGCGCCAGGCACCGTTGGTTGGCACGGGTATGGAACGGCAGGTTGCCGTGGATTCCGGGGCCACCATCTGTGCCCGGCGCGCCGGTGTGGTGGAGCGCGTCGATGCCAGCCGCATCGTGGTGCGCGCCAATGAATCCGAAGGCGAGATGGATGTATCGGGGGTGGATATCTTTCCGCTCATGAAATATCAACGCTCCAACCAGAGTACTTGCATGAACCAGCGGCCGATTGTGCGTGTTGGGGATCATGTGCGTGCTGGTGATGTGCTTGCTGATGGTGCCTGCACCGATCATGGCGAGCTTGCCCTGGGACAGAATATCCTGGTGGCCTTCATGCCATGGAATGGCTACAACTTCGAGGATTCCATCCTCATCTCCGAGGAGCTGGTGCGGGATGACCGCTTTACCAGCATCCATATCGAGGAGCTGGTCTGCATGGCCCGGGATACCAGGCTGCCGCAGGGTGAAGAGATCACGGCGGATATTCCCAATGTCTCGGGGTCGCTGCTTGGGAAATTGGACGAGTATGGCATCGTGTATGTGGGAGCCCAGGTCAAGCCGGGTGACATTCTGGTTGGCAAGGTCACGCCAAAAGGCGAGACCCAGTTGACCCCGGAAGAGAAACTCCTGCGCGCCATCTTTGGTGAGAAAGCCTCCGATGTCAAGGATTCTTCCCTGAGGGCACCGCCGGGCATCGAAGGAACTGTCATCGACGTCCAGGTCTTTACCAGAGAGGGTGTGGAGAAGGATGGTCGCGCCAAGGCCATAGAAGAGGCGCAGATCGAGCGTTTCCGCAAGGATTGCGTGGATCGGCGCCGCATCATGGAGATGGCCCTGTCTGACAAGGCTCGTCGACTTGTGGAGGGGCAGCGGACCCAGGGTGTCGCCGGTTTGCCAGACAATACCCTATTGACTGTCGATGTATTGGATGCAGTCACGCCGCAAGCCCTTCTGCAGTGGCGCGTTGCCGACGAAGGCATCAATCGCAGGCTCGAGGGTTTTCAGGCCTATCTGGTGCGGCAGGCCCAGATCCATCATGAACAGCTGGAAGATATGCGCAAAAGGGCGGCTCGCGGTGACGATCTGCCGCCTGGCGTCCGAAAGTTGGTCAAGGTGTATGTGGCCGTCAAGCGCAAGATCCAGCCGGGCGACAAGATGGCTGGCCGCCACGGCAACAAGGGCGTGATCTCGAAGATCGTGCCAGAGGAGGATATGCCCTTTCTGGAGGATGGCACCCCGGTCCAGATCGTGTTGAATCCCCTGGGCGTCCCCTCGCGCATGAACATCGGCCAGATTCTGGAGACCCATCTCGGCTTTGCGGCACGGGCCTTGGGGCAGCAAATCACGCACTATTTGCAAGGTGAGCAACTGGACAATGCCAGGGGGTTGCTCCAGGCCATTTATGGCCAGAACGGGGTTGACCGGGATGGTCGTACCGTTGCGGATCTACGTGACGAAGAGATCATGATCATGGCGAAAGCCCTGGCAAATGGCGTCCCCATGGCTTCCCCGGTTTTCGATGGCGCCAAGGAAGAAGAGATCAAACACATGCTGGATCTCGCTCGTTTGCCTGTCTCCGGCCAGTTGCGGCTACGGGATGGGAGAACGGGGCTGCCCTTTGACCGTCTTGTGACAGTCGGCTACATGTACATGCTGAAGCTCAATCATCTGGCCGAGGACAAGGTCCATGCCAGATCGACGGGCCCCTACAGTCTGGTGACCCAGCAACCCTTGGGTGGCAAGGCCCAGTTTGGCGGTCAGCGTTTTGGCGAAATGGAGGTGTGGGCCCTGGAGTCCTACGGAGCCGCGTACACGCTTCAGGAAATGCTTACCGTGAAATCAGATGATGTCACCGGTCGGACAGCGGTATACAAGAATATTGTTGACGGCGATCACCGGATAGAACCTGGCATGCCTGAGTCATTCAATGTACTCACCAAGGAAATACGCGCCTTGGCGATTGATATTGATGTGGAAAGAAATGTCTAGGCAGGCTTGGGTGTCCTGATTTTTATTGCTCGGGCTTCCTCCCCGGCCCTCCTCATCAGGCCTTCTTGGAAACGGTGTCAAGGGGGGTATGAGTAGCTTTGAAGAATGCATGGCAACATGTCGAGAAGCTCATGAGCCATTCTGGCCATGAGTTTTCGTGGCATATGTTTTGAGGTGGCGATGAACGCATCTTTTCGCAATATCATCGATCCAGAAGAAGTCAACGAGTTTGACGCGATCCGCATCGGTCTTGCTTCGCCGGAAAGCATCAGGTCCAGGTCATATGGTGAGGTGCGCAAACCGGAAACCATCAACTATCGGACTTTCAAGCCAGAACGGGATGGTTTGTTCTGTTGTCGTATCTTTGGTCCCGTGAAGGATTATGAGTGCCTTTGCGGCAAATACAAGAGACAGAAGTACAAGGGCATCAAGTGCGAAAAGTGTGGCGTCGAGGTGACTGTGACGCGGGAACGCCGCCGCCGCATGGCTCATATAGAGTTGGCCTGCCCAGTTGCACATATCTGGTTCTTGCGCGCCCTCCCATCCCGCATCGGCTTGCTGTTGGACATGACGTTGCGCCAGGTTGAAAGCGTGTTATATTATGAATCATATGTAGTCATCGATTCTGGATTAACCAGCCGCTTCGTGAAAGGGCAGCTGTTGAGCGAGCAGGAGTATTTCGAGACCCGCTCCGAAGGGGCTGATGTGGATGCCCGAATGGGCGCTGAGGCCATTCGGGAATTGCTGCAGGGGCTGGATTTGAACAAGGAGGCCCAGTCCCTGAGGGACGAACTGCTGGCGGCCACCTCGGAAGCCAAGCTCAAGCGGGCCGCCAAGCGCCTCAAGATGATCGAGGCCTTTCTAGCCTCCGGCAACAGGCCGGAATGGATGATCCTCACGGTCCTTCCTGTCCTGCCGCCGGACCTGCGGCCCCTGGTTCCATTGGAAGGGGGGCGTTTTGCCACATCCGATCTCAACGATCTTTATCGACGCGTCATCAACAGGAACAATCGCCTCAAACGTCTTTTTGAGCTGAATGCCCCAGAAATCATCATCCGCAACGAAAAGCGCATGCTGCAAGAGGCGGTAGACGCCCTGCTGGACAACAGCCGCCGGACGAGGGTGGTGATTGGTGCCAATCGCCGCCCCCTGAAATCCCTGGCGGATGCCATCAAGGGAAAGCAGGGCCGTTTCCGGCAGAACCTGCTGGGCAAGCGGGTGGACTATTCAGGTCGCTCCGTCATTGTCGTTGGTCCCACGTTGCGCTTGCACATGTGTGGTCTGCCCAAGAAGATGGCCCTGGAGCTTTTCAAGCCCTTTATCTTCGGGCAGCTGCAAAAACGGGGCCTGGCTTCGACCATCAAGGCAGCCAAGAAGATTGTGGAGATGGAGGAGCCTGTGGTATGGGATGTTCTCGAGGAGGTTATCCGCGAACATCCAGTCCTGCTGAATCGAGCGCCAACCTTGCACCGCCTGGGGATTCAGGCCTTTGAACCCATCCTGGTGGAGGGTAAGGCCATCCAGCTGCATCCTTTGGTATGCACCGCTTTCAATGCCGATTTCGATGGCGATCAGATGGCCGTTCATGTGCCTTTGTCTCTTGAGGCGCAGCTGGAGTCGCGCGCCTTGATGATGTCCACCAACAATATCCTGTCGCCGGCTTCTGGCGAGCCCATCATTGGGCCCACCCAGGATGTTGTACTCGGTTTGTATTACATGACCCGCCAGCGCATGGGATCGCGGGGCGAGGGCATGGTATTTGCCGACGCCGATGAGCTCAGGCGCGCCTATGAGGCGGGGGCGATCGAACTGCAGGCCAAGGTGAGGCTCCGTCTGCCCACAAGCCGGCTCGGCGACTCTCAGTTGACCGAGGAGTCGGCAGCCAAAAAATCCACCGCCATTGTGGAAACCACCGTAGGCAGAGCCTTGCTTCTGGATATCCTGCCCCAGGCTCTGCCCTATGAAGTGATCAATCGCGTCATGACCAAGAAGGCCATTGCCGCTGTTTTGGATGATTGCTACCGCAAGGCAGGACTCAAGGAAACGGTCGTATTTGCTGACCAATTGATGTATCTGGGTTTCCGGCATGCCACGCTCGCGGGTATCTCCATTGGTGTGGATGACATGGTGGTACCACAGGAAAAAGAAGAGATTCTGCGGCTTGCCGAACAGGAACTCATCGAGATCGACCAGCAATATGCCTCTGGTCTGGTGACTCAGGGGGAGCGCTACAATAAGGTCATCGATATCTGGTCGCGCACCAATGAACAGGTTGCCAAGGCCATGATGGATGGCATCGCCTGGGACTATTTACCCGACCAGGATGGTCATTCAGTCAAACAGGAATCCTTCAATTCCATTTTCATGATGGCTGACTCCGGGGCACGTGGTTCCGCTGCCCAGATTCGACAGTTGGCGGGCATGCGTGGACTGATGGCCAAGCCAGATGGTTCTATCATAGAAACCCCCATCACGGCCAACTTTCGCGAAGGATTGAGCGTTCTTCAATACTTCATTTCCACCCATGGCGCCCGAAAGGGGCTTGCCGATACGGCACTGAAAACAGCCAATTCTGGCTATCTGACCCGCCGTCTGGTGGATGTGGCACAGGATGTGGTCATTAGCATAGAAGATTGTGGTACCACCAATGGGATCAATATCGCTCCGATCATCGAGGGTGGCGATGTCCTGGAGCCATTGCGGGATCGAGCCCTGGGGCGGGTTCTGGCAGAGCCCGTGTACCGGCCTGTCCAGGATGGGGAGCTTGTTCTGCCCACCAATACACTGCTGAACGAGGCTGAGGTAGCTCAGCTGGAGGCGTTGGGGATAGGGCAGCTGGTGGTACGTTCGCCCATTACCTGTCAGGCGCGTTATGGTGTTTGCGCCACATGCTATGGCAGGGATCTGGCGCGAGGTCATCCGGTTACCACAGGGGAGGCCATCGGTATTATTGCGGCCCAGTCCATTGGTGAGCCGGGTACCCAGTTAACCATGCGTACCTTCCATATCGGAGGGGCTGCCTCCCGGGTTGTCACCGTCAGCAATGTGCAGGTGAACCATGATGGTTATGTCAAGCTGCGCAATCTGCGCCTGGTGCGCGATGAGGAGCGTGGCCGATCCCTGGCCATTTCTCGTTCCGGAGAGGTGACCATCGTCAATGAAAGTGGCCGGGAGCTGGAGCGTTACCGGGTGCCCTATGGCGCTATCCTGACGATACAAGACGGGGAGGCTGTACAAGGTGGGGATGTCATCGCCCAGTGGGATCCGCACACACTGCCGGTCATTACCGAGATTGGTGGTATTGTGCGTTTCGAGGATATGGATGAAGGGCTTTCTGTCAACCGTCAGGTCGATGAACTGACAGGATTGAGTTCATTGACCGTCATCGATTCCAAGATGCGCAGTTCCGGGGGGCGGGATCTCCGGCCGGTCATCAAGCTGGTCGACGGGCAAGGCAAGGAGCTGACCTTTCCTGGTACGCAGATTGCCGTGACGCATTATCTGCCATCGGGGGCTGTTGTGGCGGTTCAGGATGGTGAGCATGTCAAGGCGGGCGCCGTCTTGGCAAGGATACCCCAGGAATCATCCAAGACACGCGATATCGTCGGTGGGTTGCCCCGGGTGGTGGATCTGTTCGAGGCGCGTCGCCCCAAGGAAGCAGCCGTTTTGGCAGAACGAGCCGGGACAATTTCCTTTGGCAAGGATACCAAGGGCAAGCAGCGCGTTGTCATTACCGAAGCCTCCGGGGACACCCATGAGATCCTGATCTCCAAATGGCGTCCCTTGAATGCGTTTGAGGGTGAACGGGTGGAGGTCGGCGATGTGCTGAGCGAGGGCGAGCCTGATCCACATGATATCCTGCGCCTGCGAGGAGTCGAGGCGCTTGCCTTTCATCTCATCAAGGAGATTCAGGATGTGTATCGGCTGCAGGGCGTGCGAATCAATGACAAGCATATCGAAGTGATTGTCCGTCAGATGCTGCGCAAGGTCGAGGTGATCCATCCTGGAGACACGAGTTTTCTTGCTGGAGAACAGGTAGAAAAGAGCTTCCTGGAAGCACAGAATGCCAGCATGACTAAAAGTGATAAGGAACCCGCTACATGGAGACCTGTGCTCCTGGGAATCACCAAGGCTTCATTGTCCACCATGTCCTTTATTTCCGCGGCTTCCTTCCAGGAGACCACGCGGGTTCTTACCGAAGCGGCAGTCCGTGGCGTCAAGGATGACTTGCGAGGCTTGAAGGAAAATGTTATTGTTGGTCGCCTCATTCCTGCTGGCACTGGGATGGCTTACCATAAGCAACGCGGCAGGTTTCAGACTGAAATCCAGCGGCAGCCAATCGAGGTGGGCGGCGAAAGCTTTGCCTTTGATGTCCCTTCTCATGATGATAGGGGGGGTATGGATGAGGGGGAGTGAAAAGTCAGCCCTCGGGTATGTTATAATTGCTTTTTTTAGGTTCTCTCATGACTACAATCAATCAGCTGATTCGTAAGCCTAGGCGTATCCAGAAAGACAAAAGCAAGGTGCCTGCCCTGGAGCGGTGTCCGCAGCGGCGCGGCGTTTGTACTCGTGTGTACACGACCACACCGAGAAAGCCAAATTCCGCGTTGCGCAAGGTGGCTCGAGTCCGTCTGACCAATGGTTATGAGGTGACCAGTTACATCGGGGGTGAAGGCCATAATCTGCAGGAACATTCAGTGGTTCTGGTGCGGGGAGGTCGGGTCAAGGATTTGCCTGGGGTTCGATACCACGTGGTAAGAGGAAGCCTGGATGCCACGGGTGTAACAGCACGGCGTCAGGGGCGCTCGAAGTACGGGGCAAAACGTCCCAAGGCACCCAAGGCATGATGGTCGGTTAGGAGCGGAAAAAAATGTCGCGGCGACGAGTTGCTGAGGTTCGAGAGGTTTTACCGGATCCCAAATATGGGAGTATTCGGGTGGCCAAGTTTATCAACGTCATTATGCAAAATGGCAAAAAGGCTATCGCTGAAAAGATCGTGTATCAAGCAATGGAGCATGCCTCAGGCCGTCGTGGTACCACTCCTTGCGATATCCTGGATGCGGCCATCGATAACGTGCGCCCCAATCTCGAGGTAAAGTCCAGAAGGGTGGGTGGTGCCAATTATCAGGTCCCCATCGAGGTACGTGGCTCAAGACAACTGGCTTTGGCCATGCGATGGCTAAAGGATGCTGCACGCAAGAGGCCGGAGCGATCCATGGCAGAACGTCTCGCTGCCGAGCTGGCTGAGGCCAGCATGGAACGAGGTGGCGCGGTAAAGAAACGGGATGATACCCACCGCATGGCAGAGGCCAACAAGGCATTCGCCCATTTCCGCTGGTAGGCTGGTAATGATTCCCTTGAGGTTATAAGGGAGTGAGGTTAGGAACGTGGCACGGGAAACACCCTTAGGTCAATATCGCAACATCGGCATCATGGCGCATATCGATGCTGGAAAGACCACAACCACAGAGCGCATTCTTTTCTATACCGGCGTATCCCATAAGATGGGAGAGGTGCACGAGGGTGCTGCCGTCATGGATTGGATGGTTCAGGAACAAGAGCGTGGTATCACCATTACCTCTGCGGCCACAACGACCTTCTGGCGGGGGATGCGACAGCAGTTTCCCGAACACAGGATCAATATCATCGATACCCCAGGCCACGTCGATTTCACCATTGAGGTCGAGCGTTCGCTGCGTGTTCTCGATGGAGCCTGCGCTGTGTTCTGTGCTGTGGGTGGCGTTGAGCCACAGTCCGAAACAGTCTGGCGCCAAGCCAACAAATATCATGTACCACGCATCGCATTCGTGAACAAGATGGATCGCATGGGGGCGGATTTCGAACGCGTTGTCGGTCAGATCGCCCAGAAATTGAATGCCAATCCAGTTCCCATCCAGATTCCCATCGGGTCAGAAGAAAGGTTTCAGGGTATTGTGGACCTGGTGCGCATGAAAGCGGTCTACTGGGATGAGGCGGGGCTTGGCATCTCTTTTCGCGAGGAAGAGATTCCTGATGCTCTCGTGGAACAGGCGACTCAATATCGGGAACGCCTTGTGGAGGCGGCGGCCGAGGGAAGCGATGAGCTGACAACCAAATATCTGGAAGAAGCTAATCTTACTTCGGAAGAAATCATCCATGGCTTGCGTGCCAGAACGCTGCAGGCCAGCGCCGTGCCAGTACTCTGCGGTAGTGCCTTCAAGAACAAGGGTGTCCAGGCTCTTCTCGATGCCGTTGTGGAATATCTTCCTGCGCCCAATGATGTGGCGGCCGTTACCGGCCTTGGGCCAGATGGCGATGAGCAAACCAGGCAGTGCAGCGATGAAGAGGCTTTTTCTGCGCTGGCCTTCAAGATTGCTACCGACCCCTTTGTGGGCACACTGAGTTATATCCGCGTCTATTCTGGTGTTCTGAGGTCAGGGGATAGTATCTTGAACGTTCGCTCAGCAAATAAGGAGCGTATCGGTCGCATCCTGCAGATGCATGCCAATCAGCGCAAGGAAATCAGTGAGATCGTGGCTGGCGATATTGCGGCTATTGTGGGCGCGAAAGATGTGTCGACTGGTGATACGCTGTGCAGCCTGGCAAAGCCTATCCAACTGGAGCGCATGGAATTCCCTGAACCAGTGATCTCCCAGGCGGTCGAGCCGAAGACCAAGGCTGATCAGGAAAAAATGGGAGTCGCGCTCCAGAAGCTCGCTCAGGAAGATCCATCCTTCAGGGTACATGTGGATCATGAATCAGGACAGACGGTCATTTCTGGCATGGGTGAGCTTCATCTCGAGATTTTGATTGACCGCATGCGGCGCGAGTTCAAGGTGGAGGCCAATGTCGGTCAGCCACAAGTGGCTTATCGGGAGGCCATTCGCAAGGTTGTGGAGCAGGAAGGCAAGTTTGTGCGCCAAAGTGGTGGCCGAGGCCAATATGGTCATGTGTGGCTCCGGATCGAACCACAAGAGCGGGGCAAGGGCATCGAATTCATCAATGAGATTGTAGGTGGGGTCGTGCCGAGGGAATACATCTCCGCTGTGGAAAAGGGTGTGCAGGAGCAACTCAACAACGGAGTGCTTGCTGGTTATCCGGTGGTTGATGTGCGGGTTGCCTTGTTTGATGGTTCCTACCATGACGTGGATTCCTCGGAGATTGCCTTCAAGATTGCCGGTTCCATGGCAATCAAGTCAGGCATCATGAAGGCCGAGCCCGTCCTGCTTGAGCCCATCATGCGTGTCGAAGTAACCATGCCGGAAGAAAAGTTGGGCGATGTCATGGGCGATCTCAATCGGCGTCGCGGTCTGGTGCAGGGGACCGACAATACACCCCAGAGTACCATTGTGCATGCGGAGGTTCCGCTGTCAGAAATGTTTGGCTATGCCACTTCCCTCCGCTCGCTTACCTCGGGAAGAGCCAGTTATTCCATGGAATTTTCCAGGTATGCACAGGTGCCTGCTTCAGTGGCGGACGCAGTCATCAAAAAAGCCTCTTAAGCAAATCTGTTTATAACTGTTTACCACATTACGTTTAAGGATCGAGGTCCCGCTCATGTCCAAAGCCAAGTTTGAACGCAAGAAGCCTCACATCA
>WOYI010728900.1_pt1 | contig 15213 bp, 11 predicted proteins | sample 6423411 | NCBI WGS metagenome assembly WOYI01 (sample SAMN13441803, study PRJNA592873) | oil field metagenome | biome: oil field; feature: oil-well bore; material: oil-contaminated soil; isolation source: oil-contaminated soil from oil-well borehole | place: Germany: Wietze | collected 2016-10-18 ...
ATCGCATCTCCGATAACGGTTGGTAACATACCTGCTGCTTCCAATAATGCATCTCTTCGAATTTTTTCTTTTGTGATTTCTGTCGCCTCAGTAAACAAATATTTTCTAGTGACAATCCCAATTCTAAGTGTCAATAAAGCATTCGATACGCCCTGAGTAACGGAAGACATGACTGGCTTTATCAACGGGATTTCTCCAATGGTGCTCAATGTGGATTGCGGTAGTACTTCACTGATATCCATATTCTCTAATCCTTCGGCAATTAATGCGGTTGTCATGACATTAATAGTCAATTTAGCTAGATTACGATATGAAGGTCTAAACCCACATGTAACAACGAGTTCTTTGATCATTTTTAAGTTCACAACGATAACCGTGAAAAGATCTAATCTTCCATTTTGTGAAATCGTTGTGGATACCATAACGGTTTTTGCATGTCTTCTAATGATTTGATTCAACTGTTTTTTGATTACTTTGTTATATGTATGATTGAGTGCTTCATTTAATGCGACGCGTTCATTCATCGCTTGTATGAGTTTATCTTTTTCCAATTCAGGTAATTCATTGTTATTAAGCAAACGCTTAGCAACTTTTTTATAAACCGTATGATTTCTGCGTTTACTGTCTTCATCAAGCGTTGTTTCAATTGAAAAAGTGGGTGAAAAAATAATGATATGAATGGGTCTATAAATGAGGATATAGACAAGCAAGACAGTTATGCCATAAAAAGCATATTCTAAATATTTAGACACATTTCTCAGTCTTTCACCAACATCGAGAACAGATGACAATAAAATCAATATAAAAAGAATGATAAAACCTATGGCTGTCAAATACCAAAATAGTTTTGTTGAATTTCGCTTCATCAATAATCACATCCTTATCAAGATTATATCATGCTTATGATGATATCAATCATCCATGTCGTTTTTTTTATAAAGACAAAACAAAACATAAAATGATCACATCATTATCTATTTTCACTATGCGCATGAAAAGAACACCAAAAGGATATCGTGATAATGCGTCTACGAATATCTTTTATATACTTAACTTTTTAAACGTCAAAAAGATCCTTTTATAGGATGGTCTTCTTATTTTGTCTGATGCTATAAAATTCACCTTTACCCAAAATGAGATGATCAACAATATCGATGCCCATAATATCAGCCGCTTTCATCATCTGATTAGTTGTTTGTATATCCGCTTTCGATGGCTCCGAATTTCCCGATGGATGATTATGAACAAATACCATCGCACTAGCGGTGTATTGCATCGCTTTTTTAAAGATGTCCCTTGGATGAATGACCATTTGGTTCAACGTTCCAATATAGATGGTCTCCTCCTTGATTAACTCGCTTTTGACATTTAAGTAAAGCACAATGAAATGCTCTTGATCAAGATGATTTAAATCAGGGCTCAGCATGTAAAAAACATCGTATGGTGATGTAATCTTAGGATTGATTTCATTCGTGGGTTTGGCCAGTCTTCTTCCGAGTTCAATCGCTGCAATCAACGTCGTTGCCTTAGCCGCTTTAATACCTTTGATATGCATAAACTCTTGAACAGTCAAACGCTTCATATCGGATAAATTTTCAATTCGCGTCAATACCTCATGAGCTAATGCCAAGACAGAATGATCTTTTGTTCCTGTTGATAATAAAATGGCTAACAGTTCCTCGTTTGACAAAGCATGAGCACCAAATGATAACAATCGTTCTCGCGGACGTTCGGTTTGATTCATTTCTCTAATTAGATACAAAATAGCACCTCCTCTAGTTTATACTAGCGAGGTGCTTATCCTTTTACTTATAATTTTTTAAGACGAATCCTGCAAAATGTAGCGAACCGGTAATCACTATGATTTCATCAACTGCTATTTCTTTGGTTACTTTATCGATATATGAAATCACATCACCATCAATATATTTAAAGCGATCACTTTGATAATTCGATAATGATATAAATCGCGGATCCGGAAATGAAACCAAATCGATACGATTCGATACTGTGCTTAATTTAGCAAGCATCTGATTGATATCTTTATCGCCAAGCACAGAGAAAATGAAATGAAATCGCTGCTGTGGATAAGTCAATTGTAATGCTTTTATGAGCGCTTCAATCGCATGCGTATTATGTGCGCCATCGACGATAACATGCGGTCGGATGTGTTGAAATCTACCCGGTAAATATGTGTGTTTAAGCCCATCTTTTATATGTTTTAGCGTGAGGTTAAACGGTGAAGCTTTCGCTGCCTCCAAGGCTAAAATAGCATTTTTAACTTGAAAACTTCCGGTTAATCCTGATTCATACGTTACATGATGATAGGTGAAAACCAATGGTATATCAGATACAATATCACTGATCGGATCGAGCAGCATCGCATCAACATTAAGCTTTTCAGTATATGCTTTGAAATAGGGATGAAGTGATTGATCTACGGTCGTTATGAGATGTCCTTTTTCTCTTAAGATACCTAGTTTATTAAAAGCAATTGACGCCAGTGTGTTACCTAGTTGTTTCATGTGATCAAAGCCAATATTGGTGATCAGTGATAGATCATAATGATCATACGCGTTAGTTGCATCCAACAATCCACCGATACCAACCTCCATGATTACCACATCTAGAGACGTTCTCATAAAGACAATGAACGCTGCCAGCGTTAATAATTCAAAAAACGATAATCGCTCTCCATAATGTTGTTCAAACTGATGATTGAATGTCTTAATCTCACTGAGTAAATCGAGTAATATATCATCTGTTAATGGTTTACCATCGATTTGTAGTCGTTCATTGAACCGTATGATATAGGGGGAACTAAAAGTTCCAACATGCAATCCCTGTTCAACGAACATTTGTGTTAAGTATTGGGTGACTGAACCTTTGCCATTTGTGCCTGCCACATGAATCATAAAAGTGTTTGATAAATCGATATGCTGCATGAAAAGGGCTTCTTTCATACGCTTTAGATCTGTTTTCGGATTGAATCGGGGCTGAGATTCAACCCAATCGATCAGATCTGTTAAAGTGACATACTCATTTGTTTTCATAAGTCTGTAACTTTGTGGACACCAAATCAAACTGCCGTTTGTAGTCTTCATATTTATCTAATTCAGCCTGTCTTTTTTCGATTGGTGCATTTGCCATAAACTTCTCGTTGCCAAGCAACGATTGACTTCGTTTAAGTTCCTTCATTAGATATTCTTTTTGTTTGAGAAGCGAATCTTTTTCTTGCCGTGGATCGATAATACCTGATTTAACAATATATGTATTGATCGTTGATCCAACAAGTAAAATAGTCTCTTCTTGCGTACTCAATTTATCCTCTACAAATAGTTGATCAGATTGCAAGAACTTTTCAAAATAAACGCGTTGAGTTTCATATAATTCGCACATATTTTTAGTCATCACTAGATGAATGACCAAAGGTTTAGTGGGAGATACATGGTTTTCAGCTCTTAGATTTCTTACTTTTGTGATTGTGTCTTTTACTTCTATAAAGGCATTTATTGCCGCTTCATCTATCTTATCAGCAATTGGCCAATTAGATATCATAATCGTTTCTTCATCTGAAATCTCTAAATATAGGGCATCCGTCACAAATGGAATAAACGGATGCAATAGTTTAAGCACTGTACGTAAAACCTTTAGTAAAACGTACTGTGTGGTCTTTCTGTGCGTCTGATCAGTTAAAGCTAGCTTAGCAAACTCAACATACCAACTTGCAAATTCATCCCAAATAAAAGTGTATAATACTCTAGAAACCTCACCAAATTCATATTTATCATAATTATAATCTGCTTCTTTGATCACTTGATTTAAGCGCGCTAATATCCATTGATCCACAAGATTCAATTGCTCATCAGCAGTCACATCTAAATCATCAATATTCATTTGAATGAAGCGTGTCACATTCCAAAGTTTATTAATGAAATTCCAGGAGGATTCTATTTTTTCTTCTTCGTAGCGTAAATCTGCACCAGGCGCTGAATTAGTAGTCAAGAAATAACGTAAAGCATCCACACCATATTGATTGATCACATCCATAGGATCCACACCATTGCCCAGCGATTTAGACATTTTTCTGCCTTGGCTGTCTCTAATCAAGCCATGAATTAAAACATCTTTAAATGGGTCTTTTTTCGTAAACTCAAGTGCTTGGAAAATCATTCTAGCAACCCAAAAAAATATGATATCATAACCCGTTACCATCACATTGGTGGGATAGTAACGTTTAAAGTCAGCCGTTTCATGTGGCCAACCCAAGGTTGAAAATGGCCATAATGCACTTGAAAACCATGTGTCAAGTACATCTTCATCTTGACGCCAATCTTCACCAGGTGATGCGACTTGAACTTTGACTTCTTCGTCTTTATACCACGCGGGTATACGATGTCCCCACCATAGTTGTCTCGAGATGCACCAATCTTGAATATTAGTCATCCAATTGACAAATATTTTTGAAAAACGCTCGGGAAAGAATACCACAGTCGATTTTTCTAATGCTTGCTTTGCTAAATCTTCCATTTTTACAAACCATTGAAGTGATAATCTTGGCTCAACAATGACGCCTGTTCTTTCACTATAACCGATATTATTAACGTAATCCTCAATCTTTTCAACAAGTTGAATGACTTCTAGATCTTCAATAAGTTTTTGACGACATTCAAATCTATCCATGCCTTTATATTGAAAAGCGAGTTCATTCATGCTGCCATCCTCATCCATACATAAAGGCATCTCGAGATGATGACGCTTACCCACTTCAAAGTCGTTTACATCATGTGCCGGTGTGACTTTAACTACACCTGTACCAAATGTCATATCAACATAATCATCAGCGATAACAGGAATACTTGTTTTTGTGCCTGGAATATAGACGTGTTTTCCAATAACATCACGATAGCGATCATCATCCGGATGAACCATCAATGCTTGGTCTGCAAACATCGTTTCTGGGCGTGTAGTCGCAATAACCAAATAGCCTTTTTGATCGATAAAGGGATATCTAAAGTAATACAATTTACCGGCAGTTTCTATATGTTCAACTTCAATGTTCGAGAGCGCTGTTTTTGCTTCCACATCCCAATTGATGATACGGTTACCGCGATAGATTAAGCCTTTGGCATAAAGATCTATAAAAACTTTATTCACTGCTTCATTTAGTTGATCATCTAGTGTAAATCGTTCCTTTGAATAATCAAGTGAATTGCCTAAAGCTGCCCATTGCTTTCTAATGGTTGTAGAATACTCCGATTTCCAAGCCCAGGCTTGTTCTAAGAACGCTTCACGTCCAATATCATATCTCGAAATCCCTTGCTCACGTAATCTAGCGTCGACTTTTGCTTGTGTAGCAATTCCCGCATGATCCATTCCTGGCAAGTAAAGCGTATCATATCCTTGCATTCTTTTCCTTCTAATAATGATGTCTTGAATCGTATTATCCCAAGCGTGTCCTAAATGCAGTTTACCTGTAATATTGGGAGGAGGAATCACGATTGTGAACGGCTCTTTAGTTAAATCTCCAGACTTAAAAAACCCTTTTTTTAACCATTTTTCATAACGACCTTCTTCAACTGATTTAGCGTCATATTTTTTAGCAAGTTCACTCATAACCGCGGATCTCCTTCTCATACATTTTTGCTGAAAGCATATACATTTTAACATTAACTTTTTGACCATCGAAATGATCGCGTAATTCGTCGTGATCATAGGTGAAAAAACATTTTTCAATCACACGTTTTGATTGCGTGTTACGCTCAATATGTCCACAGACAAGTTCTTTGATGTTCTCCTCATTGAACGCATAATCAATGACAGCCTTAACGGCTTCAGGCATATAGCCTTGGCCCCAATATATATCATCAAGCACATACCCAATTTCACGTCTATCTTCGACAGCATTGATAAAATTTCTAACGTGCAAGCCGATGGTACCGACGATGGTATCATCTGGTTTTATAGTGATTGCCCAAACTTCATCTTCAGCTATAAACAACTTTAAAATCTTAATGGTATCATCAATGGTTTTATGAGGTTTCCATCCTGCCATAGGGCCAATATTCGGTTTCTTGGCATACTGAAAAAAAGCCGCTGCATCTTCTATTTTTAATGCTCTTAAAACCAATCTTCTCGTTTCTATTGTTTTCATATTTTCCTCAAAAAAAACGTCCTTAGCATATCTAAGGACGAATATATCGCGGTACCACCTTAGTTCTAGGAAATCTCCTAGCCCTCATGATCATTAACGCTGATTTAACGCTGAAGACTACTTTATTCATCATCAGAGCTCCATAGTGACATTCGTGATTCCTACGTCGACCTTGCACCAACCAGTCGCTCTCTGAACGCGGTAATCCACTACTTTTCTATATCATTGCTTTGCACTTATTATACATGAGACATGAAAATTAGTAAAGTAAATTATTAATTAAGGTGAAATTCCCCATGACTGCAACAATGCTTTGATCACATCGATTTGAATCGCAAAATGCAAACCTTCAATACCTTCCCCCACAGTTTCATCGACATAACTCAAGAAGTTGATTCCAACTAGTTCGCCATAAATATTGACAAGCGCACCCCCACTATTACCAGGATTGATTGCGGCATCGTGCTGAATTGCCGTTGTATTGGTGTTACTGCCACCTTCAGAATAGACGACTTCACGATTAATTGCAGAAATGATACCCATCGTCGATGTATTAGGTAAATCGAGTGGTGAACCAACTGCAAACACCAGTTCGCCTACTTGGATGTCGGCCATATCAGCAAAAGGCAAAACATCGAATTGTTCAGATGAGGTGAATCGTAAAACAGCAATATCATGAGCAATGTTGAAATGTAACAAATCAATATAATTGTTGGAAATATCAACATTCCCATTTTGACCAAAAACCGTTATTTTGAAATTACTGAATCCATCGATGACATGGTGGTTCGTCAGAACATAATACGCGTTTCCTGAATGTCTATATATGACGCCTGATCCAGTAGCTGCTGCTGTTGAAAACGCGTTATATGCTTCAACAAAAACGACAGACTTTGAAACATCGGTCAGCAATTTTGTCACTTGTGTGTTAAAAAGCGTCATCACATCTATTTCTGCTAAAACCAGGTCAAGGATTGATTGCTCATCGATATAATCACCATTCGTGATGATATCAGTCACAATTTCCTGAACTGTCGTCTGGTCAGCAATCGTCAAATCGTTTTGACTTAAATAATCATTGATGATGGCACGAATATCATCGATAGAATAAATATCATTCTCATCGACCCATTTCGCATACAAGGTTAAATCATCATCAATACCAGATGTAAACGATGCTTCATAATTATAGTTCTCATCTAAGTACCAGCCATCAAAAACATAACCTTCTTTTGTCGGTACTTCTTCGGGTAAGATGACCGATCCTCTAGCAACCACGATATTATTGATTTCGCTGCCACCCATCTCATCAAAATCTATCGTGATATCAACTGTAAAAAAATCACTTGGTAAAGTACAGCCTGATAACATGAACAAGCCTAAAACAGCAGTGAATATGATCGATAGTTTCTTCATCATGATGCACTCCTTGTCATATATAATATGCCAATGGTTCCCGGTCCACAATGACTAGAAATGACACAACCCGCATGGCTTTCAAGCAATTGCTTTGGTAACACTTTAGATTTGATCTTTTCAATCATATAAGCGGCGTTTTTGTCCGCTAAACTATGTGTAACCATCACATAATCAAGATCAAGATTATCATGATCCAATTCTTTAAAAAAGTCACTCAACATCATATCGAGGGCACGTGTCATCTTACCAACTGGTTTTTTGTAAACGATCAATACACCATCTTTTACTTGAATGATTGGCTTAATGCCAAGCACATCGCCAATCAATTTTGCAGTTCCCGAGGCTCTACCACCCTTATGTAAGTAGTCTAATGTTTTAATAGCAAACTGTGACTTAACACATGGTACTAGTTTTTCAAGTGCTTCTTTAATTTGCATTGCCGATAATCCTTGATCTCTGAAGTCGGCGGCTTTCAAAGCGAGCAATCCAATGCCCGATGATAAATTTTTTGAATCAATCAAATAAACATCTTTAGTCTCAATCATTTGTTTCGCAATCATGGCAGATTGAAATGTTCCCGAGATTGTTGATCCAATCCCGACATATACAATTTCATATCCTTGGTTTAAATATTGTTCGAAAAAATCGATAAATTGTCCTGGTGGGATGGCCGCCGTCTTCGGCAATTCTTTTCTAACATCGACAATGTCATATAATTCTTTCGTTGTCAAGTCAATACCATCACGATAATGTTCATCTCCAAATTGCACAAGCAATGGCAATGAATAAATTTGTCTTTCTTCCCTTAAATCAACACTTAAATCTGCAGTGGAATCTGTTAGGATAAGGACACGTTTCACTTCAATCAAACCTCCTCACTCAGTATAGTTTCAAATAGTTGAATTGCTAGATTTATATTGATACGTTTTGTGTTACTAATAGCAATGATCGGTATACCTAATTTTTGATGAATCAAAGTGGCTTGCTTCTTTCGTTTAGTCACGGGAATCTGATCGACTTTTGTAGCGATAATACCAACAGGTAATCCAGATTGCTTGACATGGTCAATCCATGTCATATCAAGTGCAGTCGGTCCCACTTTAAAATCAATTAATACAATGATACCCTTTAAAAATGGTGATTCATTGATAAATCTAATTATCATTTTCAAAAAGCTTTCACTCAATGCTTTTGAACGTTTTGTATAACCATAACCCGGTGCATCTACCAAATTGAAACGCATATCAATTTGATAAAAATTAAGCAAGAGTGTTTTTCCTGGTGTTGCGGATGTCCTAGCCAGATTTTTTCTATTTGTTAAGCCATTGATAAATGAACTCTTACCAACGTTTGAGCGTCCTAAAATCAATATTTGTGGTAAATCATCCGGTGCATCTTTTGCAAATTCGACGCTTTTGATATATGCTGCTTGATGAAACATTAGACCCCTCCGATAAATCAAATGATATAAGAAAAAGTAGCCTTTTACGACTACTTTTATTATATCTTATTTTAGTGCATATTTAAAGACTTGTTCGACGCTTTCGACAGGTATAATCTTCAATGCATCTCTAACTTCTTCTGGAATATCTTCTATATCTTTTTCATTTTCCTTTGGAATAAGGATAGTTTTTAGACCTGAACGGTGAGCAGCAATTGATTTTTCTTTGAGTCCACCAATAGGTAAGACATATCCTCTTAAGGTAATTTCACCCGTCATCCCGATTTCTTTGTGTACAAAACGATGAGTCGCTGCTGAGATAATCGCAGTTGCAATTGTGATACCCGCAGATGGACCATCTTTTGGTACTGCCCCTTCGGGGACATGCACGTGAAAGTCGTTGAGATTGAAAATGTCGGGATCGATACCAAAGTTATCAGCATTTGATTTTACAAATGAAAGTGCAGTCATTGCCGATTCTTTCATAACATCACCCAATTTGCCCGTTAAAACAAGATTACCTTTGCCTTTGTAATACGTGACTTCGACCGGTAGTGTATCACCACCAAACTGCGTATACGCAAGCCCTGTAGCAACCCCAATTTGTTCTTTTTCATCGGCAAGATTATGCGTAAATCTTGGTTTACCTAAATAATCTTTAATATTATCTAAATTAATATCAATCTTGTCAATCTTTTTCATCAAAATCTCTTTGATACCTTTTCTAATCAAGGCACCTATAAAACGATTTAGTTCACGCACACCGGCTTCTCTCGTATAATGCTGAATGATATTGTAGATAGCATCATCTGTAATAGAGAATTGATCCGCTTTTAAGCCATGAGCTTTTAATTGTTTACTAATCAGATGTAACCGTGCAATTTTAAATTTTTCTTGCTCGGTATAACTTGATAATTCGACGATTTCCATACGGTCTCTAAGTGGTGCTGGTACATTTTCTAAATAATTAGCTGTCGTGATGAAAAGGACTTGCGACAAATCATAGGGTTCCTCAAGATAATGGTCAGAAAAACGAGCGTTTTGATCAGGATCTAAGACTTCTAACATCGCAGAAGCCGGATCTCCTTTATAATCAGATGACATCTTGTCAATCTCATCTAGCAAAAATACAGGATTAATCGTTTTTGCATCTTTCATACCTTTGATGATACGCCCTGGCATCGCACCAATATACGTTCTTCTATGTCCACGAATCTCAGATTCATCTCTGACACCGCCAAGCGATTGTTTGACAAACTTACGGTTAAGTGCTTCGGCAATCGATATGGCAAGTGATGTTTTACCAACCCCAGGAGGACCAGAAAGACATAAAATCGTTTGTGGATTCCTTTTCGTCATGATCTTCACAGCTAAATATTCAATGATGCGTTCTTTCACCTTATCCAGACCATAATGATTTTGATCAAGTTTCTTTTGAACTTTATTTAGATCATAATTATCGCGAGATGCTTTTTTCCATGGTAGTTCAATCAATAAATCAAGATAACTTCTAATGATCGATGATTCGGCCATGACAGAAGGTGTAGATTGATATTTAGATAGTTCTTGCAAAGCTTTTTCTTCAATCGACTTGGGCATTTTAGCATTGAGGATCTTTTCCCTAAGTTCATCAATTTCATTTTCTTTTTTGGCTTTATCGCCTAATTCATTTTGAATTGCGCGCATTTTTTCGCGTAAATAATACTCTTTTTGATTCTCATCGATGGATTGTTTGATCTCATCATTAATTTTTTGTTCGAGATCTAAAATCATCTTTAATTTGCTGATGTCTTCAAGCAACATCTTTAAGCGTTTGTTTAAATTTAATTCAACAAGATATTTCATCTTATCGTTTTCAGCAATCTTCAGACTGTTAGCGATTAAATCAGCAACCTGCTCTGAAGGTATGCCCTGTTTAATCTTGTCTAGTGGATTACTATTGGGCAGTAGAATTGTCGAAGCGTTATTTGCTACTTCTTCTACAACCATCTTGATGAGAGTTGACTCCTCTTCAATATTGCCATGTTCTGTTTCGACTTCTTCATATTCGACGACAAAATAGGGTTCTGTGACAAAATAATCCTTTACTAAAACACGACTGATGACTTGCAATTTCGACTTATAAGAGCCATTAGGCATCTTAATTTTCATATGAACTTTAACAAGCGCACCAAAAGATTCAATGTCTTCTGCGGTTGGCTTTTCAATCATTGGATTTTTTTGTATGATTACAATCGCATATGAGCCAAAATTGCGTTCAGCCTCTTCAAGTGCTTTTAGACTGATTTTACGACCGATTTCAATTCTTATATCATTATTTGGGATGGGCGTTACGCCGCGTACGACGATTGCCGGTAAACTTTTTGCTAGTTCCATCGTTTCACCTCTTTTATGATCACGTTTTTACGAAAACAGTATAGCATGAAATATTTAGATTTGCAATCATAAAGCACGAGTGCCAATTTTTTTTATTAATTACGCTTTGCAGCTTCCTTAACAAGCGTATAAGCCTTGTCGACAACAATATCTTTTTCGATGAGGAATGCAGGTAGATATTGCGTAACTTGCTCTGGTTTTAGATTGTACTGTTTTGCAAAACCATCGATTTTTTCCTGTAGTTCAGTTTCAGTTGCTTTTAACTCTTCTGCTTTCGCTATTGCTTCTAGCACCAATGTCAATTTGACACGCTTTTCAGATTCTATTTTTGCTTGTGATTCAAACATATCTTTGGTAAACCCATACATTTGAAGCATCATCTCATAGTCCATATTATATTGTTCAGCTTGACGTTTAAACTGTTCCACTTGCTGGTTGAATTCATCTTCAATCATCGATTGAGGAACTTCAAAAGTCGCATTTTCAATGACCTTATCAAATAATTCATCCGTGAAAGCTTGATCAGCTTGTTTTTCTTTTTGCTCAATCAATTCTTTGCGAATTGAATCTTTTAATTGTTCGACTGTTTCAACATTTTCGCGGTTAAGACTTTTCACCCATTCATCGGTCATTTCAGCTTTTTTTGAAATTTTAACTTCATGTACTTTGACTTTAAAAACTGCCGCTTTTCCGGCGAGTTCTTTCGCTTGATATTCTGCTGGAAATGTGACATTAACATCCTTTTCATCACCAGCTTTCATACCTAACATTTGATCTTCAAAGCCTGGTATAAATTGTCCAGAACCAATTTGTAATTGATAATTTTCAGCTTGACCACCTTCAAAAGGCACACCATCGACCGAACCTTCAAAATCAAATATAGCTGTATCCATAGCCTCGATTGAGCCGTCTTTCACTTCAAGTTCGCCATTTTTGGAAAGCAAAGCATCCAATGCTTCTTGAACTTCTTCATCTTTAACTGCCACTTCAGTCGTTTTGATTTCGATATCTTTATAGGCACCAAGTTTCACATCAGGCTTAATATCTGATTCTAAAATGACATCAAAACTTTCTACAGTTGATATTTTTTCTGCATCATAATCAACCGCTGGTTGACCGACAAGTTCATAATCGGGATGATTCTGAGCTTCTTGATACTTATGTTGAACGACATGTTCTAACGCATCAGGATAAAGCGATTCAATGCCAAATTTTGACTCATAAACATTTCTTGGAACATGTCCTTTTCTAAATCCTTTAACTTCCACATCAGGTTGTTTGTGTTCAAATGCATGACCTAGTCCGTGTTCAAATTCTTCTGGTGTGATGGTAAAAGTGAATTTCACGCGGTTTGTTGCTGTTTTTTCTACTTTCATTTGTTTATTCCTCCTTGAGACTTTTCGCTTTTTCTATTATAGCATATTAATGACGATTATAAAGAGATTTAACTAAAGATTGCCATTTTCACAAAATTGATATACAATAGTAATATTCGGAGGAATATCATATGTTAACCATTAAAGAAGTCACGTCTAAGCTTGATGCATGGCGTTTTACAGAGTTTCCCAATCACCTTTATAAGGGTGTAAAACCTTTTGTCCCAGCACTTTCTATGGATGAGAGAAATGTCTTTAATCCTAAAAAGAATCCCGCTCATGAGTATTGTGATAGTATGCGATATCTTGCTTATCAAGATGGAAAAATTGTCGGTCGCATTGCAGGTATTATTAATCATGCTTGGAATGAAGCAAACCATAGACATACCGTACGCTTTACTAGATTGGATATGATTGATGATCTCGAAGTATCCAAACGATTAATCGAAAAAGTTGAGTCTTGGGGTAAATCACAAGGCATGGATGAAATCATTGGACCTATTGGTTTTACCGATCTCGATCGTCAGGGCATGTTGATTAGAGGATTTGATGAACTCAGCATGTTTATTACCATATACAATCATCCTTATTATATGAAACACATGGAATCATTGGGATTCATAAAAGATGCTGATTGGGTAGAAAAGAAAATTACTTGGCCGACGACAGTTCCTGACAAAATCGCTAGAGGAGCAAAAATCGCGCGAGAACGTTATGGCTATAAACTTGTAAAATGCAAAACCAAAAAAGACATATTCAAGTATGTTTATGATGCATTTGACACATATAACGAAGCGTTCATGGATCTCTATGGATTTTTCCCAATCACAAACAAAGTGATGGATTATTATATCGATCAAGTGGTGGCACTCGTGCAACTCGATTACTTATGGTTCGTACTCGATAAAGAAGATAAAGTCGTCGGTTTTGGTGTGATTATGCCCAGTTTAGCTAAAGCCAATAAAAAAAATAACGGTAAGTTATTCCCCTTTGGCATCTTTAGATTACTGCACGCTCTAAAGCATCACGATGTCATCGATTTCTATTTTATTGCCATCGATCCCAGAAATCAAAATCATGGTATGATAGCATTGTTCATGGAAGACGGCATCAAAGTAGGTATTAAACATGGTGTTAAATATGCTGAAACCGGACCTGAACTCGAAAATAACACAGCAATTCAGAATCCATGGAAAGATTTCGAATACGTTCAGCATAAAGTAAGACGCAGTTGGATAAAACAGATTGACTAAAGCAAAAAGGCGATTTTTATAATTCGCCTTTTTCTATGTTTGGAAATATCAAATTTTTGGTATTCTCCAATGTCGCTAAGGGGTAAACCACACGATGTCTTTCTTTTTCAGGAATCTCAAAAGGATGTCTACGTTGATGGATAAAATCGACCAAGAGTGCCACAAGTCCGATGATCAAAATCAAGAAATAACTCGCAAAGCGCCATAACAACATTGACCAGAAAACTTCATAATAGACTAACATTGAAAACAGGATGGCAAAAGAAATCTCCATGCCCCCAGAATTACCTGGTGTCGGAATGTAAGCAACTGCTGCATAAAGGAATACACAAAGCGCAAGTATTTCAAAATAATTGACCGGTATACCGAGTGATAATATGACAAAAAAGGGAATTGAATACATCGCTATTTGATAAACAAGTGACAATAAAAAAGACGTTATCATAATGCGTTTAGATTGACTCATCAACTGAAAACTGGTTTTAAAGCGTACAATGAAATAATCAATCTTTTGGATGCGTTGATCGACACTTTTAATCATTTTAATCTTGTGAAGCATTTTTAAAATGCCAACACTTAATTTCCTACTGATGACTGGAAAGACCGTGAAAAACAAGACGATAAGTGGCATGGCAATCATGAAAATAGATCCGATATAGGCAGAAATTTTCAATGCGGTGGAAGTGACCAAATAACCACCTGTTATAAACGCTACAAGTGCAAGAGTAATGAATGCAAATTGATTCATGATGAAGGATGTTACCGGCAGTAAACTCGAGTCAGGTCCAGAAATGCCATACTTGTATAGATACATAATTTGGAAAGGTTGTCCTCCCGAACCGAGTGGTGTCACGTTATCATAATATTTACCAAAAATTGCTGTTTTAATCGATACGCTTAAACGATGTTTCTTCAGTTTTTTACCAATCATCACGTAAAATTTCAGTGCTTCTACAAAAATTGCGATGATCGGGCATAATAAAGCCATCAATACAAAATACCAGTGATCCATCCAACTCATGAATACGGTGCTAAATTCAGTGCTTGTTGCATCAGCAAAAAAATAGCGTGCAATGAGCACTACAACAAGGATATTGATGATTAAAAATGTCGTTGAAATAACGATTTTTCTTGTTCGATGCTTCTTTTTCATGTATATAATGCCACCTTAAAATTTACTGATTAGTATTACTA
>WOYI010204617.1_pt1 | contig 15210 bp, 12 predicted proteins | sample 6423411 | NCBI WGS metagenome assembly WOYI01 (sample SAMN13441803, study PRJNA592873) | oil field metagenome | biome: oil field; feature: oil-well bore; material: oil-contaminated soil; isolation source: oil-contaminated soil from oil-well borehole | place: Germany: Wietze | collected 2016-10-18 ...
GTGATGAATATGGTTTCACCGTTCATTCTGGTCAATCTCAAGACCTATCAGGAAGGTATGGGCAGCAACGCTCACCGGATCGCCGCTGCGGCCGAGACCGTGGCAAAAGAGAGCGGCGCCGTCGTCGGCATCGCGCCGGTCTTCACCGAGATCCACCCGATGAGCCATCACTATGCGATACCCATCTACGCCCAGCATATCGATGCGATCGCCCCCGGCGCCCATACCGGCCATATTCTCCCCGAGGCGGTCAGGTCGGCGGGCGCACGCGGCACCCTGATCAACCACTCCGAACGCCGCCTCACCCTGGCCGAGATCGACGCCTGTGTTCAGGCTGCTCGAAGGCTTCACCTCGAGTCGGTTGTCTGCACGAACAACGACTCCACCAGCGCCGCCGCAGCAGCGCTCCGGCCCGACTACGTGGCGATCGAGCCCCCGGAACTGATCGGGAGCGGGGTCTCGGTCTCGAAAGCCGACCCGGGGATCATCGAGCGGTCCGTCAACGCTGTTTTGGCGGTCAACCCGGACGTCAGAGTCCTGACCGGAGCAGGCATCCAGTCGGGCGAATGCGTAAAGATTGCCGTCGACCTCGGGACCTGCGGCGTCCTCCTCGCGTCGAGCGTGGTCAAGGCCGACGATCCCGAAGCAGTCCTCCGGGACCTGGTCTCTCTGATCTAGAAGAGCCTACGTGATCAACGATATCAGGTCGTGCTTGGTGATGACACCCTGCACCTCTCCCTTCTCGAGCACGACGATTGCGTGGCTGTGGTGCAGGAGGTGGACGACCGTATCGATGGGCGCCGTCGGAGGAACCGTCGGGAACCCGGGCTCCATATAGTCCCGCACCAGTCTCCGGTGCGTCTGGTGAAGCCCCCCTTCTTCCATGGCATTCATGATCGCCGATTCGGATATGCACCCGACAGGCACCCTGTTCTCGAGCACCGGCAGCTGGGAGATGCCGTTCTGGCCCATGATCTCGACGGCACGGCTGACGGGGTCGTCCGGAGCGACGGAGAGCACGGGTGCGTTCATCACATTGGCCGCCGTGATCGCCGAGTGCTCCGCTGCCCGCAGAACTTCCACGATCTTGGCAAGCGTGCTCACCCTCGGGTCCACACTGCCTGCCTCGATCCGCGCGACCATGGATTGGCTGATTCCCGCCATACGGGCTACTTCTGCCTGCTTTAAGCCCATACGGAGCCTTTTTTCCCGCAGTTCAGCCGGGGTGGGTATCTCCATCTTATTACTATAGGTAATTTTTTTACTTATACGTTTGCCTGCATCTGCCCCGGGGCCAGTGCCGTGAGTGACCGGGGGTTGCGCAGCCCCGTCGGGTACCCTTCCTGGAGAGGTTAATATACCACAGGGTGCATGAGAGGAGTATGGCCAGGGAGGAGGAGCAGCAGAACGTCCTCGCGAAGGTCAGGGATATACTCTCGACCTACCACACCAGGGATGCCGTCCGGAGCGAACTGGAGTTCCTCGGTTTTGCCGTCAAGGCGGAGCATGGGGACGTCATATCTATGGAGAACGCACCCGCCGAGATCTTCGTCCAGCTCTCCGTGAACGACCGGGACGAGATCTTCGACTCACACGTCGTGACGTTTGATGAGATCGAACTGAAACCGGGAGGAAAAGACTGAGAACTGATAAAACACGTTTCATCGAGAAGAGTTTCGCATTAGTAAGAGTGGGAGGAGTAAGCCTCCTTCTGTTCTGTGCGGCATTCAGCTAAGCGCCATACCTGACAAGAGAAGCGTAAATCAAGAAAGAGGGTCAAATTTAGGCCAAATCACACTCCAATTTACACATGCAGAACTGATGGAGTATGCCAAAGAAAGAGAGCGGGGTTTAAGCCCCAAATCACTTTACTGGATCAGAAAAAGCGCGCGAGTAGTATGGGAACAAACAGAAGGGATCATCAGCCAAGAGACAACAACCAGATTAAAAAATCACATCTTGACAAATTCCCGCAGTAACAGCAACATCAACAAACAAATCTGTTTTGGCAGAACATTCCTGAAGCATCTGAGTAAGTTGTATCTGAATGCGAATTACCAAGCATTTGAAATGTTCTTAGAGAAACCAAAAGCAATTAAAGAGCGTAAGGTGGTTACGGACCGTATCATTGCTCTTGATGATGTAGCCAACCTCTGCAACCATATAGTGAATGACTATCGCGCAGGTAAGATCAAGAAATCCAATTGCATCAACTATCTTGCTTTGGTAGGGTTTGGGTGCTATACTGCACAGCGCGCAGAGGCAACAATTGAAAAACTAACGGTCGGTATGTTTAGAGATGCCTTGAGTAAAGAGCATCCAGTGATTCTTGTTCCCCCATCACTCGATAAAATCCGATATGAACACTATGTACCCTTACATCCAAACCTCATTCCAATCCTCACAGAAGCGATTAAAGGCAGGAGCGATGATGAGTCTATGTTCCGCTATATTGCCTTTAGATCATGGCTTGTAAGAAACCCATTGCCTTTGACAAAGGTTAACAGTAATTTCCTTCCTGGTGATATGAGGAAATTTGGAGAACAATTTGGCGATCAAATAAATTGGGATACCGTGAACAGGGCGCACATCATGAGCCATGATATCTCATCTATCAGTTTTTCACACTACAAGGCATTTACATCTGAAGTAGTGCATCGAATATACATGAATGCATGGCAGAATATTGATTTAATCCCTCAATCTTGCAGTTTAGAGGCTATTGAAGGAAGAAATTGCTAAAGATCTATCGATTCCATTTTTAACATTATGGAGCCATTTCAAGGCTCTCTTACCGGAGAATGTGTATGGGAGGTATATGGAGCGTTGGAATGGTGTAAGAATACTTTAGAGAGAATATAGGGCTCTGTATCATCTTTAGGATATAATTTATGGAGAGGAGAGTTATGGGACAAATAAAATCAGGAATGATAGTTAGTAAAGTTAATAACTATCACCTTTGAATGTTCACATAATGGCTGAAGTAGAATTGCCCTTTACTCTTTATAGTGGAGAAGAACTCATTGGCAATGCTCACATAAAGTATGATGGTCCGGCTTTTGATCCAAAAGATTTCGGAATGGGGTATAAAGCACTAGAGGCCGTACTTGATAACTCCAGTGTGGAATACGATAAATTAATTGAAGAAAACATAATATCAGGGGAATATGCCGTTTATCTCACCAACAAACGGCTGTTATTCTATAAACCTAATTGGTGGGAGTGTAAGGACAAAGGAATCTTCTGCCGCATACCCTTTGAATCCATTGTAGGGATTGATTACAGTCTTGAGTATAAATCAACTAAAGTGTATGTCAAACCGTTAATTGGTAAAATAGGGGAGATAACAGTCACATTCACTTTTGATCAGCCTGACGATTATAACGAACTCCTAAAATGGGTTGACACTATCAAAAGCGGTTCAATGTCATGCAGAGCCAATTTGTTAAACGCCTCCTATTTTGAGCCCAAAGTAAAGAAGTCTTTTCGCGATCCCATCCTAGATTTCACGAAGAAGGCAACAGATTTACCCTGCATACTACGTAATGGTGAGAAGTTGCTCAGGGAGAACTATTGCTACTATTATGGGGAGCGTGAGACTTTTGCAACCACGGGTAGTGGAGTCGGTTTAATTGGAAAAAGTGGTTTTGCCTTTGGAATGAATAGATCCAAGTCAGTGCAGAGGACAGAAGAGGATGGCCTTTTAGATTCTAAGCCATGTGTAGCATATTTAACGAATCAACGGATAATTCTCTACTTCCATTCTGAAAATCGATTTGTCCAGTATCCGTTAGACAAACTGATCGGGATCGATATTCAAGAGGGTGGTTGGATCCATTCGCGGAAACTGAAATTTTCAATAGACGACGCTTCAGGGCAGGGAAATCCATTCAGACTAGGATACCTCTATCCAGTCCTTGCTGATGATTGGATGCAATGTATCAAGTTGCTGATGGCGAAACAATCCACTAACGAGTCAACATCTGATCAAAAGGAACCAAAGGTAAATATTGAGCCGACCGTTGGGGGTCCTCTTCAGGTTCTAAAGATGAGATTTGCAAGGGGAGAAATCTCAAAAGACGAATATTTAGAGATGAAAGAATTACTTGAGGACAGTTAATATGTAAGGGAACTATGTAAAGCAGTCATACATAGTCATGGATAGTCTACTGTCCCAAATCTAACGGAGCGTTTACAACTCATTATTCTTTTAATCGACAGGTACCATCCCATGATAAAGCCGTATTTTTCAAGCGCCAATATCGCATAATTTGAGCAGGATGGAACATAGCGACATTTAATTTTGTTTGTCTTGTTGAAGGTGCGGCCAAATTTGCCATGCCATATTGTCTTTATCAAAAATATTGAACCTCTGACCCAGACATTGTGTTCATTCATTCCTCAATCCCAATTATTGTTAAATTATATTATATTGTCTATGTGGTTTTGGAAAAAATCAGCACATATATATTGGGTTATCTCTAATTACCATTTATGGCTGAAGAAGACGCGCCACAACAGGGAAATGATGCCAATAAAGGCTGCTCTGGTTGTGGGGATGGATGTGGCGATGGCTGTAGTGCAGGCACTCAAAAACTTCTCTTGATTATTGTTGGTCTTGTAGTCGTTGCATCTGTTCTGGTTGCTATAACCAATCCAAGTGATTTTGAAACTGGTGATTCATCTGCTGTGGCAAAGGCAACCTTAGCAACGGCAACCCCGACAGTTGTGAAACAAGTTTCGTTTGAGGAAAAACTTGAATCCGAACTTAAGAAAGCGAATCAAATGACGGGTGTTGACATTGAGAGTGTTACTTATAATGAGCAGACCAAAGGAGTTGTGATCTGGCTCTTTCAAGAAGATGTCTGGGATGAGAAACATCTGAGGAATTCTTTTGCATACACGACATTCGACATAATGGGCGTTCTCGTCAAGTACCCTGAAAAAATAGATTTCGTAACTATTGCCGGAAAAACGCCGATGATCGATAGTAAAGGGCATACATCTATCGATAAGGTATACCAGGTTGAAACAACAATAGATGACGCCAAAACTGTAAATTGGGACAATCTGATTAATTACAACAAAGATGTTACAGTTGCTATCAAAAACAACTTCGAATCGGTTTGGTGGCATGTGGCCGTAAGGCCTTAACAGCTCTCATTTTATTCAATTAGAATAAGTAGTTCTTACCGGAAAATGTGTATAAGAGGCATATAGAGTGTTGGGGAAAGGTATCCTTTTGACCAATACCCTTCATGTTCTCTAGCGCTCTATCCCCAATCCCCTTTCCTTCACGAATCTATGTCCCATTGGCAATAGACCTAATATGCGCGCATTTTTCCTAAAAATATTTTATATTTCCCTAAAACCGCCTGAAAAAATGAGAAGGGATAAATATAGTTTCCACATGATCTACGTCTATGCGTAAAATATTCTACTTGCTATTAGTGTTTGTGTTAATCTTATTCGCTTGTAGTGCGGGTTGCACATCTTCCACATCTGAAATGAGTGCTCGTGCTGCAACACAAACCCCGCTTGCTCCCGATTTTAAGTATTCGGTTGGAGATGTAATTTCTAATAACAAGGAGACACTTTCTGGATTTGTTGTTGTCGAATATCGGTCAGAAACTGATAAATATATATTGAGCGAAGTTCATAAAGATTCAATTGATGGACCTTGGTCGAATACTGTAAATGGTAAAATATCGGGGATTGGCAGAGTCGAAACTCATGGATTCTTCAAATATCACGTTGGTCACGTAAACATAGCGGTAAAATGGACAAGTCCAACAACTGTATCAATTAGAATTACAGACCCAACAATCGAACCTGTGGCCAATCCAACCGTAAAGCCAACAGTCGGTCCTACCGCTCAAATAACACCTCAAAAAGATCCGACTGCACGTGCAACACCTGCTATATTGAGAACAATTCCCGCTTACGGAAGGCATTTTCTTGGGGATGTGATTAGTTCATCACCCAATGGTGACTGTTATACTGCATGGGTAGTTGTCGATTATAAGGACTTGACCGATGAATATTACATCCGGACCATAAGCAGGGATTCAATCAATGAACCTTGGGGGAAAGTGAGTGCTTCAAATCCCCCTAAGTGGAGTGATAGGGTAAGTGTTAACAAACAGTATCCCCACCGGGTTGGACAAGTAGAGGTCCCAAGTTCATGGCGCACAACATCCAATCCTACTGCAACCCCCGTGTCAGCAACGTCTAATCAGGATAAGGAATTAACATCAGCAGTAACTTCGTCAAGAGTATCTGTAGGCCTGCTCCTAATGGCGGTTTCACGCGATTACGATCAGGGCGACTATTATTCGATGAAAAGTGACGGTGAAAAGTTAGAACAAACTGCACAGGCTGATTACAACAAGATATCAAAATATCGCGTATCATCCGATAGTCAACGCCTCAAAACAAGTTATCTTAGCGCCTTGAATAACGCTAAGAACATTGGAAAATACTATAAAATGGCTGCAAGTGAGTATATCAAAGGAAATGATGACAAAGGAGATGACTATTTAGATACAGCAATCTGGGATTATAATCCAAAATATATGGTAGATTTGGGCGTAGTGATTCAGGAGATGGGTAGGTAGAGCCTCTTCTAAAATTTTTGTAAAATTTTTGTGAGCCACTTAACCGGGTGTTTCTTATCCCGCCCCGGCAGTCTGATTCTGAGACCAACTCTGCCATCATGAAACGTGTAAGGCAACATCATAACGCATTACACCAATGGGAGATAGTGTAAGGGGAAGAGTGTAAGCAGAATCACCGAAGTGGTTGTATTGACCCGGATGTGAGGCTCTATACTCCTGTTGTTACACTGGTAAGGAATCCGGCTTACAAGTTCATCGCCCATAGTAGGCGATGCTTACACATTTGTCATTCTTACCTTACGCTTCATTACCCTGATCAGAAACCTTTTGATTTCTTGAATTTGCTACCCGTTTATACACTCGTAGCATCCTGATTTTGAGTTGAGGCTTGTTACTGTGTAACCACGCCTGATATCGATGTAATTTCCTTTCGATATTACCCTATTGTTCTTGCTTACCGTTTCAGACTGTAATAATCTGTTTGATTCATGTGCCTTTCGCGTAAGATACTTTGAATATTTAAAGGCGAACTCGTAGGTATTACACCACGATTTTTGTAGGGCAATTTATCTGGCTCTAAAATTTCTGAGTTGGAGTTTCTACATGCGTAAGGGATTGATTTACAACTCGAATGAGCGACTAAAATAATTGATTTTAGGCTCCTTACACCAATACATTGAGTTAACAAATAACCTCAATTAAGCAGTTTTAAGAAAATAGGAGTTTAAAAATAGAATGAATTGGTAAACAAACTTGTTTAATGCGTTTTCATGATATTAGTTCCTAAATAAATATATAGGAGGTGATCAAGTAAAAACCGCTATTTCTACGTTTAAATCCAATTTCGACGGACATAGTTATTCAATTTTTCTTAAAACATCACCATTTTCGAGCAATATACTTGGCAGATCTATTCTTCGGCCCTGATGGAATTAGGCTTGTGAGGTAATACTCCTCAATATACTCTTTTATTGTCGTTCTACTGTAGAGCAATGCTATACCATTATCGTCTATAAATTTTCTGACGAATGAATCTAATCTGACCTTTCCTTCGTTAGTAGTTAGTTCTTTGTCAATAGCATCACACAATTTGTTAATTAGTAATGATTTCAAGTCCCCCTGTAATTTACGTTTGAACCATCTTTTCAGCGTCTCCTTTTCGGATGGTGTATGTATACCATAACCGACCTCAATCTTAGCGCCACAGTTAAGTCTCTCTCCAAACGGAAGAGCCCCTAAGAATATTACCACCTTTGGAACCGTCCGCTCTCCACGACAGATCCTCGCAACTACTTGCTCGACTTGGTTTTTAGATTCTATTTCCGTAATTTCACAACTTACGGAGTAGGGTCCACCACTATTCTCAATCCTCACCGGATCAAATCTCATTCCTTCAAAATAGTTTGGGGGGTAGTAGGGCGTTCCGATCAGGATTGCATAACGCATATGTGTATGTTGATTCGTGCTTACCGAATCGTCACTGAAATATTCGATAGATTTGCATATATGGCGTGAATCCGAAAGGATTTTGGACAGGGCATATTGTCCTTTTACTACGTTCCCACTGGTGACAGCAAGTATCTTCTCTCCTCCCAGTTTTGCCGCACACTCGAACAATGGAAGAATCTCTTGGATTGTGTGCGATAGTATTTCAGATTCACGCAGGGTTTGCTGAGTAAATTTTACTTCTTTCCCATGTCGTCTATTCACTACAAGAAAGAGCCAGTTATCGTTCGGTTCAGCAGGATTGCTAATAGTCACGTATTGACCTAGCATTTCCATAAGAGACTTATTCACAATATTGGGGGGCGATGTCTCCCTTGTTTCTAACGCACCTGGTGTAGAAGAAATGTAGATGATACGGTGCTCTTTGTATGTGTCAAGATTATGCTCCTCAAATGCCTCACCCAGATTTCGAACACACTTCCCTTTACGCAAAGCCCAAAGAAGAGAAAAGAACCCAATTAGATCGGGTATTTCCTCTCCATTCCTTAAATCTGTTCTAATATGTTCTACAAGTTTTTCTTCTTCATTACAAATCTCATCACGCATCAATTCATAGGATATCAGAGTCATTTCTCTTGTTTCTTCAAGAAGTGACTTCACGATGGCCTGAATATTCGATATATCGTTAAACTTACTGACATATTTGGATGTAGCGTCGAGATCGAAAGCGTGTTTTGGGTAAATGACAGAATCAAGGCTTACATCATCAATGATTATTGTTACCCTTTGTTTGAGTAGTTCTAACACAGTTAACAAGTTTTGTCTAACTGTGAATATGGCAAAACCGTGTTTTATGTTCTCGATTTTTTTCTTTTGCTCCATGTAGTTACATTGTTGTAAGCACCCTCGGCAAGGACTTAAATACGGTAGAAAGGCCCCTTTTTCACTTTCATAACGGGGACACATGCCTTTTTGTGGCCTACCTCTAAAAATAATCGCCTGATCTTGACAACTGATTTCTCCAAATTTCTCCTCAAGAAGTTGATAACTTGGCAATATCATAAGAACAACATGCCCGTGATCTACCAACCACTCAATATGATGGAGTGCTTTCGTTGTCTTACCGCTTCCAATCGCTGACATATCAAGGATGTTAAAACCTGGTTGTGTCAAGAAGAGTTGAGTAAAATCTCCTCCTGAAATAGTTTCATTTGGTAGCAGCGTATACTGGGGCGATGCAGATTCTGACATAGAGATCATGCAATCACCACCCTGTTAGACCGGTCCTCGCATTTTCCACTGCTTCGGATGCCGGGAATGTTTAACAGCAGACAAACTGAGTTTGGAACAATTTCATTTCTTAAATGTAACATTATCTAGCCACCTTGCTGGTTGAAATGGCAGGTTTAGCAATGTAGAATAGAACGCTAAGTGAGTTTGAGATCGTTGAATTGAGATTGCTGAAACTTGTGCCGTCATCATATTTTGTGAAGTTGTTATTTATGTATTTCTATTTAGATTTTATCTTTAAAATAGTTTTTTTAAAATTCTATCTGTTATATCGGCATTAATCTTTAATTGCTACAATCATATGCTACAATCAAAAAATTACCCTTGTAGACCCCCAAAAATAGGGTGATTCAGACCCTATCTTTTCTCGGAGGATGTTTGATATGGGTTGAAAAAGTGGGTGCGTTGTTCGTGCAGTTTTACACAAAGGAAATTGCTTCTTTTCTTTATCGATTGAATCAGGCACATTGAATCTATCAACCTCCTCGAATGACTTTAAATAGGCGATAAACCGATCACTCATTATGATCTGCGAGTGTGAGTTTATCGCAACGTCTGTTTTCAAGAAACTCCAGCCGAAGCCAAATTATACTGCTCCCTATGTTCGCTTACCCTGGAACACGCATCGCGGCATGATCGGTCAGGCCGTAAATATCTTCAAAACAGGATGGGGCTTTGCTGTCGTAACTGATATGCACAAATTTAACGAGTTTAAACCATTAGAATTCCAATCAAGTGATGACAAGGCATCTTCTATAGAAAAAGACGTAGAATATCAGGTTCAAACTCAAGAAGAGTTTCGCATTAGTAAGAGTGGGAGGAGTAAGCCTCCTTCTGTTCTGTGCGGCATTCAGCTAAGCGCCATACCTGGGCGGATACCAGACTATCCATATGCCCTATTCTGGCTTGCACCCGCAGGGATTCACCGTTTCACCGTTTCCCGCCGCTACGTTCAACGAGTTGCTTGCGCAGGATTCCCGCGCTTCTCGCCCCCGAAACGAGGGCTCTGTCGTTTCATCACTGACGACGGGCCGTGTCGTTTCTGTGTCATAGCCGTGACTCTCGCCACCCGCACTTGCATGCGGCTGCGTATCTGGCCGGTGGGAGGACTTTCCTCAGCAGCACAGGATGTGCCACCGTCGGCCGCACTCTCCCTCTCCCATACACTATTTGGCGCAGAGAATATATACTCGTACGGGTGCTCCGCCCGGACTCTCCTTCAACACCCGGGCCTGCGGACCTTCTACGAAGGCTTCCGGACCGATCGCGCATCCGGCTATGAGATACATTTATATATCAGGTCCCGGGTCTTACCATTGGCGTTACCATGGGGGGGAGCGAAGTTTATACACACCTGGAGCTTGCGGCAATCTTCGCGGCGTTCGTCGTCGTCACCACACTCTTCTCGTTCGTCTCGCTCGGGGCGAGCGCGATGGGCGGCAGCCCTTCGCCCGGCGCGGACGCATACCCGGTCCTGGCGGCAGGCGAACCGCATCTTGTGCCGGTCGGAGAACTCTCCGCGACCTCTATCGATACCCTCACCTTCCGCGTCGCCCATACCGGACAGGGTGGGCCCGTCGACCTCTCCCACGCCACCGTGACGGTCCTGGCAGGGACCTACCTTGAGATCCTCACGCGGTCAAAAGACCCCCTCCCGGGACCGGGGATGTGGACGGCAGCACCGCTCCGGGACGATATGTGCCTTCTCGCCGGGGAGGAGTGCACGGTCCAGCTCCGTCTCGACCGCCCCGTCCCTGCCGGTGAGGCCCTGACCGTAAAGATACGCCCCGAAGGCAGCGCACCCTGCTCGGTCACCGGGCCGGTCGGGGTTCCTGGCGCCGACGCGAACGCTCTCTCTTCTCCCGGGAAAGACTAAAAGTATTCAATGTCATACGACCCATTTTGATGGAAATGCTGACCCCGGAAGAAGGCAGAACGGCAGTTCGTCTGGCACGGAGCGCCATCGAACGAGCTGTCGGCGGCGAACGGATGGTGCTGCCGGCTCTCCCCCCGGTTTTTGGGGAGAAGCGCGGCGTCTTCGTCACGATCAAACAGCAAGGGCGTCTCCGCGGCTGTATCGGCCTCCCGTACCCGACGAGGCCGCTCGGCGATGCTATCGTCGAGGCGGCCATATCGGCTGCTCTTGAGGATCCCCGGTTCTCACCGGTAACGCAGTCGGAACTCGCCGGCCTCGACCTCGAAGTGACGGTGCTCACGCTGCCCCGACCGCTCGAGTGCCCGCCACAAGAGCGCCCCGGCTGCGTCGAGGTCGGGAAGCACGGCCTGATCGTCAGCGGTTGCGGGACCGGAGGCCTCCTCCTCCCGCAGGTCCCGACCGAGTACGGCTGGACCAGCAGCGAGTTCCTCGACCAGACCTGCGTCAAGGCCGGGCTTTCGCCCGGGTGCTGGAGGCGCGACGATGTCGCCGTACAGACTTTCGAGGGGCAGATATTCGAAGAAAAGGCGGTTTAACCCGAATGGCAATTACTTTTGAGGTCATACACAAAGATATCGCAGGAAGAGTCGGCAGGCTCAGGGTGAACGACAAAACAGTCCGGACACCTGCGCTCCTTCCGGTCGTCAACCCCCACCTTCCCCTGGTAACCCCCCGCGAGATGCAGGAGATGGGCGTCGAGGCCCTGATCACGAACGCCTACATCTTCAGGCGGAGCACGGAGTATCACGACCGGGCGCTTGCGGAGGGGCTTCACGCGGTCCTCGACTTCGACGGCGTCATCATGACCGACTCGGGATCGTTCCAGCTCTCCGTCTACGGGGAGGTCGAGGTGAGCAACCGGGACACGCTTGAGTTCCAGCAGGCGATCGGGAGCGATATCGTCGTCCCCCTGGACATCCCCACTCCCCCCGACGCAGGCCGCGAGAGGGCGGAGCGGGAACTCGCGGTCACCATGGACCGGATCCGGGAGGCTCAACAACTCTTCCCCGACGCGAACCTGGCGGCACCGGTGCAGGGCGGCATCTTCACCGACCTCCGCGAGGAGGCCGGACAGGCCGTCTCGGACCTCAACTTCACCTTCGCTCCCATCGGCGCCGTCGTGCCGCTGATGGAGAGTTACCGCTACCGGGACCTGGTGCAGGTCGTCCTTGCGGCCAAACGCGGCCTCTCCCCGGCGACTGCCATCCACCTCTTCGGTGCAGGCCACCCGTCGATGTTCGCCCTCGCCGTCGCGATGGGCTGCGACCTCTTCGACTCAGCCGCATACGCCCTCTTTGCCCGGGAGGGGCGCTACATCACCCCGCACGGGAGTTTCAAGATCGACGAACTCGCGGAACTCCCCTGCCCCTGCCGGGTCTGCCGCTCGATGACCGCCGACGAACTCCGGCAGTCCAAAGACCGGGAACGGCTGCTCGCCCTCCACAACCTCTACGTCAGCCTCGCGGAGATCGCCCGCATCCGGCAGGCGATCCAGGACGGGACCCTCTGGGAACTGGTCGACGAGCGGTGCCGGAGCCACCCGCGCCTGCTCGACGGCTACCGGGAACTCCTCGCCCACGCGGCCGAACTCGAGCGCGATGACAGCGTCTCCAAACGCCGGTTCTTCTATCGGGGCTCGGAGAGCTGCCGGCGCACAGAGGTGCTCCGGTTCCAGGAGGTCATCTTCCGGATTCCTATCGGTGACCGGGTGCTGGTCTCGTTCGACGGCCGGGAGTTCCCCGGGTTTGATACCGTGCTGAACTTCAAGCCCCCCTTCGGCCCGTACCCCACAGAACTTGCTGAGACGTTCCCGGTAGGCCAGAGCGAGATCCCAGAATGGGACGACGACATGGTTCGGTCGGGATGCGCCGGCATCAGGGCCCTGATGGAGGCGCACCCCAACAGTCGGTTCACCGTCCAGTGCGGTGAAGAGTGGACGCGCCTCGTCCTCGAAGAGATCCCCGATGCGGAGGTGTACGATGAGCAGGTATGATGCGAGCAAGCGCGATGGCCTCGCACGGATAGGAACCTATGAGCACGAAGAGAGGAGCGTATCGCTCCCGGCCGCCCTCGATACGGATACCCTCTTCCCGGCACTTCGCGAGCGGCCTCTCTCGAACGTCCCGCTCTCTGCGGATCCGGCATTCGTCAGCAACTACTTTAGCCCCGGGGAGGGGCAGCCGGTGACGATCCACCCGCTCGCCCCGCCGAAGGCGGAATCCGGCGACTGCGCCCTGGTCGCAAACTGGCATACGACACTCAAAAACCCCCGGAGCTACGCGGCGTGGCTTGCCACCTTAAAAGAGAGCGTCCCCCCAGACACCGCCTGGTACGCCCCGGCCTCGGCGCTCCCCTCGACCGCCTGCCTCCTCATATACTCGGGCTTCGACCTCTTCGACTACCGGGCCGTCGACCTCGCCTCTGCACGGAAGGCCTTCTGCCTGCCGGAAGGCGAGTTCCCCGCCTCGCTCATGGGGACGGGGGTCTGCGGGTGCGAGGGATGCCGGGACGGCGACCTCAAACGGCACAACCGCCTGGCGCTGGACCGCGAGATCGCCCTTGTGCGGCACTACATCGAGGCAGGAAGGCTCCGGGAACTGATGGAGTCCCGGTGCCGTGCGGACGCCGCACAGGTAGGCATCCTCCGGTTCCTCGACCGGAACTATGCTCTTATGGAGCGGTCGCTCCCGGTGGTGCGGGCGGTGCCGATGCGTGCAAACTCGGCCGAGTCGCAGAACCGGGCGGAAATCCGCCGGTTCGCCGACCGGGTGATCGAGCGGTTCGTCCCGACCCGGACCGACGTCGCGGTCCTCCTCCCCTGCTCGGCGAGGAAGCCTTACTCGCTCTCCCGGAGCCACCGGCTCTTCGTGAATACGGTAGACCGGCGGGCGCACGAACTGATCGTCACCTCGCCGCTCGGCCTCGTGCCGCGGGAACTGGAGCGGGTCTATCCGGCGGGCCACTACGACGTGCCGGTGACCGGCTACTGGGACCGCGAGGAGTGCGCCTTCATCGCCGACATCCTCGCCCGCTACTTCGCCGCGCACCCCTACCGCCGGGTAGTCGCCCACCTTGAGGGCGGCGCGCTCACCGTTGCCGAGATGGCGGCAGAGGCGTGCGGGTTCGACCTCGAGGTGACCTGCTCCGGGCACCCGACGTCGCCGGGCTCGCTCCGCGCCCTGAATGACGCTCTTGCAGGCGAGCGGCGGGTGCAGACCGACACCATCCGGGGCACGGTCTCCTGGCAGTTCGCGACTGATATCAACACGAAAGGACTCCAGATCCGGGGCAGGAGCATGCAGATGGCGGTGCTCCGCGGGAAGCAGCAACTCTTCAGCATCGACCCGGGGACCGGGCTCTTCCGTCCGACATTCGATGGGTGGCGGATGATACCCGAGGGCTACCGGGTCAAGATCGACGCGTTCGTACCGCAGGGCGATGTCCTCGCCCCGGGGATCACGGACTGCGACCCCCGGATACGGGAGGGCGACGAGGTGCTGGTGGAAGGTCCGCTCGCGATCGCCACCGGGCGGGCGATGATGGGCGCGGACGAGATGCTCCGGTCGAAGCGCGGCATCGCGGTCAGGGTAAGGAAGACGCAGAAGTTTTAGGAGGAGGGGCCGGGGGCTTCGATCCCTCCGGGCTCGCTCTTTGCGGCGCTCAAACTTAGAATCATCAAGGGCGTCACCTTTCTTGTCTGTGATTTGCAAACGCCTGCCAGTCCATACGCAGGGTAAACGACTGCTGGAGCTGTCGAACGAGGGTAGAGCCCGGTACAGTGGACCGTGGTGGCTATCGCCACGCGGGGCGGGGCTGACGGGGAGGGGGCATGCCCCCTCCCCTGTCTCCACCTCATACGAGGACAGTTGTAACCCCCACCCCACCCGGCCTTCGGCCTCCTCCCCCGCCCCTCGGGGCGGG
>WOYI010579385.1_pt1 | contig 15200 bp, 15 predicted proteins | sample 6423411 | NCBI WGS metagenome assembly WOYI01 (sample SAMN13441803, study PRJNA592873) | oil field metagenome | biome: oil field; feature: oil-well bore; material: oil-contaminated soil; isolation source: oil-contaminated soil from oil-well borehole | place: Germany: Wietze | collected 2016-10-18 ...
GGGATGCGAAGAAGAACTACGACCGTGTGGGTGAAGGATCTTTACATGATACCTTGACCTGAAGGAACACAACCATCTCAGCCTGATATGCATTGCAGGTAGGACAGGTCTTTCCAAGAAAATCACCACCAGCAAGATAAGTCGTCCTGGTCTTCCCCTCAGCGGTTTCTTTGAGGAGTTCAGCAACAACAGCATCCAGGTCTTCGGGCGTGGAGAGCAGGCGTACCTGCAGAAGCTGGAGGATGAACATAACCTTGCAAGCATTGAGCGACTATTCAAATACGACATACCCTGTTGCGTATTCTGTGACGGCGCTGATCCAAGTCCCCGCTTTACCGTCCTTGCTGAAGAGACAGGGACAGCAATCCTTAAGACTGACCTTCTCTCATCTGACTTCTCCCGTAGGCTTTATCAGACTCTAGATGAGGTATTCGCACCCACCCAGACCATCCATGGGGTACTTGTGGAGGTCTATGGCATCGGGGTGCTCATCACCGGGGAAAGCGGGGTCGGCAAGAGTGAGACAGCCTTGGAACTTATCGAGCGGGGGCACCGCCTCATAAGTGATGATACAGTGCGACTGAGGAACATCAGCGACAACTTCATCGTAGGCATGGGGGAAAACCCCCTGCTTGCCCACCATATGGAGATACGGGGCCTTGGCATCCTCAACTTGGCAAACCTCTTCGGCGTCGGAGCCATACGGGACCGTAAGCAAGTCCAGCTCTCAGTCAAGCTTGAGCAGTGGGATGCGAAGAAGAACTACGACCGTGTGGGTGAAGGATCTTTACATGATACCTTCCTTGGCATTGATATCCCGATGGTCATCATCCCCGTCAAACCCGGACGCAACATCCCTGTCATCATAGAGACTGCCGCCAGAAATGAGCGGTTGAAAAAGTTAGGATACTATTCTGCTAAAGAGTTCGATCAGAGCGTACTCAAATGGTTGGAGAGCGAATCTGCTAGGAACATGTATAGCTTCAATGAGGAGACGCACTGATGGTCACACGAGAGATTAAGGTTTGCAACAGGGCAGGCATCCATGCACGCCCTGCTGCGAATATCGTGAAAATCGCTAACAAGTTCGATAGCGAGCTCTTTCTGGAAAAGGGCACCATGAAGATCAACGGGAAATCCATCATGGGAATCATCACCTTGGGCGCTACCTACCAGAGCTCCCTTACCATGATATGCGAAGGGCCTGAAGAAGAGTCGATGGCCGACGCCATCGAGAAATTGTTTCAGAACCGATTCGAGGAGTAACAGATGCATAATTTGACCGACAGACAGAAGGATGTAGCACTCTTCATCAGCAAATTTATCCGGAAGAACAACTATGCTCCCTCTGTTCGTGACGTCGCCGAGAACTTCAAGTTTTCTGTGAAGGCGGCACACGACCACATCAAAGCCCTTGAGACGAAGAATGTCATCAGAACCACCGATGGAATATCCCGTTCCATCGAAATCATCGGGGAGGAGTACATCCCCCGTGAAGAGATGATCAGCATCCCTGTGCTGGGTACAATCGCAGCAGGGGTTCCCCTGATGAGCGAAGAGAATACAGAATACCTATTGAACCTCCCCATCTCGATGATCAGCAATACCCACAACACCTATTTTGCCCTCAAGATTCGTGGAGAGAGCATGATTGAGGCAGGAATCTTCGACGGTGACATCGCCATCCTCAGAAAGTGCGAGACAGCCAATACCGGCGATATCATAGCGGCCTCCGTAGGAGAGGAAGAGCCTGGGATCACACTCAAGGGCTACTACCCTTCAAATGGGAATATTGAACTGCGTCCTGCAAACTCAGCCCTTGGCTCCATCATCACCCGAGAGTGCCGAATCCATGGCAAGCTGCACCTGCTGATAAGGAACTACGCATGAGAGTGCCTGTCCACCTCCTACTCGGCCCTGAGACCGGCGATAAGGAGCTGTTGCTCAAACAGATCCGAGACGCTCTCAAAAAAGAGACAGGCAGTGATTTGGAGATGCATCGGTTCTACCCCTTTGAAACCGAGAAAGGGGAGATTTTTATAGCACTGAACAACAACTCCCTCTTCTCTGAGCATCGCATGGTCATCCTAAGCCAGGCTGATGGCCTCAATGCCTCCATGGTAGAAGCCCTGGTCGAGTATATCGCACACCCTAGCGATACTGCGACGCTGGTCATCATCTCCAGCGAACTCTACCTGCCGGCCAAGCTTATGAAGGCCGTCCCCAAAGAAAACACCAAGACCTTTTATGAGCTTTTCGAGAATCAGAAATACGGATGGGTACAGAACTTTTTCCAGAAATATGGGCTTACCATCACCCCCGATGCAATAAACCTGTTGCTCTCGATGGTCGAGAACAATACCCAGGAGCTCCGTACCATCTCCAGCCAACTCACCCTCTTCTGGAAAACGGGGAACCAGGGGGGGGCGATAACCGAAGACGACATCCAGACCTACATCCAACACAGCAGGCAGGAGGATGCGTTCACCCTCTTTCCCTACATTGCAAAAGGCGACCTCAAGTCGAGCATAGCTTCGCTTCATGCAATCCTGGGAAGTGGAGACAGCTCCAGTGGTATCCTTTTGGTATCAGGTCTGCTTTGGCAGTTCAGGCGCCTGTTATCCATTCAGGAACAGATGCAGGATGGCTCTAGTGAGTATGAGGCCTTCTCCGCGGCAAAGGTTCTGGGAAAGGGGGCTGCCATTCGTAGCCCCAGGGACAAGTCAGTCTATCATGAAGGAAGACAGGCCTACTCCAGAGAGGAGTGCAGGGCCATCATAACCGTCTTATCTGAGGCTGACATTGCAACTAAGGAAGCAGGATCAGATATGCTTCCTATCGTGTTGGAGAGGATGCTATACCGCATCGTCTCCTGCAAGGGAAGGGAACTCTCCAGTGTAGGGTTTGCAACACTCTAGAGATTGAGCTGCTTGAGCAGGCGTTGGGCGATAGCAAGGGGAATACTCCCCTCTTTTGCAAGGTCTTCAGGTTGCTTGCTGAGCATCACGTCCAGGCTCCCGAAGGTCTTCATCAGATCCATGCTCCTCTTCTTCCCAATCCCCTCTACCGATTGCAATAACTGGAACGAGGCATCACGGCTTCTTGCTGCCTGGTTGGCGCTGGTTGCAAACCGGTGACATTCATCCCGCACAGCGATGACCAGACGCAGGGCCTCACTATACTCAGGCAATACCAAAGGGGGACGATCATCATCGAAGATGATAGTCTCGAACTTCTCTGCTATTCCAATGATGGGGATGTCAAACATACCTAGGTCATCAAGGATCTCCCGAACAGCATTTACCTGACCTTTTCCCCCATCGACAATAAGGAGACCCGGTCTTTCAAGTTTCTCATTGAGAATCTTGGTGTAGCGTCTCGCAGCGGCCTCACGCATTGACTCATAATCATCTATCTTCCCCTGCAGGCTTTTGATGTTGTACCTGCGGTAGTTAGGCTTGTCAGGGTTCCCCTCGCGAAAGGATATGAGGGAGGCAACAGTATACTTTCCCGATAGCTGGGCAATGTCAAAGCCTTCAATGAGAGAGGGGGGAGAACTTAGGTTCAGAGCCTGGGCAAGCTCCCCCAGGGCTTGGGTATTGTCCTTGCTCTTCAAGCGCTTTTCCACATCGCGCGACGCATTTTCCCTGGCCATTCTCAAGATCCTGAAATGCTTGCCTTCCAGGGGGAGACTCACTTCAAGACGACCTCCGAGCAGCTCTGCAAAATACTGTCTGATGAGAGTGATGTCAATTTCATGGGATACATAGAGGTACTGGGGCAGTTTCATGCCATCGGCATAGTACTGCACCAAAAAGTTAAGCAGGGTCTCCGTCTCCTCGCCCAAGGTCTCAGCACGGTAGAGGGCACGCCCGATAAGCCTGCCGTCACGCATCTGCATCAGGGAGATGGTACACAGGGGCCCCCGCATCTCAATGGCAGCATAGTCTCGGCTCTCCTGGGCAAAGTCCTGCACCTGCTGTTCGCTACCGGTGGTGGTGATGGCATCTATCTGATCGCGCTTTATTGCCGCTTCCTCAAAGTTCAGGGCCTTGCTTGCTGTAAGCATCTCACTTTTCAGTCGCTTGACCAAAGCCTCGGTTTTGCCTTCCAACAGGTCTACCACAGCGTCTACAGAGTAGCCATACTCTTTTTGGGTGACCAGGGAAGCACAAGGGCCACTACACAGCCCGATATGATAATACAGGCAGGGTTTGTCACGTTTGCGCAAGGGAATACCACACCGACGCAGGGGAAAGAGCTTTTCGATCAGGCTAAGGTAGAGATCGAGCTTTCCCCCATCAGGGAAGGGCCCGAAATATCTCGATCCGTCATCGATGATCCTCCGGGTCCTGAATACTTTTGGGAACTTTTCGTTGGTGATGCGAATCAGCTGATAGCTTTTGCCATCTTTCAGGGAGATGTTGTAGTGCGGAGAGTATTTCTTGATGAGATTATTTTCCAGCACCAGAGCCTCAAACTCGTTGCCGGTGATGATGTACTCTATCTGTGCTATCTTCTTCACCAGGGCTTCTGTCTTGGCACTCCGGTTTGCCAGGAAGTAGCTGACTACGCGCTTCTTGAGATCCTTTGCCTTTCCTACATAGATGATGATCCCTGTCTTGTCCTTCATCAGATAGACACCGCTGGCATGCGGAAGCTCCCTCGCCTGTTCGCTAGGGGGAAGGGACTCTGCTGCTATGCTACCGAAGCTCTCTATCTCGGTCAGGGTGCTATAGCTTTTTGTATCATCACTCATGGTAGTCCTAGGATACTCATTGGAACTTGTTTTGACAATCGGGAACCAGTACAATACCTCCCATATGGATCATCCCCTTTTTACTACCTTGCCCCAGAGTGAACAGACCTATCTGCAGAGCCTGCAGGAGAAGTACTCCTTCAGCTTCCAGGAACAGCGACAGATTGTGGAGACTGCATCCGACCTCCTGCAGTGGAAGATGGGTCCCATAGAGCGTTGGATTGACGAAGGGAAAGAGAAGAAGGCACAAGGCAAGAAAAGAGGCAAGGCACTTGTTGGCAACCTACTCAGGAAAGTCAACGAGGAGCGCAGGCGTCCTACCGACTATGCTGACTTCTTCCCAAGCGAACGCTTGCCCGACAAAGTCCGAAGTGTCATCGTACATACCCAAAAGATCATGGGACGGTGTCCCTGCCCTGTCGAGGGGGAAAAGACCCGCTGCTGCAATCTCAAGACCCTCGATGCTGTCCAGCAGTGTTCCTTCGGGTGTTCCTACTGCTCCATCCAGTCTTTCTACAACAAAGGCGAGATCAAGGTGGTGGGGAACCTGAAGGAACGCTTGGAGGAGATGGACCTAGACGATGATACCTGGCATATAGGCACAGGGCAGAGCAGTGATTCGCTTTTGTGGGGAAACGACTTTGGTACCCTAGACGCCCTCTCAACCCTTGCACAACGCTATCCTCAGACCATCATAGAGCTCAAGACAAAGAGCCACCGCACAGACTGGCTTGCGATGGACCTGCCATCCAACATAGTTGCCACCTGGTCGCTCAATGCTCCAACAATCATCGGGAAGGAGGAGCATCATACCGCTTCACTCGAACAGAGGATAGCTGCAGCCCGGAAGGCTGCAGACAAGGGCATCCCATTAGGCTTTCATCTGCACCCTATGGTCTGGTTCAAGGGGTGGGAAAAGGAATACGAACAGGTTATCAATGTAGTTACTGATACCTTCAAGCCAGAAGAGCTAGTCATGTTCTCCTTGGGAACATTGACCTTCACCAAGGCTGTTTTGCGCACCCTCAGAAGCCAGGGACGCGAAAGCCGCATCCTCGATATGGAGCTTACAGAGGCTGCAGGCAAATACTCCTACCCTTTGGAGACCAAACGAAGGATGTTTTCCCATGCCTACTCATGCTTCCCCCAGCAGTGGAAACAAACAGGCCCGTTCTTCTATCTCTGCATGGAGGACCCTTGCCTGTGGGAACCCACCTTTGGCTACAGCTATACCAATGACAGGGCCTTTGAGACGGCCATGAAAGAGGCTTACCAACAGAGAGTTGCTCTTGTAGACGAGAAGAGGCATCTGTCCATATAGGTGCATATAAAAGAATACCAGCTTTTGCTTGTTTTCTGGTATCTGCATACTATAGACTGAGAGAGATTATCCTGCAGGAGCATAGAAAAAATGAGCAGACGCAACGATGCAGTTCGAGTGTATGAAGTTCCAACCTACAAACAGATTTTTCCCTTTATCATGCCCAAACGGTGTGATTCACTCGTATTTCAGACTATGGTGTTGGATCTGACCAATGCTGTAGCATTCATCAAGAAGAACAAGCGTTCAGATGGTGCCAACTATAGGGTCTTCGAGCTCTTCATCGCCGCCCTGATGAGAACCATAACCCTCAGGCCCGAACTGAACAGGTTCATAGCAAACTACCAGTATTGGCAACGCAAGGAGCTGTCGGTTAACTTCGTAGTGAAAGAGGACTACACCGACGATGCCCCTGAGCACAGTATGCCGTTGTACTTCTCAGAAGATATGACCTTGGAAGAGATTTCCAAGATTATCAATGATGCGATCATAGCACAACGCCAACCTGCAAATGAGAACTTTACCGATAAGGCAATCCTCTTCTTCATTAAATTCCCCAAGTTTTTCATCAGGATGGTAGTTGGTCTTGCAGGCTTGCTTGACCGCTATGGCAAGGCCCCGAAGGCCTTGAGGGATGCAGATGGCCTGCATACCACCATATTCATCAGCAACATGGGCAGCATTGGACTCCGCGGGGGAAGCCCACACCACCATCTCTATGAGTGGGGTACCACCAGCCTGTTTGCTACGATGGGAATCCTGAGACGAGTACATATGGTGGTAGAAGGCACGAAAACCCATAGAGACACCATGGAGGTGGGTTTTACCGTCGATGAGAGAATCACAGACGGATTCTACTTCACCAAGTCCATCAAGCTGTTGCAGGACCTGTTGGACGATCCTGTTCAGTTGACGATCAAACCTATCCTGCCTCCTCCCCCTCTGACAAAGAAAGAGTACAAGCAGAAACTCAGATCAGAGAGAAACCTAGCTAAGCTTTGAGTCAAAGAGCTCCCTAGCCCTGCCCTTCAGAGGATTCTCCTCACCCTTGAGCACTGACTTGAGGGCGGCGAGCTCATTGGCACTGAAGGTCTTTGCCCCCCTCTTGTGCTCCTCAAACGCCTCGGTTGCAATGGGACATACCTTGCGGACCATATCAAGGATCGTCTGGGCGTAGATACGGATTTCATACTGTGCATGCTCGTCCAGACGTAGCTGTAAGAAATGGAAGAGGTTGTGCAGGTCCATCTGCCAATACCATTCGGTATAGAGGCTGAGGGGAAGGTCAATCCTGGCCAGTTCCCTGGCAATCCCCATATCAAGAAGTTTCTGGTAGTTCTCGTAGCTTCTCTTCTGGTCTTCAAAGAGCAGATCGAGCACCTCCTGGGCAACAGAGGGCTCAACGGCCTCTGCCTTCCTGCCCTGTTTGTTGTCTTCGCTCTGGTAGTTGATGTGCTTTGCATCCGGGCGGTAACACTCGTCACTCATGACGCTGTACCTCCCGCTGATCTCATTGACGCGTCCTGTACGGTGACGGATCCACTGCCTTGCGACAAAGATCGGCATGCGCACGTGGAAGGTAAAGTTAACCTGCTCAAAGGGAGAGGTATGGTCGTTTCGCAACAGGTAGGTTATAAGACCCTTATCCTGGCGATAGGTCTTCGTACCACTTCCATAGGAAACGCGGGCGCTCTGGACAATCCGCTCATCACTTCCCAGGTAGTCCACAAGACGAACAAAACCATGATCGAGGACAGGGAACTCCTTGTCCAGAATCTCTTCAGCAGCAGGTACGATACAGTGGGCCATGGTCAACTCCTCATATGCTCTTCCCAAAATACAGGGTATGTATGGGTATATTTTTTCGTACAATAGAAAATCCTTTGCTTTCCTACCCATTATGCAAACAACAGGCTCAAAGGGCAACCTCCTACAGTAGATTCATTCTTCCCAGCAGGACAGCCAAGCCTGCTGAAGAGGCTGTCTCCGTCCTGAGAATCCGCCTTCCTAGGGAAGCTGGTTCGAAACCAGAGGCAGTAAACAGGGCTCTTTCACGGTCGGTGAATCCCCGCTCCCCTCCGATGGCCAGCACAACAGGAATTACAGGGGCGGAAAAGGATGATAGGCTCTTGGCTTCCATCACATTGTCCAGGACAATCCTGGTTCCAGCAGGTTCCAAATCCGAGATAGCCTCTTCCACCGTTTTGGCGAACACTACGTCACTGACCCCTGTCTCTCCGCTTTGCATCGCACCATCGAGAAGGATCGACCGGTACTCCCCATTCGTATAGAGCTTGGCATCGGCATAGGACTTTTCAGTGGTGTCAGAACCTGTGAGGATGATCTTTGAGACGCCAAGGCTTACCGCTTCCCTAAGGATCCGTCTCATACAGATAGGCCTTACTTGGGCAACCAAGAGGGTTATAGGATACAGGGAAGGGGAAGGCTCACCTTCGAGGAAACTGAAAAATAGGTTCTCACTGTCCAGAGAAAGGATGGTTGCCAATCCTTTCACACCATTAATCTCTCCGGCAAGGAATTGTCCCCCTACGCCTAGTTTGAGGATTTTCCGTATATGCAAGGCGCGATAATCAGAGAGTGGGAGGCTGTTTTTCACATCCAAATGTGAAAAAAGGATGATATTCATGGTCGGAACTATAGCATGATGGCACTGAAGAAAGATAGAGTTAGTACCATGAACAGAAAAGCCATTTTCGTTGCAACATCACACGACTGTGCTGCCAACCTGGCAGGAGAAGCGTATCTGATCAAGGAAGACCTTGAGCACATCCTCTATCTGTGGGTGAATGACCCTTGCATTGTCATCGGTCGTTTTCAAAACCCCTATAGCGAATGCAATCTCGAGAGGATGGATAAGGAAAACGTGCAGCTTGTACGTAGGAATAGCGGGGGGGGGGCGGTCTATCATGATAGGGGCAACCTCTGCTTTACCCTGATAGGGAAAAAAGATTACTCCACGAAGGAGGAAAACTTCGCCCTGCTCCTTGAAGGACTGGCAAAACTCGGCATCAAAGCTGAACTTTCCGGACGCAATGACATCCTAAGTGAAGGAAAGAAAATTTCAGGCAATGCCTTCCAGACCACTGCAACCAAGTTCTGCCATCATGGGACACTTCTGATTACCAGCGACCTCTCTGTCATGGCAAACTACCTTACCCCCAGTTCTACCAAATTATCTTCGAAGGCGGTAAAGTCCGTTGTCTCACGGGTAGGTAATCTTAGCGAAGTCAAGAAAGACATCACCACACAAGAGGTCGAAGACGCCCTTATTGAGGCGTTCTGCGAAAAGTATGGGCCGACGCATGTTACCCCAATTGACTTCAAGCAACTCTCAGAAGCACGAGAAGACTATCTGATGTTTGGTGATAGGAACCTGATCTTGGAGCGGACTCCCCAATTCACGCACTATCTTCATCATCGGTTCAGTTGGGGGGAGTGTTCGCTGCACATGGATGTCCATAAGACGAAAATAACCCAAGTGCGCCTGTTTACCGATTCTCTGGACACTTCCTTACCAGAACGGATAGTGAAAAAATTGGAGGGTCTCTCGTATGCCAAGGGTACCCTCCTGAATGCGAAGCGTGAATGTCATGAAGAAGATGTGCGGGAGTTGCTCACCTTCCTCACAGAACAGCTTTAGATCCCTTCCCTCCCATATATCTCGATCATGCCACGGAGGCGGTCGAGCCGCCATCCCTCAACAGCATCAAAGCTTGCCAAGCGCCAGCTCCAGTTGCTCATCCCTACAGTCGAGGGCACGTTCATACGTGCTTGGGCATCAAGGTCTAGCAGGTCCTGCATGGGCAGGATGGCATCCTTAGAGGCACAAAGCAGCATGACCCTGATCAGCTGCCAGACTATCTGGTCATCAGGGGCTTCAAGATAGCGACGTACCTTGTCCTTAGTGACGGGATCGAGGGCCTCATACCACCCTCTGGAAGTATTGTTGTCATGCGTTCCCGTATAGATAACACTGTTGTACTGGCAGTTGTGAGGGAGGTATGCATTAGTCGTATCCAGTTTCCCATCCTTCAGACCAAAGGCAAACTGCAATATTTTCATACCTGGCAGGTTATTTGAGTCACGCAGCTCCTCCACGTCCTCTGTGATGACACCCAAGTCCTCAGCTATGAGGGGGATGTCATCGCCAAGGGCGCCTTTCAATGCGGCAAACAGCTTCTTCCCTGGAGAGGAAACCCACTTGCCGTTCATTGCCGTCTTCTCCCCCTTAGGAATCTCCCAGTATGCCGCAAAGCCTCTGAAGTGGTCGATCCTAATGATGTCACAAACGTGTAGTGTCTTCTCGATGCGTTTGATCCACCAGGCAAATCCCTCCTTCTCATGCTCCTCCCAATCATAGACGGGGTTTCCCCAGTGCTGGCCTTCGTCGGAGAATGCATCTGGGGGAACCCCGCTGGAGGCAGTCTGCAATCCCTGCGCATCCATCTTGAAGAGGTGCCGGTTTGCCCATGCATCGACACTATCCGGTGCTACAAATATGGGAATGTCACCAATGATGGAGACTTGGTGCTTGTTGGCATACGCCTTGAGCTTTGCATACTGTTCAAAAAACAGGTACTGTAAGGCCTTGATTCGCTCGATATCCACTGCATAGGAGGCTCGAGCCTCAGATAAGGCTTCACTCTCGCGCAGGCGCAAGGCTTTTGGCCAGGTTGTGTGCCAGCGAGAGTCGTTGTACACCCCGCACAGGACTTGATAGAGGGCATAGTCATCAAGCCACCAGCTGTTCTCATTGCAGAAGAGAGCAAACTTACCTATAACCTCGCTCTCTGTGTCTGCAAGGAATGCATCAGAGGCCTTTATGAGGAGAGGCTCCTTGAAGTCCCTGACCTTGCCATAGTCAATGCGGTCATGAGGGAATTCACCGGTGGTGAGTACGTCTTCCAAGTCGAGATAGCCATCATACGCGAGAGTTTTCAGGTCGATGAGCAGTTCATTTCCTGCAAAGGTCGAACGAGCTGCGTAGGGGGAGTCCCCATAGCCGGTAGGACCGAGCGGAAGAATCTGCCAAAGCGTTACTTTGGCGCTCTTGAGTAGGTCGACGAAGGCGAATGCTTCATCACCCAAGCTTCCAATTCCATGTGCCGAAGGCAGTGATGTTGGGTGCATCAGCACACCACATCTTCTTTGAAGGTGTTCCATACTTGTAACTATACTCTATTGTCGGTGTTTTTGCCTATTGGGCTATCCTGAGCAATTGCTCTTTGCTAGGCACTCTTTGCTTGCTTGTTCTAAGTCTCAAAATAGGATATAATGGCACTATGAGTTCATTGCAGGGTTATGTTCAGTTTTCAGTTGGGGATCACGTCGTTTATCCGTTACAAGGGGTAGGCGTCATCAAGCGCGTAGAAGAGCGCATGTTCAGAGGGTCAGAGACCCTCTATTATGTCATCTATCTGGATATCTCCGACATGACAGTCATGATCCCAGTAGAAAAGTCTGCGGAGATGGGCATCAGGGCAATTGTACCCCAAGCGGAAGCAGATGCTGCTATCGAAACCATCTCAAGCAAGTATGAGCCTATGCCAGTTGACTGGAAGGCACGCTACCAGATGAATGTAGACCTGCTCAGAGAAGGCTCGATTGCCTCCATCGCAAAGGTCGTCCAGGCACTCTATCACCGGAGCAAAATTAAAGAGCTTCCGGTCCAGGAGCGTAAGCTTTATGACAATGCCTTGAGGCTTCTCATTGATGAGACTGCCTACTCGCTGGACAAGGACAAGAAAGAAATTGAAATGCTTGTCTTCTCCCGCTTGGAGAAATAGCATGGGTTTTCCAGAACATGCGGTCATAATCACTGCCGCTGGCAGCAGTGACCGGTTTAACAAGCAGGGGCTCGGAGTCAAGAAAGAGTACCTTTCCATTGATGATCATACAGTGCTCTACCACTCGGTAGAGCCCTTTTTGCAGGTACCCAACTTGCGCGCTATCATAGTCACCCATCCAAAAGATATGGCTGACCAGTGCGCAATAGCATTGGAAGAGATTTTTGACCAGAATATCATTCCAGTCATCCTGGTTGAGGGTGGCGAGGACAGGCAGGAGTCTGTGTACAATGCACTGAAATTACTTGGGTCCATGTCACTGCCCATCGACTATGTGGCCATACACGATGGAGCCCGTTGTTTTGTCACCCCAGAGCAGATAATCCGGACCTTGGCTACCGCTACAGTATTTGGAGGAGCGGTACCCGCCCTAATCCCTACCGATGCCCTGAAGAGCATCGATAAGAATGGGGTCATAACCAGCCATTTAGAGCGAACAGAGACAGTTGCTGTCCAGACCCCACAGATATTCCATTTTCCGGAGATCCTCACAGCCCATCAAAGTGCAGACAGCAAAGAAAACAGGTATGTGGACGATACCCAAGTGTTTACTGACTTCGGCATGAGCGTAGGCATTTGTGAAGGAGAGAGGGAGAACCGAAAGATTACGTACCTGGAAGATATTCCCAATGCAGAAGAGCAGATCGACGAATACCTGAAGAATCTCGAAGAGGGAAAGAGGAAAGCGAAGGCTGCAATAGCACTAAAACTGGCGATGAGCCAAATACAAGGCGAACAGGCAAAGCAAGGGCAGGCAGGAACATGAGAATAGGTAGTGGTTGGGATATCCACGCTCTGGTACCGAACAGGAACCTGATCATTGGGGGAGTCCACATCCCCCATGACAAGGGAGAATCGGGGCACAGCGATGGAGATGTCCTCATCCATGCCATCATCGATGCAATTCTGGGGGCCCTTGCCAAAGGGGACATTGGTTCCCACTTCCCTGATACCGACCCCACATACAAGAATGCGGACAGCCAAGAGCTTCTGAAGCAGGTGCTGGATCAAGATATGGGCCCCTACTCCATAACAAATATCGATACCACTATCATTCTCCAGAGGCCTAAGCTACGAGAACATATTGATGCGATACGGCTGAACTTGGCAAAGGTAATGAACCTAGACCTTGAGCAGGTCTCAGTTAAGGCAAAGACTGCCGAAGGGATGCTCAACGAGGTTGGTAGTGGTAATGCCATCATAGCTCAGGCTACAGTCTTAATTTCCCCATAAGCTCTGTTGACACTCAATCCAATAATACTTTATAGTTTGCACTGCGCCCAGGTGGCGGAACTGGTAGACGCGCTAGGTTCAGGTCCTAGTGACCGAAAGGTTGTGAAAGTTCAAATCTTTTCCTGGGTACTTAAGACAATCGGTAACACGATTGTCTTTTTCTTTGTCCCAGCCCAAAGAGTTGGAATTGGGAAAACCCGACCTTAAAGGAAGGCTTACCCCTCATCATAAGAGAGTCTCAGCTTCTTCGCAGATTGGAAACTCAGAGGATGCAGCAGAAGCAAACCTTGCCACATGTCGCTCTACAGTGCGAGGGGAAGCCAATGTGCCAGGACCTCCCACGCACCCCCCGGGACACGCCATCCCTTCCACGAGATCAGGGCAAATCACCCCTTTGTCTATATTTTTCAGCATTTCAAGACAATCGGAGAGGGTGTCAGCCTTTTCGAAGCTAATCTCTGGTATTCCGAATTTCTTCTTTGCTGTCCTGATGATGGCATTCCCTACTCCCGAGGCATTTGCATATCCGCGTCCTAGCATGCTCGCATCCTGAATGGCAGGCCCCTCAGTGATCGCTGTGAGATCGATTTCGAAGGCTACGAAGAGTGCCGCAAGTTCCTCGAACGTCAGGACATGATCAACATATCCTGATACCTCCTCTGTAAGCGCTTCGTACTTCTTGGCGATGCAGGGCCCTATGAAGATCACCTTCGCGTTCGTATCAGATTCCTTAACTTTCTTCGCTGTTTCCACCATCGGTGTATAGCTTTCGGCGATATTGGTTGCTAGCTCCGGGTAGGAATTCCGTGCAGCCATGACCCAGGACGGGCAGCAGGAGGTACCAAGAAACTTCCCTTGCTGTTGTGTGCATTTCTCAGCGAGTAAGATCGTGTCGCAATCGGCGCCGTAGGCGACCTCCATCACCCGGTCGAATCCCAGACGTTGGATACCGGCAAAAATCATTTCGGGCGACACCTTGTTTCCGAACTGCCCTGTGAATGAGGGAGCGACAATCGCATACAACTTTGCAGGAGCGGGCTTCTGTTTCCGTTCCATAAGGGTGAAGGTTATCTGGACAATCTCCGATTTGTCAGAGATAGCGGAAAAAGGGCATGAGACCGTGCATAATCCACAGTTAACGCAGATGTCCTGATGAATACGTGCATACCCTTCCTCATCTGAATCGATTGCATGCACGCCACACGCTTCTGCGCAGGGACGAACCATCCTGGTGATGGACGCGTAGGGGCATACCTGGACACATTTCATGCATGTAATACACTTCTTTTGATCGATGAAGGCTTTTCCTTCGGGAAATGAGATGGCATTTCGCGGGCATACGATTGAACAGGGATGGGCCATGCACGACTGGCATTGATCGGTGACTATAACCTGGTCCTCGGGACATTTCTCACAAGCAGCCCGGATAACATTGACTAGGGGGGTGTCGATGATCTTTTCACTGGTGAATGCTTTTTCGATTCCACTGGAAACTGGGATATGCTCCCTTTCCTCCACAAGAGGCAGACCGAAAGCGAGCCTGAGGCGCTGTTTCACGATGGAAAGTTCCCGGTAGGAACAGCAGCGGTACATCGGTTTTCCCATTTCAATGATTTTGAAAGGGAGGGCTTCAATCTCTGAGGGCTTTCGTCCCTCAAGAATAAACCGTACAGTCTCCATGAGAAGACGCCTACGGAGGTCGGTCACAGGCGTATAGACTCCCCTCATCCGTTCAAATACCCGTTTTACACCGATTTCATTCATGATGAAGCCTCCCGAATATGGGTGTACACTTCGTCCATGATCGCTTCCAGTTTCGCCTCAAGGATATAATCGTCATTGATCTTTACAACAGGAGACCTTCTCGAATGATCACAGACACTGTTCGGGCAAGTCATCTCGCTGATGACACAATATTCCTGAATATCCTTTTCCGCACGCAAAGCTTCCACAAGTTGGGAAGCTCCTCGGAACGCGCAGTTTGTACCTGTACAAACAAAGATATGAATCCTATCTCCTC
>WOYI010369822.1_pt1 | contig 15197 bp, 16 predicted proteins | sample 6423411 | NCBI WGS metagenome assembly WOYI01 (sample SAMN13441803, study PRJNA592873) | oil field metagenome | biome: oil field; feature: oil-well bore; material: oil-contaminated soil; isolation source: oil-contaminated soil from oil-well borehole | place: Germany: Wietze | collected 2016-10-18 ...
ATTTTCCTTTAGTTGAAATCAGTTCAATTATAGCCCTTCGTCCCAAAAGAGGGTAGTTGTTTTGGAGCCAATCCCTGTACTTGCCAGTCCCATAGGGAGGCTTTTGACCGACAGGTCTCGCATTACTTCTACACAGGATACGATGCGGATGGACTGAAGCCCATCCGTACGGTGGGGGTTTACTCCCACCGCTGCCTGATTATCAAAAGCATAACAAGCCATGAGCGTGTAAGGCATGCCGCAGGGGAAGACTTTATACAGCTTGCCCATTCCAAAATTCAAAAATTGTAGTAATGGATACCCTAAAAAGTAACGTAGGGGGCGACGCATGCGTCGCCCCTATTCCCTTTCCTCGCCGGTCTCCCGCCCGTGCCAGGCATTTGACCGGAAGGTCTCCTGTGGTAGGGGTAACCCCCTGTGGTTACCCCAGGCAGGCACGGGTGCCTGCCACTACCAATGGGCTCGGTTCTCGCCGATGTCCTCACCGAGCGAGGGCTTTGACCGCAAGGTCTCCAACTACTTCTAAATTGCATACATGGCGGATCGACCAAGGCTCATCCGTACGGTGGGAGGCATGATGCTGGGAGCGAAGCGAGCAGTACTTGCTCCCACCGCTACCCAGAAATCAAAAGCATACCCGCCAAGGGCGGACTCGACATAGAGCCATTGTCGGGGCGACGCATGCGTCGCCTCTACCCAGAAAACGTTTTTTCACCTTTTCACGTTTTTTCTTCTCAAAAATCGAAAGAACCGTCACTTTTCATCACGGTTCTTTCGATATGCTCAGGCTGGGGGCAAAGGAGTCGAACCTCTACATACAGATTCAGAGTCTGCTGTCCTGCCATTAGACGAGCCCCCACCAACGAATGCCTATCTTACCACATTCCTGCCTTTTCTTACAAGGGTTCTTCCCGGAATTCTTTATCCTGGCTGCGCATTCTGATATTCTCAACCAACCCGATCCCCAGCAGCATCGAGACCAGTGAGCTGCCGCCATAACTGATAAACGGCAGGGTCAGCCCCGTCACCGGCAGCAAGCGCAAATTCACCCCCACATTCACAATCGTCTGGAAGCCCATCAACACGCCGAACCCATAGGCAATCAGCGAGCCATAGGCATCCGGGGCGTTTTGCGCTACCTTGAAACAGCGCACTATCACGAAAATCAGGGCTGCCAAAACGATAACCGTCCCGACAAAGCCAAATTCATGCGCCAATACCGAAAAGATAAAGTCATTATGGCGGATCTTCAGAAAACGCAATTGCACCTGCGATCCCTGGCCATACCCCTTGCCAAACCAGCCTCCTGAACCGATGCTGATTAAAGCCTGGTCCACGTTGTAGGTGTCGCCATAGCGTGCATCTTCAGCCGGAGCAATAAAATTTGTGATGCGAGCTTTTTGGTAATCCGCCAGGTAGGGAAAGTCCAACAAAAACGAAATTCCAATAAATATCGCGGCTGCGCCAACCATGATCAGGATGTATTTTGTTTTCAACCCGCTGATCCAAAGCATAGTTGCCCAGATGACAAAGATCACAATGCTGGTGCTGAGGTTAGGCTGCAGCAAAATCCAGATCACGATTCCACCCGTTAAAATCAAACTTTTACCGATCGTCATCCAATTATTGATGCGATCAATGTTGCTCGAAAAGAAGCTGGCAAGTGCCAGGATGATAGCGATTTTTGCCAGTTCCGCCGGCTGGATCGTCACCAAACCTGTCTCCAGCCACCTGGCAGCGCCAAACCTTGCCCCACCAATCACAAATACCAATAGTAGCAGCAGTGCCACCAGAACATAAAAAGGTTTGCTGAGCGTCTTCCAGATGTGGTAATCAAACGAGGCGCTCAAAAACAAGATCACCAGACCGATGATCAGGAAGGTTGCCTGGCGCCTGGGATGGTCCACCAGGGTGGGATTTCCAGCAATCGCTGAAGAGATCAGCGCCACGCCAAAAACACACAACAGCAACACCACCGCAAACAGCGGGATGTCAAACCGTTTCCAAATCTCACGCGTATTCATAAAAGTTTAAACTTCCTCGCAACCGCTTCCTGCAAATGGACAGTACCCTCATCATACCGGATCTCAAGCGGTGCAGTATTAATCATTCTTTTAGGGACTTCCACCGACTGCCCACACAAGCTTAACCCCGTACCGCAGTAGCGCAAAACACACATTCGCGATGAAAGATCCCCGCCACATCCAGCTTTGAGGCTGCCCCTGACCGTGCCCCAAACAATCAAGCTGCCGGCAGCAATGACCTCAGCCTCCTCAGGCACATCTCCAATCATCACTCCATTTGCCTTGAAAGCAACTTTTTCGCCCTTTTCCAGCGGTTCCATACGCCACTCAACACTTGCCCCATCCTTTGGCGATTGCAGGTTTTCGAGCCTTTCAACGGCATTTTCCGCGGAGATACTCGTTTGGAGTTCGAAATTTCTGGCTGAAGCCAGGGTTACATCTGAAGTGGTCAAAACGGCCCAGAGACAAACGCCTTCATTGGATAAGTCACGCAGAAGCTTGAATAGCTGATCCTGTGACCACTCCGCGCCGCCCACATCCAGGGCGATCCGCCCACCTTTAAAGAAGCGCTCCTGGGTCTGAATGCGCGAGATCAATAAATCCCGCTGTTGATACCAAGGTTTCTCTGGCAGGCTGATCAGAACTCCGCCTTTAATTCCACGAACCGTAATCTCTTCCATGATTGGCAGCCTATGGTATCGCCGGAGCGTACTCGTTTTGCTGCAGCTCCTGATCGACCTGTTTCAATTGGAAATAAGCGTCAATTGTGGATTTGGCGATAGGAGCAGCAACGGTGGAACCTTCAGCGCCATGGTAGATGAAGACAGCCACGATAATTTCCGGATCGTCATAAGGAGCGTAGCCGACAAACCAGGCATGTGCCGGCCACGATCCAGGCACGCATAACCCCTCACGGTTTGCCCAATCATCACAGAACTCAGCGGTGCCGGTCTTGCCAGCCACCTTCCAGGGGTTATCCTGGAATTCATACCATGCGGTGCCATCATCGCGGGTCACCATTTCCATGCCGCGTTTAGCGAGGTCGATCACCGATTGTTCGACGGTTTTCAGCTCGTTGGTGCGGTTATTGCCTTCATAAGTAGCAATCATTGGATCTTTGGTAATATCCCAAAGGATTTCAGGTTCGGATTGGTAGGTAACATTCCCATCAAAATCCGTAATTCTGTCGATGATGGTCGGCTGATAGTGTTTGCCGTCGTTGATGATCGTGTTGATCGAATTTAACACCTGCATTGGGGTCGCCAACACATAACCCTGCCCGACCGTTGCCAGGTAGGTGTCGCCAGTCGCCCAGTTTTCACCGATGTTCAAACGTTTCCATGTCGGGTTAGGCAGCAATCCATCCGCTTCACCTGGAAGTTCAAGCCCGGTCGTTTCTCCGTAGCCAAGCGCCGCAGCGTACTCATCCATGCGCCAGATGCCCAAACCGCCGTCAGCCACTTCGCCCTCATAGCCGCCGCCTACCTTGTACCAATAAACGTTACAGGAATAAGCAATACCGTGCAAATAATCCACCTGACCATGCCCGGCACGATCCCAGCAATAGTAGTTCTGTAAAGTACCAATGTCGGTCTCATAGAACTGCTGGCGGAGGGTGATCATACCCGGGTCTTCAACTGTCTGATAGGGCGTGACCACGTCTTCGTTCAAGACCCCCAGGGCAGAAACCATCTTATAAACGGAACCTGGAGGCAATTCGGAACTGATGGCTTTGTTGAGCAAAGGCTTGTGTTCGTCGATGCTAAGCTGCTCATAGTAGTCAGCCGGGATAAATGGGGACATGCGATTGTTATCATAGTTTGGATAAGACACCATCGAGAGGATCTCGCCGCTCTTGGCATCCATCGCCACAACAACCCCCATAGTACTCAGGATTTCATTCTGCCAGAGCATATAGAGTTGATTCCAGTAATCGAGCTGGTTTACCAATGCAGCGTGTGCAGCTTGCTGCAATCGGTAGTCGATTGAAAGGTAGACGTTCTCACCAGGCACAGGGTCAACAGGCTCTTCGATGTCCCGTACGATCTCACCACCGACCGTCACTTCAACCACCCGTTGTCCGTTTTTCCCCCCGAGCACATCCTGCATCGAGTTTTCAACGCCCATGTAACCCACTTTGTCTCGTCCTGAGACAAAGCCTTGTTCGGTGTAATAATCCAAAAGTACTTCCGGGATAGGTCCAAGAAAACCGATGATTTCCGCAGTTTGATTACCCGTGGGGTATTCACGGATCTGTTCGATCTCCACCTCGATGCCAGGCCAGTCTGCCTCTTTTTCCTGGATGATCATGGCGGTTTGCTTATCGATATTGCATTTCAAACGCGTCGCCTGAAAAGGCCAGAGGCTGTCAGCAATCTCCACCACCTGTTCGATACCCAGCGGGGTATAGCAAGGTGAAAAAGAACCTGCTGTTTGCTCGTTAACCTCGCCCTGGCTGACAGGAATATCAATCAGAGCGCTGAGCTGATTAAAAATATCGCGGGTTTTTCCGGCGGAGTCTGGCAAGTTAGCCGGCGTAACAGTAACGTTGTATTGCGCCACGTTACGGGCTAAAACAATGCCATTACGATCAAAGATCATCCCTCTATCCGTTGGGATACTGATAACCTGGGTGCGATTATCTTCCGCCTGTGCCCGATATTCCGCACCATTAACGATTTGGTAATTAAAGAGTTGAGCGATGTAGTAGACAAACACCACAGCAATGATCAGATAGACCCAACGGAAACGCTTCAGATCGATGGTCGGTTTTTCATAGTTGCCATTATTCATACCTGGGCTCCTTGTGGATATAGCCACACAGTCAATTCCCGCACTATGGCATGCACTGGAATTGCCAAGAACATATTGAGAAATACCGCCGGCAGAACCACATTCACCAGTGCTTCAGAGAACACAAAGGGAATACGCTGCACGAACAGAACAGCAATCGAAAGAAGGTTTGCCAGGATGGTCGCGCCGAAGGTCAGCAGGAACATCCCCAAGAGCGGTGTCTGCCAAAGACGCTGTTTCAGGCTCAGGGAGGCAAGGTAAACTGCCATATAGACGATCATCGGTACGAAATAGGGCATTGCCGAAACAAGTCCCACGACCCCACCCATAATAAGGACCAGAATCCAGAATCTTCTGTTTCGCTGATGCAGGCAAAGCGCAATCACAAGCAATAGCACCAGATCAGGGCTGCCCGAGAGGATCATCCAACGGCTGAAGACGCCGTACTGGAGCATCATCGCCAGCACGAAACTCATTCCGTATGCCAGATAAATCAACATGGGCAAACCTCAGGGTAATAACGGCGTGATATCAACAGCATCAAAATTGGTGATGACGAGCACCGCACTTAGAACTGAGAAATCAACAATTGGTTGGACAGAACCCGTCTGAAAGAGCGCGTTCTGACGTGTCTGCATCGAAAGAACCTGGCCCACAAAAATGTTTGGCGGGTACGTTCCACCCAAACCGGATGTAAGAATAACCTCGCCAATATCCACCTGGGCATCAATTGGCACCATATCAAGGCTTACCTCGCCAGTAATGGAACCACTTACCTGTCCTTCGACGTTGGCAGTCTTAAGACGCACGTTGACAACCGAACCAGCATCGGTGATTAGCTGAATACGCGCGGCATCCGAAATAACTGCGTCGATCCGCCCCACCAGACCCTGCTGAGTTACCACCGGCATGCCGTAACGGATGCCGTCATTGGAGCCTTTATCGATAATGATATATTGCAGGTAAGGGCTGATCTCGCGCCCAATCACCGTCGCGGCCACGTATTCATGTTCTGGATTGTTGCGCGCAAAATCCAACAAGGTGTAGAGAATTTCAGCTTGAGCCAGGTTTTCCTGCAGGGCAATGATTTCGCTCTGCAGCTGTGCCACCTCGTTGCGCAATTGGGCATTCTCTTCGCGCAGAGTTGCCATATCACGCGGAGAACTAAAGAAGTCGCTGAAAGCCAGGTAGCGTTCAGAAATCCAGCTCTGGGCGGAAATCAGCGGACTGACAGACAGGCTAAAAAGCGGCGTTAAATAACCTGAGATTGCCAGCACAAGTACGCCGACTATCACGATGATTAAAATCAGATTTCGTAGGTTTTTGGGAGTAAATAGATTGCGCATGTCGAATCTGGTCTATCCAGATCGCAAGGAAAAATCAACCTTGCGTACTAGTGTAAGGATCCCGTTCAATGCCTACGAGTAAGTTTTCGTACAGATCCAAGTCGTCCAGCACCATTCCACAGCCGCGTGCCACACATGTCATTGGGTCTTCCGCCACCCAGACTCTTACGCGAACCTCGTTCGAGAGGCGCTCAGCCAGTCCTTGAAGCTGAGCGGTTCCACCCGTCAGGCAAATGCCGTTGTCCATCAGATCTGAAAGTATTTCCGGTGGGGATTCATCCAGAGCATCCTTGATGGTGTCCACAATCACCTGAACGGAAGGTGAAATTGCTTCACGAATTTCGATTGACGAGATCTCAATCGCTTCGGGTAACCCGGTGATCAGATTACGCCCGCGAACATCGACCGTTTTCTCTTCTTTGAGTGGATAAGCTGAACCGATCGCAATTTTCACCTTCTCAGCCATCTGCTCACCAATGAACAAGTTGTACTTGCTGCGAACATACTCAATGATGTCCTGATCTAATTCGTCGCCTGCCACTCTCAGCGAACGGGAAATGACAATGCCGCCAGTGCTGATCACCGCCACCTCAGTGGTACCTCCACCGATATCCACAACCATGGTGCCAGTATCCGAATTGATTGGCAAGCCAGCCCCGATTGCTGCCGCGGCAGGTTCAAGGACCATGTAAGTTTCCCGCGCGCCGGCAGACATAGCCGCATCGTAAACCGCGCGTTTTTCGACCTCTGTCGCACCAGATGGAATACCGATGACAACCCGCGAGTGTGGGAATAGCACAATGCTGTTTTCATGAGCTTTGCTGATGAAGTACTCAAGCAGTGCTTGGGTGATGTCGTATTCCGAAATAACGCCATCGCGCAGGGGTCTGATTGTGACCATGTTCGCCGGCGTGCGCCCGACCATCGCCTTCGCAGCAGCACCGATCTTCAGCGGTTCACGGGTGCGTTTATCGATCGTCACCCAGGAAGGTTCGTTAATGACAATGCCCTTGCCCCTAACATTGACCAATGTGTTAGCTGTGCCAAGGTCAATTCCCAGGTCTTGTGAAAGCAACCCTAACAGCCATTTTATGGGGTTAAAGAAAGCCAAAGTTTGTTCTCCGTCCAATATTCCATGAGGATAATGGACGCAATTATAACATAGTAGACTAACTCCTGATCAAGCGCGGATTGGATGTTACAATTCTGTAAACATGCAGATACCGGAGCAACTATGAACTCTTCCTTCACCCTATTTCGCCTTCAAACCCAGGACACTCTCCGGATGAAAATGAACGCCCGCCTCAAGGAGATCGACCGCATAATTGCTGCCGATAAAGAAGTCAGCCAGGCAAACGCCAAACTGGTGGAGGCTCAGGGAGTAAACAAATCTGCCGAGTCAGTTTTGAAAGGCTTGCTTGAACAAGTGAAAGAGAAGAAGCTCAAGCGTGAACTAACCCAGTCAAATCTTTTTTCCGGCAAGGTCCGCAATCCGAAGGAATTGCAGGACCTTCAAGCAGAAACTCAGGCACTGGATCGGACAATCGCCAAACTTGAAGATGAACAACTCCAGGCGATGATGGCGTTTGAGGAAACAACAAATGCATTACATCAGGCTGAAAAGGAACTTCAGCAGGTCCTGGATCGAAAAGCCTCGCAAAACTCCCTGCTCATCGGCGAAAAACACAAAATTGAATCTGAAATACCCCAGGTGGATGCCCAAAGACAAGCCTTGATTGAGCAATTGGATAAAGAGATTTTCATGGTCTACCGAACCCTACTGAAAAGCAAAGCCGGCATAGCCGTTGCTGAAGTCAACGATGACACTTGCAGCGCCTGCGGCGTGACGGTCCCTCCTGCGGATATCCAGGCAGCCAAGTCGCCCAACATCATTGCCTACTGCAAGAATTGCGGCAGAATACTGGTTAAATCCTAATTACCTAAGCGCCAGTGGCAGTAAAAATCGGCGAATTAAAGATTCAACAACAACTAAAAGCAGGTAGACCACCACGGGTGTGAAATCAAAACCTGCGACTGGCCTAATGACCTTCCGAAAAGGACGTAGAACTGGGTCGACAATACGTGCGATACCGTTGCGGAGCAGATTATCCGCGGGCAGGATCAAGGGCAGTAGCGTCCCAAGCACCAGGAAGATCTGCATTCCCTGCAAAAGAAAGAAAATAAATCCAAACAAGTATTCCATACTCAATTTCCCTGTGGGTAGATTCGCGGACCAAGCAATGCCTGCCCGATGCGGATGATGGTGGCGCCTTCTTCAACTGCAACAGAATAGTCGGCGGATGTGCCCATGGAAAGTTCCGTCAACCCTAAGCCCGGTATTTGCTGGTTGAGATAATCGCGCGCCTGCCGCAACCTTTCGAAGTACGGCCGTGTACGTTCCGGATCATCGAACAAAGGAGGCATCGTCATCAGGCCGGTCAAACGCAAGTATCCGAGCGAGAGAATTTCGCTGACAATTGGCAGAAGGTCTTCCCATTGGTCCTTTTCCCAAGCCGGCAAACCCTCTTTTGAGGCCTCCCCGCTGACATTGAGCTGTAACAAAACCTCCAATGGTTGGGATGATTCCTGGCTTGCCCGGGCAGAATCGAGCCTTCGAGCCAGTTTCAGGGAATCCAGTGAATGCACCCGCGAGAAGTCCGCCGCCACCAACGCAGATTTGCGGCTCTGGACATGCCCAACCATCTCCCAGCGAATGTCAGTCAGATGCGAAAGCTGCTTGATTTTTTCATCCGCTTCTTCAGCGTAGTTTTCGCCAAAGCAGCGCACACCACAGGCATAAGCCGCCTCGATAATACTCAAAGGTTGCCGTTTACTGACCGCCAGGATCAAAACGTCGCTGGCACTTCTTTTGCTTTTTTCAGCCGCAAGAGTAACGTTGGATTCAATGATTTCAAGTCGCTGCTTGATGGTTTGAATGAGTTCAGGATCAGGTTCCGACATCTTATTTTAAGGCAATGACCACCGCAAACCGGCCGGTGATACCTTTTTCCTTTCGGTAAGAATACCATGCATCCAGGTTTTCAGCGGTGCAGCAGTGCGAATTTTCTATCTGCGCCACACCTGCCTGCCTTAGAACCCACTCATTTGCTTCCCATAGATCCAGAAAAAGACCGTTTTCCTGTTTCGTAAAGAATTGTTCAGCTTCTGCACCCCAGGCTTTCAAGAATTGCTGGCGCACTTCCTCTCCCACCTGGTAGCACTTGCCGCAGATTGACGGACCGAGCCCTACGCGCAAATCAGATGCGAGGGATCCATAGCGCTGCTGAATCGCGCTGACAGCTTCAGCACCTATGCGCAGCAAGGTGCCTTGCCAGCCTGCATGAACAATCCCTACCACTTTTTGAACTGGATCATGAAACACAAGCGGCACACAATCAGCAAAACGCATGATCAACGTTACTTCAGGCTTATCGGTAAAAATCCCATCCGCTGGGAGATGTTTTTTCTCCGGCGGACGCGGAGCCTCGCTAAAGATTATGGTTTTGCCGTGCACCTGCCAAACGTCAAACCGGCTGGAATACGGCCGTCCAAATACTCTAAACAGCTTTTCATGATTGGCAAGCACCGCGCTTGGGTCATCCCCATTGGTACCGCCAAGATTTAAGCTGGCATAAGGTCCCTTTGAGCTGCCCCCTTTGCGGCTGAAGATTGCGTGATCAAAGGCGTCATCATCGAAATTATCAAACTTGTAATAGACGAGTCCATCCTGTTGAAACTCTCGCATGGCTCAGCGCGTCTGCCTTTCTATGGCTGCCTTGGCTTCCAGGCGCAAGCGCTCCTCCCGGACACTCTCCTCGATGGTTGGAATGCCAAACCACGCGGTAAACCAACCGAAGGCAGCGCCAGTGGCCACCCGCAAAAAGGGCGTGCTTTCATGCGCAGGCAGCCAGCTGAGAAAGGAGAGCTGCAATTGGCTCACAAGCTGCCAAACACCATCCAATCCTATCGGTGCGATTGCCAGCAATAGCCAAAGCCACCAGGGCAGGGGTTTGATTTTTCTTCTGGTTAAACCAAAAATAATGCCAAACAGCAATAGTGAACTATAAATGGCAATGTCGCGCTGGCAAAGTGCGATCTTGTAGCCTGCACGCTCGTTACCGAGGAATGCACTGGCAGCCTGCAAATCCTGGCTCGGGTTCCCCGACACCTGCTGATAACTCAACCTGTCAGACCCAGCAGGCACGTCCAGCGGGTAGGACGCCTGTTCTCCAAAGAGAAAAAAGGAGCGGTACGCCAATTGGTGGCAGAGGGGACGGTAGAGCTTGTAAATGGTGTTGGCTGGTTCCACCTGCCCCAGCTTCATCATCACCGGCGCGAGCAGCGGCAGAAACACGTACAAAGCCAAAATCGTGTTGATCAACGCCAGATAATGCCTCGAAAACCACAGGGAAAAGCGTTCCCTGCCGTTCAGGCGGTTTGTGGCTGCTGTGGGGCGGTACTCCGGAGAATTCGCGTTCACATGAGCATTGCTCAAGGCAAGCCTGATGTTCTCAAAATCCTCAGGATTTGTTACCTGCTTTTCGTCGATCCGAACGATCACCGTTTCTTCAGCATGCTTCCTGAAAAATGCTTGCTGACGAAGATCGATCAGTTTGAGTTGATGTGGATAGGAATCCTGAAGAGCGGAAAGCCAGGCTTTGATCTTCCCGACTTGGTCGCTGGTCGGATCGGTGGTGAGCAGGAAGACTTCAACCATCGCTTTTCAGCTAAGCTTGATTAGCTTTCAATCACCTGAACGTAGGTCGAATTGTTCGCGTTGGTGACTGTGAGCTCACCCGGATAATACCCCACGACAGGATTCGTCCAGCGCCAGATCCATTTGGCATCGTTCGGCAAACAGTTAACACAGCCGTGTGAAAGGGCGATGCCAAAATTGTTGTGCCAGTACACAGCATGAATTGCCGCGCCATCAGAATGATAGAGCGTGGTCCAGGCAATGCCTGGCGAATCATACTGCGAGACTCCTCCAGCACTCATGTGGATTGAGATCGCCTTCCGCCATACCGGTGATGTTTCTGGGGGTGTCAGCCATTTTCCTTCCTTCAGATAGCCGGTTGAAACGTCACAGTAATAAACTTCGTGCGAACCCTCAAAACAAGAAAGCGTTTGGGTTTGAAGATTCACCAGGATGTGTTTGTCACCAACATCAGGGTGAATCGGGCTAACCTCTTCGGCGGTCACAGGCCGGCAGGCAGCTGCATCCACCCAATAGTAGTCTGGGAGAGCGCCATACTTTTCCCCGAGTAAGTATTCCGTCCTGCCATTCGCCTGACGAACATCAAAAGCCCAAAAAACCTGGCTGTAATAGAGCTTGGCCAAGCCCTGCGAGTCGCGAATCCACGAAGACGCATTTGAGGGCGACTTCGTTAGTTCCATGTTGACCACGGGCTGGGTGATCTCAACCCACAAACCCGGTTTACCGTCCTGGTCGAGAGGCAAACTACTTAGAGGAGCGTTTTCGATGTGTTTGACTGGCTGCACAAACGGGGCGTAAATAAACCCATTGGGAGTTTCATACCATCGCTGGTTATAGCGGTTGAAATCGAGCACGTTTGCCACGACTTCCTGCTTGATTTCAAAAACATCATCCCGCCAGGCACGCATAACCGCGGGAGCATTCATGTTGGGCTCCGATTTCACGTCAACCCAGGAACGATACTCCCCCACGCAAACCCGCCCCAACTTTTTCCCAATTGGATTGGCTTGTTTTTCCAGACTTGCTGCCGGTTTTACCGCGGGCAGCATAGCTGCACCAGCAACATAACCGGACAGCTTGAGGAAGTCTCTTCTGCTGATAGCTTGTTCAAGTTTCATAGTGCTATTATATCCAGAGCGCAATACTATGCCATGGTCTGTAGAATCAACGTTTAATAGTCAGCAGACCGGCGTGAGTTCTCGCGGGCAATGTCGCGTTCCTTGATGGATTCACGTTTATCGTACTGCTTTTTGCCTTTGGCGATGCCAATTTCCAGTTTGGCTTTTCCAGCCTTCAGGTAGACCCTGATCGGGACGATCGTCATGCCCTTGATCCGCACCGCATCCCAAAGCGTTTTAATTTCCCGCTTATGCAACAGCAGTTTCCTCTCGCGCGATGGATCGTGTTGATACGCACTGGCGTGCTCGTAAGGTGCCACATGCGCTCCAACCAGCCAGGCCTGCTGCCCATCAGTTCGCACATACGCTTCCTGAAGGCTGATTTGCCCCATGCGAATGGACTTGATCTCAGTGCCCTTCAAAACCAAACCAGCTTCAAAGGTTTCCTCGATAAAGTATTCAAAGCGAGCTTTTTTATTAGTTGCGACGACCTTAACGTCCATAAGGGTCTATTTTAACATACCTGATGCCGATATTCTCACAAGTTTACTTATCCTGGATTCTTGTAAGGAACATTTCCATAGGGTTGGTTCAGCTTGAAAATTAATCCTGAAAATCATTTTCTCTTTTCCGCAACTTATGGTATCCTAAAGGACTGAAAAACTTTTTATTCAGGCAGTTCTGGGGTAGACGTGGATATAAAACAACTTTTTTCAACCTTCAAGCGCTGGCTGTGGCTGGTAGTCTTAGGAACCATAGTCGGTGGTTCGCTGGGGTATTACCTTAGCAGCCGACAGACCCCGATCTATCAGGCACAAGCCAAGTTTGTAATCCTGCCGGCTGCCCAAACTACCTATGATTATTATTCTTATCTGAACAACCTCGACATAGTCAGCACCTATACCCAACTACTGACCACTGAAGATTTACTCTATGAAGCCTCTAATAAACTTGGCTTCCCGGTGATGAAAGGGCAGGCAACCGCCTCACAGGTCGGTGAAACCAAATTTGTAATCCTGACAGTCAAGGACACTGACCCATTTAAAGCTGCAATGATTGCCAATGGATTGGTGAATATTCTGATCGATCAAAATGCCAAGCTGCAAACCGTTCAGTTCGAATCGGCAGAGCGCAATTTGCAAGCCCGTATAGATCAGGCTGAAGAGCAGATCGCCACACTCCAAGGGCAGATCACCTCTCTCTCGACCGAAATTCTGCAAAAACAAATCGAAAACGTTCAGGCTCAGATGACAGACGTTCAATCGCAAATTAATGCCATCAAACTTGACATGTCAGAAATTGATCCAAACTCAACATCTGAGGTTGACCAGGCTCGCCTTACTAATGACCAGGCGAAAATTGATGAGCTCAGCCCAATCCTCGCCCTTTACCAGGAGATTTACACCCAACTTATTGTATTGGGGGAACCCCCCGACAGCGGTGAAACCAGTTCTGCGGATCTCGATCGCCTGAAGACCACCCTCCAGCTTTATCAGCAAATCTATATCAACAGTATCAACAGCCTCGAGACCCTGCGCCTCTCAAAGGCTCAATCCACACCGACTGTTATGCAAGTTGAAACAGCCGCCAAGCCCACCAGTCCGATCTCGCCTAAGCCAGTCCAGAGCGCTTTGCTGGCTGCCGCTATTGGTTTATTTGTGACTGCTGGTTTTGTCTTCCTGGTGGAATTCTTGGATGATACCCTCAAAACACCTGACGATATCAAAGAAGTTCTGGATGCCCCAGTAATTGGTTTCATTGGTGAATTGAAGCACAACCCAAGACAAAGCGAGGATGCGCTTGGTGTATATGTAGCGAAAAACCCACGCTCACCTGTTGCAGAAGCCTTTCGTTCCTTGCGCACCAATCTGGAATATTCATCGGTAGATAACCCTGCCAGAACCATGCTGGTAACCAGCTCTGGGGAATCTGAGGGCAAATCCATGGTTGCAGCAAATCTTGCCATCGTCGAAGCTCAGAGCGGAAAAAACGTCATCATCATTGACGCAGATATGCGTCGTCCCAAGGTGCACATTCAGTTCAACAAATCCAACCGGAGGGGTCTGAGTGACGTAGTTACAGGGAAACTTCACATCGACGATGTGGTGAAAACTTATGACCAGGTTGAAAACCTCTCCATCATCACCTGCGGAACCATTCCCCCCAACCCTTCGGAACTCTTGGGTAGTGAGAGAATGTCACAAACTCTCAAGGATCTTGAAGAGCGTTTCGATTTGGTGATCATTGACACCCCACCCATGATCGTGTCCGACGCTCAGATTCTCTCAAGAAAAGTGGACGGCGTTATCTTTGTGGTTATCCCCGGTAAGACCCGAGCGATCGCCGCACTGCGCCCGATAGAAGAACTTCGCCGCATAGGTTCCAACGTTCTGGGAGTTGTTGCCAATAAAATCCCCAGAAATCGTGACTACTATTATGGTGGATACAACTACTACTCACCCTACAGTAATCACTACACCTACCATACTGAATCCATTATTCCAAACCCAGAAAACGAATCAGAGAAACCGGCAAGGATACCTTTGGTTTCTATTTTCACCAAAAACCATAATAAGGATTAAAGTCTCAGCCATTTCCTGAGAATTTTTAGGCGAGGTTAGTTTGCCAAAAATCGCGTTTGTATGTACCAGGAACCGATTTCGCTCTCCTCTGGCGGAAGCCATACTCCAGCGCGAATTGGCTGACCGTAATATTCCTGGGGAGTGGGTTATTGAGAGTGCCGGTTCCTGGGTGCACGACCTGGTTCCACCCACACCTGAAGCCATCATAGAAGCTGCGAAACGAGGCCTTGATATCTCTTCCCATACCGCACAGGGCATCGAAACCCTCGATCTTGATTCCATTGACCTCTTACTCGTGATGGAACAGGGTCAAAAGGAATCAATTCTGCTCGATTTTCCACAACTAACCAACAGGACCTTTCTATTGAGTGAGCTTTCAGGACCTGCCTTTAATATCCCCGACCCGTATGTTACCAAAGAACCCTCCGACGTCATCGCCCTGGAAATTGAAACATTGATCAAGGGCAACATCGATAAGATTATAGCTTTGGCAAGTAACAGTAACCATTCATAGATGTTAGCTAGCTAGTAGTTATGGTGTGATCCATCAGATAACTCATTTTTGTTGTGGTTACTGTTTCACTTTTCGTTAGATTTAGAAGAACGTATTGATCGAG